>Ga0206913_1155_pt1 | contig 14046 bp, 13 predicted proteins | sample Alteio_BWOrgHeat_72_FD_152942 | JGI IMG/M metagenome (GOLD analysis project Ga0206913, IMG submission 152942) | Enriched cells from forest soil in Barre Woods Harvard Forest LTER site, Petersham, Massachusetts, United States -... | ecosystem: Environmental > Terrestrial > Soil > Temperate forest >... | reverse complement strand
CGCGAACTGCGCGACAACCTGCCAAAGCTAAAACGCGTGCTGGTCCCTACGATGTCGGGCGCTCAAATTCCACTAGCGGAGCTGGCGGACATCGAACTAAAGCTTGGCCCATCGATGATCCGCGATGAAAATGGCCTTTTGGCAGGATACGTCTACGTCGATATGGCAGGACGAGATATCGGCACGTATGTAACGGACGCCAAGAAGCTCGTCCGAGAAAAACTCACGCTTCCGGAAAGCTACTCGCTTTTATGGAGCGGCCAGTACGAAAACATGCTGCGCGTCCGCGAGCGCCTGAAGATTGTTCTGCCCGTCACGCTCTTTTTAATTTTCATGCTTCTCTACATGAACACCAAATCCACGACGAAAGCCGCCATCGTGATGCTCGCGGTTCCATTCTCGCTGGTGGGCGCGGTCTGGTATCTCTATTTCCTTGGCTATAACATCTCGATCGCGGTCTGGGTTGGCATGATCGCATTGATGGGGCTCGACGCGGAAACGGGCGTGTTCATGCTTTTATTTTTGGATCTCTCTTATAACCAGGCGGTCAAAGACGGAAAGATGCGCAACGCCGAAGACTTAACCGAAGCTATTGTTCATGGCGCCGTCAAACGCGTGCGCCCGAAGATGATGACCGTCTGCGCGGCCTTCATGGGCTTGGTCCCGATCATGCTCTCCACCGGCTCCGGCGCCGATATGATGAAACGCGTCGCCGCTCCCATGGTCGGAGGTCTCCTCACCAGCTTCTTGCTTGAGTTATTGGTATACCCGCCTGTTTATGCGATTTGGAAATGCCGCGATCTAGGGACTTAGAAGCCGAGACCCAGCATGAAGCCGATGCCGGATTCGGAGACGCCGCCGCGGGGGTCGAGCAGGCCTTCATGGATACCGGCGGGGGTTGGGGTGAAATCTTTTCCGCCTAAGCTCAAGATCTTCAGCTCGGCGCCGATAAAAAATTGTTCCGTGAAATAAATGTGGATGCCGATGGCGCCTTCGAGGGCCGCGCCCATGTGCCCATCATCGACAAGCGTTCGCGGCTCCGCGGTTCCGGTATCGCTCCAGGTCGTCCCGTTGATGGGAGCGCCGTCCAAAGAGAGGCTCGTATGATGCGCGCCGACGCCGCCCTCAATGTAAGGACGAAAATGCCCTTTTGGATAACTCAATCTTAAGACCACCAGTCCCGTCGTATTATCCGCCGAGGATTGCGTGGCGCGGTTGGCCAAGAGCTCCGTAGAGTCATGGTTGCCGAAGCCCGCGTGGGAAATGTCGAATCCGGCCGCCAGGCAGGGGCTGTCATGAAAGAAATAGAGGAATTGACCGCCGATGATCCCGCCGCCATCGGCGTAATCTTGCTCGTCACGATTGACGCCGGGTTGATGATAATGGCCGTCCAAACCCGCTCCGCCGCCATAGATCTGAAACATCGTCGTGCCTTTGGCGTAATCGGCGCGCGCGACAGCCGGGCTCCACAAGGCCATGACCCCACACAGCAGCAAAACCTTCGTTAGCTTTGTCATAGAGGAATTCTATAACAATAAAGCCGCACAAAAATGAGGTGAAATTTGTCCTTGAAATGAGGCCGCATCCAGGGTATCTCTAATCACGGAGGGCTTATGCCTAAAATCTTGGTTGTCGATGATGATTCGAGTATTGTGGAAATCCTTCAGTTCATTCTGTCGAAGGAAGGCTATACCGTTTGCATCGCGCGCGACGGCAAGCAAGGGCTCTCCATGGCCAAATCCGAACGCCCCGATTTGATCGTTTTAGACGTGATGATGCCCGAAATGGACGGCTTCAGCGTGAGCGGCGAGCTGTTCAAAGATCCCGTCCTGCGCCGCACGCCGGTGGTGATCTTAACGGCCAAGGGCAACATGCGCGGTATTTTTGACATGGTTCCGAATGTCGGCGCCTACGTGGACAAGCCCTTTGATCCGGAGCATCTGGCAGGCATCGTCCGCAAGCTCCTCGCCACGCAAGCCAAAGCCGCCTAGCGGTTTCCCCCGAGACTTCCCGCACAACTTTATTGTTACAAGCGAAAAGACACATTCTTCGACGATAATCATAACACCCCTTAACACCTCTCTTTAGTGATTGCAGGCCCTTAGACTCAAGGATAGACTGCTGGCGATGATCGACAACCAGTTATTTCTCGATACCGCCATCAAAAACCTGCCCGGTGGCTTGATTTTGGTGGACTTACGCGGCCGCGTCCGAGCCATTAATGAAACGGCGGAAGTCCTGCTGGGATTGGTGGGCAAAACAACGCCTGGAGACCATTGCCGCAACGTTTTCGATTCGCATCCAAAAATCGTGAAGGTGCTTCAAGATACCTGTGCCGGCCAAACCGGCGCCAGCCGCCAAGAATTGCTCACCCATCGCCCGGACGGAGAGAAGATGGTTGTCGGATACAGCACGGTGATCATGAAGAATGCGGCGGGCGACGCGATCGGCGTGGCCATGACTTTCCAGGATATCACCCGGCTGATTCCGCTGATGGACTCCGAACAATTTTTGAATATCGCGCTCAAGAACATGCCCGGCGGCCTGATTTTTGTGGACGTACAGGGTCGTATCCGCGGCGTCAATGCGATGGCCTGCAAGATTCTCGGCATTAAAGATGAAATCGACACCGGAACCGAATGCCACAAAGCGCTCGCCGGTCATCCGCATGTCTACAAAGTGCTCTTGGCCACCTGCGAAAATTTGGTCGCGGTGAACCGTCAGGAAATCACCACCCGCCGCGACGATGGCGAAAAAGTCACACTCGGCTATGGCACGCTTATTTTGAAAAACGCCCAAGGAAAACCCATCGGCGTAGGGATGACGTTCCAGGACATCACACGCTATATCCCGCTGCCGCTTAAAGCCGAATTCATCCGTATCGTCGACCGCTTTTTTACTCCTTTTGCCCTGAGCTTGGTAGTCTCTTCCTTATATCTGGGTTTTGCCGAACCCCGAGCCAAGTGGATCTCCGTTGGGTTGGTCGTTTTCCTAGGGATCTTCAACGAGATTTCCGCTTACGTGGCCAAGAAACATATGGAATGGGCCGTGGCCGTCGGCAACACGCGCATTATCACGAATTTCATCGCCAATATCGCACTCGTCTATCTGTTGGGGACCTTTTGGGGGCCCATGTGGCTGCTGTTCGTCCTCACGCCTGTCGCTACGGCGCTCTATGCCAGCTGGTCCAAAACGCTCATTACCGCGACAATTTCTTCAGCCGCGCTGCTCGGCATCTACTATTCTCGCGACCTGGAAGGTCCCGTAGGCTGGGGTCAGGCCTCGCTGCACGCGGCTTTCATTGTGTTCATCAGCTTGTTCGTAAATTCAATAGCGCGGCTGGTGATGCAGATGAAAAATACCGGAGTGGCCGCGAAACCTTCCACCATTCCTCTGACGACCACATCAAAAAACGTCCCTTCAACTACCCTTCAAGAACAGAAACTAGCGGCCTGACGTCTACACCCAGAGCAGGAAAAGATAGAGAGCAGTGTAAGAGAAGATAAAAAGACGTCTTTTTAAATTTGGTTTGCCGCTCTCTATCTTTTCCTGCTCTGGCCGTATCCCGCCGTTTGCTACAATTCCCCCGGTTACCACTCGCGAAAAGGGGGCACCGCTTGGCATTTTCTTTTATTCCTAAAGACGAGAAGTTTTTCGATCTCCTAGAAGAAGCATCCGACAATATGGTGAAGGCGGCGCAAGCCTTCCGAGAATTGGTCACGCATTGGGCGCCGGACAGTCCTCAATTTACCGTGATCCGCGACCTCGAGCATGAGGGCGACCGGATGACGCACGAGATGATGGACAAGCTCAACCGCACCTTCATCACGCCGCTCGACCGCGAAGATATTCTGGCCTTGGCGAGTGAAATCGATGACGTTGTCGACGTTATTCAAGCCACCACCGACCGCATGCAGCTGTTTCGTATCCAAACGTCTTCGCCGTCCTTAGTGAAGATGGCGGAAGTGATTGTCAACGCAACAATCGTCGTCGGCAAAGCCGTCAAAAGTCTGCGCGACATGTCGCACACCCGGCGTACGCTCGACTTTTGCATTGAAGCCAACCGTCTTGAGAATGAAGGGGACGCCTTATTAAAGGAAGCCTTGGGAGACCTGTTCAATAATCCCAAAGATGTGCTCGAAGTCATCAAATGGAAGGAAATTTACGAAGCCACCGAATTTGCGACGGACAAATGCGAAGACATCGCCAACGTGATCGAAGGCATCATCGTTAAGAACGCCTGACCGTCGACATGTTCAGCACCCCCCACGCCATCTTCGCCATCATCGGTCTAGCCTTGTGCTTTGACTTCATCAACGGCTTCCACGATTCCGCCAATTCTATCGCTACCGTTGTGTCCACCCGCGTTTTGACGCCGCGCTATGCGGTGATCTGGGCAGCTTTTTTTAATTTTGTCGCCGCCTTCGGATTCGGCGTGAAGGTGGCTACGACCATCGGCAAAGGGGTTATTCACCCCGGCATCGTCGACCCGACTGTCATCCTGGCGGGACTCGTCGGCGCGATTTTCTGGGATTTGCTCACCTGGTATTCCGGCTTGCCCACCAGCTCTTCGCATGCGCTGATCGGCGGCTTCGCGGGAGCCGCGGTTATGAAGGCCGGATGGGATGCGATTAATCCTCAAGGGTTCATCAAAATTACTTCCTTCATCGTCATCGCTCCCGTTCTGGGCTTGGTGATGGGCTACCTTCTGATGGTGCTGGTGATGCAGATTTTTCAAAAGTCGACACCCGACAAAGTGGACCGCTTTTTCCGCAAAGGGCAGCTTTTCTCCGCAGCCTTCTACAGTTTAGGGCACGGCACCAATGACGCTCAAAAAACGATGGGATTGATTTACATTCTGCTCATCAGCTGCGGCCGGCTGGACGCGCATGCCTCCGTGCCCATCTGGGTCATCTTGAGCTGTCATGCCGCCATTGGATTGGGCACGCTCTTCGGCGGCTGGCGCATCGTCAAAACCATGGGACAAAAAATTGCCAAGCTTCGTCCGGTAGGCGGATTTTGCGCGGAAACCGCCGGCGCGCTCATGCTCCTGGGCACCGCCATCTTTGGAATTCCCGTGAGCACCACGCATACCATTACCGGCGCCATTATGGGCGTCGGCGCTACTCAGCGCTTATCTGCCGTACGCTGGGGCGTCGCCGAAAAAATCATCTGGGCCTGGCTCCTCACCATCCCCGCCGCCGCCGCCGTCTCGGCCTTGAGCTATAAATTCCTGATTCTATTGCCGCAATAAAGCTTCTGTTAGAGAATTAGTCAATTTTTACCTAAAAGTGCATGAAATATTATATAAGTTACTTGCAATTTTGATGAAAGTGACTTATACTTTGATTGGTAGGTGGGATATGAAAAATGCTGAAAAACTAAAAAATACTATGCAACCCGGGCAGGTCTATCGACGGCAAGATCTCGTAAGCTCATCAACAGCTGTAGACCGAGACCTCAAGACGCTAGTTGCCAGCGGTGATGTGCAAAAGCTGGCAGGAGGGCTCTATTATCGTCCGGACAAAAACTCGTTCGGCGTCACGCGACCGGATGACCGCGGGCTCCTTCGCGCTTTTCTAAAGACCGATGATTTTCTACTGACCTCATACAATCACTTTAATCAACTAGGGCTTGGCCTAACCCAGGTTTATAACCATTATCTGGTCTACAACCACAAGCGTTCCGGAGACTTCACGCTGGGTGGAAAACGTTTCAAATTTCGCTTGGTTCCTGCCTATCCCCATGAACTGAGCAAAGAATTTCTCCTCGTCGATCTGCTCAACAATCTAAAACATCTGCCTGACAACACGGACCTCGTGCGGCAAAATCTGAAATATCACTTAAGTGCGTTTAACCTGAAAAAGGTGCGTGAGTGTCTGGCTCGATACGGGCGCCCAGCATCGCGTACAGCCCTCGAAAAAGCCTATGCCTAAGTTCTTCCATGCGTTGCCCGACGCGCGTTTGTTTGAGAAAGAATTTGAATCCATGAACAGTCTTCTGTTGTCTCCCGGACCGACATTTAAAGAAGTCATTCACAGAATCCGAAAGTACTCTACTGCGTTTTAGGGCCCAATTATTTTGACGGCCTTTCGGTCACAATTCTTGGCCTTTTGGCGGATTTCAATCCCATCCAGAACCAGCTAGAATAACACGGATCGTTGAACGCGGACGCGCTCTTACATTCTATGCCAAAATCCTTAAGTTACAGATTTATTGTAGGGAACGAAAACGAGCCTCGTCCCGAAGATGGTATTTTGCCTCTAAACGAGAAACTCCGAATCGAAATTTGGACATATGGAAAGCCCATTGAATCATTTTGGCTCCCAACTAAAATTTACTCTTACCCGCAAAGCGACACCCGTCTTCCAGGAGCAGCCTAACCAACACAGTTGATGCCTGTCACGGGGCTGTCACACCCCTGTAGTATTCTTATGTAGAATTCATGAAACAAATGCCCCCCCGCGTTGCCATTATTGAGGACGAGAAGGATATTGTGCGCCTTCTCAAATACAACCTTGAGAAAGAAGGCTATGTGGCATTTTCCGCGCTGGATGGAGAAGCGGGGCTTGAGCTTGTTCGAAAAGAAAAGCCCGATCTTGTCATTCTGGATTTGATGCTTCCCAAGTTAGATGGTATGCAGGTCTGCCGCACCATCCGGCAGGATTCCCAAGTGCCGATTATTATGCTCACCGCTAAAAAGGAAGAAATCGATCGGATTCTGGGATTAGAGCTGGGCGCCGACGACTATGTGACCAAGCCCTTCAGCGTGAGAGAATTGCTCGCGCGCGTGAAAACGATTTTACGCCGAGCCAAACCTTCCGCGAAAGATGACAAACTTTTTAAGGCCGGCCTTTTGGAAGTGGATTTCTCCAGATACACGGTCACGATCAAAGGAAAACCGGTGGCGCTCAGTTCCAAAGAGTTTGAATTTCTAAAAATTCTGATTCAAGCCAACGGCAAAGCGCTCAACCGCGAACAGCTGCTCGAACAGGTCTGGGGCCATGATCCTTCTTTTGAAATCGACACGCGAACCATTGACCAGCACATCGCCCGGCTGCGCGATAAATTAGGCCCCGAATCCAAACGCGTGATCACGGTGAAAAACGTAGGGTATCGGTTCGATACGGAATGAAGCTGTCCTTCGCCAAGAAGCTGACCGCCAGTTATCTGTTTGTCGTGGCGGTGACGCTTTTATTTACCGGCGTTTTTTTATCTCACCGTCTTAAAAGAAGTTTTCTCTTCCATCTCGAAGAATCGCTTTCCGCGCAAACCAAATTGATCGCGGAAAATGTCCCCGCTGATCCAAAATCACTCCAAGGATGGGCCATCGCGGAAGGTCAAAAAGTAGGGGGTCGCATTACGGTCATTGATCCCTCCGGTGTGGTTCTCGCGGATTCCGAGCGCACCGCCGAAGAAGTTCACCGCATGGACAATCATTCCACGCGTCCCGAAGTCCAAGAAGCTCTCGTGCAAGGATCCGGCGAATCCATGCGTCACAGCGCCACCTTAAACGAGGACATGCTTTATTTCGCGCTTCCTTTAAATCTCAAACGCGGCGTTATTCGTTTCGCGCTTCCCGTGACGGAAGTCCATCAACGTGTGACGGCTTTTCAAAAAGATCTTTTGAAAGTCGGCGCGGCGGCCTTTTTAGTCGCGATCGGAGTGGCCTGGATGACGATGCGTAAAATCAGCGAGCCTCTGCGCGATCTCTTAAGCTCCATGGGCATGGAGACGCAAGACGAGTTAGGCGATCTGGCCCGCACCTACAGCACCATGGCCGCGCGCATCGAGGAAAAAGTACGCGACCTTTCGCGCGAACGCACGCAGCTGGGCGCGATTCTCTCCACGCTGATTGAAAGCATCGTGGCGATCGACCATCAAGGAAAACTGCTCTTTTTAAATCCCGCGGCCAAAAAGCTTTTTGGCATTCAGACCGAAGATCTGCGCGGCCGCCCCTATTTAGAAGTGCTTCGCCACAGCCCTCTCAATGAAGTCCTGAGCGAAACCCTAAGCCAACGGCATACCGTTCAAAAAGAAATCACGCTTCACGCACCGGAAGAACGCGTCATCTCCGTCCATGCGCTTCCCGTCGATTATGGCCAAGGACAAACGGGTGTTTTGGCGGCGCTGCACGACATCACCGAACTGCGCAAGCTGGAAACCATCCGGCGCGATTTCGCCGCCAATGTCTCACACGAATTGAAAACACCGCTCACGTCGATCAAAGGCTACGTCGAAACGCTCTTGGACGGCGCGGTAGAAGATACCGAGCACAGCCGATCTTTTTTAACCACGATTCAAGAGCACACCAACAACTTAAGCCGGCTGATTGATGACATTTTGGACCTCTCGGCTATTGAGTCCGATCGCGTGGTATTTCGTTTTGAGTCGATTATTGTTAAAGAAGTCGCAGACAAAATTATGAAGGCTCTGGAGCCTATGGCCAAGGCCAAAAAGGTCTCGATCAAACTCAATTTACCTGAATCCTTACCTAAAGTATTGGCCGACCGTGAAAAATTAGCGCAGATCATCATGAATCTGATCGACAACGCCATCAAATTCAATAAAGCCGGCGGCCGTGTCACGTTGAGCGCCAGTCCGCAAGAAAATATGTTGCTTATAAAGGTCGAGGACACCGGCCGCGGCATTCCAGCCGAAGATCTCCCTCGGGTTTTTGAGCGTTTTTATCGGGGCGATAAATCCCACTCGCGCGAGGTTCCAGGAACCGGCCTAGGATTGGCCATCGTGAAGCATTTGGTCGAAGCACATCAAGGCACGATTGAGGTTCGCAGCGTTCCAGAGCAGGGGTCTTCCTTTCAATTTACGCTCCGCCTCTCTTAACTTCCGCTTGACCGCAAAAAGCACCTAGCACGTCACACAGGTTTTACTCGTTCGTTATAGATAAAAATCTTCCAGCCTCGTAGAATCGGGGCTGGAAGATTATTTATGAGCACCACCAAAGAAGAGCTTGTTGCCGCCGGTATCCGCAAACAAATTGCGTATTTAGAAGGGCTTTTGATAGAACTCGAAAGCCAAGTCAAAAAATCCCCCGAATTCCAAAACCGTATTCGTGACGTGGAAAACCAGCTGCACCAGCTGAGGTCTCACCTGTCCGATTAAAGACCCACCCAGCCAGCAATCAGACCTATCGAATCATAGGCCTTTTTTTTACACAGACTTTACCCCGCCGTTATCGGTTAAAACCGGCGGATTTCAGACAATATTGCTTATGAAATTCCCTCTGAAAAAGATCCTAGCGACGGCGTTGGCTTTATTGGTGCTGCAGGAACCGATCGCCATGGCACAAAGCGCTACGGCCAATGAGCTGGCCTTTCATCAGGTGTAGCTTGGCGACAATCTCTCTTTTGAATCGCAGGCGATACCCGCTGCCATATTTTCCTGCCTCCCACGTCTGCGTCACTTATGGACGAAATTCCAAATCTCCGTTGGGAGCGTTATCCACTTCAAATACCGCGAGGGGGCACATCCAATTTCTGCACCGCAGGAATTGATTGAAAATTATCCTGAACATACGGAATTACTACAGGGTCTTGCGCGATCGGTACTAGGGTCTGAGGTCGTTCTTCGCGCCCATCAAAATAATCCCGCTCTTTTGAGGTTGGCCCTCCAAATGGCAGACGAGGACCGGGAATTATTTCTTGAGGCTATAAAAACGCTACTCGCCCAAAAGATCATGGAAGCCTATTTAGTACCGACACTCCGGTCCACAGTAAGCTTTTTTCCCGACTTTTTCTTTTCAGCCCTGCAATTCTCAGCCTCCTTCGCAAAGGAACTTTCCCCTTATCTGAGCGACATGGGCGCTTTTGATCTTGAAGGTTTTCTAAAAGACCATCCTACACACTTGATTTTTTATGGAGAGGGCTCGCCAGAACCAGATAGGAACACGACCCGCTTTATCCAACTCCTTGGACTCCCTGGGCCCGCTGCTCCCGCTGCTTTAGAGAAAGACCCATTGGCTATCCGCTTACAAGGGAACCGGTTTTCCAGGTCTTCTGATGGAAAAACCCTTTTCATGCCTGAAAGCGCGCCGATTTATTTCAGGAAGATTTTTGATTTTCATCGGACGGATAGTTACGAAATGATGCTGAAGTCCTTCTCAAGGCTGGCCATCGCCGCCGCCGTTCTCAAGCAGGCGGCCGGTGTGGCTATTCTTGCTTTTATCCTGATAGGCAGCGTGCTTCACCCTTCCCCCCTTCTCCTACCAGTCACAATCATGATTGGATTTGGAATCATTCAAATGTGTTCGATGAAGAGTGGGTCCCCGGAGGACCCCTCCGCTAAATCGGACTTTATGACTCTAGGCCGGGCGGAATTTATGGAAGCACTACGAACAGGGGACCTTAATGACAATGTTGTCCACTTGCTTACGCGAATTAGAGAAGAAGTAGCCCCCTCAACGCTAGATGGCCTACTCGACGCTTTTATGGAATCTGATGATTATCTATTTCCAACCTACAAAAAATTGGAAGAAATAGCCGCTCAATGGGCATCACAGCATGTCTTCCCAGAACCGGCCCTGGAAGAGAAACCGAAAGAATCTCAAAGTGCCGCCTCAACCAATAGCCGAAAATTAGCGCCTATAGAGAGAAATCAGATCGTTCGAGAAGTGTATCGTGGGCTTGTCAAAGACCGATTGATACAAACACCGAGTTCACAGGGCATCCGGCTATTAACGGGAACAGATTTGACAAAAACTCCCCTCAGTAAAGTAATAGCGGAGATCACTAACCGCGTTCCACACTTTTCTCTTCACCGCTGGAAAAAGCATGGATTCGGCAGCGCCGCCTAAATGTTCTCGCGATGGCTTCAGCGTGTGACGTCAGTAAGCCTTGCCGGACATTTTGCAGTTGCCCCTATCGTGTCCTCTTCAACAGGGATTCGAAGTCAGTCGATGAAATTAATTTCTCCAGCTTCTTTCCGCGTCGAAGCCATCCCGGCGACAGGAATCACCTTTCAACCTTCTGCGCGCAAACTCCTGTATCAACCACTTTCCATTCCAGAGCAATCGATTCTAGATGCAATCCACACGCATGCGGCCGAGGATCTTCTAGATTTTCTAACACCGGAGCAGGTTCTCGAAAAATCGAGAACGAAACTTTCATTGAGCCGAATACGTGACCGCATTAATTATTTAAGAGAGCGGGTGGATGAAATAGAAGCTATTTGGGTTTCAGGAAAATTATTAGTTCGCGCGCGGCTGAGAAATGCCAGAAAGGCACCTAACGGAACCCGCTTGGAGTGGCGGGGGATGCCTCTCCAAGCTCTAGCGTCTGATTGCTCCTTCCAAACGCATGGAACATTAACGCTGAGCCACTTTCTGCGTTCACCGCTTAAGACGGTGCCTCTTTTGGAAACGTGTGACTACTTAGACCCGAGAGATATTACAGCGCTTTTACAGCTTTATCTTGTCCTTAGGCAACAAGCCCGAAGGATCAACACTCAAACGCTTCTCTCCATTCCAAATCTACCGATTTTTGGAGACACTCTTTTTCATAATCCTGAGCGGCTTGATCTAGGGTTTCGCTGGCTGGACCTCCAAGGCATCCCCATCCGGCGAGTTTTGAACGACTATGCGGTTTTAGGTTTAGCGTCTCGACATTTTTACACTCTCGATCTTGGATCCTGGTCCAATCGCCAGCAAGGCCGCTGGATAAGAAACCGTCTAGGAGCCACTCCCGAAGAAGCCATTGAGTATCTTCAACGTCCTGACTTTTTTGGCAACAGTCTCCCTATGGCGACCCGCTTAAGTGATTCTCTTGAATTCAACTATATGCCTGAAACCTTACTTCAGCGCAAAACAGTGGGCATGAAGCAGCTCCTCATGAGTGAAAACGGCAAAGGGCGTTCGACAGAAGCCATTCGTACGCTTCTCCATTGGACTGAGGATACGGGAACCGAACCTGTTCAATATGAAACGGGATGGCCGAGAACCGAATTGCGAATGGCGGCCAGCCGCATGCACTCAACACTGTCGCGCGGTGCTTTTCTTCGCGTGCTCCGCCACATTGCCGGACTAACCCTAGCGGAGCTTGGGAGACTAACAGGCTTAGATCCTCATGTGCTGACTTATCTTGAAGAAGGCGGCAAACTTCACCATTACGAACCATGGTCCATCATCGCTCTTGCGCTCGATACAACGGTCGAAGAAATTAGAGGCGACGAGGCTGTCCAAGATCTTGCAACCCACTATAACGCTCAACACATCATGATGAATCACGCGTCTGCTCAAAAAGAAAAAATTCCGAAATTCACTGTTCCAAAATTGGCGGATTTTAGACCGATCGATGTGAAGGGCGATCCCCCCAATGCATCCCATCCTTCAGAATACATCCAAGTCTCTGGAATAGGCTGGACTTTCAGCAAGAGACCTCCGCAAGTCCCGGCTTTTGACCTTGATTTTGCAGCGGTGATTCAACCCAAGCGCTTTGGGCACTGGAGCGACCATCACATTACAACGCTTCTTCAGAAATTCGCTACCTATGGGTTAGAGGATCTCCAAGAAATCGAAGCCTTAGATGTAATCCCCAGCGAGGCGCTGCATGACATAGCGCAGATTTTTAGACAGTTGACGATCACTAGCTTAGATGGTTTGGAGCACGCGATTCGTCAGGCATATCCAGACGCGGAAGATCTATGTGAGTTGTTTCATCAACTCCTAGAGGCCATCGAATCCTATGCGGAGCTCAAGGGGAATGACTTTTCTCACGCTTCTGAAGAGGCAGCATAGGTTATTTAGTTTCTCGATCGTCAACCCGCCGCCAAACATAATTTACATGCGCGTCATGGCATTTTTTTAGGCCACGGCGTAGGATGATCTTAGACTCAAAGGGAGGGTTTATGAACATTCTGCACGTCAACCTCAGCACCAGCGGCTGGCAGCCGCCGCTTCTCACCGGAAATTCCGCGATCTTTGACGCCAACCGCCGGTCTTGGCTTCCTCGACGCAAAAGGTCCCGCGCACTGGCCGCCGTCATCGTCCTGTCGTATATTTTCTTGGGACGGCTGGCCTGGCGCTCCATGGACGGATCCTCAGACATGTTCCAAGCCATGTCGTCGCTCGCTTCCGCCCCGGCCTCTTATGCCTGGACCGGCTTTCATCGCGCCGCGCACTAACCTCACCGATCATCGGTCAAAGACCCAAGGGTCCTTCCCAAAAGACCCTGAGCCCTTTTGTTACGCCGCCGTCACACCTTCCGTCGATAGCAAACGATAAAATGAGGGGTTCTTATGCTCCGAGCGATTGCCATCTTACTTATTCCAACGATGCTGACAGCGGGTGTTGCCCCGGTCGCCCGTTTAGCCGGTGCGCCCATGGATGCCGTGACAACCTCAACAAATTTTAGCTCGCAGGCGCTGGCGGCGCCGGGCGATGTTATGGGAAAGGCCCCCTCCACGACATCCACCGCCTATGTTTTTGGACTGGTTGGCTTTCTTCAATGGCACCTTGTCTCAATAAATTCCGACGCGCTTTGGGCATTATTTTTGGATTTTGTGGCGGCTTCGACTGCTGCTTCGTTTATTCTGCCCCCGTTAAATGATCGAGAACTCGAATCCCTGGTCCACAAAAAATGGTACAGCGTTACGGCTATTGTATTTTGGGAATTCCTTCGCGAAGTCCTGACAGGAGCTAAAGATTACATTCGCTGGCTTGCCGTCCCCGTATTCCTGGCACTGAGCCTGACCCATCTCGAGCGTATGGATTTTTCTCCATTCGTCAGCATTCTTTTTACGATTTCGACACCGGTCGGTTTTGTCGTCTCGAATGTTTTATTGCGCGGAAAATTTAAACGCATTTCTAAAAAAGCAGCCCGGTTTATCGCATGGACCCTTCTTGCGGCTCTTCTAGCCGCCTGGAGCCTAATGATTGTTAATAGACATGCCCCAACACTGCACAGGGCCGCATGATCCTACGCCGCATAATCGCCATCGGGCTCGCCATCCTTACCTGCCAAAACGTCGGCCAATCGGAGAAGCCGCCGACCCGAACATCAGCCAGCTCGAACATCGGCGAGAGGTTGTTTT
>Ga0206913_1154_pt1 | contig 14054 bp, 10 predicted proteins | sample Alteio_BWOrgHeat_72_FD_152942 | JGI IMG/M metagenome (GOLD analysis project Ga0206913, IMG submission 152942) | Enriched cells from forest soil in Barre Woods Harvard Forest LTER site, Petersham, Massachusetts, United States -... | ecosystem: Environmental > Terrestrial > Soil > Temperate forest >... | reverse complement strand
GCCGGGTGGCTTTGGAACTCTGGATGAAATGTTCAATACACTCACGCTGATCCAGACAAAATCAGTTATCCAATTTCCGGTGGTTCTATTTGGGAAATCCTACTACCATCACCTGGTCGAGATGATCCGGAAGATGATCAATGAAGAAACCATTCAGAAGGAAGACCTTGATCTTTTATTGATTACCGATGATATGGATGAAGCAATGAATCATATCAATATGTATATCTCGAATAATTATGATCTCTTGAAAAAACGTAAAAGTTTCTGGTGGCTGTTTGAGAAAAAATTTCCTTCTGTTTAGGCTAAAGCGTAAGGCAAAGGCTAAGGCGTAAGGCCAAGGCTAAAGCGTAAGGCAAAGGCTAAGGCTTAAGGCAAAGGCTAAGGCGTAAGGCCAAGGCTAAGGCTTAAGGCCAAGGCTAATGCGTAAGGTCAAGGCTAAGGCTTAAGGCTAAAGTGTAAAATTTATTTCTTATGATAATAGATAATTTTTAGGAATGAGATCTCTTCTGAAGACACACATTAAAAACGTGGAAATCTCAAAAGTAATTTCAGGCCTTGAGCCTTCGCCTTCGCCTTACGCCTTCGCCTTAAGCCTTCGCCTTGAGCCTTCGCCTTCGCCTTATTTGTATTTTCCGACAGGAACGCTCACTCCCAGATTCAAAATCATTTCATATGTACCAAAAGCCTGCTTGTCAGTACCCTGATATATTTTCAGATTCGTATACCGGGCATAGTCCAGCTTATTGCCGTATTCCAGAAATACGTATTGGAAGAAAGTAACTTTCAAATCTGCTTCCAGGCCTGCGTTCCATCCGCCCAATTGAAAGTGCTGATCATTTTGCGGTTGCTCAAAATACTTTACCTGCACATGCGGGATAACAGGACCTACTCCCAATTTTCCCAGTCCGTCCACCATGATGGTTTGCTTTTTATTTTCCCAGATATGCCAGCGTTTCACCACATTAAAAAGTAAAAAGTTGGCGCCGTTATTCAGATAATGATAAGAACTTGAATCTGATCCGGCCACACTGTCCGCGAAGAAAACCTGGCCCTCGAACGGGTGATTATTGACCTTCCCTTTTATATGAACCATCTGGTTATTGGGGAATAACCATTTTGTATGATCAAAATTTATTTCAACACCCCATCCCTTATCCCTGTCAATAAAATAACCGAGACGGTAATTGTATTGCGGGATACTTAGAGCCTTTGTGAAAAACTGCTCATTCTCCCAGCCGGGATGATCAACTCCCTTCACATTTGTAAATGTAAAAGAGTTACCCAGTGAAGGTTGGCTTACACTGACATTACTATTGGTATACCATTCTTTATTATATCCCCAGGAGAAGTATAATTCATGTTTCCTGACTTTCTTACCCGAAGTCTTAGAGGGAGAAGAAATTATGATTTGATTGCCGGACTGAGCCAGGCCGGGAAAGGGTAACCATGCGATGATAAACACAAAATACCTGCACATCATTTTTCGGTTACTCATCATGGGGGATATCAATTTTTTCACGCCGCAATTTACAACCATTCTTTTTAATCAGAAGTTAAAGCGGGAAACCGTATTAAGCTTCATAATCCAAAACAGGCCGCAGCCACCTTTCCACTTCTGCAATTTCCATATTTTTTCTGGATGCATAATCTTCTACCTGGTCACGGCTTATTTTTCCAATACCAAAATATTTGCTTTCAGGATTGGCAAAATACCAGCCGCTGACTGATGACGCCGGATACATTGCCAGGGATTCCGTCAGCGTGATACCAGTTGTTTTTTCTCCGCCCAGCAAATGGAATAATTTGTATTTCTCTGTATGATCCGGACAGGCAGGATATCCGGGAGCAGGTCGTATGCCCGTATATTCTTCCCTGATTAATTGTTCATTGGTCAGTTGTTCCGTCTTTTCATATCCCCAGTATTCCATGCGCACTTTTCTATGAAGCCATTCCGCAAATGCTTCGGCGAGCCGGTCGGCCAGTGCCTGCAGGATGATCTTGTTATAATCATCCAGGTCTTCCATAAACCGTGTAATATGTTTTTCAATTCCTTCAATGGTAACAGAGAAAGCGCCGATATAATCCGTTTTACCGGAATCTGCCGGTGCAATAAAATCTGCCAGTGAAATATTAGATTGTCCTGTTGCCTTTTTGGATTGCTGCCGAAGGAATTCCAATGGCTCCGGAAGACCATCTGCTTCGGTCGCGGCGACGGATACTGTGTCATCTGCTGTTGCATTGGCTGGCCAGATACCAATCACGCCGCGTGGCGTTAACCATTTTTCATCAATGATTTTTTTAAGAAGGGCCTTTGCATCCGCAAACAAACGGGTGGCTGCTTCTCCGATCACTTCATCGCTCAGCAATTGTGGAAACTTACCATGCATTTCCCAGGCAATGAAAAATGGCTGCCAGTCGATGAATTCGGCAATTTCCTGCAGAGGGACCGAATCGAAAATTTTCACTCCGAGGAAGGCCGGTTGTACAGGTTCAAATTTTTTCCAGTCAATCTTTATTTTATTCGCCTTTGATTCCGCGTAGGTCAAGAGTTGTTTCCCGGATTTCTTATTCGCGAAATCAGATTTCAGTTTGCTGTATTCTGTACCGATATTTTCAAGAAATGGTTTTTTCAGAATATCATTCAGCAGGCTTCCGGCAACAGTAACACTACGGGAAGCGTCGAGTACATGAACAACCCCGTGTTCATATTCCGGTGCAATACGGATGGCAGTATGCAGGCGGGAGGTGGTTGCGCCCCCGATCATCAGGGGAAGATTCATATTTCTCCTTTTCATTTCGCGGGCCACATAAACCATTTCGTCAAGTGAAGGAGTAATCAATCCGCTAAGCCCGATGATATCTGCATTTTCGCGGAGAGCTGTTTCCAGAATTTTATCAACGGGTACCATTACACCCAGATCGACGATATCATAACCATTGCAGCCAAGCACGACGCCAACGATATTCTTACCGATATCATGCACATCTCCTTTTACAGTTGCCAGTAATATCTTCGCATTTCCTTTTTCTTCTGTTGCCGTTCCGGTAGAGCTCGCAGCCACACGCCGGTTATAATTGTCAATTTTTTCCTGTTCAATAAAAGGGGTGAGCACCGCGACTGATTTTTTCATCACGCGTGCACTTTTCACAACCTGTGGAAGAAACATTTTTCCACTGCCGAAAAGATCTCCAACCACATTCATTCCCGCCATGAGCGGTCCTTCGATCACTTCCAGTGGTTTATCGTAATGCAATCTGGCTTCTTCCGTATCCGCTTCTATATATTCCGTAATTCCATGGATAAGCGCGTGTTTGAGACGCTCCTCCACTGATGTCAGGCGCCAGCTTTCATCCTTCTTTTCCTCTTTAACTTTCCCTTTGACCGATTCCGCTGCAGCCAGTAATTTTTCTGTGGCTTCGTTATTTTCGTTATTCAGATTCAGGATCACGTCTTCGCATAACTGGCGAAGTCCTGGTTCTATATCATCATAGATCACCAGTTGTCCGGCATTTACAATACCCATACTCATACCGGCCGCGATGGCGTAATAAAGAAATACGCTGTGCATGGCTTCGCGCAGCGGTTCGTTTCCGCGGAATGAAAAAGAAAGATTGCTGACGCCTCCACTGATCTTGACCAGTGGATGCATGGCTTTGACCTCGCGTGTGGCTTCAATAAAATCTACTGCATAATTATTATGTTCTTCGAGGCCCGTGGCAATGGCAAATATGTTTAGGTCAAAAATAATATCCTGCGGATCGAAGTCAAGCTGTTTGGTCAGAATATCATACGCACGATTCGATATCTCCACCTTGCGTTTCCTCGTATCTGCCTGACCCTTTTCATCAAATGCCATGACGACCACTGCAGCGCCAAAACTTCTACAGATGATGGCCTGTTCGATGAATTTATCCTCTCCTTCTTTCAGAGAAATTGAATTGACGATACATTTACCCTGTACACATTTAAGACCGGCCTGAATAATGCTGAATTTGGAAGAATCGATCATGATGGGAATCTTCGCAATATCGGGCTCACTCTGGATGAGGTTGAGGAAATGTGTCATGGCTTTCTCGCCATCCAGTAACGCATCATCCATATTTACATCCAGGATCTGGGCTCCGTTCTCCACCTGCTGACGGGCAACGGCCAAAGCTTCCTCATATTTATTTTCGCGGATCAGCCGCGCGAATTTTTTTGATCCCGTGATATTGGTTCTTTCGCCCACATTCACAAAGTTCGATTCTGGACGAATGACCAATGGTTCAAGGCCCGATAAACGGAGATAAGGATAAATGACGTTCGCTTCACTCATTTAGAATATTAATTTTTTATGCAACCATTTCCATAACCGGCAATTTTCTTGGTGGGAATTTTTTCACTCGTTCAGCAATATGCCTGATATGATCCGGTGTGGTACCACAGCAGCCACCTACAATATTGACAAATCCCTGTTTTGCCCATTCTTCCAAAAAATGGGCAGTTTCTTCCGGTTCTTCTTCATAAAGACCCATGGAATTCGGAAGACCTGCATTTGGATAGGCAGAAGTGAAACAGGATGCGATTTTTGAAAGTTCGGCAATATGTGGTCGCATTTCAGCCGCACCCAGTGCGCAATTAAGTCCCACACTGAGTGGTTTGGCGTGTGCAACAGAGGTATAAAAAGCTTCAAGGGTTTGTCCGCTCAGGGTTCTGCCACTGGCATCCGTAATGGTGCCGCTGATCATGATCGGCAACGATTCTTTTTTTGTATCGCGGAAATATTTTTTTATGGCATAAATGGCAGCCTTTGCATTCAGTGTATCGAAAATGGTTTCAATTAAAAGTAAATCCACACCACCATCCACCAAACCGGAAACCTGTTCATAGTAAGCATCTGAAACTTCATCAAAACTCACTGAGCGAAAACCCGGATTGTTTACATCGGGGGATAATGACAAGGTTTTATTCATCGGGCCGATGGCGCCGGCAACGAATTTTTGGTTGACGGTTGATGGTTGGCGGTTGGCGGTTGGCGGTTGGAACTTGCTCGATGACCGTTGACCGTTGACTGTATTAGTTTTGGTCGAAGAGAATTCCTCAATCGCTTGCCTGGCTACTTTCGCAGAAGCCACGTTGAGTTCATACGCAAGTGATTGCATATTATAATCAGCCTGGGCAATCGCGGTACTGCTGAATGTATTGGTTTCAATAATATCCGCTCCGGCATCAAGATATTCCAGATGAATGGCCCGGATGATATCCGGACGGGTTATGGACAGAAGGTCATTATTACCCTTCACATCTGAGGCCCAGTCTTTAAACCTTTCACCCCGGTAATCACCTTCTTCCAGCTTATATCGCTGTATCATCGTACCCATGGCGCCGTCAATAATGAGAATACGGGACTCCAATGCCGATTTTATATTTGACATGGTTCTAGTTTTATGCTGACTGTTTGTGACGGAAAATGACAGAGAAGACTTACTGGCAACGGAAGGAAAAGTATATAGGACTTACCTGGCGTTTATTAGTTCAGTTCATCTTTCAATCTGTCAGGCCGAACAATAAACAAATCTGCCTGATGAAGTGCAAAATTACATCATTTAAGCTTAAAGCCCAAAGACAAAAACGAGTATGGAAGACTGGAAGTATGGAAGACTGGAAGTGCTGTTCTCGGCTTAGTCCAGGCGCTTATCGGTCATCCACCTTCTCCCGCGAGGCGCGGGATTCGGCGGACAAGACGGTCATAGGTCATCGGTCATCGAATTACCGTCAACCGTCAACTGTCAACTGTCAACCGTCAACCGTCAACGGTCAATGGTCAATGGTCATCGAAGTACCGTCAACCGTCAACCGCCAACCGCCAACCGCCAACCGTCAACCGCCAACCGCCAACCGCCAACCGCCAACCATCAACCACTAACGATGTGAAACATAACTCTCTACCGGCAGGCGGTTGGAAATCGACCGGGCCAAAGTCATCTCATCGGCATATTCCAGCTCTCCGCCAAAGGAAATACCCCGGGCGATGGTAGTTATTTTCACTGGGAATGCAGCCAGCTTTTTCTGTATATAATATATGGTAGTATCCCCTTGAATATTGGGGTTGAGTGCAAAGATGACTTCTATAACTCCTTCTTTCTGAATCCTATCCACCAGGGAATCGATAGAAAGCTGATCCGGACCTATCCCATCCAGCGGAGAGATAACGCCCCCCAGCACATGGTATGTTCCGCTGAATTGCTGGGTGGTTTCAATGGCAATCACGTCCCGGATGGTTTCTACAACACAGATCATATCCTTCCTGCGCATCGAATTGGCGCAGATCGAGCAGATATCAGCATCGGCCACATTATGACAGCGATGGCAGAACCGGATATCCAGACGCATTTTTAGAACGGTTTCCCCGAAGGCCCGGGCAGCAGATGGATCTTGTTTTAACAAATGAAGAACCAGCCTAAGTGCTGTCTTCTTCCCTATACCGGGTAGCTTGGCGAATTCGTTGACCGCCGTTTCCAACAGAGCCGATGAGAATTGCATCTATAAATTTACAAAGTTATATCGATTTCATTGTCCCAGTTCGCCTTCACATTGATCTTATTCTTTAATGGAACAGCGATCTCCGGTTGCAGGTGTTTATAGTAATCACCCGGATCCCAGACACCGTTCTGGTTGGTATCGTACAATATCCGGAGTTGGTATTCACCGGGGATAAATAATTTGTTATTGTAGCGGAGCGAAGGGCCTAATTTATAGGATGTAATGATTTTGTCGCCCGAGAAAAAAAGTAAAATGGGATGACGGTTCAATTCGACGTTCCGGAATCTTAACCGGAGATTGCCGTAATCCGATTCACTTTTAGTGCGGAAATTGATCGTATCGATCTTTAATAATTTGCCGCCCAGCGTGTCTTCTGCAAAGTCCTTCTGTAAAATGAGATGATAAGGGGTGCCGGGCTTAAATGCATAGGTTAAAGTCAGTTTTTTATTACTGCTGTCCATCAACCAACTATAGGAGGTGATATTTAGAAAACTATCTACTGTGAAACGGATTTTGTTTGTGTCGTAAAATTTAAGAGGAGCTCCAAAACTTAATATCAGCTGGTCATGCAAATCCAACTGGCCATTGGGAATATTTCCTGAAATAATTAATCTTTTGGGTTTGTCCTTATCTTCTTTCTTGGGAGGAGCAGGTGGCAGTAATAGTTTTTTAGTGGGTTTTGCAAAGCCACTGGTGTCTGCATAAGCATATAGCAGTAGCGAAGGGGCCTGCCTGGTAAGATCCACCGGGCTGTCAGCAAAAGCGAATATCTGTGCCCTGGATGTGTACTCGTGCAAACCCGTTTCATCTTTCAATGCAAATAAGTTATAAACTCCCGGACGGATATTTGAGAAAGTAAAATTTCCGGAACTGTCGAGCCGGGCAATATAACGTGGCCTCTCCTTGGCAACCGCTGAATCATAGAGTTTGTCATGGAGCATCACAATCAGCGTACTGTCGGGCTTGCCGGTATAAGCCATGATCACACGGCCACTATATCGCATGGAGTCCACATATTTTCCAGTAGAAAAAACATAGGTGAAATTTTTCAAAACATTTCCTTCGTTCACATCTGTAACGGCCCTGCCGAAATTCAGTGCGTATGTCGTGTTCGGCTGAAGGGTATCCTTCATTTCAATGGTGATCACTTTCAGATGGGAAGTTACCGTGGGCGTCGTTCTCGGAACAGGAGAAACGATGAGGTTGTTCCGGATGTCTTTTAAATCAATGTATTCATCAAAAGTCAGAATGATTTTTTTCCCGTCCACATGAATCGCCCTCATTCTTGGTTCGGCGGTCAGCAGAACCGGCGGAAGACTATCCCTGGGGCCACCCGTGGGTGGAACTATATTGGCACAACCTGTAATAAGAGGATAACGTGTGACAGCCACACAGACCAGGAAGAAAATAAAGAGTCGCTTCATGTACTTGGCTGCAAACTTACTGGAGGGAAATGGGATTTAAACAGTTTTATGATTTTATAAACTTGAATGTTCCTCTTCCTGTGCTATGGTTGCCCGGATGTCCAGTTTATTATTTTTTGCAAAATTGCACCAATGGCAATCCTCCTTACCGCAACCGGTATAGAATTCGTGACGCTGAATTTTCCCCCATGTTTCCGTTACCTGCCGGGTAACCACCATTTCATCTTCGGGAGTGATGAAAAGTTTTTGTTTTACATAAGTTCCTTTATTATTCGGCTCGACAAAATCAAACTCCGTACTGACCACCTGCCAGTCCCTTTGACCGCGGTCTACAAGAAGTTTGTAAAAAACGGCCTGTCGCCAGTAATCGCCACCCAGGGGTTGCTTGTCATTCGGCCCCTTGATTTTTTGGATGGAGTTATCCGGATTGCCGGTTTTATAATCGACGATATTCACCTGTTTGCCATCAAATTCAAGTTTATCAAGCATACCCTTTGCGGGAACTCCTTCAATAGACACATTATTAATTCTTCTTTCAATACTTACGATCGGGTTCCAGCTTCGCACGTATTTTTCATAATATGCCGGAAGAATAATATGTCCGTATTCCTTCCTGCGCCTGAATTGTTCAAGAGTAAAACTCTCACGGTGGCGGTCCATGTACCAGTCAAAGGAAGCGATAAAAAAGCCTGATTCGGGAAACTTTTTTTCATTATCCATCATTTTACGGAACAGCTGTTCGAGTGCGAAATGAACGGAAGAACCGAATTCTGTATTTTCATTTTTGGGTGATGGGATACGTATGAGATTTTTGAAATAGAATTCCAACGGGCATTTGATAAAGTTATTCAATGCGGTTACATTCATCTGGAAATTCTCCAGCACCCGGTTAATGAAATCCATTTCGATTCTTTCCATTTCCGGTGGCTGCTGACCCTGCAACAGTAAAAATTGAAAGTCGCTGATTGTTTGTCCGGCTGGCGTCGGAGTTTCAAAGGGCAGGTCAAATCCGGCGCGGATTTCTGCAATGAAAATGGAAGGCTCGGCTTCTTTGCCATTATTGCGAAAACGGCTGTAGGATATATATAAATGTGTTTCGGCACGGGTGATGGCAACGTAAAATAGCCGGCGCAATTCTTCATAATCACTTGCATGGGATTGTAATAATGTATCCGGGAAATGAAATCCCTTATTGGCGCCGCCCTTCTTCTCCCAGTAGTGGGAATTACAACCGGCAAAAAAAATGTATTTAAATTCGAGCCCCTTGGAGCCGTGCACCGTGAGCAGGTTAACGGAATCCATACTGCCATTGACTTCGGTGAGCGGAAGATCAATGCTGTTATCCTCCATCAGGTCGAGATGTGTAACCAGCTGCTGCAGCGTTAACAATGGCTGGCGGCGGGTTTCTTCTTTTATAAAGTCAAAAAATGCAGTCAGTACCTGGAGGATGCGTTGTTTCTCGGCATGTTGCATGGCGAACCGGAGAATTCCGGAGTCGCGGAAAATGGCCTCGAACAAGGATTGCAATGTGGTGTTTGAAACCGCGCTGATCAGGGCTTCCAGGATCCCCGAAGCGGCTGCCAGTGCGGGATTCAGGGGTTGGGAGAATAAATCTTTGCCCGGTTTATTGGCTTTATCACTAAGCAGTTTTCGCAAGGAAATCTTTTCGTTGCTGTATTGTTTCTGGGCGACTTCCGCTGTAATGCTGGCAATTTCTATGGCGGGTATCCGGAACCATTCAGCATGCAGTATTTCAAAAAGCATCTCATCCCCGCTGAAGGGAATTTCGTGTTCTGTAGCCAGGTAACGGATGATCAATAAAATTTTCCCGATGAGCGGGTCCTCCAGCAGGTTGATACTTCGTTTACTGTAGACCGGTAGATTCTTCAGTTTAAAATATGGAAGCAGTTCCTCACCGTAGCGGTTCTCTTTATATATGATTGCAATTTTCCCGGGAGGCACCTGCTGGTTGATCAGACTTTCAATTTGTGAAATGATATCAATCATTTCCTCTCTTTCGGTTTGATATTCACGAATCACCGGAGGCTCCGGCAGCCGGGCAATTTCTTTTTTGGCCTCGACCAGATCCTTGCTAAGACCTTCTATTTTATTGATCAGCCGTTCCTGATTATAGCCGATCAGATGTTTTGATATGTCGAGAATCGGTTGGGAGGAACGATAATTATGAGTGAGCACGACTGTGAGCAGGTTTTTCTTCTGACTGTCGGCAAACTCCTTCATATTATATATGTTGGCACCCTGAAAGCGGAAGATGGACTGGTCGTCGTCGCCGACTACAAAAATATTTGGCTTATCCCAGAAGTTGATGAGCAGGTTTACGAGTTTATTTTGTGTACCACTGGTATCCTGAAATTCATCGACGAGAATATAGAGAAATTTTTCCTGGTAGCGGCGTAACAATTGTTCGTTTTCGGTGAATGCCCGGATCACCCAGTTGATCATATCATCATAATCATAGCGCTCATTGGCAAACATCAGGTGCTGGAAGCGATTGAATTCGTGTATGGCTGCCCGCAGTTTTTCCATACGCTCTTTCTGATCATCGAGTTTGGTCCTATTGGGATCACCCTTCTTAAAACCAGGACCATTTTTCTTATATATATACTCATCGCGTGAGGGAAGATCGGCGAGATATTCGTTGATTCTTTCTTCGATGAATGCAGGTGTCCATCCTTCACGTTTCATCGTGCTGAAAAGCGAACGCAGATTTTTGATTTCATAATACACATCCCCGCGATAACGTTTTAAAGCATGATTCTTCGGAAAACTGTCTATCAATTCCCGCAACATCTGGATCTGCTCGAGTTCAGAAATCGGATCCAGTTTGTTTTTTTCGAAAAAGGAAAGATTGTCCTGGATAATATCATTACAAAAAGCGTGGAATGTATAGATATTCACTTTATACGCCGCCGGTCCTATGAAGGATAGCAGGCGACGGCGCATGGCGATAGCGCCCGCATCGGTATAAGTGAGGCATAGTATGTTGCCTGGATCGGTATCGGTTTCCAGTAAAATCTTACCAATCCGGGCTCCCAGAATCTGGGTTTTTCCCGTTCCGGGACCTGCAATTACGAGTACGGGCCCATCAATTGTATCCACCGCCAGTTTCTGTTCCGGGTTCAGATCATTATAATACTTGGAAAAAGTCTCTTTTTGGTTCATAATCAATACTAAAAATCTTTAAAACCACGTTATACCGAAGGTAAAATCCGATATAATCCGAAATATGAAGAACAACCAGTCGTTCAAGGTTTTCATTGTTGAAGACGATATGTGGTACGGCTCCATGCTGGAACATTATTTATCCCTTAATCCGGAATATGAAGTTAAACGATTTGAATCACCTGGTGATTTCTTCGCCCACCTCCATGAAGTTCCCGATGTTGTAACTCTCGATTACTCGCTGCCCGACAGTGACGGCACGGAAGTATTACGAAAAATTAAGGAATTTAATCCCGACATCCGTGTCATCGTCATTTCAGGTCAGGAAGACGTGGCCACCGCCATCAATCTGTTAAAGAACGGTGCCTTCGATTACATCGTGAAAGACGATGATACCAAGGACCGGCTTTGGAACAGCATCCTGCATTTGCGTGAAATCAGCACCCTGAAACAGGAAGTGGAGAGCCTGAAAAAACAGGTAGGGCGTAAGTATGATTTCTCCCAGATCATTGTCGGAAACAGCGAACCCATGGAAAGGGTGTTTGCGCTGATTGAAAAAGCCTCAAAGACCAATATTACTGTATCCATCACCGGGGAAACCGGTTCCGGTAAGGAGCTGGTGGCCAAAGCCATACATTTTAATTCCGAGAGGCATGCCATGCCTTTCGTAGCAGTGAATGTGGCGGCCATTCCAAAAGAATTGCTCGAAAGTGAACTATTCGGCCACGAGAAAGGATCGTTTACGGGTGCCGTTACCAGACGCATCGGTAAGTTTGAAGAAGCCGATAAAGGAACATTATTCCTGGATGAAATTGGAGAGTTGGATATTAACCTGCAGGCCAAACTATTACGCGTTGTGCAGGAAAGAGAGATCACCAGGGTTGGCGGCAACAGCGTATTGCCGATCAACGTGCGGATCATTGTGGCAACCCATAAAAATTTGTTGGAAGAAGTAAAAAATAAAACATTTCGGGAAGACCTCTACTATCGTTTAATCGGATTACCTATTATGCTGCCGCCCTTGCGCGAAAGAGGCAATGATATATCCATCCTCGCAAAAAATTTCGTGGATGCATTTTGCAAGGAAAATAAGATCAACCGGAAATCAATCAGTCCGGAAGCCCAGCAAAAACTGATATCTTATCCATTCCCGGGTAATGTGCGCGAGCTGAAATCTATTGTGGAGCTGGCCGTCGTGATGAGTGACGAAGAAAATATTCTTCCGGAACACATTACATTGAATTCGTCCACCAGCATCAACGATTTGCTGAACAGGGAAACAACCCTGAAGGAATTCGAAAGTCAGATCATTCAGCATTATCTGGATAAGTATAATAAAGATGTATTACTGGTAGCCAGGAAATTGGATATCGGAAAAAGTACCATATACCGGATGATACAGAATGGCGAACTGAAGAGCAAGTGATGAGTGCCTGCGAGGCCGTTGAAATAAATGGAATGTTGACCCCAGAAACTGAAAAAATACTATCTGGAAAAACCATCCTGGTTGCAGAAGATGTTGAAATGAATCAACAGCTCATCTGGCATATACTTGAGTCCAATGGTGCACAGGTGGTCATAGCAAGAAATGGCGCCGAAGCACTGGAGCAGGTAAAAAAACAAATCTTTGACTGTGTTTTGATGGACGTGCAGATGCCGGTGATGGATGGCATCATGGCAACAGAACAAATCCGTAATCTAGCGGATCCTCTCCTTTCGGCGATTCCCATCATCGCACTGACGGCCAATTGTAACTCTGCCGACTTAATAAAATATGAGAAAGCCGGGATGGATGATTTTCTCGCCAAACCCGTAGTGGAAGCAAATCTGCTGAATACCATCCTTAGTTATTCCGGGGAATTGAAATCCGGAAAAACGGGTTTAGCCGACAATCATTTATTGTATGATCTTGCGATGATTCATTCCGTTTCAGGGGGTGATGACGCATTTATAAAAAAAATGATCCGGCTTTTTATTCAAACTGTACCACAAAATGTGCAGGAGCTGGTGGAAGCCGCTGCAAATGAAAACTGGGAACAGGTTTCCAAGATGGCGCATAAGTTAAAATCCACCATCGACTCCATGGGCATCCGCAGCATCCATGATGTAATCCGTGCAGTCGAAATGCACGCTAAAAACCGCGATCAGCTCGAGCGCATACCCGAGCTGGTGAAGCAGGTGGAATCGGTTGTTTCATCATGCATCTCGCAATTACACTTAGAAATTGAGTAACAGTTGACGGTTGACGGTTGACAGTTGAACATAGTCTGAAATTAAGATCCCCACTCTTATACTCCTATACTCTTATACTCCCATACTTGTTTTCCCTTTCCCAAATCGGGAAAAACTACCTATTTCTATCGGTATAAATAAGTGATAATGAACGATTTATGATTCGGCATTCTTTTCGAAATGATAATGTATAAATTAATTATTAACCTATTACCCATGTATTTGCAAGATTCTCAGGGCATTTTCATTGTTGAAGACAATCTGTTGTATCAGCAGATGATCGCCCGCGAGCTGGAATCCTTTGGAGCCCAATTCTTTTTCTATACGACCGGTGAACACTGTATTGCCAATCTTTGCCGGCGGCCTTCCATTGTGGTCCTGGACTATAATCTCGATGGAGAAATCAACGGTCTGGAAACCCTGGAAGAAATTCGAAAATTTGACCCGTCTATTTTTGTGGTTTTGTTTTCCAGCCAGAAGGAATTGTGCAACAATGAAAATCGTCAGCGATATGGCTCCTTTGATTTTATCGAAAAAAAAGACAAATCTTTTTCTCTGTTGAAGAAATTCATTCAGGCAAAAGTAGAATACGAATCCATTAAAGTAAACAGCTAATCCAACGTTATGAATCATTACCAGATACCTTATTACAAGGAACAGGAAAACGTCGATCCGGATGAAAGCTTTGA
>Ga0206913_1153_pt1 | contig 14128 bp, 12 predicted proteins | sample Alteio_BWOrgHeat_72_FD_152942 | JGI IMG/M metagenome (GOLD analysis project Ga0206913, IMG submission 152942) | Enriched cells from forest soil in Barre Woods Harvard Forest LTER site, Petersham, Massachusetts, United States -... | ecosystem: Environmental > Terrestrial > Soil > Temperate forest >... | reverse complement strand
CCCACACTGGTTCTTACACATAACAAGACGCTGGTGGCACAACTTTATGGAGAATTTAAACAATTTTTCCCCGACAACGCAGTCGGTTATTTCGTTTCCTATTATGATTATTACCAGCCGGAAGCCTATATGCCGGTGAGTGATACTTATATAGAAAAAGACCTTTCAATAAATGAAGAACTGGACAAATTACGGTTGCAGGCGACTACACAACTTCTCAGCGGGCGGCGCGATATTATTGTTGTGGCATCCGTGAGTTGTATCTATGGTATCGGAAACCCGGAAGAATTCGAAAACGGTATCGTTCGCATAAAACGCGGACAAACCATTTCCCGCCAGGGGTTTTTACATGCACTCGTGAATTCATTATACTCCCGTGATCAATTTGAGTTTAAACGGGGAACGTTTCGTGTGCAGGGTGATACCATAGATATCAATCTGCCTTACCTGGATTATGGTTATCGCATAGCGTTTTTTGGCGACCAGATTGAAGAAATAGAAAGTTTTGAATTAAAATCCGGCAAACGCATTATGCCGATGGACAATGCTGCTGTTTTTCCCGCCAACCTGTAAGTTAAGGTTTTTGAAAATAAATTTCCATGGCTGAATGCTTAACGCTGAACGTTTACCATAGCTTTTTAAACTGTTTGGGTCACAATTTCACTCTATCATTTGTTGTGGTAAAAACGACTCCCTAGGACTTTTTTTTCTTCTGTTTGCCAGCCTTGTTAAAAGGATCCCAGCTTATTTTGATTTTCCCATCTTCGCCCTTTTGCGCGCGGAGACGTGCGCTAACCCCAGTCTTACTAAAGATACCCTTATTGACCAGTACTGAATCTTTATTTGCTTTTAAATTACTGAGTGGCACCTGTATGCTCAGATCAGGACCCGTTTTCGTATTGTATTTACCCTCAATGAACATCGTAATAACAGAGGAATGGATTTCCATCCGGTTGATGGTAATATTGTCGCCGTTTATTTCCAGCAGATCGTGCAGGTCCGCAAATTGAATATCAGAAAAATTTCTGCTTTTGAAAACGGTTTGTTGGATTTTTTGCACAGGTTCAAAGTTGATCAACTGGCCATCGTGCAGATTAAATTTTACAAATCCCTTCAATTCTCCCGGGATGATCTGGGCTTTGGTAGTGAGGCCGCCCTGCATGGTTACATCGGCAGTTAAAGAACCTCCGATATTTTTATCAGTGGGAGATTTCAAGCCGAAATTATTAAACGCATAAAAAATCTTACTGACGTTCACGTTTTGCAACTGTGCTTTGAAAGAAAAGGGATTGGAAGCAGGCAGATTTTGAAGAAGGCCCTGTATGGAGATACTTCCACCTGCATGCTGCAGCTTGATTTTTTTCAGGGTGATGGCGTTGTCATTCATTTCGAGATTCGCCATCAGATTATCAGCATTAAATTTTTTATAAATTAATTGTTTGGCGCCGAGGTCAAGATTGAAATTAGCCGATTCCAGTAAGGCCGTGAACTGCGTCAGGGTCTGCGCCAGGGAAGATTTTTTTTTCTTAGGAGCTGATTTAGCTTTTACCTGTTTCAGATAAGATGTGAAATCATTCAGATTCAGTTTATTTGACCGGATGTTCCAATCGATCGTCAGTTTATTATTTTTTTGATTGATCAGATAGAACACAGACTTTAACTTTCCATTCATCAACAGATCAGAACTGCCGGAGTTGAGGCTTAATTGTTCGATATAAATGTCCTTATTTTGAAAACGTACATTTCCCTGGCCATTGACAAATTGCAGATTCCTGGGAACGTAATCCAGGCCTGCAGAATCCATTCTGAATGTGCCGGTTATTGAACGTAAACTATCATAATTATTTTCAAGCGAACCGCTATAACTCATGCTTATTTTCCCGGACCCTTTTGTAAATCCAAGCGTATTTTCGTCGAGCAGGCTATTGATGTTTTGCAGCTGGAAATTTGAAACAATATGAATATTCATTTTCGGATGTATAAGGTTCCGGATGACAACGGAATCACAATTAAAATCAATTTTTTCCCAGTCGGCTTTTAAAGGCGAAAAATGCATCACGGTATTCGAGTCTTCATGGCCTTTACCTTTTATCTCTTCATTATTAAAAGTCGCGGTGAATGACGCATTATTTATAATTACGACCGGCGTAGTGATGGTCTTGTTTTCCACATTGAGTCGTAGATGAATGAGCGGCGTTTTGTATTCCGGTTCTGAATTATCCATGCTACCGGTTAAATGTGTAATGGTTTCTGAAATATCATAAGGGTCCAGTTTGAGCCGGATATTATTTGCCAGAAACGAAGCAGCTTTTCGGAATGAAAGATTATTTGTTTCCCAGGATAATAAAAAGGGAGTAGGCACTTCTGCCAGGTAAAATTTGCCTGTAAATACAAATGGTTGTTTGTCGACCGCCAGTTTGATTTTTTCGAATTGCAGAATCTTGGAATCCTTATTGAATTCAATCTGAAATTTCCCAACCACAGATTTACCTTCCAGGTAAGGACCCCTTTCATGATTGAACGTCATGCGTTGTATTTTACAATCCAGCATGACATCAATTTTTAGAGCTTCGTTTTCCGGATTTCCATGAATGACACATACCAGGTTGTTAATATTATAACCAAAGAACTTATTCGCCTCTTTTTTATCGATAGCCAGCGTTCCGTCAATTATTTCCAGAATGGGATAATCAAGGTTTTTAGGAGCATCTTTCTTTGGTGGATTATTCTTTTTAAAGACGGATGTATTTGTGTAGCGGTTAGCATCGGTGTAAATATACATGTGCGGATTTTCAAGTTGCACCCGTTCGATATTTATTTTTCCGATAATGAGTTTGAAAAAATCTAGTGTTGCATATACCCGGGTAGCGGAAATCAGATCGTGATGGTGCTGAAACCATAAACTGTCACGAAGGGTGAGGGTGTCAATGGTAAATGCTATCCTCGGAAATGTATGCTTGAATCCGATGCTGATATCTCCGATATGCAGTGTTCCGCCGTTCAGGCCTTTTTTCGCTTCGGATTCAATAAAGGCAATGACTTCTTTTTTATGCTGTTTCAGATAAATCCACCCTCCAATGAAGGTAAGTAAAATAAGGCCCATCAGTACAGCCAGAACGCGTAAACTGATTTTCAGTATTTTATTCACATGAACAGGTTATAGGCCATCAAATGATTGATTGAATTAAAGATAGTAAGATTGACCTATCTGTCAGGTCTTTTCAGGTAGAGAGAATAATCCGGCTGAATTACATCATAATCCTGGTGCATGAGAGGAGAAGTCAGCAGAAAATCAGCCGTGGAACGATCACAGGCAAAAGGGATATTCCAAACGACACCGAGACGAAGTAATGCTTTAATATCCGGATCATGGGGCTGGGCTTCCATGGGATCCCAGAAAAAAATCAGAACATCAATTTTTCTTTCTGCTATTCTTGCTCCTATCTGCTGATCACCACCCAGAGGACCACTCATAAACTTCGTGATGGGAATGCCAATGGCTTTCTCCAGCATTTTCCCCGTAGTTCCTGTGGCAAAAAGGCGATGCATTGAAAGAACGGACTTATTATAGATGGCCCATTCTATAAGCTCTTTCTTTTTATTATCATGAGCAACCAGGGCGATCCGCTTACTGGCAGCCATTTTATATATACTCATGCTGATGGGTTTAATCACAATGTAAGCTTAAACGTCATGGCAGTCGGCGCTCAGCCCGACTTCCGGAATTGAAGTCATTTCAGATGAGAGAACAATGGTAAACTTCTGACCGGATGTTTAATACCGGCCTGGCCCAAAAAGGGAAACCGGGATAAATGAGATCTGCATTTTTTGTTTATAAAGTTCTTAAACCTTACTATTTTGGAGAGGGCTTGACCGCAAACCCTTTACAGCACTGTATTCAGGCAATCAAGTGGATACCGTAAAAGACCTGGTTCGGGTGGGAGAAATGACCGGTCGTCATTCCTATTTTGGGAAATGGCATAGATTTTGTCCACAGTTTATCCACATTTACTATCCCATGAAGCGACTTCAGTTATGGCTTATATCAGCTTTCCTATGCTGCTCGGCGTTCGGCCAATCAACAAATGATCATCTTGGTCGTATAAATATTACTTCGCCGGAGTCGAATATAGCTTTCAGTCTTTTTACGGTTACTGCATCCAATGGTCAGGCAATCTTACGATGGACAACTCCATCTGTTAAAGCTGATGATTATTTCATTGTTGAGAAAAGTGTTGATGCCATCCATTTTGAAGTAATCAGTGCCATGGAAGCATCTACTGGAACAGATTCGGATTATTCTATGACGGATAATACCGGAGGCGACGGCGCAGTTTCATATCGGATTCGTATAACCGGGAAAGATGGCAGGGAGTTGAGCTCAAAAACAGTCAATGTGAATTCCGTTTCGGATGCCGATTTTAAATTTTATCCCAATCCGGTAGACAAGCTATTAATTGTTCGTTCTTCACATGCCATGAATATTCAGGTTATGGATGCCAACGGAACGATAAAATTTATACAGGATGTGGAAGCAGGAATGCAAATTGTTAATGTGTCAGCTTTACAAAGAGGGAGTTATATTTTGAAGGCAACGGATAAAGCTACAAATACCGTTATTTCAGAACAGCTTGTAAAAAATAATTAAAGATTCCCGGGTAATCGGTTTTACATCTTGTGGATGTGAATGTTTACGTATATCTTTACCTCGGTTTTTCATAGGATATTGGATTTTAAAACGGGGTTGAATTTTTATTCTGACCCCTTTTTTTTACCGCACTGTTTCCGTGTGCAAACATTAATTTTTATAGGGAAGTAGATACTTCCGGCAATTTGGTCTGCGAATATTTACAATAAGATTTAATTTGAACGCGTTCAAAAAAAAAGACTGCCCTTTCGAACAGTCTGAAACTTACCAACCCAAGAATTTAAATCTTTTCTTATTTTTCCGGTGCCACACCTTCCTGGGTCTCTTTAATCTTCGCACGAATCTTTGCTTCGATTTCTGAAGCCAGTTCCGGATTATCAAGTAGTAATTGACGAACGGAATCACGACCCTGTCCGAGCTTATCTGATCCGTAACTAAACCAGCTTCCACTTTTATTGATGATACCGAATTCCACACCCATATCAATGACTTCCCCCATTTTTGAAATGCCCTCACCGAAAATAATATCAAATTCTGCGCTGCGGAAAGGCGGAGCCACCTTATTTTTCACCACTTTCACTTTAACATGGTTCCCGATCGCTTCTTCTCCATCCTTTATCTGGGCCATCCGGCGTATATCCAAACGCACGGAGGCATAAAATTTTAAAGCATTACCGCCGGTAGTCGTTTCTGGATTTCCAAACATCACCCCGATCTTTTCGCGAAGCTGATTAATGAATATGCAAATAGTATTTGTCTTGCTGATGGTCGCAGTCAGCTTACGAAGTGCCTGTGACATCAACCGGGCATGAAGGCCCATTTTACTGTCACCCATTTCTCCTTCCAATTCCCCCTTGGGAACCAGGGCTGCTACGGAGTCTATCACAACGACATCGAGGGCCCCTGAAAGAATCAGCCGGTCAGCAATCTCCAGAGCTTGTTCGCCATAATCCGGCTGTGATATCAGAAGATTGTCCACATCCACGCCCAATTTCTTGGCGTAATTACTGTCAAAAGCGTGTTCGGCGTCAATAAAGGCGCACATACCACCTTTTTTCTGTGCTTCAGCGATCACATGTGTCGCAATGGTTGTTTTACCGGAAGATTCAGGTCCATAAATTTCAATTACCCGGCCACGGGGCAAACCGCCAATGCCCAGGGCTACATCCAGACCGATGGAACCGGTGGAAACTACTTCCATGGGTTCTGTACTTTTTTCATTCATCATCATCACACTGCCCTTGCCAAAGTCCTTATCTATCTTATCTATGGTTAACTTAAGCGCCTTTAATTTTTCTGCGTTTGACATTGCGTATTTTTTATCTGTTTAAAGTAGTTGATTATTCAAAACTAGTATAAATATTTTATACACACTAATTTTTTTAGTAAATAAAACTAACTATTTTGGTGCTCCGTTTTGGATCCGTACCCTCGCCGACTCCCCGCCACGTCCGGACGTGGCGGGAAGTTTGGCATCCCTGATTGCAAAAAGACTGAATTTAAGAGCCGAAGTCAATACAACGAATGTGGTAAATTTGAAACATGAACCGTATCGACAGGTTATTTGGCATTCTCACATTACTCCAATCCAAAAAATTCGTAACGGGCGAAAAAATTGCTGAGAAGTTTAATATCAGTGTACGTTCTGTTTACCGGGATATTAAGGCACTCAATGAACAGGGAATTCCCGTTAGTTTTGAGCCACATCGGGGATACTTTATTGTGAATGGATATTTCCTTCAGCCAGTTTCTTTTAGTACGGAAGAAGCAAACGCATTGTTATTAATGGAATCCATTGTTTCCGCATTTGCCGATAAATCCATTCATCAACATTATTCTTCAGCCCTTACCAAGGTAAAATCCGTTTTGCGGTCATCCCAGAAAGATTCCATTGAGAAATTGGCTGCCAATATCAAATTGCAGGTGCCCGTTTGTTTCGTTCAGAGCTTTGATTACCTGACGCGCATTCAACAGGCCATCTCTTCCCAGAAAATCCTGGAGATCGGATATACGAATAAACAGGATGAAGTCTCTGTCAGGAAGCTGGAACCGATCGGGCTTGTATTCTACGCACTCAGCTGGCATCTCATCGGATGGTGCCACAATAAAAAGGATTATCGCGATTTCCGGGTTTCACGAATCCTCAGAATACAATGCACAGAAGAAAATTTTACCATCCCGAAACATATGCCGTTAGACGATTATATGAGCCTTCTTCCCGTAAAATATTAATTTAATTTTTGCACTGCCATAGGGCTGTCAGTGGTCGGTGTTTACTTTGTTTAAATCATTAAACAATAATATGAACACGATTACATCTCATTTCGAAAATCAATTGAAGGAAGAAGCAGTCATCACCCGCAAAATGCTGAAGATTGTTCCGGACGATCAATACGATTGGAAACCCCATCCCAAAAGCATGACCATACGCCAGCTGGCAACCCATATTGCAGAATTACCCGGTTGGATTCCGCTTGGCATCAATACTGAAGTTCTTGATTTTGCTTTGGGGGATTATAAACCAACACCCATAGACAATAATAAGGAATTAATGAAAGCATTCGAGGACAATCAAAAACTGGCTTTGGAATCCTTGTCAAAAACAAATGATGAATATTTGCATAATTCCTGGACAATGAGAAATGGCGAAGAAATCTACATGACCATGTCTAAGGAAGACGTTATCAGAATGGCGATTTCCCAAACTATTCACCATCGTGCGCAAATGGGCGTTTTTCTGCGGCTGCTGAGTATTCCCATTCCCGGATCCTACGGACCCAGTGCGGACGAAATGGGATTTTGAGAGTGGATGGGAGATTCCCTGGTCAATGGACGACTGCCTGTCGGTTGAAAGAAACGTTAATTCCAAACGGAAATTAAACCCCGGTTTTGATTTCAGGTCTTAGATTACGTGCGAAGGCACTTAAAAAAAAACAAATGAAATCGAAATTACTATTCTCCGCGCTTTTTATTGCATTTCTCGCCATGGCCAATGTGTCTTTGGCTCAGGATGGTTTTGCAAAAAACCATCCCCGTCGGGCAGAAGTAAATCAGCGTTTAACAAACCAGCATCATCGGATCGATCGAAAGATGAGAAGGGGTGATATCAGCAAACGCCAGGCTTATCATATGCATCGTGGTGATCATCGTATCCGCCAGGAAGAAAGAAGAATGGCCTACCGGCATGGTGGTCATATTTCAAGGCATGAACAATACCTTTTGAACCGTCAGGAGAACCGCATGAATCGCAAAATTATAAGGTCTTAAAATGATGCGTCGAATGATCTAATTCAGGTATTTCCTGTCGCAAAGATGCATCCCTTGGTCAACGAGTAAATCCACCAGAAATGGTGGATTTATTGTTTAATGAATATTTTCGCTTTGCATATGGAAAATTTTCACTATCTTGTAATCAATTCAAATGGCTATCTCATCAGCAATACCCGTTTCAGTCCGCGACCGGTTTAAAAGCCTTGACCTGCAATCGGCTTTTGAACTCGTAATTTCTGCGCGTAAAGGAATTAAACCTAAATTATTTTACGAATTTGCCGATTCAATCCATATGCCTGAAAAAAAACTGGCTTTGTTGATAAATATCTCCTCCCGGACTGTTCATAACTATAAGGAGCAACAAAAACCTTTGGACCCAATACAAAGCGAACACCTGCTTAAGCTGATTGCATTGTATAGAAAAGGAGAGGATATATTCGGAAACATAGAAGAATTTAATGACTGGCTGGAAAAACCTTTTTGGAACTCTAAAGAGAAGCCAATAGAATGGCTGACAACACCCGGAGGTGTTGATCTGGTTAAAGATGAGTTGGGCCGTCTTTCTCATGGGTATGCCGTTTAATCTCCATCATGCTGGTTTACCGGATTGTACATAAATCATTTAGCAAGAAGATTATTGCGCCCGGTTTCGCAGGCCGCTGGAATGGAAGCGGCCGTAAAGTGGTTTATTGCGCAGAGTCGATCGCACTTGCATTTTTGGAAAATATGATTCGCAGGCAGGGTATCGGATTTAATCAGGATTTTAAAACCATGATCCTGGAAATACCCGATTCAATGAAAATACAGTTTGTTCAATTTAAGGACCTTCCTGGTGGGTGGCGAAAATTTAATGATTATTCCAAAAGTCAGCCCATCGGGAATAAATGGTATGATGAAGGTATTTTCCCAATTCTCAAAGTTCCCTCCGCCGTATTACCAGAATCATATAATTATGTTCTCAATGCTACTCATCCTGATTGCAGAAAAATTAAACTGCTTAAAACAACGGATCTTATACCGGATGAGCGGATTGAAGATTTGCTGAAAAAACGAAAGTGATCACGTTGTAGCGTTCTCTAATAGATTCTGGCAATGACAATTTAAAAAAATGCCTGAAAACGAAGACCGCACCAAAATTCCACTTAAGAGGGTTATCGGACTCCCCACCAGCATCCTGCTCGTTGCCGGTATCATGATTGGCTCTGGCGTCTTCAAGAAAATTGCGCCCATGTCGCGTTCGCTGATGAGTGAGCACTATATTTTATGGGTGTGGGTCGCGGCCGGTATAATTACGATGTTCAGCGCATTTACTTATTCCGGATTTGCCGGGTTGACTGATAAGACAGGAGGATTCTATGAATATCTGCGATTGATATATGGAGATTTCATTGCATTTCTATATGGTTGGTCTGTTTTTACAATCATTGGATGCGGTTCAATCGCTGCACTGGCCTTTGTATTTTCACAATCAGCCGACGCCTTGTTTCATTTTGGAACAGTTTTACCTTCTCAAAGCGATCTTTCAATAGCCCATTTTATTTATCCTTTCCAAAGTCTGTCGATTAAGATTCTCGCAATCAGTACAATCATACTCCTGACATGGTACAACATTACCGGAGTAAAAAATTCGGGAATTCTGAATAATTTGGTTACAACAGCAAAAATCATGGGTATTCTTCTTTTGATAATTGCTGGCCTTTTATATGCAGGAGAGCCGGTGAAAGCCGTCCGGTATGCTGATTATGACCATGCATTATCCGGTGTCGCCTTATATAGTGGTTTTTTTGGTGCACTGGTCAGTGCACTCTGGGCATTTGATGGATGGAGTATCGTCAGTTTTGTTTCGGGAGAAATAAAAAATCCTGAAAAAAACCTGCCCTATGCGATTATTGGCGGCATCAGCATTGTAACGATATTATATCTTCTGCTGAACTATGTATACATGCAGGTATTTTCAGTTGAATTACTGGCCTCCATTCCCGACGAAAAAATTGCTGCCGCCGTTGTTTCTGAAACTTTGTTCGGCAGGGTAGGATCAACTCTTATCCTGGTGCTTATTTTTATTTCCACTTTTGGTGCGCTGACCGGTTGTATTATCACATATCCCAGAATCAGTTTTCGCATGGCACAGGAAAAAGTGTTTTTCAGGAAAGCAGCTTTTGTACATCCTGTTTTTAAAACGCCATATATATCGTTGATCTATTCATGCATTTGGAGTTCTGTACTGGTGATTACAGGTACGTTTGATCAACTGACAAATCTTATAGTAGTTTGTGGTTATTCTTTTGCCGTGCTCAGTGCCTCCGGACTAATCAAAATGAAGCTGAAGAAAAAAATTACCGATAAAGTCATCGGGTATCCCGTTATTCCCGTAATTGTAATATTATTCTCGCTGACCCTGGTTATTACAACATTGATGGTAAATACGCGCGACTCACTGATCGGCCTGTTGTTAACATTTTCAGGTGTGCCTTTTTATTTCTGGTTCAAAAAGCAAAATGTTAAGCCTGACCCTTAACAGAGGTCAGGCCAATCATTTAATAAGATCCGCGTTAGCGTTTTCTTTGTAAGCCGGCGCTCATACTGAGCGGAGACTGGCTTTGTCAGCCGAAGCTCATTCTGAACGCAGGCTGTTAACGGGGTTTGCGACCGCCGCTCTGATAGCCTGGAAACTGACGGTTATCAGGGCAATGAATACAGAAGCAGCGCCCGCCATCGCAAATACAGTCCAACTGATTTGTATTCGGTAGTTAAATCCGCTTAACCAGGCGTTCATAAAATACCAGGCTAATGGAGATGCAATGAGAATGGCAGCGATTACAAGTTTTAAAAAGTCCTTTGACAATAGTGTGGCTATACTAGTTATAGATGCACCTAGTATTTTCCTGACACCTACTTCCTTCATTCTGTTTTCAGCCATATAAGTTGCAAGTCCAAACAAACCCAGGCAGGAAATAAAAATAGTTAATCCGGAAAACAATCCTGCGAGTGTCGCCGTGAGTTTCTCATCATCAAATTTCTTGGCATACTCTTCATCTATAAAATGATATTCGAATGGATATGACGGGTTATATTTTTTGAATATTTTTTCGGCGGAAGCTAAATTCTGAGAAGTATTATGAACACTGTTGAACTTTATATTCATGACATTTCTTCCATATTTAGGTCCTTTAAAGATGATAGGCCGGGTGGGTTCATAGGGCGAAGCCAGAATAAAGTCTTTTATAACACCCACAATATGCCAGGTTACCGGATCATCAAAAATGGTCTGCCCGACCGGATTCTTGAATTTCATCAGTTTTACAGCAGATTCATTGACTACGCAGGCAGTTGAATCTGTTGGAAAGTTTTTTAAATCTATATCCCTGCCGGCAACAAATTGGAGACCCATGGTTTTCGCGAGATTCCCATCCGTCGTTGACCGGTCAAAGCTTATACGCATGGAAGGATCCTTGCCTTGCCAGCTTAAACTGGATCCTGAGCTCCAGCTTTGTGTCAGAGGCGCCATCGTTTGATTGACCGAAACGGCAATATCTGAGTTTATTAAATCGTTTTTTATGGACTCATAATTTTTGGGAATATCACCTTCCAAATAAACATAAGCAAGATTATTTCTATCATAACCGGTTTTTCTTTCGCTTGCATATTTTATCTGCTGAATAATGATGATGGTGCAAATGACCAATATAATCGCGAATGTAAATTGAGAGACTACGAGAATTTTTCGCGGAGTGACCAAAGCATGTACCTTTTTGAAAGCACCTTTTAAAACGGCAGCTGGTTTAAAGCCGGACAAAAAAAATGCCGGATAACTCCCCGCCAATATACCGGTAAATAGGATGAACCCAATTCCATTCAACCAGTAATAAATATTACCAGTGTCAATGAATAATTGCTTTTGCGTGAGCTGATTAAATGCGGGCAGACATAAAACAAGAATTAAGTAAGCGAGGCAACCGGCAATAACGGAAATCAGAATGGATTCAATGAGGAACTGTATAACCAAAGATCTTCTCATTGCGCCCGCAACTTTTCGAATGCCCACTTCCTTCGCCCGCTTTTCACTTCTGGCGGTAGAGAGATTCATAAAGTTGATGCAGGCAATGATTAATATAAATAAGGCAACGAGTGAAAATATACGTACGATCTCGATGCGGCCTCCGGCAGGTTTTCCATTCTCGAATTTTGAATATAATCTTAACTGATTTACGGGGTACAAAAATACCGTTGAACTGGATAGACCTCGGGAGTATTTCCTGACCATATCTTTTATTTTTTCAGTCGCGTCTGTTGAAGTTGCATTCGGTCTGAGTAAAACAAAGGTGCGTATCGAGACATCGGTCCAATCGGCATCCATCCATCCCTTTGATTCCAGAAATGCAGAAGAGTTCAAAAATTCAAAATCGAATTGGGTATTGTTGGGTAGGTCTTTCATCAGGCCGGTTACCATAAAATTTTCCTGATTATCGAACTTCAGCACTTTCCCCATCGGGTTTTCATTTCCAAATAATTTCTTTGCTGCACTTTGAGTTAGAACAACAGAATGCGGGTCCAGCAGTGCAGTTTTGGGATCTCCTTTGAGTAAGGGAAAACTAAACATTGTCAGAAAAGACGGATCGGCCCAGGTGCCATTCACTTTGACAGCCTTTTTTTGATATCCAAATAAAATGTATTGATTCCAACCAATCCGTGCGGTGTTTTCAATTTCGGGGTAGTCTTTCTTAAGAGCCGGTCCCAATAGCTGCTGTGTAGTAATGCTTGATTGCATTCCGCCATCACGCTGATCATTTTCCCATATTTCAAACAGGCGCTTATCCTTCTCGTGGAATCGATCATAACTGACTTCATTTTGAACCCATAATAATATAATGGCGGCACTGGCCATACCGATAGCAAGTCCGAGAATATTGATGACAGAAAATCCCCTGTTCCGAATAAGACTTCTCAGGGCAACTTTGAAATAATTTTTTAGCATGTTGATTCAGTTGGACTTAAACAATCCCAAGAAAGTGCCAGTCTGATATATTATTGTTTATCAGCTGCTTATATTATTTATAACTCATGAATACTGTCCGGTTATGAACGAAGCTGTTCTGTTATTGCTTATCGCTGAGAATCTACATAATGGCTAGTGCCTTTTTAACCGGTGAAGAACCGATACTAATTTATCCACATCCGCGCAGGTATTGTAAAAAGCGATCGATGGCCTGACAGTACTCTCAACACCGAAACGTCGAAGGATCGGTTGTGCGCAATGATGTCCTGTTCTTACGGCAATTCCTTCCTCATTCAAAGCCTTTCCAACGTCGTCATTGCTATAACCCTGCAATATAAATGAAAGCACACTGGCTTTGTCCCGGGCAGTCCCAATAAATTTTAGTCCCGGTATTTCCTGCATGAGACCGGTCGCGTAGATTAATAAGTAATGCTCATATTGGCTGATATTGTCAATACCCAGTTTATTTACATAATCCAGGGCTGCTCCCAAACCAACGGCATCTGCGATATTACCCGTTCCCGCTTCAAAGCGTCCGGGAGCATCGTGAAATAATGTACGCTCAAACGTAACATCCCTGATCATATTTCCACCACCCTGCCAGGGCGGCATTTGATTTAACAAATCTTCCTTCCCGTATACGACACCGATGCCCGTGGGTCCGAAAATCTTATGTCCGGAAAAAACAAAAAAGTCTGGATTCAGTGACTGAAGGTCCACACGCATATGTGAGACTGATTGAGCACCATCCAGTAAAACTTTTGCGCCCGCGTTATGTGCCATATCAATTATTTGTTTGGCAGGCGTTATAGTTCCCAATGCATTTGAAACCTGTGTAAAGGAAACCATCTTGGTATTCGGGCCCAATAATTTTTGATATTCTCCCAATAGAATCTGACCATCATCATCCACCGGAATGACCCGGATTTTCAATCCTTTCCTTTGAGCCAGCTGCTGCCATGGAACAATATTGGCATGATGTTCCAGGTGACTAAGAATTATTTCATCGCCGGAATGCAAAAACTGTTCTCCATAAGATTTCGCGACCAGGTTAATGGCTTCTGTGGTACCCCGGACAAAAACAATTTCATTTGCGGATCTTGCATTTAGAAAACTCCTTACTTTCTCTCTTGCTCCCTCAAAGGCATCTGTCGCACGGGCAGCGAGTTCATGCGCGGCCCGGTGCACATTTGAATTTTCATGTTCGTAAAAAT
>Ga0206913_1151_pt1 | contig 14315 bp, 15 predicted proteins | sample Alteio_BWOrgHeat_72_FD_152942 | JGI IMG/M metagenome (GOLD analysis project Ga0206913, IMG submission 152942) | Enriched cells from forest soil in Barre Woods Harvard Forest LTER site, Petersham, Massachusetts, United States -... | ecosystem: Environmental > Terrestrial > Soil > Temperate forest >... | reverse complement strand
TCACCCAACCTTCTCCCCATGGAGAGGGCTTTTAGGGGGTGCGTTTCGGGTGGTTCGAATGGGAGTTTGGTTGATTCTGCTGCTGGCAACTCGTTTGAAAGCGGTGCTCAAGCACCGCAAGTCCAAACGCTTCGCGTGGATTCATAATCAATTATTTTCCACGGTTTCAAATCCGGCGACGATGGGGCGGTGGTCGGAGGCGAGGCCCCAGTTGGGGATGGTGGGAATATAAGTTTCTTCCGGGAGCCAGAATTTCTTCAAGGAAGGGCTGATCAGAATATAGTCACTGCGGGAATAGGTGTCTTCCGCGTTGTAGTACAGGGTCCAAGTGATATTGCGGGGTTCGGAGCGGGGATTGGAGGCGGGTGTGTCATCGCCGTTGCGTTCGGCAGGGCGGGTGTCAATGAGTTTGGATTTGCCGCGGCCGATGAGGGTCTTGATGGGGTCGGAATTTCGCAGGTCGTTGAAATCACCGAGCACGATGAGCTTGGCCGAGGGATCGGCGGTGAGGCGGGCGGTGACGATTTCGCGCAGGGCCTGGGCCTCGGCAAGGCGCTCGGCGGATTCATCGGCTTGCGGCGTCAGGACGCGGGATTTGAGATGGGCGGAGATGACGGTGAAATTGAAATTTGTCCCGGCGCGGAGTTCCACTTCGGCAAAACCGCGTTTGACGAGCAGACGCTGGCCATCGAGCAGAAAATCTTCATTCGTGTGCGGATGACGCGAGAGGATGGGGAGCTTGCTGAGGATGGCGAGGTGGATGTCGGGATCGGCGCCTTGGACATATTCCCAGTAAGGGAAATCCTGCCCTTCGGTTTTCAAGGAAGCGCGAAGTTCGAGCAGGGCGTTGGTGGTGCCCATTTCTTCCAGGGCGAGCACGTCAGGATTCAGGGCGCGGATGCTTTCGCGGACTTTGGCTTTGGCGGCAATGGATTTGATGCCGGGGCGGGTGGTGGTGGGTTGATCGAGATAATTTTCGACATTGTAGGTAGCGACGCGGAAAGTGTCGGCCTCAACAGAAATAGCGATGAGGAGCAGCAGTAGAATGGTGGTTATGGAGCGAGGCATGGGTTGAAAGCTTACGGTGCGTAGATGGGTGATTGGCCGGGCGCGGCGGACGCTGGGGCAGGGGCGGGGTCATTTGGATTTTTGACCATCACATTGTCGAAATACGGAGTGCTCAGTTTTTTCTGTTCGGCACCGGCCAGCAGGCCGACCATGCCATGCGAGTAAAGTGAATTGGTGGCGCTGAGCACGGGCTGGCCATCGACCAATCCGGTGAGCGTGGAACCGTTGAAGCGGAGCTTGAGGTTGTGCCATTGGTTGGCGCTGACGTGCGGGAGCATGCTGGTGGCGAGCACCTTTTCTCCGCCTTCACCATCGTCCATGCCGGCCTTGATGAGCGCCTGCTGCTCGGCATCGCCGATGAGTTTCTTTTTATCGACTTTACCGCGGATGGCAACGAGACGGCATTGGCCGTCATCACGGAGCTGCAGGAAATAACCCTTGGGAACGGAGCCGTAGCCGTAGCCGACATCATTGATGCGGCCCATGACGGCCGCCGAGTCGCCGGGGTTGAGATAAACATCGGCGCTGACTTCGTAATCCTGCCAGTGATCGTCACCGAGGATGGTGTAAGGCTGCCATTCGGGAGCCCAGGAAATCGGCGGGATGGGAACGACTTGGCGGAGGCAGAGGCCCTGCTTGTCAGGACGATTAACGAGTTCGAAAGCGCCGGCGATATCTGCCGTGTAACGCGGGAGGAAGCCCCATTGGCTGGGCGCGGAGTATTCATCGAAGGTTTCGTAGTAGGGAAACGGAAACGATTTTGTCGCGGGGATATTATTGAAGGACCCTTTCTGCTGGCCGGTAGTGGTGGAGAGTGAATAGATGGAATCGGGTTCCAAGGTGACGGTAAACGCGCCGTCCACGGGCTTGATGCCGGGCTGTTGGATGAATTGCTCTTTGGCATTGCTCCGCCAGACGCACAGTTTGCCATTGGACAGGCCGCCGACGACGGTGAAGCGGATGGTTTGCGGAGCCGATGCGCCTTTGGTCTCAAGGATGATGCTGTAATCATCGCCCGGTGATTTCATGGTGATGAAGGTGCCGCCATCGGCGAGTTCGCCACAGCCGCCCTTGAGATATTGCCAGCCGATTTGGGTGAATTGCCCATAGTGCCCGTAACCCCACAAGGCTTCGCGGATGTCGTAGTGTCCGCTCCAGGGGGAACGCGCGAGGAGCATGGCGGGGTCCTCGGAGTAAGGTTCCAACGGGTAGAGCGCGGCGATGTCGTACCAGTTCACGATGCGAGTGGCGCCGCTGCGGATGAAATTTTCGTTGAAGGCTTGGACGATACTGAGGGCGCAATCGAAGCCTTTCAAATAGACGTGTTCTTCGGTGTTCCAAATGGGCTTGTTCATTTTTGCGGCAAGTGCCTGGACTTCCAGTGACGCGGGAATACTTACAAGGGTATGGGCGCTAAGGATGCCGATGGCATCGCGGAATTTTTCATCGGCGGCCATGGCGGGGACGAAATCGAATTTATTGGAGGGCCAATTATCGAAGCCATGGATTTGGACTTTTTCAAAACCATTGGCGTTGAGGGAAGCACGGAGCATTTTGGCGAAATCATAATCGGTGCCTTTTTCATTGCGGCAGCCGATGGCATCGAACTCCAAACCGTAAACGGTGCGCAGTCCTTGCAGCCATTTCACATAATAATCCACGGCATCCTGCGACCAGAAGTTGCCGTTGCCGATCCAGCCGGGGGCGCTCCAGGCGGCGCCATCGAGCGAGAGGTTCGGGTTGCGTTTTTTGGCCGCTTGCATGATCCACCAGATATAACCTCGTGAATAATTGAGATCATCGCGCGTGTGCATGTGGCTGGGCATGGAGCCCTGGGTGGAATTGCCGTCGCCGGGAATCTCCACGAGCAGCGCGCTGATGGAAGCACCGAATTTGGGCTTGAACACGAGGTCCAAAATCTGGCTGCGCTGCGGTTCGGGGTAATCCTTGAGCAGGACGGAAGTCGCACCGCCACCGTTGACCGCGCCTATGCCGTCAAAACGCGGGCCGCCGGCGTCGCCTCGGAGTTCGACCACTTGATTGGTGTCAACTGCTTGGGCCTCCGCGACCATGATTGGCTGCGCCGCGAGCAGCAGGGCGAGCCAGCGGAAAATTATTTTTTTAAAGGAGGGCATGGAGCGAAAGATTACCCGGTTGGCGGCGGATTAACAATAAAACGAGTGGACGGTGCGTCTTAAATGGTTCTTCGGAGCGCGGGCTTCAGCCCGCTTCAACGTCTATTTGCCAGGCCGCATTGATGTGGCCCAAAGGCCGCGCTCTGCAAATTAAGATATTACGAGCGGGCAGAAGGTTTTGCCAATCGGCTTAAATCTGCTATGATGAGAAGCATGTCTCGAATCAGCAAAACCAGGCCGGTGAAATTGGATGACAAGCAGAGTGAGCGGGATCATCGCGAGTTGCGCATTGATAAAGTAGGGGTGCGCGGGTTGCGGTTTCCGATCCAGGTGCGCGACAAGGCGCGCAGCGTGCAGAACACGGTGGCGATGATCGGCATGTTTGTGGATCTGCCCAAGGAATTCAAGGGGACGCACATGAGCCGGTTCGTGGAAGTTTTGAACGCGCACGGCGACATGATCCATGTGGAGAACATCGCGGATATTTTACAATCGTTGCAGAAGAAGCTGCACTCGGCGACGTCGCATTTGGAGATCGAGTTTCCGTATTTCATGACGAAGAAGTCGCCGGTGACGCGCATGGAAAGCCTGATGGATTACGTAGCGAAGTTTGACGCGTCGGCGTGCGGCAAGGAAATTGATTTTGTGCTGACGGTGAAGGCGGCGGTGACGACGCTGTGCCCATGCTCGAAGGCGATCGCAAAATACGGGGCGCACAACCAGCGGGGCGAAGTGACGGTGCAGATCCGCTCGACGAAGTCGGTATGGATCGAGGACTTGATCGCGATGATCGAACAATCGGCGAGTTCGGAACTGTATGCGTTGTTGAAGCGTCAGGATGAAAAGGCGGTGACGGAGCGGGCGTATGAGAATCCGGTCTTCGTGGAGGACCTGGTGCGGAACGTGGCGCTGCGGCTGAACGCGGACCGGCGGGTGACATGGTACAAGGTGGAAGCGGAGAACTTTGAGAGCATACACAACCACAATGCGTATGCGTGCATAGAGAAGGGGTAAACGGGCTAAAATGGCCGGAAAATGGGCAAATATGGGTGATTTGGAGCGGGGGAGCGGGAAGGGGGCGGAAAGGATGCCAAAAAGGGCCGAATTCGGCTCAAAATTTTCAAAGATTTGTGTGGCATATTTGGCTTCATTTGATAGATTCGCCAGCCTTTAACAAGCTGGCAGTTTGCCCGCAAATTTAAATTTTTATTGTGATCGCGAAGAAAAAAGAGATTAAGAAGCCCGCGCCGCGCGGCAAGACGCAGGCCTCGGCCACGTCTTCAGCAATTCTCGGACGGTCGGCCACGAAGGCGACGCCGAGCCTGGTGGATGCGCGGAAGATCAAGCCGGAATGGCACAAGTTTTACACGCACCTGCTGGAGTTGCGCGACCAGTTGCTGGCGCAGATGAGCGGACTGGCGAAGGAATCGGCCCAGGAGTTGCCGGGTTACAGTCTGCACATGGCGGATTCGGGCACGGATAATTTTGACCGTGATTTTGCGTTGAGCCTGCTGTCCTCGGACCAGGACGCGGTGTACGAGATCGAAGAGGCGCTGAAGCGCATCGAACGCAAGACGTACGGAGTTTGTGAGCTGACGGGGAAAGCGATCCCGAAGGCGCGCCTGGAAGCGATCCCGTGGACGCGGTTCACGGTGGAGGCGCAGGCGCAACTGGAGAAGGACGGCGCACTGAAGTCACGCCGCCTGGGAGCGCTGGGATCAGTGGATTCCGTCGGAGCGACGGAAGTGGAGACAGACGACGACGAACCGCAGGAAGAAGCAAAAGCACCGAAAGAGAAAGAATAATTTATGGCCCGCGAAACCATCACGCTCGAATGCACGGAAGCGCGCAAGGAAGGCAAGTCGCCCTCGCGCTACACCACCAGCCGCAACAAGAAGCTGAAGACGGAGAAACAGGAACTGATGAAGTATAATCCTGCGCTCCGCCGGCACACTTTGCACAAGGAGATCAAGTAATATGCCACGCAAGACCAACACGGAAAAAGACAAGCGCGGATCGCGCCGCACGTCAGAGAACCGCACGCCCCGGCCGAAGCCGAAGATCGATTTCACGGAGGACGCGCTGGATTTCAAGAACACGAACCTGCTGCGGCAGTACGTGACGGACCAGGGCCGCATCCTGCCGCGCAAGTACACGGGCATGCCGGCGCACTACCAACGCCGCCTGACCAAGGCGATCAAGCGCGCGCGCCAGATGCTATTGATGAAGTGATTTTTTTGCGGGGTGACCCGCAGCCGTGAGTTTTTCAGACCGCCGGTGGCAAGTCACTTGCCACCGGCGGTTTCTTACTTGGCACTTTAAAGGATATCGCGGCGGGTAATCTTTGGGGCCGGAGACCATCAAAAAAGCGGCGAGTGAGTCAGAGTTCGGACGTGGCTGGAACCGCCGGATATTTTTTAGAATCCGCACTGTCCATCCAAGCTGTCAGAGGCGAGTTTTCTCGTGCCAACCAGTCCCATACGACCCGGCCTGGCGCTTTTTAGACAGCTAAAACAAGTATTGGCTACACTGCTTCCTCGGTCATCCAATCACCGAGGTGGAGATACTCTTTGATTTTCCGGCGCTCATAGCGATTTTTGAGCGCCTTTTTGGGCTGGTTATCCGTCTTTCGAAACGGATGATTAGGGTTACGGACCGCTTCATTGATGACTTCCATCGTTGTTTTCATCATAGCATTTTCCTTTCACCACACTAACTTCAACCAAAAGTAAGCCTAAAGGATGCCAATTGTGAAAAACTTCACATACTTTTCACATGCTTGTTAGGGCACTGTGACACCCTTGCATATAAATCTGACCGGGGCCACTGGAAGTTGTTCAAAAAATATTTACCGGGAAAATCGGAAGGCTCCCGAGCGCCATTCTTTTTCGGTCCTGGATGACACCAATTTCAGACCGCAGGCGACAAAGGCTTTTTGCACTTGGGCAAATTCTGCCGCGAGAATGCCGGCGAGGACGAGGGTGCCGTTGGGCTTTAATTGCACGGCAATCCGGCGTTTTTCAGCGATCAGGAGATTGGAGATGAGGTTGGCGCAGACGAGGTCGTAGCGTTCGGCGGGCTTGAGCGGCAGCTTGGTGGCGTCATCGCGGCTGAGGCGGATTTTTGACTGAACGTGGTTGGCTTTGGCGTTGGCTTGGGCGACGCGGACGGATTCCGGATCAAAATCAAAGGCGCGGATCGGATGAAAATTTAATTTGGCGGCGGCGATGGCGAGGATGCCGGAGCCGGTTCCGATGTCCAAAAATGACCGGGCTGTTCCTTTTTTTTCACCACGCACGATCTCCGATAAACAAAAGGCAGTAGTCGGATGCTGGCCGGTGCCAAAGCTCAGTCCGGGGTCCAGAACGACCGAGGCCTGACCGGCGCGCGGGCGGCGTTTAATCCAACTGGGTTTGACCAACAGGGAACGGCCAACTTCGAAGGCCTTGAAATGTTTTTTCCAGGATTCGGCCCAATCTTCGCGTTTGATGCGGGCGATGCGAACGGTTCCACTGCCGATTTTAAGCCCGCAGGCTTTGATCTGTTTCAGGCCGGCGGTGATTTGGAGGACCAAACCCGGGGGAAAGGTCTTTTCGCTAAAGGCATGGACGAGGCTGACGCCGGTTTCGAGGTTGAAATAGCAGGAAACCGCGCTGCCGGTGAGGGTGGCGAGCAATTCAGCGACGGCATCTTCGGCTTCGAGAGAAGTGGTCACGGACAGACGCCAGAGCGGTTGGATTTTTTTCATGACCGATGGTCAGCCCACGAGGTCGCGCCAGGGGGTGAAGTTGAGCAATTCGACTTCGTTCATGTGCGGATGGAGGGCGACTTGGGTGATGCTGGAATATTCGATGTCAAAATGGTTGGTCTTGGGGAGCGGCAATTTCAGCAGGATGGCGAGGATCATGCGGATGACGCCGCCGTGGCAGAAAATGGCAATATTTTGGCCGGGATGGCGGTCAATTATGCGGGCGAGCAGGGGTTCGACGCGCGCGCGAAAGACCTTGCCGCTTTCGCCGCCGGGCACGCCATGACGATGGATCTGGTCGAGCCATTCGTGGGCTTGAAAGCCGAATTGCTCCTCGACTTCGCGCCAGCCGAGGCTGGTCCAGTGACCGAAATCAATCTCGCGGAGGTCATCGAGGATCTCCTGGGAATGCGTGCTTTGGCGCAGGGTGGGCGCGAGAGTCTGTTGGACCCGTTTCATGGGACTGGCATAGATGGCATCGATGGTCTTGCCCCGGAGATAGCGGGCGAGGATGCGGGCCTGCCGCCGGCCATTGGGCGAGAGGTTGATGTCCATGCGGCCGCCAAATTTCTTCTGGTAGCTGGCTTCGACCTCGCCGTGGCGGATGAGCAGGAGACGGGTGGCGACGGGCGGAATGATTTTTTGGGTGGCGCGACGGCGCGCTTTTTTCTGGAGAGCCATGAGAATCAACCTTGGGCGATGGCGTTTTGCTGGGCGGCGATCAATTCTTTGATGCCGGCTTTGCCGAGCGTGAGAAGATCGGCAAGTTCCGCCTCACTAAAGGTGGCTTCTTCGCCGGTGCCTTGCACTTCGATGAACTGGCCGGAGGAATTCATGACGAGATTCAGGTCCACGGCGGCGGCGACATCCTCGGTATAGCAGAGATCGAGCAGGGCGCGGCCATTGACGATGCCCATGCTGACGGCGGCGACGGAATGGATGACGGGATTTTCGGTGATCTTGTTGGCGGCGCGCAATTTATTGACCGCGAGGGAAAGCGCCACGAACGAACCGGTGATGGCGGCGGTGCGGGTACCACCATCCGCTTGGAGGACGTCGCAATCCACGCAAATGGTGCGGGCGCCGATCTTTTCGAGGTCGAGGGCGGCGCGCATGGCGCGGCCGATGAGGCGTTGAATCTCGGAAGAACGGCCATCCAGCTTGCCCTTGGAGATGTCGCGGGGTTTGCGGGTGAGCGTGGAGTAGGGAAGCATGGAATATTCGGCGGTGATCCAGCCGCCGGTGACATTCTGTTCCTTCATCCAGCGCGGTACGGTTTCCTCAATGGTAACGCCGCAGATGACGCGGGTGTTGCCCCATTCCACGAGGGTGGAGCCGGAGGCATAGGGGGCGATGTGATTTTGAAAGCGCAACGGGCGAAGCTGGTCATCGCGTCGGCCATCGGCGCGGAGGGTTTGGTCTGCCATAGGCGGAAGATGGTAAACCGTGGGCGACGGAAATTAAAGGCATTTACCGCGGGAACGCGGGAGAACTACGCGACGGTTATTTCTTTTCGACGTCGAGACCGGCGAACAAACTTTCGAGCGGGTTCAAGGGCGGACCGGATTTGGGCTGCAAGACGGTGCGGATATATTCGACGGCATCGGGGACATTGCGGACGGACTTGGGCATGATGGCGCCGGAGGCATTGGCGTGGCCGCCGCCCTGGAATTTTTCGGCGATCTTGAGCGCCTCGCCGTTGCGGCTGCGGAAACTCGCAATGACGAGATTGTTGGCGCGCTTGAAAAGAGTGACGAGCACGGGGAACTTCACGGCTTTCTGCTCGAGCAACTGGTGGACGATGAGATTGGTGTTGCCGATGACGGTATCCACGTAGCCGACGGAATCCGAGATGCGAGTGACGTTTTTGAGGCTCCATTCGAAGCCGATGGGGTCCTCGACGCGGCGTTTGACGCTCATGACTTCGAGGAGGGGATGATCGAGCAATTTTTCGATCTCATTGCCGATGAGCGATTGGAGGTTCCAATACTGATAGACTTTGACGAGATTGGCGTAATCGCAGGCGAGCGCGAAATCGGGATCGTCCTCAAGAAACAGGTCGGAGACGTTGTTCAGATGGACGAGACGGTCGAGGGCGGGGGAGGCCAGACCGTGTTGTCGGCAAAGCTCGTAGCAGAGAAGGCCGGCGGATTTGGAGATGTCGTGGATGAGTGTGGCGTTCTTGGGCTGGACGTCGGTGGCATGGTGATCAATGACTACCCAGTTGGGCTTGTCGAGGCGGGCTTCAAAGGTCAGGTCGGTGACCCAGGCGGATTTTTCATGGACATCGCGCTGTTTCCACAGATTGTAGTGAAAGGCCTGGAGGGGGATTTCGCTGCCATACAGTTTTTTGGACAGCCTTTGGAGCAAAGCGCCGGCGACAAATCCATCCAGGTCGCTTTCGTGCGTAATGATCACCTCCGGTTTCGGCAACGACATCATGAGAACACCATAATCAAGGGCGGCAGGGATGGCGAGCGGGGAGTTTGGAATGAAAGTCTTTTAATGAAGGATAGAAGCGGGACGGGTGGCGGAATTGCGCTTTGCAGGATGTGCGGGTGGATTTATTCTGTGGGGATGGCTTGGTTGACTGACCGACATTTTTTTTTGCTGGCCGTGGTGTTTTACGGCCTGGCGGTGGTGCATTCGGTGTTCCTGTGGCGCACGGGGTTTCGGAAGGACAATCATATCAATTTTGTGCTGTTGCTGGCCGGGTTGGCGTTGCACACCACGGCGATGTTCAAACGGGGTTTTTCGCTGAACGCGTGCCCGGTGAACAATCTTTATGAAGCGATCCTGTTTCTGCTCTGGGCGCTGGCATTGGCTTGCCTGGTGATCGGATTGCTACCGCGGCTGAAATTTCTGGGTGCGTTTGCCTCGCCGGTGTTGTTCGCGGTGGGGGTATTTGCGTTGATGCCGTCACTGGACCCGCCGCACGGGCCGAAGCCGGATTTTTCGAACTGGCTGACGAGTTTGCACGCGGCGACGATTTTGCTGGCGTACGGGGCATTTGGAATGGGGGCGGTGGCGTGCGGGATGTTTTTATTGCAACGGCGAAAATTGAAGGCGCACAAGGTGAGTGCGGTGTTATCGGTGTTTCCCTCCATCCAACGGCTGGAGGCGACGGCGACGGGTTTGGTGCTCGCGGGGTTCATTCTTTTCACGATCGGGTTGGTGGCGGGGTATGAACTGCCGCGGCCGAGCGGGGCGGGATATTTTGCGGATTCCAAGGTGATCTGGTCGGCGTTGTTTTGGCTGGTGTATTTGGAACTGCAGGTGGCGCATCAATTTTTTGGGCGGTCGAGCCGGAATTTCGCAGGGGGTGTCATCATCAGTTTTGTGCTGCTGCTGTTGACGTTTTGGATCACGAACTTGAATTCGCCTTTGCATCATCCATGAGCGTCGTTGTCATCGGCATGAGCCACCGGACGTCGCCAGTGGAATTGCGCGAGCGATTCGCCTTTGCGGAGGCGGCGATCCCGGGGGCGTTGCGGGCGTTGCGGGAATCGGGCATCGCGACGGAGGCGACGATCCTTTCGACGTGCAACCGGGTGGAGATCTATGCGGCGACGGCGTTGACGCCGGAAACGGCGTTTGCGGGCCTGAAGAAATTTCTGGTGGCGCACCATGCGTTTGACGGGGTGATGAAGGAGGAAATCTATTCGCTGGCGGAGCCGCAGAGCTTGCAGCACCTGTTCAAAGTGGCGAGCGGGCTGGATTCCATGGTGCTGGGCGAAACGGAAATCTTCGGGCAGCTCAAACAGGCGTATGAAGTGGCGCTCGCGAACCAATCCACGGGGGCGCGATTGAACCGGGCGTTCCAGCGGGCGTTCAACGTGGCGAAGCATATCCGCACGGAGACGAATATCCAGCGGGGAAGTGTGTCGGTGATGTCGGCGGCGGTGGAGCTGGCGGAGAAGGTTTTCAGTTCATTGGCGGAGCATGAGGTGCTGGTGATCGGCGCGGGGGAGACGAGTGAAAAGACGGCGCGGGCGCTGCTTTCGCGCGGGGCGCGGGGCGTGGTGGTGACGAATCGCACGGCGGAACGGGCGACGGCGCTGGCGGCGGAATTGGGCGGGCGGGCGACGCCGTTTGAACGCTGGACGCAGGAATTGGAGAAAATAGACATCGTGATCAGCAGCACGGCGGCTCCGCACCATGTGCTGGACCGGGCGATGCTGGAACCGCTCATGCGGCGGCGGAAGAACCGGCCGTTATTGCTGATAGACATCGCGGTGCCACGGGACATCGACCCGGGGGTGAACGCGCTGGACAACGTATTTTTGTATAATGTGGATGATTTGCAGAGTATCGCGGATGATTACCTGAAGCTGCGGCAGGAAGAGGTGGCGCGGTGCGAAAAAATCATCGCGGAGAAGGTGGCGGCCTTGATGGCGGCGACCGGGGCCGGTGACCGGCAGCGATGAGCAATGAGATGGTTTGGAGGCAGAGGGGTTGATTTTTTGACGACGGAAGTTTGACGGATGGCGCGCCGACTGATAAAAGATTCCGCCATGTCGTACCTGCTGCCAACCTTATGACCGCCGCCAAGAAACCAAAATTTTCCCGCATCCTGTTGAAGTTGAGCGGCGAATCGCTGGGCGACGCGAGCGGGCAGGGGATTTCACCGGAGGCGGTGCACCACATGGCGGAACAAATCCAAGAGGTGCGCGACCTGGGGGTGCAGGTGGTGGTGGTGGTGGGCGGCGGAAATATTTTTCGCGGATTGACGGGGAGCGAGCGCGGGATCGAGCGCGCGACCGGGGATTACATGGGCATGCTGGCGACGATCATCAATTCGCTGGCGCTGCAGGACGCTCTCGAAAAGTTGGGCGCGCCGACGCGGGTGCAAAGCGCGATCGCGATGTCGCAGGTGGCGGAGCCGTTCATCCGGCGGCGCGCGGTGCGGCACCTGGAAAAGGGGCGCGTGGTGATCTTCGGCGGCGGCACGGGCAATCCGTATTTTTCCACGGACACGGCCGCAGCGTTACGGGCGAATGAGATCGGGGCGGAAGTGATCCTGAAGGCGACGAAGGTGGACGGGGTGTATGATTCCGATCCGAAGAAGAACCCGAAGGCGATCCGTTTTGAAAAGGTGACCTACCTGGACGCATTGCAACGGCAGTTGAAGGTGATGGATTCGACGGCGTTTTCGCTGTGCCTGGACAACAAGATGCCGATCATCGTTTTCGATTTCTTCAAGCCGCACAATCTCAAGCGGGTGGTGCTGGGCGAAAAGATCGGCACGCTGGTGACGAACTAGCGGGAACGCATGCCAGAATTGCCTGAAGTCGAAGTGCTGGCGCGTCATCTGCGCCCGGTGTTGCACGGCAAGACGATCCGGCAGATAAGGGTGAACCGCCCGAAAATCCTCAAGCCGACTTCCGAACGACAATTAAAGCAGGCGTTAACGGGGGCGAGTTTCAAGGGCCTGACACGGCGCGGGAAATATCTGCTCTTCGAATTTCATTCCAAAAAAACAGGGAAAGACGTCACCTTGCTGGGCCATTTGGGCATGACGGGAAAGATGTTCGTGGCGCACAAGGGCGAGGCGTTGCCAAAGCATGCGGCGGTGGTGTTCGAATTGTCGAAGGGGACGTTTGTGTTCGAGGACACCCGCTATTTTGGGCGGATGACGCTGGATTTGTCCGCGGTGGCCAGACTGGGGCCGGAGCCTTGGGACAAAGAATTTTCACCGGAGGTTTTTGCGCGGGAACTGAAACGGTCGAGGCAGGCGATCAAGGTGAAATTGCTGGACCAGACGCTGGTGGCGGGGGTGGGGAATATTTATGCGAGCGAGGCGCTGTTTCGCGCGAAGATTTCACCGAAGTTGGCGGCGAACCGGTTGAAATTCGCGCAGGTGGAGGCGCTGTTGGACGCGGTGCGGGATGTGTTGTCCGAGGCAATCGCGTGCGGGAGCACGGTGCAACTGAATTTTGGTGCGGGGAAGACGGATGGGCTCTTCTACTTTGGGAAAGCGGAGGGGGTGGAGGATTATTACGAGGAGCGGTTGCAGGTGTATGATCGGGCGGGCAAAAAGTGCGTGCGATGCGGGTCGGAGATACGGCGGATGGTGCAGGCGGCGCGGAGTACGTTTTATTGCAAAAACTGTCAAAAAGGGTAGCGAATGAAATTGACGGGAGGAGGAATCATTTGTAGGTTATGCGCCCATTTGCGTTCCAGAGTAGCTCAATGGTAGAGCACGCGGCTGTTAACCGTGTGGTTGTAGGTTCGAGCCCTACCTCTGGAGCCAATGTTTGATTCTTCATGTTTTGGGTATACATCCTTGAGAATCCTCCACCAACTGGACACGCTTTAAGAGATCCGCCTTTTCCTGCTGGATCTCCGCAGCCACGTTGGGTGCGTCGAGGAAAGACATCAGACATCACAGGGCAATTGCCCCGCTGATACACCAGAGTGGGGTGGCGATAATCCAGAAAATGAGGCGTTTTATCACGTCACATCGTTAGTTTTCTCTCCAAAAATGATAGGCTGGGCACAGAAGCCTTCAAAGACTGAACAATAGGCTCGCGGTCTTGGCCATGGACAAACACCAGCACTCCATAAGCGGGATGCCAGGGATTTGAGGGGGCACCCTGCCACCGCTGGAATGGGCCTGAGTTACGACAGATTTGTAGACATGGACCGTCTGGAACGTAGTAGCGGAAAAAGCATCCTCCTGGGTGGGCTTGCTCTTCAGCTTCCTCTAAACAGATTGATAGAGCGCTTTCAATCGCCCCGCGTGCGGCGAGCAAATCTTCATGTGCAAAGCCGAAAACGTCCGTGGTGGCCATCGTAATGAAAGAAATAAACGGCTGGTTTTTAACCGGTTTTTTGGAATTGTTAATCTGTTTAATCCATTGTCAAGGATTGCCTAGGCTGATTTATTTAATCCAGTTGATATAGTATAGGCCGAGAATATTTGTGATGACGCCCGCCCTCACCTGTTTCCTCCTGGAGAGGACATCACGTGGCACGATTTCTGGCTGGCAAAGGTGCTGGCACCAATCCAGCGGTGGGTTTGCGGTTAAGCATTGTAGCGTTCGTCCTCTGGACGAACAGTTTTTTTATTTTTTCCCAAAGAGATGACAGCAAGAAGATTGTTGGGGCATCCGTGAAATAATTTGCCGGGGTATGGGGCTGGCCAGGTCATAAAGGGCGACGCGTGGCGCATCGCCCGGTCATCGCAGCGCGATGACCCTACCAGTCGTGGGTTGGCGAGGAATGGAGGGCAAAGTTTGTGTTTACGTTCGCCCTCACCTGTTCCCCCTGGAGAGGACATCACGTGGCACGATTTCTGGCTGGCAAAGGTGCTGGCACCAATCCAGCTATGGGTTTGCGGTTAAACGTTGTAGCGTTCGTCC
>Ga0206913_1150_pt1 | contig 14350 bp, 15 predicted proteins | sample Alteio_BWOrgHeat_72_FD_152942 | JGI IMG/M metagenome (GOLD analysis project Ga0206913, IMG submission 152942) | Enriched cells from forest soil in Barre Woods Harvard Forest LTER site, Petersham, Massachusetts, United States -... | ecosystem: Environmental > Terrestrial > Soil > Temperate forest >... | reverse complement strand
ACCAGGATGGCCTTGAGAACTTGCATAGGTAAGAACTTTAAGGGCAAATTCAATTCGGGTTCCGATTGGATTATGCTCTTCGTCAAATAAATCGATAATTTTTACACTTTCTGAAGAAGCAGGCGACTGATTGAAAATATTTATCCTGTCCTGTGTGAGTTTCATACCTACACTTTTATGAAACGGCTTATTCATCTCATTATAAATCCTGGACTGCTCACGACCAATTCCATTATCTACTATAATATAGTGAATCATATTATTATTCAGGCTGACTTTCAGACAAATTTTCAAATCCGTCCGGTCACTCGGTCCAATTCCATGATTGATGGCATTTTCCAGAAATGGTTGCACCAATAAGGCAGGCACATTATAATCACCGCTCTGTAACCGGGGATCCACTTCGCAATAAAAAGTAAATTTATTATTGAAACGAAGTTGTTCCAGGTCGATATATAACTGAAGCGACTGGATATCTTTATTGACGTCGATCAGGTCATTATTGCTGCTGTCCAGAATACTCCGGATAAACCGGGCGAATTTATTCAGGTAGTCAGACGCAAGTTTTTTTTCATTCTGCATGATAAAATTCTCAATACTATTCAGGCTGTTAAAAAAGAAATGCGGATTCATCTGGGCCTGTAATGCCTGCATTTCCGTCTCTGCTATTTTTTGTTTATACTGGGATACGTCTTTTAATTTTTTCGCCTGAAAGGATTTGTACAGCAGAAAGGCAACAAAAACACTCAGCAGAAATCCCAAGCCGATCAGAAATAACAGTATATTTGAAAAGGCAATTTGTCTTTTTTGTGTGGCGGTGAGTTGTTTAAGACTGGAATTCTCCAGTTCCCTGTTCTTGATCTTCCATTCGGTTTCGTTCACCATCATTCTTCGTTGATTATTTTCTGAAAATAATGAATCGGACGCCGAGCGGTATTTCCTGTAATAAAATAAAGAGGAATCCCTGTTGTTGAGGCGATCATAGGCGGAGGACAGTTGTTCCGCATCATTGGCTATTCCTTCCTGATATTGGGTTTGTTCTGCCAGTTTCATGGCTTTGAAAAGTAACGAGATCTTTTCGCGTTCGGGGATATGCCTGAGATATTTTGCTTCCGCAACGTAAACCTGGAATTCATTTCTCAGATCCGGCTTTTGACGTGCGCAGACAATGGCTTTATTAAAATAGTAATTGGCTGAATCACTTCGATTATATATGGCATACAGTTTACCATATCCCAGATAGTACTGCGATAATATATAATTGTCATCATCCAGGATAGCATAGGGCATTCCTTTATCAAGATTTGTTTTTGCATCTGTATATAAACCCTGTTCCAGATCACAGCGGTGTAACAGCTCGTAATTAACTGCTACCCCATGCCAGGCTTTCAGTTGCATATTGATGTCCACGGCCTGTAAAGTATATTGCCGGCATTTATCATAATCTTTCAGGGAAGCGAAATTATCGCCAATATTATTCAATGCGACCGATTCGATGCGGGGTTCGTTACATTCCTTTGCCTGTTCGAAGGCTTTGATATTTGCTTCTGTACTGGACTGCAAATTTCCGGATGAAGAAAGCAGGATTCCGAGATTGATATTGCCCAGAGCCTTGCCATAGGTAAAGTTGAGGGAATCACTCAGCCTGGAAACCATGCTATAATAAGTAAAGGATCTGGCGACATCCGACTCGCTTAGCAGATAACTGATCGTATGCATTGCGTGAATCCGGGCAGAATCATTGTGGGGATGCTCCTCCACCCATAAGATCAGGCTGTCTACCCGGGTATTTTGTGAAACGGCAGAACGGGTTGTAAAGAGGAGGAGAAGAAGAAAAAAAAGGGCACGGAATGGTCGGAGGCTAGGGGGTATAAATTTCTTTATGGGGTCTCTTGATATAATACAGATATACAACTTCCCGGCAATCATCAAGAGGCATCATTTTTTCTAAGATAACAATTATGTATTTGCCGCAGCAAATCCATAAGATGCGTCGCAAATGAAGACCTGTGGCAGAATATGGTCATTATTTAGCAACTCAGTCATTGACTCATTCAATTTGCCGGAAGCATAACCGCGCTTATAGATGTTGACAAGTTTGGTAATGATCGCCCGTTTTGTGCCGACATAGTAAAAGCCGGTCATACTTTCCTGCAATTTCATGAGTAAGGTTTAATGGTAATGGTATCCGTTTCTTGCGTCCTGAATACGTATCCAAATTAACTCAGTCTGTTACTTATTGAAACCGGATTGTGTAGTTTACCGGAATGATCATGTAACTGGCTGCCACGCAACCAGTGTCTGGCGGGAACTGCCCAGGCCATCTATACCCAGTTCAACAATATCACCGGGAATCAGATAAACAGGTGGATTCATTCCCAGTCCAACGCCAGCTGGTGTGCCGGTAGAAATGAGGTCGCCGGGCAGTAATGTCATAAACTGACTGATGTATGAGACCAGGAACGGAATATTAAAAATCAGGTTGGCAGTTGTACCATCCTGCATGGTTTTGCCATTTACTGTAAGCCATAGCCTGAGATTGTTTATATCGGCTATTTCATCTGACGTCGCCAGGAAGGGTCCCAGGGGAGCAAAATGATCACAGCCCTTTCCTTTATCCCAGGTCCCGCATCTTTCCATCTGGAATTCCCTTTCGCTGACATCATTATGTAAACAGTAACCGGCAATATAATCCAGCGCTTCTGACTCTGTTATATAAGATGCTTTTTTTGCCATTACAATGGCCAATTCGACTTCCCAGTCGGTTTTCTTAGAATTTCTTGGAATGATGATGGGATCAAAAGGGCCACATAGCGCCGTGGTCGATTTTAAAAAGATTATGGGCTCCGCGGGAGGCTGTGCTTTGACTTCCCTGGCATGATCGGAATAATTCAGGCCAATGCATACAATTTTGGAGGGCCTCGCAATAGGGCTGTCCAGCGTAACGGGATCTTCCAGTTTATTTAAATCCTTTTTGTGATCATCAAGGAATTTTCTTAACCGGGTCAGGCCGCCGGTTTCGAAGAAACTTTCGTTATAATCCTCGTTTAGAGCGGAAACGTCATAATACTGGTTATCAAGCACTATACCGGGACGCGTTTTACCTCCTTTTTTCCATCTGATAAGCTTCATGGACACCCTTTTTGTGACTGCGAATCTAGGACTTTAAACGGTTTGCTTTCAGGCCTTTCAAGGCCTTGCTTTTATTATGCCTATATTTACCTGAATCATAAACATTTTACAGTGGCACCAAAATCAAAAACAGCCCTCCAGGCCGTGGAAACCGAGCCGGAGGCAGTAAAAACAATCGCAGCAAAACTGCCGGCCAAGCGGAAGTCCCCTGCTAAAATTTCTGTGTCGAAGATATTTCCGGAAAAAGAAATTCCGATGGCACAAATTGAAAAAACTAATGTGGACCATCACATGGCAAAAAAGTATCTGACCAAGTACCTGGACAGGGAGCTGACGGCCGCTGATATAGACAAAGCAACTATTATCAAGAAATCTGATTCAATCAGTTATCTGAAATATGGCGGCAAATTTCTGGGGACCATGACCAAAACCATTTATCAAACGGCTGAGCAAAAAAAAGCAGGTAAAGGGATTGGAGTAAAAATGGAATTCAAACCGAAATAGTCTACACTCTCACGTGCGACCATTCATATTTTTCGGCGTGCTTTGCCGGCGGAATGGGCTTATTATATGTTTCGGCCCAAATTTTAGTAAAACAAGCTCCGTAATAAAATATAAAGGCAGAATAGAAAACGAATAATAAAAGCAATACGGAGGAGGTAGATGCCCCATAGATCGTTTGCATGTTGCTATACGACAATACCCATTGCAGTAACAATTTCCCGGTTGTAAACAGAAATCCGGTAAAAAATGCTCCGGCAATCACAGTTTTCCATGAAGGCCTTGCATCCGGCAGAAATTTAAATAACATCGAAAACCAAACCGTAACCATCAGTAGCAGGATGATCTCACGGATAAAGGTTTTCGACAGAACACCATGCTGCAGGACCGGTCCACTGGCCGTTCTCTGAACCATATCGAGACCACCTTCTGCCAACAGGACAACCAAAAACAGAACACCCGCTATCAGGATGACCAGGAAGGATTTTATCCTGGTCAACAGGGTGAACCTGAATCCCATTTTCGCCACCGTTCTGATATTCCATAACTGGTTTAGCGAATCTTTGATCACTTTCAGCAGGGTAGTGGCTACAAAGATCAAAAAAAGAAAACCCAGTGTGGCTTCATACCAATTTCTGAACAAAAGCCGGACGTTAAAAAGCGTTTTATGTAATTCAACCGCTGTATTCCTTCCGACGACTTCACCCAGATTACTGAATAACTGACGGCTCATAAAACGGGGGCTCAGTATAAGTCCGAAAACCTGGATCAGTATGATTAAAACAGCAGGCAGGGCGAAGGTCGTAAAGAAAGCAGTGGCCCCTGCCATTCTCAGGGGATCATTCTTCCTGAATTCTTCAAACGATTTGCGGAGAAGTTCAAAAATATTTATCCTTTTACGTGCGGGCGTCATCTACAAATTCTGATTGAATATATGAATATGTATAAAAAAGGGGGCCAATGGCCCCCAAGATATTACTTCGTAATGTGATCCCGCATAATGCGGGATGGTAAGGGTGAGAAATGTGGGAATCTTGGTCTAATGCCTTTCACTCCTGGAAGTATAAATCCACATTTAATTGTGCTGATTTGACAAACTAGACCGATGATTGTTCCGATGCAGGTGATTCCGGAGTAACGGGTGTTTGGCCGCCGCGAAAACGGTTTCCCCAATGCTGTTTGAAATGCTGTCTTTCTTCAGGGGACATATTGAACCATTTATTTCTCATTTCTTCCATTTCACGAAGGTTGTGCCTGCGGCCGGCCCAACCCGGTTTGCCTGGGAAACCTCCAAACAATATTCTTGATAACAGAAAAATGCCCAATGCCTGCCAGAAATTAATCAGCGCTATCGGAAAAATAACAGCCAGTACATTATTCCAAAGCGCCATAATGATGAAGCCCAGGGGAACGAGGACAACGAAAATAAAGAGGAGAAAAAGGATAAACCGGGGAAATCTGGAATGTATCATTGTGTTTTATTTAATAGTTTTTTAATGCATCATGAAGTACTGCGAGTTTCTCCCGCAAATAAAGAACTGCGTACCGTTTTCTTGAAATCAATGTATTTACGGGAATCCGGGTTTCATCGGATATTTGTTTAAATGGAATACCATCGAGTTCGTTCAGAACAAATGCCTGTTTTTGTTCTTCGGGTAATTCGTTTAAAGCCTCTTTTAGTGTTTCCTGGAAAAGGCTTCTTAAATAAACCGTTTCCGGATTTGAAGAATCATCCATCAGGATGTCCATCCATTCGCCCGTTTCAGCATCTTCCGTATATGAAAAGAGAAAATCGGTGGCTTCGGGTTGTTTTTTGCGCTTATTGTCGATGATTTTATTCCGTGCAACCGTAAAAAGCCATGAGGCGACCTGATCGATGGGTTCCTTGTTTCCCAAAAGCTGGTAAAAAACATCCTGCAGAATGTCCTCCGCGTCGGCCTCATTGCTAACCCTTTTTCGGATAAATCCCAATAATCGCCGTCTGTAATCTTTGACGATGGCAGTTATGGAATTTGCTTTTGAATCAGTCATCTGAACTTGTATCGTTTCTGCCTGCGCCATACTCTAAAGAGGTAGACGGATGAACAGGACTTATATTTTAAAAAACCAAAGAAATATCTAAATGTTCTGAATGTGTTTATAAAAGGAACTTTTCTAGATGGGGGAAATTTTATCCACTTTTATGTCTCAGAACCGGAACAGAATCCCCAACCTGTTAAAATTAGACATAGCCGGAGAATATGCCCGGGAAGGCATGGTGTTTGAAATAGTTGCACTATAAAATTGATCTAATTATGAAACACACAAATCAGGAAGATTCCGGCAGGAATCAGACGGAGAAAGATCAGCAAAGAAAATCAAATAATGCGCAGGCCGGCAACAGAAATGAACCCATGGGCCAGCAAAACAAGCAGGGGAAAAAGGATCATTCAGGTAAACATGGAAACGATCAGTCAAACTGGCAAAGCGAAAAAAAGGAAAATAAAAAATAGCAGCATTTGAATTTCTTGCTGAAAACCTGCCGCACGGCAGGTTTTTTATTTATAGGCAATTTTCAAATCATTCTTCATATTCTTTTATATAGTGATCATATTCAATGATTTACAATGTATATTTTTCGAACATTTTAAATAAATATTATGAGTTAAATCATTAAATTTGCAGCCCTATTTATTTAACGTGCCATATACGCCTTCAGGGTAACTTAAAGCGTAATAATCATAGAAAATAGGTTTGCTTGCCATCTGGATTATTACAACTCAAATTCAAAGATGAATATCAAGTCTAATAAGGCGATCGAGAATGCTTTAGAAATACTTTCATTTCCGGATGGTAGCCCATCTTATTCATTTACTAACCGACTAATCGAAGAGAAAGAACTTTCCGACCTGGTCATCAATTGCCTGCCGGGGATTTTTTATTTGCAGGATCATACCGGGAAGTATCTGCGCTGGAATCATAATTTTGAAAAGGCGTCCGGATACAGCAGGAAAGAGATTGAAAAAATGCATCCTCTGGATTTTTTTGATCCTTCTGATCATGACAAAATGAACGGCGCTACCCGAAAGGTTTACAAAGAAGGTTATAATGAAACTGAGGCAGAAATAATTACTAAAATTGGCGATCGCAAACTTTATTTTCTGAATGGAATTTCAGTGATATATGGGGGTAAACTTTGCCTGCTCGGAACCGGAATTGATCTGACAGAAAGGGAAAGAGCACAACAGGAGATCAAGGGTAATGAAAAAAAATACCGTTCGCTTTTTGAACAGGCTTCAGATCCCATCCTGGTGACCGATTTCAAAGGAAATATTACGGAAGTAAATGGCAGCTTCTGCAAACTCTTCGGATACACAAAAAAGGAATTGCTGCGCATGAATGTCACTTCACTGATCTGTCCGATTCAGCTTAAGGAGAAACCCATGCGAAATGATCTGTTGATGAAGGGTAAACACCTTTTCAGTGACCGGATCATGGTCCATAAGGATGGCTCACTGATAGAAACAGAGGCTAATCTCAAGAAATTCGGTGAGGACAGAATCATGGGAATCGTTCGTGATGTAACTGAGATCCGGAAGTTACAAAGAGCCATTGAGCAGGAAAAAATGGAACAGATAGACCAGGAACAAAAAAAGATTACGAGGGCGGTGATCAAAGCGCAGGAAAGAGAACGCAATTTTATCGGAAAGGAATTGCATGATAATGTAAATCAGCTCCTGGCCAGCACCAGAATGTGTCTGAGTACAGCCAAACTAACATCCGTCGGGAAAAAGGATTTTGTTGACAAATCCATCCGCCTCATTGATGCAACCATTTTTGAAATCCGTGTCCTGAGCAGGAAACACGTAACTCCTTTGAAAGGATTTAATTTAAAGGAACAGATACAATCCATGATTAAAATAATGGAAGAAGGTATCGGTTTTAAAATCTCCTTTGATTACACGCTACCGGACCACCTCGAAATATTGGACGATCTGAAACTCAATATTTACAGGATCATACAGGAACATCTTAATAACGTCTACAAACACGCATCCGCGTCGAGGGTTCAAATAAAAATGTTCCCTGAAGATAAATGGATACATGTTTTAATTCATGATAATGGTATTGGATTCGAAGTGGGTATTAAGAAAAATGGAGTAGGTATTGTAAATATTGTCAACCGCGTGGAATCATTTAATGGTAAGGTGGGTTTTGAAACCAATCCGGGTGTTGGCTGCAAACTGGATATTCGTATTCCCATGGTTTCGAGGACGAGGGAACTCTCTTAAGCTGAACGCGTAATGCTGAACGCGTAACGCATTATGCATTGAGCTAAGCGTTCTGCTTACTTCATAAAGCCACGTGCCTGGAGTTCAGTAAGCAGCATTTTTGTGTATTGTTTACTTGCTTTAACGATATCCGGGGGGTTTACCACTTTGGACTGCATGGAAATCAACATCTGTTCGGTACCCGCATTAAACAAATTGCTTTCAATAAAATAAGTTTTATCTGTGGTATAATATCCGGGAGAATAAAATGTCGGGGTATACGCATAATATCCTGAATATGTATATCCATATCCTGCATAGGGCACGAATGCACCAGCGGAATATGAGCCCTCTACATAATGGGTTTTCTCGGTTTGATCAACGACTGCCACCGTAAATATGCCGTCACAACCGAGATTCCTGATGGCTTTCAGCAGAACTTCTGTCTTTGGTAATTTATCAACTGTTAGGATCGGCCCGAAGGCGTCGTTGCTTTTAACCGTTAATATTCCTTTGTTGGCAGCGGCAGTTGCCAGGTCATTTTCAAGCGTCACCTGCGCTTCATAATTCTGCGTCATGACGAAAATAAAAATCTTATGCTTGCCAGGTTGCGGATTGGGTTTTTCCTTCGGATTAACCCAGGTTGCCATGATTCTCATGGAAGAACTGGAACATGAACAAAGGCTGATTGCTAAAAATAAAGCCAGACTGAACGTCCTGAAGGTTGCCATAAGAGTTAGAAGTTATTTCTACCTGCAACTTACGGTATTAAGCCTAAAGCATAAAGCGTAAAGCGTAAAGCCTATTTAATGCGGTGAGCTGGACTGACGTAATTTAATAATGCTTTACGCTTTACGCCTTGCGCTTTACGCTTATTAAAGTTCGTTTTTCTTCATTTGTGAAACAGCATAATCACATGCCCTCGCTGTAAGTGCCATATAAGTCAGTGACGGGTTTTGGGTAGAAGTTGACGTCATGCAGGCACCATCGGTGACGAATACATTCTCACAGGCATGCAGCTGGTTCCATTTATTGAGCATCGACGTTTTTGGATCCTTACCCATACGTGCGCCTCCCATTTCATGAATATCCAGGCCGGGAGCCTGGTGTGAGTCATTGGTCTTTATATTCGTAAAACCTGCCTTTGTATACATTTCTGAAAATTGTTCAAAGAAATCCCCGATCATTTTATCATCATTCTCATCGTAATCGATGGCGAACCGAATTTGTGGAATACCCCATTCATCTTTTTGATTGGCATCCAGGCTCAGGAAATTTTTTTCTTTTGGAATGGTTTCTCCCATCATCTGGGAACCCACATGCCACGGGCCAGGATCTTTTTTTGCAAGATTGTCTTTTAATGTAGTTCCGAATCCGTCAGCCTTCGAACCACCATATCTACCGGCGCTGAAACCTGAAGCATAACCACGCAGAAAATCTGTCTCCTGTTTGTGTACGTTCCTGAATCTCGGCAGATATGCACCGCCGTTGGGTCTTCCTCCTGCCGTGGTGCTGTCGGGGTATCCATCGTATTCTGCAGAAATACGCGCCCTGTAGTTATGAAAAGCAAAATATTTTCCCAGTATGCCGCTGTCATTTCCCAGCCCGTTCGGAAAACGGCTGGATTTGGAATTTAACAGAATGAGATTGGTATTCGTGGCTGCGGCATTGACGAAAATAATTCTTGCATAATAATCGATCGTTTCTTTGGAATGTGCGTCGATAACCCGAACACCGGTTGCCTTTCCTTTTTTCTCGTCGTATATGATTGAGTGAACGACGGAAAAAGGACGCAGGGTCATATTCCCGGTTTTCATGGCCCATGGAATGGTGGTTGAATTCGCGGCGAAATATCCTCCAAAGGGACAACCACGCTGGCAAAGATTCCTGTTCTGGCATTGGGCACGACCCTGATCGAGATGTATTTGCTTGGGTTCTGTTAAATGCGCACAGCGTGAATAAATCACATGCCGGTCCTTATAATTTTTAGAAACATAATCCTTGAAATAATTTTCAACACAACTTAATTCCAGCGCAGGCAGGAATTCTCCATCCGGCAAAGTGTCCAGTCCATCCTTGTTTCCTGAGATGCCGGCAAATTTCTCAACATGACTATACCATGGTGCGATATCCTTGTACCGTATGGGCCAATCCACCGCGTATCCGTCCCTCGCCGGTCCTTCATAATCAAAATCACTCCAGCGTTGTGTCATCCTCGCCCACAACAATGATTTTCCGCCTACCTGGTAACCACGGATCCAATCGAATGGCTTTTCCTGGATATACGGATGTTCGTTATCCTTTACAAAAAACTGCATAGCATCTTCCCTGAAATTATAGCATTTACTGACCACCGGATTGGCTTCCCGGATGGCTTCCGGAACCTGGAGGCGATGTTCAAATTCCCAGGGCTGCATATTGGTGGTAGGATAGTCTTTCAGGTGAACTACATCGCGTCCTCTTTCAAGCACCAGTGTTTTCAGGCCCTTTTCACATAATTCCTTTGCAGCCCATCCGCCGCTCATGCCGGAACCAATTACAATTGCATCAAAAGTTCTGGCTTTCAAGCCATCGTTCGAATTGCCCATATCAGTAAATTAATTTGAGATTATGCGGTTTTTAATGGAATACAACCCTGGAATTTTCCGGGAATGATATTGTATCCGCGGATTTTGGTCATATAGTATTCACAGGTAGTATAAGCCTGAATCGTTAATCTTTTTGTGGACTGATAAAAGTACGCCATTCCATTCTCAGCTTGTTTTTGCTGATCCAGTTCTGCTACGATGGCCTGTCTCTCAGCAGGATTATTTTCAGTAAATGTCTTACCCGTTTTTTTCATTACATAGGATTCGAAATCCTTCATTCCCTGTATATATTTCTCCTGATTCGCTTTCGAGTAGCAATCGTCCACCATTTTCAAGGCAAATAAATGAGCTGAAAGGTCCTTGGCTCCCGGGCTGTCTGTTTTGGGCAGAATGGTTTCTGCCAGTTCCGCCAGCATGTTTTCATCGTCCGGATCTATCCGGATCATTTTTAATGGAATGGAGACTTTCTGCTCGTTTTGTAAACAGGAAGGAAGCAGGGCGACTCCCGCCCAGATCAGGAGTAATTGCTGAATGGCAATGCGTCTGTTTGGCATATCGTTATTGAATAGTCATAAAGATAAGCAGCATAACGGAAGTGTTGCTACTACAATACTACTTCATACTTGTTAAAACTGAGTCAATAAGGGATTAAAGGGTGGCGGTTGGCGGTTGGCAGATGGCGGTTGGCAATTGACGGTTGACGGTTGGCAGATGGCAGAATAGGAGTGTTGCCGGGAAATGTTTATCTTTATGGTGCATCATGACGAAAAAATTTTTCTTTTTCGCGCTGGCCATTTTGTATATATCGAGCTCCTGCGAGGCCTCGGTATATCTGCATTATTGCATGGGTAAACCTGTCAGTTTTAGTTTTTCACCTGGTAAATCCGGCACCTGTCATCGCTGCGGAATGAAGAAATCAGCAAAGGGCATGGGTTGCTGCAAGGATGAACAAAAGATCATAAAGACCGACAAATCCCAGAAAATCACGGATCTCGTTTCTTCTGACACACAGCAAAAAAAATTCGTCACTCTTCTGACGGCTTTTTACGCATTTTCAGCCAGTACCTGTCAAACGTCAGCCACCATCTGTTATCCTTCACATGGCCCACCACCAGGTGAAGCTCCTGTTTCTCTATACCTGTTGAACTGCCTTTTCCTGATTTGATCTCTCCTTAGAACGGGCCCCCTCTGCCGGGGAACGACCCCGGACATATTATTTCCTGTCAACTCATATTAACCGTTTATTTCAAAAATTAATTCATGAAATCCCTTCATATATATATGCTGGTTTTCGGACTCTTCATGCAGTCTGTTGCCAGCTCCCAGATACAATCCGTCTCATTACAGGCCAGCGGCCTCACCTGCAGCATGTGCAGCCGGGCGATTTATAAGTCGCTCAAAAAACTACCCTCAGTGGCAAAGGTTCAGGAAGACATTGCCCATTCCAGCTACCATATCCAGTTTAAAGATGCTCAAAAAGTTTCCCTGGCCGATCTTAAGAAGGCAGTGCTCGATGCCGGCTTTTCGGTCGCCTGGATGGAAGTGAAAGCAAATTTCAACAACGTGGAAGTGGCCAATGATTCCGCATTACAACTGGATGATTTTACCTTCTTCTTCGTAGATATCCAAAAGCAAAAATTGAATGGGGAAAGAAAACTTCTGATCCTGGATAAGGACTATTTATTGGAAAAGGACCGTAAGAAATATGCGGGAACCTATGAATCAAAAACTGCAGCAACTGACGGAGATAGAATTTTCCATGTCACCCTGCCACAGTCATGATATGAAAAAGTTTATAAAATACGGTTCCCTCTGGGTGATGATTGTTTTTTATTTTAATGGTATCAGGGCACAGGAACTGTTTGTTTTTTCTGAACCAGCCAGTAATATGCCGGCAAAATCCCTGGGGATTCGCGCGAGCAACTGGTTGATGTACAACAACAGGGGTAATATGCTCAATTACCAGTTTATTCCCGAACTAATGTGGGGAGTAAATAAGAACCTGATGATTCATCTCGATGGATTCTTTACCAACCAGGGTGGGAACTTTCATGCAGTTGGTGCCGGCACTTATGCCAAATATAGAATTTACTCTGCTGATGCCGTAAACCGCCATTTCAGAATGGCGGTCTACGGCAGACTGAGTCTGAATAACTCAGTCATCTTTCAGCAGGAAATTGATCTCACCCGCAATAACACGGGTTATGCGCTTGGGTTGATTGCAACACAGCTCCTGCACCGGCAGGCAATATCAGCAACGATTGGTTTTAATCAGGCATATAACAACGGTTCAGAAAATAAATTTCCGCCCGGCCAGGCGGAACAGGCAATGAATTTCAGTTTATCCACCGGTCGGCTGATATTTCCCAAGGAATACATCAGTTATAAACAAACAAACCTCAACCTGATGCTGGAACTTTCGGGTCAGCATTTGATTGGGGATAATAAAAATTTTATCGACCTGGCGCCCGCAGTGCAGTTTATTTTCAATAGTCAGACCCGCCTGGATGTCGGGTACAAATTTCAATTGTACAGTGACATGCAAAGGGTGGCGCCAAATGGTTTTATGATCCGAATGGAACATTTATTATTTAATGTTTTCTAACTGATTGATTTAATTTGCGCCCATTAACAATTAACAATTAACGCATGCCTCTCCATACCATACTGGGTGCAAATGGAACAATCGCCGCAGAGTTGATTCCGGTACTTCAGTCGAATGCGCAACAGATCCGTTTGGTTTCCCGTAATCCGAAAAAAGTCGCCGGAGCAGAAATTTTTCAGGCAGATGTATTAAACCGTGATCAGGTATTCCAGGCTGTAAAAGGCTCTAATTTCGTTTATCTTCTGGTAGGACTGGAATATAACAGGAAGGTATGGAGGACGGAATGGCCCGTTATTATGCGCAACGCGATTGACGCATGCAAAGCTGCCGGAGCCAGGTTGATTTTTTTTGATAATGTCTATATGTACGGAAGAGTCAGTGGGGGGATGACGGAGTCTACTCCGTACAATCCATGTAGTGTAAAAGGTAAAATTCGCGCTGAAATAGATGAGATGCTATTGAAAGAGATGAATTCGGGAGGGATTAAAGCCATGATAGCAACGTCGGCCGATTTTTATGGGCCCCGTACATCGAAAACCAGTGTGGCCAGTATAATGATATTTGATAAAATGAAAAACGGCAAATCGGCACAATGGTTTGTCAACGCGAAACAACCGCATTCCTTTACTTACACGCCGGATGCCGCCGTTGCACTGTATATGCTCGCCGGAAGCGAAAATGCATATGGACAAACCTGGCATCTTCCTACAGCAAAACCTGCGCTGACAGGAAATGAATTTATTTCCATAGCCGCAAAATATATGCACGCAAAAAATAAGGTTCAGGTTTTGCCGAAGTGGCTGGTAGGAATTATTGGCTTATTCGTGCCCGTCATGAAGGAACTGGCGGAAATGCTTTACCAGAATGAATTTCCTTATGTGTTTGATTCATCAAAATTTGAAAAAGCATTTCAGTTTAAACCAACACCTTATGAAGAAGGTATCAGACGGACTGCCGAATGGTGGCTGGCTTCCTGACTTTCCAAACAGAAGAGTTATTATTGCAGATTAACCGTTTTGCCGGTTTGAGCAGACTTATAAATGCCCTCAATTACTTTTAAGTCTTTGAGAGCCTCTTCACCGTCTACCGGCACAACCGGTTTCTTCCCGTCGAAAATGATGGCAGCCATTTCATCCATCTGTACCGCCTGGTGAATAGTATTGGGAAGATTTAGTGGTCCTTTATGAGTCAGACCCGTAGTTGGTTCATAACCTGTGGCCGGATGTAGTTCTGCAAATCCATTCAAACCGTCCAGAAAAAAACGATCCAGCCAG
>Ga0206913_1148_pt1 | contig 14478 bp, 13 predicted proteins | sample Alteio_BWOrgHeat_72_FD_152942 | JGI IMG/M metagenome (GOLD analysis project Ga0206913, IMG submission 152942) | Enriched cells from forest soil in Barre Woods Harvard Forest LTER site, Petersham, Massachusetts, United States -... | ecosystem: Environmental > Terrestrial > Soil > Temperate forest >... | reverse complement strand
ACTCCTGATAAATAATTCAATACGTTCGCTTTTGCTTTCAGCTCAAAATAAATTATGTCCAATCGCTGCAACATTGGGTAGTGTGCGGCACGCACGGACGAAAAAATCACGGATGACGGACACTACCTATCTTTATTCATGGGTTCAGGTCTCCCACCAGCTGCCAACTTCAAAAAATGCGCGCAAGATTGGAGCTGTTGCCCGAATGTCGGCTAAAAAAGTGTCAAGACTGGCTGGCCAAAGGCGAACTGTGACAGCATCTGGACGGTCACCGGGCCCGAGCCTCGAAGAGCACGCTGTGGTCCGGAATCTGGTCATCGAGCCCGTAGCCGAGAAACCAGAGGTAACGCCACTTCGTCGCGCACCCAAGTGAAGTTGATCTGTTCGCGGATTGCGCGCAACGATTGTCATACCATCATATTGCCCAAGTCAGACGCATACGGTCCGACTCCGTTCAATTACCGCAGCGATTTGGGCAACAGCTCCGATTCCGGACATTATCGCGCTTTTGCCCGCCATGCTGACGTTCTTGACCTCGCCGCCCAGGAACGTTTCAGCCAAATGAGGTCCTGTACAGTCGTTACCCAATGTCGATCCTCGGAAAAAAGAGTAACGTAGTGCAGGCAGGCAGTTCCGGCTGCGATTGTATTGTAACGACATTAGTAAGACGCGACATAAATGCTATAAAATATCTTTCCATCTATCTGCGTCCTTAAGCAATAATATGTCTTCTAAAAATAATGCGTCCATGCCTGAATCAAAAAATAATTTCAACGCTTCCCGTGGTGTATTAACGATTGGTTCTCCCTTAATATTCATAGAGGTATTCATTACTGCGTAAATACCAGTGAGTTGACCAAAATTGAAGATAAGTCGCCAATACACAGCGTTGATCTCCTTTTTTACCATTTGCGGTCGGATAGTTCCATCAATGTGCGTTACCGCCGCTAGGCTAGATAGCTGCTCGGGATTTACATCAAAAGACGTTATCATAAAGTACTCATCTCTAGCATCGAGTAGATATTCATCTCTCTTTTCCCAAAGAATGGTTGGGCAAAAGGGACGAAACTGTTCTCTAAACTTAACTTTACTGTTAATAATAGACTTATTTTCTAGGGGTGTGGGTGCCATCAAAATCGAACGATTACCTAACGCGCGAGGACCACTTTCCATCCTCCCATTGTACCACCCCACCACTGCACCTTGCGAAAGTAATTGCGCGGCTGAAAGGCTGGGATCGTTCTGGGCGAAATGAGAAAGGTTCCGTTGTTGAAGAGTTGACAGTATCTCCTCTCGTGAGTATTTTGGACCGAGTGAAAGGGTGTATAGAGATCGAGGGCGAAGATCACTCTTGTTATAGTATTCATATAAGGCAGCGCCAGCTGCTAGACCAGAATCGCCTGGATTTGGATATATGTGTTGCTCAATGAGAAGAGTGCGACGAGCACTCCAGATTTTTTGATTTAGCTTAACATTTAAGAATATTCCTCCAGCAAATGCGGCCCTTCTTAAACCGGTCAAACTAAGCCAACCATAAACGAGTTCAAGCACCACTTCTTCAAGCTTCCTTTGCGCCTCTGCCGCGATGTTCGCTCGACCGTATTTCTCGCATAATATCGCGATATCCCGAGATTCCTCGAGATGCCAGTGTACGGCTCCGCTTTGATCCCAGCGATATGGGCGACCAAGTTCTGCTTTCTTTACTAAATTCACTCCTTTAATGCCAGGGAAATATTGGTCGAGAACGCCGATACAATCTTTATATGTCCCGTATGGTGCAAAGCCCATCGTTGTTCCTTCCCCATCTCCATGCTGCCATCCCAAAGCCTCCGTTACAGCGCTATACGCCCAACCGACAGAGGCTTCGGTCCCGTACGCTTTCAAGAGGCTAATATTTCCTTTCTCTCCCTTCCAGACAGCTGTCGAAATACTATTCCCAACTCCGTCGAGAGTGAATATAAGACAGGGGTCTTGGGATGACCGCGTGAAATATGCAGAGGCAGCATGAGCAAGATGATGCTGGACGAATTTTACTTTGTTCGTGTCTGCTATCTGTAACGCCGGAAAATAGAGGGGGGGCTTGATCGACATCTGCGAACCTCTATTCGAAGGATAGGTACGCAAACTATTGAGCCCGAATAAAGCTTCGGCTTCTGGACTAAGTTTTGTTGATGCGATACTAATCGCATCAACGCTGTTGATATCGCGAATATTCGCCGCACTGAGGCAGTAGATTAGGGAATTGAGCGGAAAATCAGCACTGTGTTTGATCCTGGTAAACCGCTCCTCTTGTACGTCTGCAACTATAGCTCCGTCTGAGACCAAGCAGCAGCTTGCGTCATGGGTGTTATTTATCCCAATTATTGTCATGCTGCAGCTTTCTCAGCTTCTGTATCCCAACGATCATCATGCTTGCGTACAAGTAGGTAATTTCTTTTCTGCAAAGGCTCAAGGTATTGGATTACGCGAACACCATCGCAGCATACCGAAAGAACCGTGAATATCTACATATTCGGTGCCACTCCAAAAAGCACTAAATTTGCTAAAACTGCTATAATACGTGCCAACAATTTTTTTGCATTTTCCGAGCAAGCGCATTTCAACTAATGCATGTTCGATTGAGGAAGGTCGAGTCGAGGTTGCGGAGTAATAGTGCTTCGGGAAAATTACCAGAGACCTGCCGTAACGATTCTGTAGTGTTTTCTCGATTGCAGGACTATCTGTTGCCAGGAAAAAACGGCCGTCAAGTGTTTTGTCCATTTCTGAAAAAAATCCTTCGAGTTTCGATATCTTTGATTGGTCAAAGGAAGGACTTTCTTTAGTCCATCTAGCATACATAGCAATATTATCGGAATGTCTGACGTGAACTCCTATTCTTTCTGTAAGTGCGTATGCGTTTGAAAAATCCTCAACGGTATTCGATATCCATTTTTTAGGATTGAGGTTCCTAGCGCATTCCAAAACCTCATTAAAGTATAATTTCTGCGAAATGGTCGTGCTAGCGTGTTTGCGCCAAATTTCAGGAAACCAATCAGCGGCATCGTATGATATGGCCCCGCCGCAGGCTAATAAGTGATTCATTTCATCGAATTCAATGAGGCGAAAGGAGGGCTCCTCAAACAAATTCAGGTAGCAAGCATTACACCATTGATCGGCTACCCAACACACACAAAACTTCGCACCCCAAAGCCGACTTAACGCCCAATACCCTATAAGCGCTCTAAGACGATTAGCCAAACCTATTCCATGGCAGTTGAAAACAACCGTTTGCGGCGGCCCTTGCACCGCATGACAGAAGTTACGAGTGGCTATTTCGTTTGAAAAAGGGTTCATTTCGAATCAAATGCAAATTTTATCCGAGCCGGAAGAACTAATAGTCAAATCTGTTGTTAATGCACCAAGTCACTGCATTGAAAATAATCCTGGAAATTCCTCAAGAAAAGACGGGAATGTACCGTGCGATTGTTCGCAGCGACTATGAGGTGGAATTTCGTGTGGTAGATATGGGCAGAGAATATTTGTTGAAACACCTTAGTTGGCAATCGGAATCGCCCCGGTGACCGTTAAAAGATAACTGGGTGGATGGCGATTCTGATCGGACCCACTTTTCCGAGCCGTCCGGAGCTTGTTTGGTCGCCTATATGGGTAGGTCAGAGGAAAAGTCCATTTCAGGCAACCGCAGTTGGGGCTGGAACCGCGCAGCGCGGAACTGGAAAAGGCGTTGCCCAGTAGCCTCGTGGTGCGCGGCAGCGAGGCGGCCCGGCTGGTGACGTTTGTGAAGGCGCTCACGGCGTAGCCCATGCTGTGCTCAAACTCCGGTCGCAGGTCGCCCTTAAAAAAGATGCAATAGCTCAATAAGTTGCGCTCCAAGTCGACTGCAGCTCGAACCGCCGGCACCCGCGGATTCATGACTGCCGTGGTCACGTCTTCAGAGCTCGACTCCAAATATCCGGCACCGTCGCCGGAAATCGATGTATCCGCGATTCATGCCATAAAAGCTGCGAGCTCGATCGACACTTCATCCAGCCACACGACGTCACCGTACTCGAGCGGAGCCACCGCGACAAACGCTGGCAGCGGTCGGCGCAAATCAAGCGAGGCATGCGGCTTCACCGCTGCATCACTGCCTGTCCAGTTGGCCCATGGATAAAGCGCCAGGCTCGAATCTACAGCGTAAGGCCGGAGCGAGGAAATGATCCCACGAGGAAAATTCGCGGCGTCCATTGGCTGGATCGGGAACCGCAGCCAGGCCTTGGAACTCCCAGTGAGGCACACGTTCGATCACCTAAGCAAAGACCGATTTGCCAGTATTCATGTCAGCCTAGCGCTGAACCTTGCTGTTGAAAAGAATTGTCGTGACATCAAAAATTTACTTGGCAATGCAGCTTAAAAACTTAAATTAGCGACTTATGGGAAATCCAGTAATTTCGATCACAGCTGCTGACTAAATCAGAATGAGTGATTGGTACTGTGGGAACATGCACAACTCGAAGTCAATTGAGCAGACTCCCTTAAAATCATCCACTCAAGAACCAAAAATCTTTCGGTTGGAACAACTTGGTTCAGCATGTTTCCATCAAAGGCGTCGCGCGCAAATCCATGCAGGGAAAAATGGCTACAGGCAGCCTTTGCGTGTAGCAGGCAAAAGCTACAAGGACGGTTTTGGCACGATAGCTCCGACGAGCCTTTACATTTCTCTCGATGGAAATGCGCAAGCATTTCAAGCGAGCATTGGTATCGATGAATCTACCAAGAGTCGCGGAACCGAAGGTGTCGTTTTTCAAGCTTATTGCGATTGCAAGCGGGTAGTTACCTCTAATAAAATCACTGTTCGTGAGAATCCTTTTCCTATAGTTATAAATCTGAGTGGGGTCAAATCACTTATCATCGATATTCAAATACGAGATAGCTCTCCGCTAGTCGAGGGAATCGGAATCGCGTGGATAAATCCGCTAATTACTTATTTTAATGATCCGCCATATGGTAGTTCACCACCTTCTGAACATTTTTATATATTAACTCCAAAACCAGCCGATGCGCCTAGAATAAACAAACCGAGTATCGTTGGTGGAAAACCGCATGCCACTCTTCTTTTTAAAATACCCGCAACGGGAAAGAAGCCGCTAAAGTATTACGCAGAAGATTTGCCGTCCGGGCTTTTTATCAATACTGATACAGGCCTTATAAAGGGAGAAATCAAAGAGCGGGGCGATTATCGCGTAAGAATTTATGTAGTAAACGAGTTTGGTCAAGCTGACGGCAACCTCCTTATCAAAATTGGAGATCAAATATCACTGACTCCTCCTATGGGTTGGAGCAGCTGGCACTGCTTTGGAGACGACGTTTCAGATCAAAAAATTAGAGACACTGTTAATCACTTGGTCGCTGGTTCGATCCCAGCCCGGGCAGCCATTTTAGTCAACGACTTACGGAAGTTTTGGCTTTTAGAATGAAACATGCTTGGCCACTTCTTGGCCACTTTTTGGGTCCTGCTCTACCCCGTGTTTCTCGCATATTTTGCTGCATTTTATGCGTAACGGCTGGCCTATCATTTGGCCCTTTCTACTCTGAAAATCGGCCATTCTTATACCCCAAACGCGGCAAATTCGGCCGTTTCAACCCACACATCCAAATTATTTTTGCCCCTGCATCGTCGTCGACCGTCTCGTGAATCTCGCGAAGTGTGCTTCTGTCGCGACAAGGGCCATGCAAACGCAGTCAGGTTACCGAACGGCTTAGGGTCAGGGAAATGGGGCCGGAGGATCACATCTGCACCAAGCACGAAGTTAAAGCGTTCGTAGAATCCGCGGGCGACCTAAACGCCGCCGAACGAATCTTGAAGCGTGCCAGCGAACGCCGAGCGGTGAACCAAAATCAGAATATCTCGATAAAGATTTCGCAGCAGCATAGTCAAACGTATGACGGAATGAAGTCATTTTATGACGCCATAAATTGGTGCGATACGAGTGGATCAACTCATGCCGAGAAGAATCAGTTCGGCTGGTGATTAAGACCACGACGCCAATTTAGGAGGACCTATACGTTATTCTTGGGGCTCTTTGTCTGGACTCCCAAGTTTGAAGAGTGAACGGGTCAATCGCGGCGTGCCGCCAAATTCGCCCATAAGGTAGCTTTTCCGAATGTCCTTGTCGTGCCGCAATCCTTCAACGTTCGCGAGTGGCGCTAAAGTCGAAGCGCCGTCGTCTGACTTTTTTACGAGCCAAATTTCGTCGCGCCGCAATAAGTCTTGATCCAAAAGTGTAACGTCGTGCGTGGTGAATATGAGTTGGCTGCGCGCCGACGTGCTCATCGCGGCAAGATAACTCCGGATCAGATGGTGCGCCAATAAGGTATGCAGGCTTCGATCCAGTTCATCGATTACGAAAACCTTCGGACGGCCCGGCCGAACCATTTCAAAAAACGCCGGCAGAAGATCCATTAGCCGCTGGGTTCCTTCGGACTCATTACTCAATTCAAACCTCACCATTTTTCCACTCTCTGATTTGTGATGGGTGTAAAGACGTGCGACGCGAAGTTTACCATTTCTACGCATGACTGAGAATCGCCGGCCATCGGGCCACAAAAGATACGTAATCTGTCCTTCAGCTAGCTTCTTTTTAATCTCTTCTTTGATTTCCGTCGGCGCCGGAAAATCGTCCCACGCGACATTTTCCGGACGTATTTCGAAGATGCCAGTTCCGGCGCCGCGCAACGCCTCGTTACAAAATTCTCGAAGCCCAAGCGTGGTCGGTAAATTAAACTCAAGGAGTTTGAAGGTCGAATCAGGCAACATTAGTGCCAGTTGGTCACTAAACCATCCGACGATCTCATCTACTACGGGAACATTCTTACCACGCAGCGACGTCAAAAACATTTGGTTTGGAAGTGTATCTCGCGTCTTAAAGTGAATAAACTCGCGATCCTGGTTCATCGCCGCGCGACGTTGCAATGGCTCGGTATTCCAGATAAAAATTCCGGTTTCCGACCGATGCCTCGAGTAAATCAAAATTGCGCGTTCTCCCCGGATTTCTTCGAGCTGTTCTTCCACGTAACCATCGCGAGCGACGGCTACCGTTAACCTAAAATGTGTCTCGCGCGGGAGTATTTCGATGACAAATCGCGCCGGAAGGGTGGCACTTTCTCCATCGTCCAACTTAAACGGCTCATTTGCTATCTGCTCTTCGGGCGCTTGAGGCTGTCGCAACACAAGACGCCTGAGAAATTGAACCGATCGATAGAAGTTCGATTTTCCAGATGCGTTCGCGCCAAATATCGCGGCCACAGGCACAAGCCTTACTCCAGACCGGTCGTCGTAAAACACACGTTCGCTGTGGTGCCTCTCTCGAGTTGCCGTCATGCTAAATTCGACGGGGTCTTTGAATGAAAGAAAGTTCGAAACCGAGAAACGGATAAGCATTGAGAGAAAATTGCGCGGCAATTTTGACATTGTCGCGCTTTTTTTAGAAAAATACCCTAGTTTACGAGATTTTTTCGCCCAAAAGAGCTTGACGACGTATCGCAGGGCTGATTTTGAAGATAATTGGCGGCGGATTTTTTCAACTAACCAAGGACCAACGCAGATTTTTTTTGCCACTGTCGGTTGTGGTTCCCTTCCCGGGGCACCACAACTAATGGTGGCTCTACCGACACAAACCAAAAAAGAAAGCCCGGTCAAAGACCGGGCTCTCAAAAGTTCAGCAGGACTCTACCGAACGCGTGTAAGCAACTCGGGTGGTAAGTGTCCTGGTGAGCTTTGCAACCAAAAACTACAAAGCCATGGACATTCGAACACGGCGCAGCTCGCGCACGCACGCGCCTAAGGCGCACGGCAGCATCAATAAGATGCACGGCCTCCGGTATTCAATTCAGCACCACGAGTTTTTCGCAAGACTACCGCTGCCATGAATACCACTCTTCCAACACCGCTGATTTCGGTTGATGAGCTATTTACCGAGTTTCGTTCTGGGCGTGCGCCGGCAATGTTCAACGCGAGCGCAGGCCTTCCGCTTACCGCGTTTGCCAATGGTATTCACGTTTATTTTCAGATTGGCGTCACGCTGCCATTGTCTGCGGCCGAAGACGACGAGTCAGCCGAGCGGTTCGTCGAACTGCTCGCCGATTTCGCCGCGATCGGTGAAGGTGCCGCGCAGATTGCGGAGGCACGTCTACTTGAAATTCAATCCGGTCGGCTTCATTTCTTGCTCGAAGATGAGCCCTATTCTGCGACGCCGAGCATTTCGGCTTTACATCGGTTGTTTAGTCTTGCCCACGCAGTGATCAACGCGAGCAACGAACGACTCGAACCTAAGGCTGGAAAACATTGGAGGGGATGCTGTGCAGCGGCCGACTTTGGCCAGGCCGCCCTTCTCCATTCTTCTGTTGGTGGCGGCTCAATCGTTTCGTTAGGCAATCCCGCAAACCGCCCCGCGAAACGTCTCGACCAAGAGCCTGCGGTAAATGTCGGTTGTCTTGCACTTCCTGACACGCTTTTGCCCAAGGAACTGGGCGGCGGAACCGCTAGTCGTTGGATCGAAATCGACGTCCGCAAACCCAACGAAGCAACCCGTGAATTTTTGACCTCCAATTACCGTAGCCAGCTGCAAAACTATATGTCGACGCGTGCAGCGTGGCGGCCACGCCAGTTCCGCGTTTTTCAGCCTAATCCCGCATTCTACGAATCAGCCGGCTCAGGCGGGGCCGTCAATCCAACTTGGATCCAAGGGTTTTGCTTTCGCGCCGATCTTGACGGTTTTTCTAAACAAATCGCGAGCGCGTTCGCGCAAGGCCAGGAAGCGGTTATCCAATTGGTCAATCGATTTCACCAGGTGCTCGATTTTCCTCACATTTACGCGCGCTCGATTCGCGCGCGCGCGTTAGTACTTCCTTGGGCCGGAGATTGCGCGACAATACTCCTGCTCCCACCATACGGCGAGACCATTACCAGCGAGCGCACTTCGTTGCCAGTCACTGCTGCGCTGGAATGGCACAAAGCCTTTGGCGCAGATCGCAAATTTGAGCAATCCGTGGGCAACGCCCGTTGGGCCCTCGGAATCGCGGCTGGCGATGTTGAAGAGGGGAATGATGGTCATATGCTCGTGGCCGACCTTCCAGCTCTTGGTCGTACCTTTCGAATCAGCGCCGGGTGGGCATCAAGACGCTCCGACGACGCCTGCCAATACCCGGGTGTCGTTGGCGGAGATACCGTCATCACAAAGGTTGATCGGAGGCACCTATGGTCCGAACACGCCGAGAAATTCAAGGATATCGGATCTAATTTGGCGCGAGCACCCTTGGAAAGCTTGAAAAAAGCGGCGGAGGAACGTGCACGGCGTGCGGCGCAAAGCGTAACCACGGCTTCAAGTCTTCCCGCTAGAATTCCAGCGCCGCGGCCGTATTTCCCCTGATGATTCCCTGCGATGCCTTTGTTTCTGCGTTGAAGACGTGCTCGGGTGTCAATTTGCGGCCCGTCAGTGCATGTGCGCTTTTAACCGTGCTCGTCGGATCGCTTCAACTTGACGGTGACGGCATCGTCGCGCCGCTCACGGCGCTATGCACCGTAAGTGTGCCGCGGGACATTGAAGTAATCATCCCGCGGCTCGCCTGCCACGAACACTGGATTCACAACGGGGGCGCGAATTGGCATATTTTTTCCGATCGGAGCCTCTGCATTGAACTTCCCGAACGTTGGCAGAAGCAGCTACTGGCCATATCCCGTGTCTTTTCGCCGAAAGATGCGGCCAAATATGCTGCTGAGTATTTTCTCAATTCGGCTCGGTGGCTACTGACTCGCCACCGTTATGCCTTTGAAAACGGTCTCGCCGAATGGCCTCAGAACTGGCCGCAATGGGCACACGGTGAATCTGGCCGGCGGGAATATTTTAGCCAACATAAAGCAGCATAGAAACTATCGGCTATGGACGAAATAAAAAATCCAGAGGGCACGCTTGCTCATGCGCAGGCGTCGTACGCAAACTGCCAGGACATTATAAAGTTTATCGATACCAAGACCGGCGTTATCATCGGATTGGTCACGCTGTTACTTGGCTTGCCGCTTCTCGTCGTTAAATGGCTGTTGGAGCAAGAATCAGGTGCATTGATAAGCATAACTGCGATTACCGAGCAATCCCCGTTACGGTCTATAGTGTCTTTAGTGATCCTTATTTTTGGAATAGGTGCGGAGCTTCTAGCCCTGATTAATGGCGCATGGGTGCTGCTTGCTCGACCCTCAGATACGAGGGCCGGAACCGTGATCCTCTTTCCAATGTTTGATCCGGTGAAAGCCAAATTAGAGGCAACGGAATCACTGATGAGGCTACATCGTGGTCTCGCCACGACGGATATCCTTCTCGAATACGAAGTACAGCTTTATAGGCTGGGACAAATTCTCCACGAAAAGGTGCGACATTTACGTCGTTCGATATGGTGTTTTGCGTTCGGAATCACGCTCTACGTGATAGCACTCGGGCTGCTTTTCATTGCTTACATTGGCACTAATTGAACGAGGTGCGGAGCATGAAATCACTAGCTGACATTGAGCTGGATATTGCAGCCATTCTTCGAACTGAATGGACTCGTCGACAAAGCGAAGAGGTTCCTGATGCGGACAATGTCACATTGGGCAACGATGCGGTGGAATTAGATGGTGTTGTGCTATACGCCGATCTGGCAGACTCGACCGCCCTGGTTTTGGGGCATTACGACTGGTTTGCCGCGGAAATCTACAAAGCTTACCTGCGGGCTGCATGTGACCTAATCACGAACAATGATGGTGCAATAACCGCATTTGATGGTGACCGCGTGATGGCAGTCTTTGTCGGAAAATCTAAGAACACAGCGGCTGCCAGAACTGCACTTCAGCTGAACTATGTGGTTAGCAATGTGATCAATCCTGTAATCAAACAGCGGTACAAAGATACCGCCTACCAAATCCAACAAGCAGTAGGCATTGATTGCGGAAAGCTGTTTGTCGCAAAAACTGGTATTCGGGGCAACAATGACTTAGTTTGGGTGGGAAAGAGCGCGAATTTAGCTGCCAAACTCTGTGCGCTCAGAAACGGCAACTATTCCAGCTTTATTACTGAGGATGTTTACAAAAACTTGCATGAGTCGGCAAAGCTGGGCGGAGAAGCCAAGCTGGCCATGTGGGAACAAGTGACCTGGAGTGAACGAGGCGTGGCCATATACCGGTCCTCTTGGTGGTGGAAGCCGGACTAGACCTCTCTTGGAGGTTGCTTCAAACAAGGTCGGGGCCTGGAGACGGGTCAAACCCTGCTTTCCGATGTTTAACTTTCTCGAAATTTCCAATCTCAGAAAGCAGGGTTTGACCCTCTACGGCTTGGCCCGCACATTCTATTTCCTTGGCTGCATTCCCTCTCATGACCCTCGTTAAATCCAAGCAGCGCGTCGCCGATCACGGGGAGGTCTTCACCCCCGTGTGGATGGTTGAGGCCATGCTAGACCTCGTGAAGGGCGAGACAGAGCGAATTGACTCTCGCTTCCTGGAGCCTGCGTGCGGCAGCGGCAACTTCCTCGTGCCGGTCTTGCGGCGCAAGCTCGCTGCTGTGGAACTCAAATATGGGCAATCCGAGTTCGAGCGACGGCACTTCGCGCTTTATGCTTTGATGTGCGTTTACGGGATTGAACTGTTGCCGGACAACATTGCCGAGTGTCGTGCCAACCTGCTGGAACCTTTCGCCGAGTATCTTAGCCTCAATCCATCGGATGACCTGTATCGCGCCGCGTTCTACGTGCTTTCGCAAAACCTAATTCATGGAGACGCTCTCTCGATGCGGAAGTTCGACACCAGTCCAATAACGTTCGCGGAGTGGGGCTATGTGGGAAAAGGCCGGTTTCAGCGGCGCGACTTTCGCTTTGAGAGTCTGACCTATTCTTCTGAGTTTCGCACCGAGGGTTCGCTTTTCGCCGACCTCGGCAGGCATGAAATTTTCGCGCCAACGAAGTCTTACCCGCTGATGGCCGTAGGCCAGCTCGCGGCAATCATGGAGCAAACAACGCTTTGAGCTCCCAAGCCAACTTTACCTTGCGCGGGCGCAACCCGGACGTGCTGACGTGCATCGCCAACCTTTCCAACGACGAGGTGTTCACCCCGCCGGAGTTCGCAAACCGGATGCTCGACACGCTGGCCGAAGCGTGGGCGGCCAACCACGATGGCGCGAACATCTGGGCGGATAAGATGGTAAAGTTCCTAGACCCCTGCACCAAATCCGGCGTGTTTCTGCGCGAGATCACCAGCCGGCTCAACAAGGGACTGGAGCAGGAAATTCCCGATCTGCAAAAGCGAGTGGAGCACATCCTGACCCGGCAAGTATTTGGCATCGGAATTACGCAAGTCACCAGCTTGCTCGCGCGACGCAGCGTGTATTGCTCCAAGCACGCCACTGGCAAACACTCCATCGCAAAATCCTTCACCGGCGACGATGGCAACATCTGGTTCAAGCGCCTCAAACACACTTGGGATGGCGACAAGTGCCAATATTGCGGCGCGGGAAAATCCGTTTTCAACCGGGCGGCGGGACTGGAAACCCACGCCTACGCGTTCATTCACACCGACAACATCAAGACTCGGCTCGCCGAGATTTTTGGAGGCAATATGCAATTCGACGTAATCATCGGAAATCCACCTTATCAAATGAAAGGTGGCGCAGGCGGTACGAGCGACTCCTCGATCTACCATCTATTTGTCGAGCAGGCGATGAAGCTTGACCCGCGCTTCTTGAGCATGGTCATCCCGTCAAGATGGCTGGCCGGTGGGCGCGGCATGGACGAGTTCCGAAAGTCCATGCTTACCGGCGGACACATCAGCCACCTTGTTGATTACACGAAAATGTCCACTGCATTTCCGGGCGTAGATTTTGAAGGCGGGGTTGGTTACTTCTTGTGGGACGGGAATCATCAAGGCGACTGCAAATATAGTCTCATACTTGGAGACGAGCGGCAGGCGCCGGTCGCTCGCAAGCTGGATGAGTTCGACATTTTCGTCCGCGACGAACGCGCGATTAGCATTCTGAAAAAAGTTCTGCGCTTGAACGAACCTTCGGTGGCAGACCTCGTGAGCGGAGACACGCCGTTTGGCCTAGCTACGAACTTTGCTGAATATAAGGAGAAACCTTTTCGGGGCTCGGTTGCCCTTTACATAACAGACCGTGGGAAACGTCTAGTGGTGTATACCGCTCGGTCCAGCATCCGAAAGAATGCGCATCTGATTGATTCATGGAAAGTGCTTTTTCCAGAAGCTTACGGCGAGCGCGGCGCAATCCCAGCGTTGGTTCTCGGCCCTTCCATCGTGACTCCGCCTGAGTCGGTATGCACGCAAACGTATTTGGTGGCAGGGCCACTCGCGAGTAGGAAGGCGGCGACTAGTCTACAGAACTATTCCATAACTCGGTTCTTTCGCTTCCTCGTTTCGCTTCGGAAAATCACCCAACACGCACTTCGGTCAACATATTCATGGATTCCACAGCAGACATGGGATCGCACTTGGACGGACAACGAACTTTACGCGAAATACGGCATCACGAAAAAAGAGCAGGCTTACATCGAGTCGCAAGTCCGTGAAATGAACCCCGACGATATTGACGATGAGTAAGACCATCGAAGAAATCCTAGCGCCGAAGCCGGCGGCGCGTCCGCGCATCTACGCCTACTCGATTGACGACAAGGCGCACGCGGGCCTGCTCAAGGTTGGCCAGACCACGCGCGACGTAAAGCAGCGCGTCGCTGAGCAACTCAAGACCGCCAACATCAAGAATTACAAAATCGAGCTGGACGAAATATCCGAGCGCGACGATGGCACGACGTTCACCGACCACGAGGTGCGCGCCGCCCTCGTCAAAAAGAGATTCGAGAACACGGAATTGGAATGGATGCGCTGTACGCTCAAGGATTTGAAGGCCGTGCTGATCGCGCTCCGCACCGGTCAGCCCATCGCCGGCACGCGCGACCAGAATTTTCCCATGCGCGCCGAGCAGCGCGCTGCCGTGGAAAAGACGCACGCCTATTTCCATTCCATCTGGAAGGAGGACATGCACGCCGTCCCGCGTTTCCTGTGGAACGCCAAGATGCGTTTTGGCAAAACCTTCACAGCGTATCAGCTCGCCAAGAAGCTCGGGGCGAAGCGCGTGCTCGTGGTCACGTTCAAGCCAGCCGTGGAAGATGCGTGGCAGACGGACCTCGAATCGCACGTTGATTTTGACGGCTGGCAATACCAGTCGCGCAATTCCGGCAGCGACCCGACGAAGGTTTCCGCCAGCAAGCCGCTGGTCTATTTCGGCTCGTTCCAGGACTTGCTGGGCCGCGACGAGGCGGGAAACATCAAGCCGAACAACGAGTGGCTGCACAAGGTGAAGTGGGATTTGGTCGTGTTCGACGAATATCACTTCGGCGCATGGCGCGAGACGGCCAAGGAGTTGTTCGAAGGCGAAGAAGAGGCGGTCGCCAAGAAAGAGGCCAAGCTCGAAT
>Ga0206913_1147_pt1 | contig 14584 bp, 7 predicted proteins | sample Alteio_BWOrgHeat_72_FD_152942 | JGI IMG/M metagenome (GOLD analysis project Ga0206913, IMG submission 152942) | Enriched cells from forest soil in Barre Woods Harvard Forest LTER site, Petersham, Massachusetts, United States -... | ecosystem: Environmental > Terrestrial > Soil > Temperate forest > O... | reverse complement strand
TATTTCCACAAACCGATACCGGACAGTTGCAAATGCGCTTTCGCGCTCCTGCTGGAACAGACATCAATGGCAGTGAAGCCGTTTTTCTCAAAGCACTGAACTTGATCAAGAAAAAGGTCGGCCCGGAGAATGTGTCCATCTCGCTGGGTTTGATCGGCATTCACGGCGCAAATTTTCCTATCAATTTTGTTCACCTATGGAATGGCGGGCCAGAGGAAGGCGTTTTACAAGTCCAGATAAAACCCGGAGCAAAAATCCGAATCGAAGCATTAAAGGAGCAGCTCAGGCAGGAATTTACCGAGCAGATGCCCGGTGCGAACTTTTCGTTTGAGCCGGCAGACATCGTCAGCCGCGTCATGAGTTTGGGCGCGGACACCCCGATCGAAGTCGCCGTCAGCGGGCAGGACCTGGCCACAAGCCGCGCGTTTGCCGAGAAGGTCAAGGCAAAACTCGAAAACATCGCGGTGTTGCGTGATGTGCAATTTGGCCAGTCACTGGATTATCCGACAGTAGACGTGAAAGTGGATCGCGAACGCGCCGGAATCATCGGCCCCGACATGAAAGAAGTCTCCAAGGCGCTGGTGCCAGCGACGTGGTCGAGTCGTTTCGTGAATCTCAATTATTGGGCGGACCCGAACAGCGGCGTCGCTTACCAGGTGCAGGTGCAAATCCCGCAACGGTTGATGACCTCGCTTGAGGACGTCGGCAATCTCCCCGTGCTTCAGCATAACCCCAAAGATCCGGAGAAGAAGGTCAAGGACGTAACCCTGCGCAATATTGCCCAGATCACCGAAGGGACGGCGATGGGCGAATACGAGCGCTACAACATGCAGCGATTAATCAAAGTGCGCGCCAACATATTTGGCAATGACCTGGCTGGCGCGGCACGGCAGGTTCATCGCGCAATCGCCGAACTCGGACCGCCTCCGACGGGCGTCACCGTAGCAGTACGCGGGCAGGTCGTGCCGATGCAGGAAATGCTGGACGGATTGTGGCGCGGTCTGGCGCTGGCAGTAGTGGCGATTTTCTTATTGCTGACGGCAAATTTTCAGTCACTCAAAATGTCTTTTGTCGTCGTCTCAACCGTCCCGGCCGTGCTGGCCGGTGTAGTCGTGGCGCTATGGCTGACTGATACCACGCTCAATATCCAGTCATTTATGGGGGCGATTATGGGTGTTGGCGTGGCCGTGGCGAACGCAATTCTGCTGGTGACCTTCGCCGAACGAAATCGGCTTGGCGGAGCGGTTGCGGTGGATGCGGGCATGGAAGGCGCGCGCAGCCGTTTGCGTCCGATTTTGATGACCAGCGCCGCAATGATCGCGGGCATGCTGCCTATGGCGCTGAGCCTGGGTGAGGCCAGCGGGCAAGCGGCGCCCCTGGGACGCGCCGTGGTTGGCGGATTGTCAGCGGCAACCATCGCGACGTTGTTTGTGCTGCCATCGATCTTTGCTGTGGTACAGGGCGGCAGCCATAGGCGTGCAGCCTCGCTTGATCCCAATGATCCGCTGAGCAGCCACTATCAAGCCGGCGGTAACGAGTTAAATGCGGTAGAAGAAGTTGAATCCCCTGTAAGGAGTTAAGTTTTATGAGAATTGAGTGGCGCGTTTGGACGCATTCGGACAATGTTGATGAAAACCCTCAGTGGCCTGTTGCGGCCCGCATTTCACGCGGCGCAGGCCAAGTGCGCAGTAACACAGGCAAAAAATATCTGCTGCTTCTGGCTCTGGCAGCTAACATTTTGTCTCTCGGCGGGTGCGCGGAGCAAGTCTCTTCTGCCGCCGCGAAGCCAGTGGAGGAAACACGGATCGACGTCAAAGCGGTTCATCCGCACCGCGGCGAAGTTTACCGGTTCATTAATTTGCCGGGAGAAGTGCGTCCCTTGTATGAGGTCACGCTGTTCGCCAAAGTTGATGGCTATTTGGACAAACTAACCGTCGACAAGGGAGATTCAGTCAAGGCCGGAGATTTGATTGCAGATATCGACGTGCCGGAATTAAGGGCCAATCTCGTCAAATATAAGGCCGAGTTGGAGCTGGCCCAGGCTGAGTTCAAACAGATGAGCGAAACGGCCCCGGCCTCCGATTCTGAGGCCGCCAAGAATCGCCTGGCTGTCGCCAAAGGTAAGCTGGCCGTCGCCAATGGCAACGTCCAATACACTGAATCATTATTGAAGTACGCCCGCATCACCGCGCCCTTCGGCGGGATCATCACCAAGCGTTACGTTGACCCGGGTGCTTACATTCCCGTGCCCAACGCGGCGAGCACCCCCGAAGCGGCAGCCATTGTTAATCTTACCGATTTCAAAACATTGCGGATGCAAGTTGCCGTGCCGGAGACCGAAGCAACCCACATCAAGGTTGGACAATCCATTCGCTGGACCGCCGACGATTATCCCGGCGAGCATTTTGATGGGACGGTCACCCGCGCTTACTGGGCTTTGGACAAAGCAACGAAAACAATGTTGACAGAAACACAAATGGCCAACCCCGGGATGAAATTGCAGCCGGGAATGCTCGTCAACGCCCGCATTGGCATCGACAAGAAGGGTGACGCGCTGGTGCTCCCGGTGGAAGCCCTCGTCAAAGAGAAAACGAACTCGTTCGTTTACATTTTCAATGATGGCAAGGTAAAAAAGGCGCCGGTTACGATCGGCTTCAACGACGGCACAAATGTCGAAATTGTGGCCGGCGTCAATCCGGCGGATTTGGCGATTGTGCCAGGCCAGCAAGCCCTGCGCGACGGCCAATTGGTAAAAGTCGCGGAGGTAAGATAGACCGAGACGGAGCCTATACATTTATATATAGGGAAAACAAAAATCCATTTTCAACCCTGGCTGGATTAGAAACGGGGCTGAGGGTAAAAATAAAGACCAGGCTTCGGCCCGGTCTTTATTTATTGGAGCGCAGCTTCTATTAACAGTAGTGCTGATACAAGGTTCGTTTGATATAGGCGATGGCCTTGCATTCGCAAAAGAGTGTTCAGTTTCAAGAAAAAAACATCATGCACTATCCTAAGGTGCTGATGCCTTCCGCCTACATGGACGGGTTGGCAGCGCATCAGATCACACACCTTATCTCGATACGGTTGTTTCGATAAGGCCTGCAACCTGGTTCCATACACGCGGGTCATTTTCAATTTCATGGTGGGGACGATTGAAAGTGCGGACGAACCAATTGTAGTTATTACAATTGATAGATTTGTTGCCGTACTCCATCCGAATGTTTCCGAGAATCTTGGTTAGTGCGGAGTCGGCTGCTACGATTTGTGACCGTCCATGGAGAGGTCCATTTGGCTGATAGAGATTGATCGCTTTGGCTACATTGGAAGGAATGAGGGTGGGCTCTTGATGAAATTTGGAAATGATGTCGACTTGAATTGTAAGCAGCACTGGTATTCCAAGCCGCTGCAGTCCTTTCGCCAAAACCGCCGTTTGTGAAGCGCCCCAACTGTGGCCATAAATAACGATTCTTGCTTGCTTCTTCTCTTCACTGGAAACAGAGCCGTCATGATCTCTATCCAAATGGCCCATAATGTATGACAAAGCGGCCTTTTCGTCATGATTCGAAAACACCTTCACGCTAACTTCATTTGTGTACCTTTCCTGCAAATAAGACGCAAATAGCACCTCCGGATGACTCGTATCATCCGCTTTGACAAAGCCCCCAACAAAGCCAATCACGATTGTTTCGGGGGATGCGACTTCCGAGAGTCTTCGCTCAGCAGAGCCCCGTTCACAGACAAGTCGCAATGCCTCAATCGCGTCGTTGGCTGGATACTGCTTGCAGATGGACTTTGCGAGGACCGGCATCAGGGGAGGTTTGTTCGCAACAGCCGACAATGATTGCGCAGCGCTCGTAGGATCGATACCGAGAGCAATTGTTAAAAAAATGATTCCTACGACCAACGATCTCAGCATTTGTTTGAATATCACCCTTCGTTGAATGCCCGGAAGCCCTACGTAGACATGGCTGCGCCTTGTGTAGCGTAGCGGATGCGACAGTACCACGAAGCGCATCACAGAAGCCATCAAGAAAAACAAAACAGCGGTTGCTGGTTGTTTGAGGTTTTTCTTACCTAACAACATTACACACGATGGTACACAAATATCGGACTTTGCTGTGCATTCTCTCGCTTTCCGTGCTCTCTAAGTCATTGAGAATACGGTTAGTATTCTTCTTTCACGGCGATAAACGCGGGTTCAAATCCTGTCGGGGACGCCAAACCTCTTCAAGGCTACGCCGATTCTGTCAAAAACTCACGTTACATCGAACGGTTAGTGGTGAGAAGCCATCCCATACCATGAGCCCCGAATCATTCTAAGGTCAGCGCCTTTAGTCGTGGTCTGCGGGAGGTCTTTGCATGACCATCACCGAGTTCCTGGGAAAACAGAGTAGGCCTGTGCTCGTGGCACTCGGCACGCTACTATTCGTTTTTGTTTCAGCCGGGGATTACTTGACGCATGCCATTCATTGGCTGGAATTCTCTCCCTTTTATCTGGTTCCCGTGTCATTTTTCACCTGGTTTGTGGGAAAACGGAGCGGGGTTGCTGCGGCTGTCACGAGTGTGATTATTGGCTTTTTCATCACGCTGCGGCAAATACCGGGTTCGATCGCGTACTGGGATTTGGTGATCCGCTTCGCCCTGTACGTCAGCTCAGCTTTCATGATTTCTCAGCTGAAGATGCTCTATGACCGCGAACGACAACTCTCGCGAATTGATCCACTTACTAAGATTGAAAATCGTCGTGCATTTTTCGAAGCCGCATCGCGAGCGAAAAGCTATTCTGAACGCAATGGTGTTCCCCTTAGCATTGCGTATCTCGACGTGGATGGCTTCAAACAGCTGAATGATCGGTTTGGACACAGGACCGGAGATAGGATTCTTACTGCTGCGGCAGATGCAATCAGAAAGGCGCTCCGGCCCACTGATCTGGCGGCCCGGCTTGGCGGTGATGAATTCGCAATTCTATTACCTGCCACTGACAAGGAATCTGCTGCCCTGGTTCTCAGCCGTGTCTGCCACGCGATTGACCGCGCCATGCAGAAAGGTGGATGGCCGGCAACAGTCAGCATTGGGGTAGAAAGTTTTTTCTCGCCATTCGGCTCGATACCGGAGATGTTACAGGCTGCGGATGCGGCGATGTATGCCGTGAAACAGAGCAGAAAAGATGGACTTCCCGGACGTGATTTGATGGCTTAACTTCACTGTTAAGTGTCGACCATCTCAGCTTGATATTCGGATCTGATCGAAACGGAGTATTTCAGCCCTTTATCTGATACGCCGAGAGCCAGCTGAGTTCTAAGGAGGATCTCATGAACCGCAGGACATTCTTTACTCAACCTTCTTTCCTGGCCGCCGTTTTACTCATTGCGCGTTAAGTCAATTATGATGATCAGTTCAGCGGACTCTATCGCTGCTCTGCGTTGAAAGAGGCGGTTTGCAGCATGAGCTTTGGAAACTGGTTATTGGCTGACCTTCGCTTGCCCAAGCGAGTGGAAGGAAACGCTGATGGAGAGCACGCGTGGTGGCGCGTTATGTGCCTGACCGGCGTGGATTATTTTTTCGACTCTTGGCTATCAACCGGGAATCGCCTTCCTTGCTGCTGGCGCGCTCTCGCCCGTCGCCACACTCATTCTGGTGGGAGTCACCCTCTTTGCCGCTCTGCCCGTTTACCATCGCGTGGCGGAAGCCAGCCCAAACGGCCAAGGCAGTATTGCCATGCTTGAGGAGCTCTTTCCGCAATGGAAGGGCAAAGTTTTGGTTTTAATTTTGCTCGGGTTCGCCACCACTGATTTTGTCATCACCATGACGCTTTCCGCGGCCGACGCGGCGGCGCACTTTACCCACAACCCGTTTACACCCCACTGGATGAGCAGCCAGATGGCTATCACTCTTATCCTGCTGTCCATCGTCGGCGCAATGTTTCTTAAAGGCTTCAAGGAAGTGATCAACGTTGCGGTTTTTCTGGTAGCAATCTATTTGCTGTTGAGTGCCATTATCACCGCGATTGCCGTGGTCCATGTGGTGGAGAACCCACATCTTTTTGTCAGTTGGAAGCATGCGCTGTACTCATCTCACGGGAGCGTGCCGGCGATGATCGGAGTCTCCCTGATTTTGTTTCCCAAACTTGCGCTCGGTCTTTCCGGCTTTGAAACCGGGGTTGCGGTAATGCCGTTGATCAAAGGAGCTGATCTCGCGGATAGAGTGCGCAATACGCGCAAGCTGCTGAACACTGCGGCCCTCATTATGAGTTTTTTTCTGATGGCCACAAGTATCACCACTACCCTGCTCATTCCGCCAGCTGCTTTCAAAGAAGGTGGCGACGCAAATGGTCGCGCTCTGGCTTATCTGGCGCATCAATACCTGGGCAGCACGTTTGGATCAATTTACGACGTGAGCACCATATTGATTCTTGGCTTTGCAGGCGCGTCAGCCATGGCCGGGCTGCTGAACCTGATCCCGCGCTTTCTGCCTCGCTTAGGCATGGCGCCGGAGTGGGCCCGTGCGTCACGTCCGCTGGTATTTGTTTTCATGGCCGTCGCTTTTACCGTGACCTATCTTTTCCATGCTGATGTTGACGCGCAGGGCGGCGCCTATGCCACGGGCGTGCTCGTTCTCATCACATCCGCGGCCGTAGCGGTTACCATCCATCTTTGGAATCAGTCTCTGCGCTGGGTCTTTCTGTTGATATCGCTGATTTTCATCTATACGACGCTTTTGAATATCTTCGAACGTCCTGAAGGCATCAAGATCGCTTCTTTCTTCATCCTTGCGATCGTGGTTTCCTCTTTGATTTCCCGCGCATTGCGTTCGACCGAGCTGCGCATTCTGGGAATTGAGCTTGACGCCAAAGCGCTGGAATTGCTGGAAGATGATGATGATCGCGTGATCCGCGTCGTCGCACGGAAGCCGCGAACTGAAAGCGAGAAGGAGTTGGACGTCATTGACCGTATGGTGCGGTCCTACCACTCGCTCAGCGCAGAAGAGTGCCTGTGCTTCTTTGAAGTCGAGCGCGGAGACGCTTCTAATTTTGAAAAGAGCCTGGTGGTCAAGGGAGAGCGCGTTGGCAATCACCGTATTCTGCGCGCGAAAAGCCCGGTAGTGGCAAACGCTTTCGCAGCTCTGCTGATTGATCTGGAAGAGCGAACTGGCCAGGTGCCGCATGCCTATTTCAAATGGCATGAAGGTAACCCGATCGTAAATCTTTTTGCTTTTCTGTTTTTTGGTGAGGGAGACGCTGCTCCTCTCACCCATGAAGTCTTACGTCGCGCTATTAAAGACACGGAACGCCGGCCGATTATTCACGTGAGCTAAAACCAGTCGCTTGCCACAGTTACGCAATTTCCAGGACCTTTTTTTCTTCCAGAGTCTTTTTTCCAACGAACGAAGTCACTACTGTTTTCACCACCACATAAAGTACGGGGATAAACAACAGGTTAAGCACCGTTGAGAACAACATGCCACCAACAATGGCTGTTCCAATTGAGTGCCGTCCAAGTTTGCCCGCGCCGCTGGCAAAGTAAAGCGGCAGCACACCCAGGATGAATGCAAATGAGGTCATCAGGATGGGACGTAAGCGTAGCTCAGAAGCTTCAATGGCCGCGTCAACAATGGACCGCCCTTGCTTGATGAGCTGTTCGGCAAACTCTACGATCAAGATCGAGTTTTTGGCCGATAGCCCGATCAGCATCACCAGGCCAATCTGTACGTACACATCATTGACCAACCCGCGCATCGAAATGAACAGCAACGCGCCTAATACCGCCGTGGGAACTGCGAGCAGAATAATAAAAGGAAGCGCAAAACTCTCATAGAGCGCAGAGAGAGTTAGATAAACCACCAGAATGCCAAGACCAAAAATGATGATTGCCTTGCCGCTGGACTCTACTTGTTCCAGCGCCAGCCCTGTCCACTGGAAGGACATCCCTTGCTGCATGTTCTTCTTTGCCAGTTCTTCCATTGCCTTCAGGCCTTGCTCGGAGCTGTAACCGGGTGCGGCGGCTCCATCAATCTCTGCGGAGCGGAAAAGATTGTAATGGTTGATGACCTGCGGGCCTGAACTATCTGTCAGTGAAACAATGTTTCCCAGCGGTACAAGACCGCTGGCATCTGAACGCACATAGTACTGCCGCAGGTCCTGTGCGTTCATGCGGAATGGCTGGTCGGCCTGCACATAAACTCGATACGAGCGGTTATTGAAGTCGAAATCGTTTACATACTGCGAGCCCATGTACACGCCAAGGGCTGACGTGACCTGGGTGATCGGCACGCCGATGGCTTTCGCTTTCTGACGATCAATCCCCACCAGCTTCTGCGGATCGTTTGCCGTGAAGCTGGTAAACAATCCGGTTAGATCCGGGCGAGCGCGACTACCGGCCACAATTTTGTGCGCAACCGTATCAACATCTGCCAGCGTGTTGCGGCCAAGATCCTGTAATTCAAACTGGAACCCACCAAAGCTGCCGATGCCGTTGATGGCCGGCGGTTCGAATGGCACAACAATCGCACCCGGAATTCCAAACAACTTAGGCGCAACTCTGGCAACAATGTCGCTGGCGCCGTGTCCTTTACCTTTTCGGTCATCAATCGGTTTGAGTGGCGCGAAGACCAGTCCGTAGTTTGACGAACTTCCACCGCTGAGCGAAAAGCCCGGAACCGCGAACGTTCCAAAAACGTCCGGGTCAGCACGCAATATCTCTTCCGCCTGCTTGGCAATGTTGGTGGTATAAGCCAGGGACGCTCCCTGCGGCGCCTGCACTACCACGATGAAGTAGTTCTGGTCTTCCTGCGGCACAAATCCGGTGGGAACACGCAGGTACATAAAGGCCGTCCCGGCCAGAGCTACTACAAAGAGAGCAATCATGGCGTAGCGATACTTGAGGGCCTTGCCAATAATCCTTCCGTAGGCAGATCCCAGCCAGTGAATGGAATTATCGATGGCATGCGCGAACTTGGAATATCCACGCGAGAGCACGTCGATATGGGTCCACTCAAGCAATGAATATTTCTGCTCTTCACTGCGAAGCAGTATCGCCGCCAACGCCGGTGACAAAGTCAGCGCATTAAACAATGAGATGGCGATGGAGAAAGCAATCGTCAGCGAAAATTGGCGGTACAGAATTCCCGTGGTTCCAGGGAAAAAAGATACCGGCACAAAAACTGAAATCAAGACCAGCGAAGTTGCCACCACGGCGCTGGAGACTTCAGCCATCGCGACTGACGTCGCCCGATGAGGATCCGTGTGGTCATTGTTGATATGGCGCTGGGCATTTTCAATCACAACAATGGCATCATCCACCACCAATCCGGTCGCCAGGGTTATACCAAAGAGAGTGAGCGAATTAATGGAGAAATCAAATATTTTGATGAACGCAAAGGTACCGATGAGAGATACAGGAATCGTAACCGCGGGAATAATCGTGGCGCGCCAGTCCAGCAGGAAGAGAAAAATTACGAGAATGACAATAGCAACGGCTTCCTCAAGCGTTGTAATAACTTCTTTGACGGAATCGCCGACCACGGTCGTGGTATCAAACGCAATTACATATTTCATGCCCGGCGGGAATGATTTGGACAGTTCATTGAGCGCTGCCTTGGCTGCTTTGTCCACCTCCAGCGCATTCGCGTTCGATAGCTGCTGCACTCCGACGCCAATGGCCTGATGTCCGCTGTATAAAAGATTGGTATCGTAGTTTTCCGCACCGATTTCCGCCCGCCCAACGTCCTTCAGTTGCACGATCCCGTTCGGCGTGTTCTTAAGAATGATCCCTTCAAACTCCTTAGGATCAGAAAGACGCCCCACTACACGCAAGGTGATCTGGAAACTTTGTTTCTGGTCAGATGGTGGCCGCCCGAGCTGCCCTGCGGGGATTTCCACGTTCTGCTCTTGCAGAGCTGAGACCACGTCCGCGGCGGTCAACTGGCGCGCTGCCAGCTTTGTAGGATCCAGCCAGATGCGCATCGCATATTTTCTCTCGCCAAAGATCACCACGTCGCCCACGCCAGGAATACGCTTCAGCGCATCTTTCACGTAAACGTCGAGATAATTCGAGATGTACTGATTGGAAAGACTGTTATCCGGAGAGAAAAAACCTGCAGCAAAAACAAAGTTAGGATTCGCCTTGGTGATGGTGACGCCAGTGTTCTTGATTTCCTGAGGAAGACGGCCCTGCGCGGTTGCCACCCTATTCTGAACGTCGACGGCGGCAATGTTCAGATCATATCCGGTTCGAAAAGTTACGGTGATGTTGCTGGTGCCGTCGTTCGAACTCGTGGAAGTAATGTAATGCATTCCCTCCACGCCATTGATCTGTTGCTCAAGCGGAGTGGTTACGGCAGACTCAACCACTTGTGCGTTCGCGCCTACATAGTTGCTGGTAACCGTGACCTGCGGCGGCGCAAGAGCTGGATAAAGCGAAATAGGCAGACCTGGAATGCAGACCGCGCCAGCCAGAATGATCAGCAACGCACAAACCGTAGCAAAAATAGGACGCTTTATAAAAAAATCAACCACGCTACACTTCCTCTTCTAGGTCGCGGCATTCGCGCGTCCGGAATCTCTTGCGTCGAAAAATAGAGTGATTAATTAACCGGCTGGACCGGGACGCCGTCAACCAGAAACTGGATACCAGATACGATCACCTTGTCCCCAGCCTGCAGGCCGGCAGCTACTGCATAATCATTTCCAACGGTATCGCCCAGCGTAACCGCGCGCTGCTTGGCCAAAGCTCCTTTATCTGACTGCGCCACAACATAAACAAAAGCCTGCCCGCCAATGCGGCTTACCGCCAGCACTGGAACCGTTGGCGTTGGGGCAGTGCTCCACACAACACGAGCTTTTACGAGCTGTGAATTGCGGAACCGGTCCAGCGGGCTGTGCACGGGAGCCTTTACCAGAATGCCTTGCAGTGCGTTATCCACCTGCTGGGAAACAAAATAAACCTGCGTTGTCTCGATGAGCGCCCCGCTGCTGGTAACAATCTGAACAGGAAGCCCCATCCGTATATCGGCAGCTCTTTCCGTAGGAATATAAATATAAGCTTCCAACTGAGCGTTTTCGTCGATTGTGGTCAATAATGTTTGCGGCGTAACGTAATCGCCGACGCGGACTGGAATATCTTCCACCACAGCTGCGAACGGAGCGGTCAGGTTGTAATAATCCAGCTCACGCTGCTGGGTGACACGAGCAGCGGTTGAAGCCTCCCAGTCAGCCTTGGAATTCTCATACGCCTGCACCGCGGACTCATAATCGCGTTTGCTGGTCACACCGGATTCAAACAACCGGCGCTGCCGTTCCACTTCGTTCTTGTTAAAGTCAAGCACGGCTTTCTTCTGCGCTTCAGTGCTGTGCTGCTGATCGACCGTTGCCTGTTGTTTCAATGGATCGATGGTCATCAATAGCTGCCCGGCGCGCACATGGTCGCCGGACTTTACCAGGATCCGCGTAAGTGTCCCGTCAACCTGCGGCTGTATGGTTGCCGAGCGGCGCGACTTCACTGTTGCGACATATTCATCCACGCGCGGCACGGCGGCCAGATTGACGGTTTTGGTTTGGACAGGAAGAGGTTGTGCGGTTGGTTCCTTTGCTTGCGTGTTGTTGCATCCTGCCATCCCCAAAATGGCCAGGACAAGCATACCTGTAATGAAAATCAATTGATGTTTTCGCAATTCCCACCCCTAAAAAGAACGGGCAATATAAAAATTGCCAGCCCTAAAGATGATTGAGCAGGCCTGGGAGATTCACTTTGGTTGTGCAGTTCTGAAAAAAAATTGCCTGCATTCAGAAAATGCCAGCGACGGCAATCTATTAAATATGAAATATTCATGAAATTACCTGAAGCAAATGGCTTTTTCAGAGGAAAAAAGGTCACCAGTAATTTTTCTACCTATTCTTCATGCGTGACGGCTAGAAAACTATTCTTCAACTTTACGGCCTCAGGCCACATCTACACTCGCATGCACTGCGAAGGAGAAAAGTGAAATGGGAAAGCTTGATGAAAAAATCGCTCTGATCACCGGCGGGAACAGCGGCATTGGCCTGGCAACAGCAAAGCGTTTTGTACAAGAAGGTGCCTACGTCTTTGTTACCGGGCGGACACAATCGAAACTGGATGAAGCAGTGAAGCAGATTGGATCCAACGTCACGGGAGTGCAGGGAGATGTGGCAAATCTCAGCGATCTGGACCGTCTATTTGAGCAGATCAAGAAAACCAAGGGCAAGCTCGATATTGTTTTTGCCAACGCAGGCATCGCGAAATATGCTCCGCTGGGGAGCATTGACGAAGCGCATTTCGATAGCATCTTTGGCGGCAATGTGAAAGGCCTGCTCTTTACCGTGCAGAAAGCCCTGCCTCTGCTGCCTGATGGTGCATCCATCATTCTCAATGCATCGATAGTCGGCAGCAAAGGGCTACCGGCAAATAGCGTATATTCCGCCACCAAAGCGGCAGTACGCTCTTTTGCTCGCACCTGGACCACTGATCTTAAAGCTCGCCACATACGTGTGAATGCCATCAGTCCCGGCCCAATCGATACGGAAGGGCTTCGCGAACTGCTTGGATCCAGCAAGACTGGGCAGGATCGATTGAATAGTATTGGGTCTACCGTGCCGCTTGGCAGGCTGGGAAATCCCGATGAAATTGCCAAGGCTGCTGTGTTTTTGGCATCCGATGACAGCAGCTTTGTTACTGGAATTGAGCTATTTGTCGATGGCGGCTTCGCACAGGTATAGAAGATGGTCCCAAGCGAAGGTCTGGCAGCGGCGGGGAAATGTTTAACGCTCCTTGGCTGCTGCCGGTCAGCGAATAGCAGTTGAAGTATGGACCTCCGGGTATCCTTCCAGGAAACAAGTGACTGGTATCGTTTAGCCAGGCAATAGCCATTGCCGTTTTGGCGCACCGTCAAGACACAGATACAGGTCTTAAGCCTCTCGAACCGTGTTCCAAAACGGGAAATCCACAGGAAACTTAATTTTTTAACAGGATTTTTGTTTGTGCTCACATCGACGCGCGTGGATACTCTCCACTGCCTATGAAAATTCAAGTTCGCTCTCTCCGCCTTGCAGTTTGTCTTTTCCTTCTTTTTAGCGCTGTTCTAATTTCAGCACCGCCAGCCGCTCATGCCAGCGCTAACGGCATCGTGATCAGCCAGGTTTATGGCGGAGGCGGCAATGCCGGCTCCACATTCAAAAATGATTTCATCGAACTCTTTAATGCCGGGACCGCGCCGGTAAGCCTTACCGGCTGGTCCGTGCAATACGCGTCTGCTGCCGGAACCACATGGCAGGTCACGGCTTTGAACGGTTCGCTTGCTCCGGGCCAGTATTTTCTGGTTCAGGAATCACAGGGAGCCGGTGGCACAACTCCGTTGCCTGCGCCCAATGCAACAGGCAATATAGCCATGAGCGCGACGGCCGGCAAAGTCGCTCTGGTCAGTGTTGCTACTGCATTGAGTGGCGCTTGCCCAGTTGGCGGGGCAACGGTTGTAGATTTCATAGGTTATGGCACGGGCGCCAGCGGAGCCAGCTGCTTTGAAGGCACAGCAGCCGCGCCTACTCTTACCAACACCACGGCCGATCTCCGCAAAAGTAACGGCCTGCAGGATACAGACAACAACAGCGCAGACTTCGCCAGTGGCGCTCCGAATCCTCGTAACACTCCGGCCGGCACCACGAATCCTAGCGGCGCAGGCGCTGCAACTCCTTCATCAATAGCTGCGGGCGGCTCAACACTGCTGACTGTTTTGGTAAATCCTGGCGGCAATCCAACCAGCACTGGTATTACTGTTTCCGCAGATTTAAGCAGCATTGGCGGTACAGCAGCCCAGCAGTTCTTTGACGATGGAACCAACGGTGACGCGACAGCGGGCGACAACAATTTCTCCTTCGCCACAGCCGTTGCAGCAGATACCACGCCGGGAACCAAGACTCTGCCTGTATCGATTTCGGATGCGCAAGGTCGCCTCGGTTCAGGCACCATCACTCTCACGGTGACAGCAACACCGCTGAATCTTTCCATTCACGACATTCAAGGGCCTGGAGACATCTCGCCTGTCGTCGGACGCCTGGTTTCCACTACCGGCATCGTCACGGCGGTAGTTTCGAATGGATTCTTCATCCAGAACCCTGACAACGCGGTGGACGCCGATCCAAACACTTCAGAAGGCGTCTTTGTCTTCACCTCTAGCCGTCCAGCCGCAGTAGCGACGGTCGGCAACTTTGTGCAGGTCACGGGCACCGTGGCTGAGTTTATTCCCAGCAGCGATCCCAATAGCCCACCTTCAACGGAAATTGACGGACCAACCATTACATTGATCAGCACGGGCAATCCGTTGCCCACGCCGGTCACGCTTACGGCTGCGGACACCGATCCTGCTGGTCCAATCGATCAGCTGGAAAAATACGAAGGTATGCGCGTTCACGTAGATGTAATGACGGTGAGCGGCCCGACTGACGGCAACCTCAACGAAGCCAATGCAACTTCCACTTCCAACGGCGTCTTCTTCGGCGTGATACAAGGTATTGCGCAACCATTCCGTGAGCCCGGTGTGGAGCTGCCTGACCCATTGCCGGCCGGTGCACCTGCAA
>Ga0206913_1146_pt1 | contig 14632 bp, 13 predicted proteins | sample Alteio_BWOrgHeat_72_FD_152942 | JGI IMG/M metagenome (GOLD analysis project Ga0206913, IMG submission 152942) | Enriched cells from forest soil in Barre Woods Harvard Forest LTER site, Petersham, Massachusetts, United States -... | ecosystem: Environmental > Terrestrial > Soil > Temperate forest >... | reverse complement strand
GATAAAGCTGCCTGGCTCGTGTTTGGACTGATCGCAGTGAGTCTGATCGGATTTCTGCTCATGGACGCCCGTTCGATCGGTGGTCGCGCGGCGGCTTCTACTTCCGGTACAATCGGCCAGGTAAATGGAGAAAAACTGGAATATGCTGATTTTTCAAAAACAGGTATCAGAACGCGAAGATCAATATAAAAACCAGGGATATCCCGTGAATGATATGCTTTCCCAGAATATTCGCGAAGAAGTATGGAAGCAGTTTGAAGAAAACGCGGTATTGATCACCGAATACCAGAAACTGGGCATTGATGTCAGCGATAAGGAATTGAACGATATGCTGGTCGGCCCAAACGCCGTTCAGGAAATAAAAAAAGCATTTACTGATCCGAATACGGGAATGTTTGATGCCCAACAGGCTGCATCCCGGATCAACCAACTTAGAACAGTATATAAAGCCAACCGCAGATCTGACCAGAATTATGCAATGGCCCAGAATTTTTTCGAACAGGCACTTCCTCAATTTGTAAAATTGAGACAGAGGGATAAATATATTTCCCTGCTCGCCCAAAGCTCATACATTCCCAAATGGATGATCGAAAAAACAAACGCCGATAACAGCCAGATTGCTTCGGTTAATTTTGTAAAAATTCCTTATCAAACCATTGCGGACAGCACAATAAAAATTTCAGACGCGGAAATTCAAACCTACCTGGATGACCATAAGAATCAATTTGCGCAGGATGAATCCCGCACAATCAGCTATGTCAGCTTCAGCGCGGCACCCACTGCCGGCGACAGTGCCACGATTTTCCAGCAGGTTCAAACCCTCAGACCCGAGTTTGCAACAACGACAGATGTAGAGTCATTTCTTACAAAAAACGGAACAGAAACAAATTTTACAGAAACCTATACGCCAAAGTCCAAACTTACCGGATCCAGAAAAGATTCCCTGATGATGCTTCAGAAAGGTGCAGTGGTTGGTCCCTATCTCGACGGAAATAATTTCGTGCTGGCAAGGATCATGGACATTAAGACCCTTCCCGATTCAGTACGCGCGCGTCATATTCTTGTAGCGCTGAATGATCCGAAAACAAATCAGCCGAAAATGGATGACAGCACGGCAAAAAAGAAAATTGACAGCATAAAAACCCTGCTGGATAACGGACAAAAATTTGACAGCCTCGCGTTCCATTTATCAGAAGATGAAGGAAGCCGGATAAAAGGAGGAGATCTCGGATATTTTGGTCAGGGCCAGATGGTAAAGGAATTTGGAGATTTTACCTTCAATGGTAAAAAGGGAGAAATAAAGATCGTAAAGACCCAATTCGGATACCATTTAATAGAAATCATGGATCAGAAGAATTTTGAACCAGCATATAAAATCGCATACTTTTCGCGCCGCATTGAACCGAGCCAGGAAACAGATCAAAATGCTTCCGGTCTTGCCAGCCAATTCGCAGGCGAAAATCGCGATAAAGCTTCCTTTGATGCTGCTGTGAAGAAAGGAAACCTGCACGCCATTATTGCTCCGGAAATTCAGCCTACAGATTTTAATATTCAGGGGATGGGGTCCAGCCGTTCTTTGGTGCGTTGGGCATACGGTGCCAAACAGGGGGAGGTATCTGAATCTTTTTCGGTAGGAGATAAATATGTTGTTGCCGTTCTGAATGAGATCAATCATAAAGGCACAATCAGTCTGACAAAAGCGAGACCGATGATTGAGCCTATTTTAAGAAACCAGAAAAAAGCGGATATCATTTCCGCTAAGATCGGGTCTGCAGCAACAATAGAAGCGGTGGCAACCTCATTCTCACAACCGATCAGTCATGTGGATAGCCTTCAGTTTTCTTCTCCATATATTCCGAACATCGGACCTGAACCGAAAGTGGTGGGATATTCTTTTGATAAACTTTTGATCGGAAAAGCAATTTCTGCGCCGGTCGGCGGTAATGAAGGGGTGTTTGTGCTGAAGGTGAATAACGTCAGCGCAAAAGCAAATTATAATGTGGATCCGGAACAGGCCAGACAAACCATGTTGCAGTCCCAGGAAAATCTTATTCAGCGTTCGGGAACAGATGCCCTGAAGAAAAAAGCCAAAATCGAGGACGACCGGGGAAAATTCCTTTAAACGCCTAAAGCCCAAAGCTCAAGGCCCAAAACCTATACTGTCGTAACCCCCAAATCTGACCCTAAAAACATGGGGAAGATTTTATTATTGAAAATATCCGATTCATTTTCAAATTATAAGTTTTAGACTTTAAGCTTTGGGCTTTAAAGTATCTTTGCATGTGATGCAGGAAGAAATAATAAATAAAGTAAGCCAGAGTGCACTGGTAACACTGGATCTGGAGTCCTTTTTCCCAACGGAGAATATTCAGATTTTTGATTTGAAACCTTTTCTTTTTATGGAACTGATATTAAAAGAAAAAGATTTCCGGGCTGCTCTTTTGACAACGGACTGGTCAGTATATAGGGATAAAATTGTTGGAGTTTATTGTTCAGCCGATGCCGTGATCCCAGTTTGGGCTTATATGCTTGTCACCAGTTACCTTCAACCCTTTGCAAAGGAAGTAATTATGGGGGATGAGGCGGCTGTTCTCAGACAGATTTTGACAAATCGAATCCAGGCGATCGATCCCGGCGAATACAAAGACCAGCGGATTGTGATAAAAGGTTGCGGTGAAAAACCGATTGGTGATTTTGCCTATCTCGAAATAACGAAATTACTCAGACCGGTAGCCAAATCCATTATGTATGGAGAGCCATGCAGTACTGTCCCGGTGTTTAAAGCTCAAAGCATAAAGCCCAAAGCCTAAAACTCATCCATCGGAATTCTTTCTTAAGCTGGGTATAATTACAGAATTTAATAAAGTAATGTCAAATAGTGGGATAGTTGAATTCACGTTCATACTTCCAGACTACCAGTCTTCCACACTTGCTATGAGCCGCAGGCTCACAGCAGGGTTCCACGCATAATCACCACCGCTACGGTGAAATAAATGATCAATCCGGTCACATCCACAAGCGTCGCAACAAAAGGAGCAGAAGAGGCCGCGGGGTCTGCGCCTAATTTTTTAAGCAGTATCGGTAACATCGAACCCGAAATGGTGCCCCATAAAACTACGCCAAGCAGGGAAAAAGCAACGGTCAATGCAACAAGTAAATAGTGTTGACCATAATTATAGATATGAAATTGCTGCCAGAGAAAGATTCTCAAAAAACCGACCAACCCCAGGATAGAGCCAAGTACAATGCCGGAGAAAATTTCCTTGCGCATAACATAGAACCAATCCCGGAATTTTATTTCACCCAGGGCCATTGCACGGATAATGATGGATGATGCCTGTGAGCCAGAGTTTCCCCCGCTCGAAATGATCAGCGGAATAAAAAGAGCCAGCACAACTGCTTTGCTGATCTCCCCCTCAAAAAACCCCATAGCCGTGGCCGTTAGCATTTCCCCCAGGAAGAGAATGACTAACCATCCTGCGCGTTTTTTTACCAGGTGACCAAAGGAAATGGTCGTATACGGTTCTTCCAATGCCTCGGAACCCCCGATCCTTTGAATTTCCCTGGTATTTTCTTTTTCAGACAACCTGAGTACATCATCCGAAGTAACAATGCCTAGCAAAACACCTGATTCATTTATAACCGGAAGGGCAAAACGACTGTTATTTTTAAAAATGGCAATCGTTTCGGTCTGGGCAGCATTCACCGGAAGCGCAATGAACTGATGATCCATTAATTTTTCTACCGGCGTGGAAGGATCGACCACTAAAAATTCTTTGATATTTATGTCATCGATTAATACCCCTTTATCATCAACTACAAAAAGAAAATTCAGGGTTTCAGCTGCCTGTCCGCGGGTTCGGATAATATCAAGGACCTGCCGCACCGAATCCGATTCTTTTATCGCCAGGTAATCCGGGGTCATCAAACGACCGACAGAACCTTCCGGATAACCCAGCAGTATCAAAGTTTCCGCCCTTGTTTCAGGATCCAGAATTTTCAACAATTCCTTGACGGCGTTGCCGGGCAATAACCCCAGGAAGGCGGTTCGGTCATCGGGCTGCAGTTCGTTCAGAAGTTCAGCCGCCTTCTCATCGGGCAGGGATTTGATAATGATTTCCTGCTTTTTCTTGCGCAAAAATTTAAAAACCCTGGCCGCATGTTTTACGTCAATATGCTGAAAAAGTTTACCTGCCCAATTGGTATACCGGTTTGTGAATTCGATGATGTCCCGCGAAGAAAGTTTATTCAGCTTTACAAATTCTGTGATCTTGTTGTTCTGCAGCAGGTTCTTTATGTCATTTAAACTCGGCATACCCTTTTGATTGATTTTGTAAAGTTCTGATTTTCGATATAAAATGAATCAGCATCATAATGCAATAATCTGTCCCTGTTTCTCTCCGGAATGGCTGCCTACTATGGCATGCGTTCCGGCACCGTGAAAGTAAAATAAATGTTTTCCCGATTCACGTCCGATCTCTGCAATGATTTTTTTCCAGGGGAAAGAATCGTTTTCATAAAAAATAATGGCATTCTCCTTTTTTTCAATTTCTGAAACCGGCATTCGATGGGCGGCCAGTTTCTGTTTAAATTTTTCCTCACTCCCCGGATTTCCTTTTATATAAACAGCAGTAAAGGATTTAGAGCTGTATGCTGTTTTTTTGAAGGGCAAACTCATAAATGACAGGGCTTGCCGCAGACGTAATCCCAGGGTCAACACATATAACCGGAATGAAAAACCTTTATTGCTAAAGTGTTTTTTCATGAACAATTGCATTGCGAAATAAAACATTTTTACATACCGGAAATCTTTCAGAGTGCTTTCTCCTTTAAAATGAATGATGGTTGTGGCAGGCAGGTAATAATTTTTGAATCCGGCTTTGTGAATGCGGTAGCTCAGGTCTATGTCTTCGGCGTACATAAAAAACCGTTCATCGAAACCTCCTGTTTGATTTAGCACGTTTTTTTTAATCATCATGAAAGCGCCGGATAAAACATCAACCGCCTGTGTGCTGTCTTCATCCAGATGGCCCATATAATAGGATGAAAAAATCTTTGAACGGGGAAATACATGGTTAAGCCCGGTCATTTTAAAAAGAGATGCGGCAGGATAAGGGAAACCCCGTTTGGATTCTTTCAGAAATCGTCCGGTTCCGTCTATCATTCGTACCCCTACCGCTCCGGCATCTGCATAATTCCTAAAAAAAGAAATACAGGTATCCAGGCTGTCCTCCGCCAAAATAGTATCCGGATTCAGAAACAGGATAAACTCCCCGTTGCAAAGTGGGATCACCAGATTATTCGCTTTTGCAAAACCGCTGTTTTCCTTGTTCCGGATGAAATGAAAATCCGGAAACAAGGGCTCCAGAAAATCGGGACTTCCATCAGAAGAAGCATTGTCAATAATAAACACTTCGGTGCTGCTACCAGGTAACGAGATCCCTTCGACTGCCTTTTTTAATGAAGAAAGACACTGTTCCAGGAAATATTTAACGTTATAACTGACGATGACGACTGATAAAATCATAGGTAAGTCTTTGTCAATCCGTCCCTCTCAACGGGGGCTTTATTATCTTTGCCCCATGTTAAAAACCACGTTGATTAAAGCAGCCGAACGGGCTGGCAGTATCCTGAAGCAATATTACGGCAGCGAATTTAAGATTTCGAACAAAGAAGGAGTCAACAATCTGGTAACAGAAGCAGACCATGCAGCGGAAAAAACCATCATGGACATTATCCGGAACGATTTCCCGGATCACTATATCCTGAGCGAGGAATCCGGGGATATGCCTACGAATTCAGAATACAAATGGATTGTTGATCCCCTGGATGGTACGGTAAATTTTGCCCACGGACTGCCGATTTGTTGTGTTTCCATTGGCCTGGAACAGGATGGAGAAATGTTGATGGGGGCTGTCTATAATCCATTTTTTGACGAGTTTTATTTTGCGCAAAAAGGCTATGGTGCCACATTAAATAACAAGACCATTCATGTATCGGATGAAAAAAAAGTAGAGAAGTCATGTCTGGTTACCGGATTCCCCTATTCTTACCTGGATGAAACGAACGGACCCCTCGAGGTTTTTTCCCGGCTGATAAGGAAGGGTGTACCGGTCCGGCGACTGGGGTCCGCAGCAATGGATCTCTGTTGGGTTGCTGCCGGCAGATTTGACGGATTTTATGAGCATAAACTTCAGGCCTGGGACAGTGCAGCCGGATTTTTAATTGTACAGGAATCCGGAGGAAAGGTCACCGACTTTAGCGGGAAACTCTACTCCCCTTACCAACCGCAAATTGTGGCAACCAATGGTAAAATACATGCTGAATTACTAAAATGGATCGCCGGAGATCCCGCGTCAGACGGGAAGAAATGATTCGTCAATGAATAAAATATATTATGGAATCCCGTACTGAAATCTCTTCGTTGGGTGAATTCGGCCTGATAGATCACCTGACGAAAAACATTGAAATTAAAAACGCATCGACCATACTGGGTGTCGGTGACGACGCAGCGGTCATCGATCATTTTGGGAAACAAACCGTACTGACCACCGACTTACTGATAGAAAATATTCATTTTGACCTGGTCTATACTCCCCTGCTGCATTTGGGATACAAATCGGTGATCGCCAACCTGAGTGATATTTATGCCATGAATGCCACACCTGCCCAGCTGTTGGTTTCGCTTGGATTCAGCAACCGGTTCAGCCTGGAGGCGCTGGATGAGTTTTATGAAGGTGTATATGCTGCGTGTGAAAAATATAGCGTCGATATCGTAGGAGGTGATACTTCGTCATCGCAAAAAGGTTTTATTATTTCTATTACTGCCATTGGCGAAGTATCACCCGATAAATTTGTGCAACGTTCAACTGCCAGAAAAGGTGATCTGTTATGCTGCAGCGGAGACCTGGGCGCCGCTTATCTGGGGCTTATTTTTTTGGAAAGAGAAAAGAAGATCTTTCTGGAAAATCCCAATATCAAACCAGACTTAGAAGGGGAAAAATACGTTATAGGACGAATGCTGAAACCAGAGGCATCCAAAAGGACCATTGATTTTTTTGAAAAAGAGGAGATTATGCCGACATCGATGATTGATATCAGTGATGGGCTGAGTTCCGAAATTCTGCATATCTGTAAGCAGAGCAACGTGGGGTGCTTATTATATGAAGAAAAAATTCCGATCGCAGATGAAACACGCAATGCAGCCTACAAATTTGAACTCGACCCAACTGCCTGCGCGCTCAGTGGTGGGGAAGACTATGAATTGCTCTTTACGATCCGTCCGGAAGACTATGATAAACTGGTCTTAAATGAAAACATCAGCGTGATCGGGTATATGACGGATCCTGAAGAAGGAAAAAAAATCCTTACGAAGGGTGGAAATAAATTTGACATCACAGCCCAGGGCTGGAATGCATTTAACAAATGAATATTTATGATCGCCTGAAGAAGATCCGGAAACTGAAAACAAATATATGGTTATGCCTTAGCATCATCCTGGCAGTTTCCTGTTCTTCCTCACGCAAAACATATAATCCACAATATAAATATCCACCTGCCGAACTGCAGGCGGACTATTCCTTATTCCGACATATACTCGAAAGCTCGCACCCGAGTATTTACTGGTATACGACAAAGGATAGCATGGACTATTTTTTTGAACAGGGATTTCAGACGCTGCATGACTCCCTAACTGAAATTCAATTCCGTGACGTGCTGGCCTATGTGATTTCAAAATTGGATTGCGGCCATACGAGCGTAAAGGGTTCTAAAGCATTTAACCGCTATATTGATACAGCTTCCTCCCTGGCGTTTCCATTTGCTTTAAAATTCTGGTCGGATACCATGGTAATTTCTGCCAATCTGAGGAGAAGGGATCCTTTATTGCAAAGAGGAACGATTGTGACATCCATCAATGGATATACAGCAAAGGCATTGAAGGATACGCTTTTCAATTATATTACCACCGATGGTTATAGCATGAGTGGGAAATATCAAAGTCTGAGTACCGGATTCGCATTTGCCAATCTCTATAAAAATGTCATTGGACTGACCGATTCATTCGACATACATTATATCGACAGTATGGGTTTTGAGAGCCAGACATACGTGAAGCCTTATGATTTCAGGGCAGATACCATGAACAAAAAGACCCTTAGTCATGGGCCACCGGCCAAGGGATCAGGAAAGAAAAAAGAGAAACCTACTTTCTATCTTTCCTCGGTAAACCTGCAACTGGATACTGTTATGAAAACCGGTTTCATGACTGTTACTACTTTTGATCGATCGAATCATCTGAGGAAATTTTTTAAGAACTCATTCAGGGAACTTCAGGAAAATCACATTAAGAATCTGATTATTGATGTCAGGTCGAATGGCGGCGGGGATGCCGGATTATCCACTTTACTGACAAGATATATTGCCGATCATAAATTTAAACTGGCCGATTCCCTTTATACTATCAAGCCTCCGGCCGAATACAAGAAATATATTCAAAATGGTTTTTGGTATGGATTACTGGTTTCTGCTGTGACCAGAAAGGGCAAGGATGGCAAATTGCATTTCAGGTATTTTGAAAAACATTATTATTCTCCAAAAGAAAAATATCACTATGACGGTCAGGTTTTTATTTTGATCGGAGGAAATTCCTTTTCTGCCACCACATTATTCGCCGGGGATCTGAAGGGTCAGAAAAATGTAACGCTTGTTGGCGAGGAAACGGGCGGAGGCTATTACGGAAATACTGCCTGGATCATTCCCGATGTCACACTTCCCAATACCGGCCTGCGTTTCCGGCTTCCGCGTTTCAGGATGGTGGTCAGCCGGGACCGCTTAAAAAACGGAAGAGGTATTCTGCCGGATGTATGGGTACTGCCCACATCCGAAGCCATTCGTGACGGAATAGATTTTAAAGCAATGAAAGTGAGAGAGCTTATTTCGCAGCAGGAAGCACTGACCAGTCATGATCCGGAAAACAAATAGCGGAGATGAAAAAGATTTTGATTTTTTGCCTGGTTTTATTTTCGCTCAGCGCTTCGGCGCAGGAATCACTTCAGGAGGCGAAAATAAAATCCCTGCAGGGAAAGATTGCGCCGTTTTCAGTTTTTGCAAAAAAAGATTCTTTATTTCTGATTTGTTTCTGGTCCATGTCATCCGAAGAAAGCATCACCGAACTGAATTCAATCAACACGAATCTTGAACATTGGCAGAGCTTGCTGCCTTTTCGTTTTATGGCGGTTTCGGTTGACGAAGGCAAACTGGCGAACAGGCTGAGACCCGTTTATAATCAGAACAGCTGGACCTTCGAGGCCTATTCAGATTTAAATGGGGAGTTGCGGAAAGCACTGCATTCAAATAATCTTCCACAAAGTATGATCGTCTATAAAAATGAAATTATTTACGAGCAGTCTGGCTGGACGAATGGCACCGAAAATTACCTGATTCAAAAATTGCTCTCAATGAAACGATGAGTATACCAGCTCCAGTGTTTTTTTGTTGATAATATTAAAATCCACGGTCTGGCCCTTTTGAATTTTACCAAGAAAAGGATCTTTTAGCAGACCGGCAGGGTGCACCGAACACATTTTGAGTGATTCTTCCAGGGAGATTCCGGCTTTTTCCACAGAATTTTTCAAGGTAGACATCATGGTCATGCAGGATCCGGACAATGTTCCATCCGGTAATGTATAACGATCGCCCTTATAAACGTGTTTATAATAACCTTCGGAAATGGATGTGACGGCGTCCGTAATAAAAAACAAACGTTCCCCCATCATCTTTTTACTGATACGTACGGAGGCATAATCAACATGAACTCCGTCACAAATAATACTTGACATTACATTCGTATCATCGTAAATGGCGCCTACCATGCCCGGTTCCCTGCCTTGCAGCGGGGACATGGCATTGAACAAATGCGTAGCCGCTGGTACGCCTATTTGAAATGCATGGCTGGCCTGCTGATAAGTAGCGTTGCTATGTCCTGCGGAAACAAGAATCCCGTGATCCATGATGAGATGGATGATCCCATCATCACATTGTTCAGGTGCCAGGGTGATCATTTTGACTATGCCTCTTCCTTTTTCAAGTAGTAGTTCAACATCTTTGCGTGGAGGCTTTTTAATGAAGGCTTCTATATGCGCCCCTTTTTTTACCGGATTGATCCAGGGGCCTTCCAGGTGGAGACCAAGTAATCCTTTTTTTCCTGAGGAAAGGTATTCTCCTACCGTTTCGATTCCCTTCAGGAAATTCTCCATGGAGTTGGTTGCCATGGTGATCATAAAACGCGAACAGCCACCGGTCATACAATAAGCGCGGGTGGCGTCCAGTGACTCTGTGTTCAGTGAATGGGAAAACAACTTTCCATTACCTCCATATAACTGCAGGTCAATAAATGCAGGTGCTATAAAACAGTCGGGGAAATTTTCAACAGTAATATCAGATGGCAGTGAAGCCGGTTGCAGAATACCTGAAACGATGTTATTCTCTATAAACAGCACCGGTCCTTTCAGTGTTTCGTTTCCTGTAAATATTTCGTCTGCCAGAAATGCCCGCCTCATAATTTATGGTTGAATGAAAAATGTATCCGCGTCACGCCAGAAAGGTAACTGAGTCCTCAGGCCCTCCAGCTTTTCACGGTCAAGGGTATGCGAAAATATTTCTTCTGCGGCGCCCATTATTTTGATGTGTTCTCCCGAAGGGCCCACGACCATCGATTCACCTCCATATTCCAAACCCTTTCCATCCTGACCTGTCCGGTTAACGCCGATAACATAACATTGATTTTCTATCGCTCTTGCCTGTAAAAGCGTTCTCCAGGCCAGACTTCTTGCCAGTGGCCAATTTGCCGAAACGATCAGCAGATCATATTCCGGCGCCATAGCTGGCTTTTCTACCGGGGATTGTCTTAACCATACAGGAAACCGGAGATCGTAACATATCTGAAGGTTGATTTTCCATCCGTTTACAGATGCGATCAGGCGTTTATTTCCGGCGCTGAAATGCTTGTCTTCTGTTCCGTATGCAAAAAGATGTCGCTTGTCATAAAAAGCAAATTCCCCGTTTGGAAGCATCCAGATCAGGCGGTTATAAAACCTTGTTTCAGTTTTCGACTCATCTTTCGCTATGATGCTGCCTGTAATGATCGCTCCTTTTTTAGCGGCTGTTTTACGTAACCAGTTGACCGTATAATCTTCCATGGTTTCAGCCAGTAACTCCTTATTCATACTGAATCCTGTACTGAACATTTCAGGTAAAACAATCAATTCAGGTTTACCCGGAATATTCTCGATTTTTCTTTCCAGCATTTCCAGATTTGCTTTTTTATCTTCCCAATGGAGTGTGGTTTGTACCAGGGAAATCCGGAGATTGGCCATATCTATGGTTTATTCTGGGTCAGGTCCGGCCGTTTTATTCCGGAAAAGACCAGGTTTTGATGATGGAATGTTCAAATCCTCTTTGCAATAGGAACTGTTGCCATTTATTTTTCTTTACAAAAATATTCTTTTCAGATCGGAGCGAGTGCCATTTTTTATCGGCAATCCGTTGAAAACCGGCCATATATTCAGATTCGTCCAACGATTGCAGGGCATTTAGAATACAATATTTGCTGATACCTTTCTGCTCGAGTCCGCGCCTGATTTTTATTCTTCCCCAACCATTGTTCCTGGATTTTCCGGAGGCATACGCAATGGCGAAGCGCTCTTCATTCAGGTATTCTTCCTCAATCAAACGGGAAATCAGCTCCTCTGCTTCTTTTTCGAATAAACCCAGGGAATACAGTTTTTGCTTTACTTCTGCAAGACTGCGTTCCTGGTAACCGCAATAATGTTTTAGTTTCTGCAGCGCTTTTTCTGGTGATGTTCTGCTGCGGGAATATGAAGAACCGGAGGTCGGCATTTCCCAAATATAAAAAAATACACAAGTTATTATAAGGATATTCACCCTCCGATAATCGCCTGTGGCTCTACCAAAAAAATCAGTAGTTTCGTTCCAAAGTCAATATTCATGAAGTTTATTGTATCATCATCGGCTTTACTTAAACAATTGCAACAAATCAGTGGTGTGATCAGTGCCAACACGGTACTACCCATACTGGAAGATTTTTTATTTGAAGTAGAGAAAAACAGACTCACCATTGTTGCAACTGACCTGGAAACCGTGATGAAGGTACAGTTGGATGTGGAGTCAAAAGAAACAGGAAAAGTATGTATCCCGGCCAAAATCCTGCTGGAGTCCCTTAAAAACATTGCAGACCAGCCGTTGGCTTTTACGATCGACAAACAATTTTCAGTCGAGATTACCAGTGATAATGGGAAATATAAGGTGATGGGCGAAAATCCGGACAATTTTCCGAAAGATCCTTCCGCCGATCAAACCACCTCATTTGAAATACCAGCGTCTGTTTTGGCTACTGCGATCAATAAATCTCTGTTCGCGGTCAGTAATGACGATCTGAGGCCGGCGATGACGGGCGTGTTGGTCGAAATGAGCCCCGGTTCCATCCAGTTTGTGGCCACCGATGCGCATAGGCTGATCCGTTATAAGAGATCAGATATTGCCTGTTCAAAAACAGAATCTCTGATCGTTCCGAAAAAGCCTCTGAATTTATTAAAATCTGCCCTGCCCTCCTCAGATGAAAATGTAAAGCTCACCTATAACAGCAATCATTTATTTGCGAATTTCGGCGGCTTACAAATGAGTTGCCGTCTGATCGATGCAAGATTTCCGGACTATAAAGTGGTGATCCCGGTAGACAACCCATATAAACTAACGGTGAACCGCAGTGATTTTCAGGGCGCCCTCCGCCGCGTAAGTGTTTTTAGTAATAAAAGTACCAACCAGATCGTATTGAGCATTCATGGAAGTGAATTGCAACTGGCTGCCCAGGATATTGATTTTTCGTTTGAAGGAAATGAAAGAATGAAGTGCCAGTACAGCGGAGAAGATATGTCTATCGCATTTAATGCGCGTTTTCTGATTGAAATGCTGAATGCAACATCATCGGATGAAATCCGTATTGAATTGTCTACACCTACTAAAGCGGGTATTATAAAGCCGGTGGAACAGGACAAAGCAGAAGACCTGCTGATGCTTGTCATGCCATTAATGCTGAATAGCTGAGATGAATTAATTTTTGTTACAGAGAAATTGAAAAGGTTTCAGTTCCTGCTGCCTGACGATACGCTGGATATAACGTGTTCCCCTTAAAATTTTGTAACTATTCAGATCGAACACTTCATGGGCAACGCAGAAGGTCTCAAGTGTTTCGTACTGGTAAAGAAGATCGTTTAATTTTTCGAGTTCACAGGCCATGAACTGCTCTGTTACGAATTCATCTTTCATAAGGACAAGTAAATCTCTATCCGGTGTTTTCATTGCAATTAGATTTTAGTATCCGACCATGCCCTTGTTGAGTCCGCAACCGCATTTTTTGCTGCTGCCGCCTATTCGATTGCTCGAACTACAACTCGCGCTTACAATTGTAATCATAATTAATAAAAAGATCAATAGGGTAAGCGGATTTCTCATAGAATCTTTCCACTAATTTATAAAAATTTGCGGTTAATTTCAGGTTTTTCTCCCTGTTTTAGAAAATTAATATGATGGAAAATGGCCCCATTTCCGTACTTATTGCACCGCTTGATTGGGGTCTTGGGCATGCAACTCGCTGTATTCCAATAATTAATGAGTTGGTCCAACAGGGGGCCCGGGTTATCGTTGCGGCTAATCCGGGCCAAAATGCCCTGTTAAAATCTGAATTACCCCAGGTTGAATTCATCGAAACACAGGAATATAAGATTCGCTATAAAGGGGGCATTTTACTGAAATGGGACCTTTTGTTTCGCCTTCCTTCTTTGCTGAAGCAAATAAAAAAGGAAAATAAATGGCTGGAAGACATTCTTCAGCATCATCATATTGATGCCGTTATCTCCGACAACCGGTACGGCCTTTTTCATCGAACATGTCCCAGCGTTTTCATTACACACCAGCTGCAGATTCAATCCGGCATCCGATCACTGTTTAAGGTTGGTCGTTGGTCGCTGGAAGTCGGTCGCCATATTGACCGAAAAATTTTAAAATGGAATTATGCATTTATTGAAAAATTTTCCTCCTGCTGGATACCGGACCTGGAAGGCAAATTATCAATTGCGGGCCTGCTCTCCCACCCCACCAAACTGCCCTCCATTCCCGTGAAATATATAGGTACCTTATCCCGGTTTTATATATCGGAAGAGAATATTCATAAGAACACATTGCTTATTCTTCTCTCCGGTCCGGAGCCACAGAGAACGGAATTTGAAAATATCTTGTTCAGTCAGCTCGGGAGCTCAACAATAAACACGGTTGTGGTGCGTGGTTTACCAGGGTCCGATTTCTCCATCCCCTTTATCAGGGAAGGAATACGGATTTGGAACCACCTGCCTTCGAATACTTTAAATGAATTGTTGAATAACTCGGATTATATCGTTTCCCGTAGCGGATACAGTACTATAATGGACCTGCTGGCCGTAAGGAAAAATGCCATTCTTGTCCCAACACCCGGACAAACGGAACAGGAATATCTCGGACATTATTTACATGAAAAAAAATGGATGTATTCAGTTGCGCAAAAAAACTTCGACCTGCAAGC
>Ga0206913_1145_pt1 | contig 14787 bp, 11 predicted proteins | sample Alteio_BWOrgHeat_72_FD_152942 | JGI IMG/M metagenome (GOLD analysis project Ga0206913, IMG submission 152942) | Enriched cells from forest soil in Barre Woods Harvard Forest LTER site, Petersham, Massachusetts, United States -... | ecosystem: Environmental > Terrestrial > Soil > Temperate forest >... | reverse complement strand
GATGAAATTTCGAGGAATTTGGCAAAAATTGCAAAACCCATTTCGAACAATGCGGGTGTAATGGAAAAGGCGGTTTACTTAGCCCTGAATATTCAGTATTTATGGGCTAAAGGGCGGGTTAAGGTAAAAGAGCAACTTCAAAAATTAGTTTTTCCACAAGGAATAATCTATGATAAGGAGATTCAGGGAGTTCGAACAAATAAAGTCGCAGAATTATTTGGCTTAGTTGCCGATGTTTTGCGACTTTCAGGGGCTAATGAAAAAGGGACTCCCCCCCTTTTTATATGAGAAGTCCCTTTCAGCGGAGAAGGAGGGATTCGAACCCCCGGACCTTTTACAGTCAATAGTTTTTATCAGTTCGTCAAGGGCAAACTCCAGATGAAACCTGAAAGCCTTAACAAAGGCAGGATTCAGCGTGTATTTTTCTAATAATTCTGTAAACTGCTGATGAAGTTGCTTTGCCCCCTTGTTGCAGCGGCATCCTTTTGTCCGGCATTTGTAATAATAGATATTTCTTTCTTTCATAACGTAGCCGGTAAAAGGTTGGTTACATTCGGAGCATTTGATAAAGACTTTCAATGGGATGTTGTCGTTTTCTGCTTTGTGGGGAACACCTGATCGGGTCGATTGGGTAATGATGTCGTTTATTTTGAAAAACAAGTCCTTGCTTATCATAGCTTCGTGTTTTCCATCGATTACTTTTCCATTCAGCATTCCATGTGCAATTAACCCGCAGTAAAATGGATTGGTTAAAATTTTGTGTATTTGCTGTTTGTACATATTCACCCCCATCCTACAAAGTCGCTCCACAATCTCTTCGTTTTTCATTCCGGCCAATTTCCATTCAAATGCTTTTTTAATTTTCTTGCCTTCTTCATTCACAACAATTTTTCTGTCACCATTTATTTTTACGATATCAAATCCTTGAGGTGGTTTCACCACCCAATGGCCTTGTTTGAATTTCTCCGTCATTCCTGCAACTACTCTTTGGCCTCTTTGTTTGTTGTCGAATTCAGAAAACAGAAACTGAATGTTTTGATGAAGAACTCCGCTTGGGTTTGCCGTGTCGGTTGGTTGGGTTACGGCAAATACATCTACTCCATGTTTTTCACGCAAATCGGTAACAAGTTTTATTGCCCCTCCTCCTGTTCGGCTGAAGCGATCAAGCGTGTAAACAAGAACGGAACTGATTTGCCCTCTACTCCTCTTTAGAAATTCCAGCATTCGGAGAAATTCTTTTCTACCATCTGTTTTCGCACTTTCATAAGTTCCACCGAAATAGCATACAATGTTGAGTTTTTGCCGTTTGGCATATTCTTCAATGGTTCTTCGCTGGGTTTCAAGGCTGAGATTTTTATCGGCCTGCTCTTTTGTGGATACACGGGTATAAACGATTACGTTACCTGTGGTGATTCGTTTCGCCTGTGTCCTGCTGAACTTGCCGAACTTAGAAGCGATGAGTGTTTCTGTTGGATTCATGCTGCTTGTTTTTGTTGGTTATTGTCGTTATTGATCGTTTCTGAAGTTGATTCTTTATTGACGCTTCCTTCTGTCAGGAAATCGTAAATGACACCACAAAGTGTATGGATATCATTGACGATTTGTTTTGCTTCTTCTTCATTCAGATTCTCCAATCCCTCAAAGGTTTTCAGCTTCTCAACCGTCAACGCTTCTTTGAATGGATTGACGCTTTCCAACTTAGCGTCAACCAGTATAATCCTTCCTGTATTTTCTTCCTTCTCTTGGTTCATTTTTTTTATACATAAAGCGGATGCTGAATTCGACTGGTACGTTCGGAAGATTATTCGACAATACCTCCTCCATTTAGCAGTAGTTTTCAGCTCTACATATTTTCCTTAATTGACTTGCTTAATTGAAATGATTGTTGCATACAGAATAGCTGCTATTCCGCGCAAAGGTGGACTCTTAGAAGTACCTACTTTTCGGTTAATGTAGGGTGATGTCAGTAAATGAAAAACATTTGCTGCTGTTGGCTGCGATTGTAGCAAATTGACTGTTCCCAGAATTATTCAAATGGTCTTATGGCAGATGTAGCCCTCTCGTAAATACTTCCAGACGTATTCAAAATCAATCTTTTCATATTCGCAATACTCCTTTATGGTGAGCTTTCTTTTATCCTCTGCGAGGCTATCTCGTATAGCTCTATGCTGCCTGCTACAACCACAATAGCTGCTGCTACCCATCAGGCGCATTAAATCCTTGACTGTAAGAAAAATTCCTTGATTCATGTTGTTTGTTTTTTTAAAAGACGTTTCAAATAAAAAAACAATTGCTGTTATTGGCGGTGATTGTAGGAAATTGCTGTTTGAGCTTAATGAGGAATTGATGTGATAAGAATGCGGAAGGTATGTGATATTGATGTGATAGCCATGTGATATTGATGCGATAGGTATGTGATAAGCATGTGTATGTAATGCAATTTTATGTTAAATGATATTATTATCTAAGATAGATTTGCTTTACATTATATTTTAGAAGGAATTTTGCCAGAAAAATTATGAAACAAAAAAGCGAAGTGCCAAAAATTAGACTTAGGGCTTATTCCACAAAGGAAGTAGCTGGGTTGTATGAAATTAGTAAACCAACACTTCAAACATGGCTAATACCATTTGAAAAAGAAATAGGTCAACGAATCGGCCATTTCTATAGCCCCAAACAAATGAGAGTTATTTTTGACAAACTCGGAATACCAGAGGTAATTAATTTGAATTGAAGCTTTAGCCTATAATAGTGTGATTGACTGTCACACTATTATAGTGATTTTGTTCCTGCTTATTTGATAATTCTTCTTCCTGTCTTCGCTTGAACAATTTGTAATCAATATCGATCAGGATGGCGATAAACTCCCTGATAATTTTCACTTCTTCATCAGTATAATTATGCCCGTGTTTATTTAGCATCTTTTTGCTTTCTTCAAATGGTAACATTGTTTTCTGCTTTTTGAATTGATTCTATATTGGTTGGTTCTTGACTGGGAATGGTATAATTCCAGACCATCGTTTTGACTGTATTAATGCTTTTTGATTCATCTTTTTTTTCTTTGAATTGATAAATTACACGGATAGGTTGATTGACTATTGACGATTCATTTATGCTAATCGGTTCTTCCTGTTCTTCCACTATCAATGCCGGAACTTCTGGTTTGACTTCATTTATTGATTCTTTTTTGACAATACCATGAACCTTCCCAGTCTTTCTTGTGAGATAACTGTATTGTCTGCATGTATTGGAACAATAGATTCCGTTTATTTTTAATGGAGTAAATTCTTCTCCGCAATGCGCGCATGTTTTTGGTTTCTGCTTCATTTTTCTTTTGTGAGCAAAGTTTCGTCATGGATTTGAGATGGTTTTCATTTTGGAAACACTTATAGGCAATTTTGTTCGATTTCGTGCAATTCTGCTTGGTTCCTCACAGTTATATTTGGAGCGACAATATAATTATCTCAAAGAATGAGATAGCATTGAAAATAATTTATAGATTTATCAAATGAACAGGATAAAAGATATTCTCAGAGAAAAAAATCTTACACAAACATGGCTGTCGGCTAATTTGGGTAAGAGCTACAATATGGTGAACTCGTATGTTCAAAACCGTAGGCAGCCAAGTCTTGAAATATTATATAAAATTGCCAGCTTATTAAAAACTGACCCCCGTGAATTATTATTGGTTACTAAAAGGGGGAAAGACAAGGTGTTACATTCCCGTACAAAATAAAAATACGTTATGTCATTACATATCAATATCGAAGATTTATTAACTGCCAAAACAGTTGAATCAGATCGCATTGAATTTAAAGAGGGATGGAATCCCGATGCAATTTATCGCAGCATTTGTGCTTTTGCAAATGATTTTGATAATACCGGAGGCGGTTATATTCTAATTGGAGTTGAAGAGAAAGAAGGGGTTGCTAAAAGACCAGTTAAAGGGCTTAGTCCTTCACAAATTGCTGAAATACAGGTGAAAATGATGAGGTTTAATAATTTGATTAACCCGGTATATCATCCAAAATTATTTTTAGAAACAATCGATAAAAAGCAAATCATTATTCTTTGGGTTCCGGGTGGTTCCAACAGACCTTATGAAGTTCCTGAACAGATTACTGCAACAAACAAACGTAATTTTTATTATATACGTAAGTATGCTAATTCTGTAAAGGCTAATACAGAAGAAAAACAAGAACTCATTAGTCTTGCAAACCAAATTCCCTTTGATGACCGTGCCAATACGCAAACTTCTGTTAATAATATTTCAATGGTATTGGTTCAGGATCATCTCCGTAAAACCGGTAGTCGGCTTGCGAGTGATGTAGGGAAAAAACCAAACACAGAAGTACTTCATCAAATGGAATTAATTTCCGGCCCCAATGAACATCTTTTTCCGAGAAATGTTGCCTTGATGATGTTTGCCGAGCATCCTGAGAAATATTTTCCATATAGCGAAGTGGAAATAGTTCATTTTCCTAATGGAGCGGCAGACCCTAAATTTAAAGAGTTTCCGAAAATTACTGGGCCTGTCCCTTCTCAGATAGAAAAAACATTGGAATTATTAAAAACTAATTTCCTCAAAGAACAAGTAATAAAAACAAAAGGAAAAGCAAAAAGTGAACGTATCTGGAATTATCCTTACGAAGCTTTGGAAGAAGCCATAGCTAATGCACTCTACCATAGAGATTATCAGGTAAGAGAACCCGTTGAGATAAGAGTTTATCCAGACTCAATTGTTATCCTGAATTATGGTGGCCCAGACCGCTCTATTACAATGGCCGCTCTTCATTCCGGCAAAATCCGTCCCAGAAGATACCGCAACAGACGGCTCGGTGATTTCTTAAAAGAGTTGAAACTTACCGAAGGCAAAGCAACAGGAATTCCAGCTATTTTGAAAACATTGAAAGACAATGGATCTCCCGCACCTCATTTTGATACGGATGCTGATAGAAGTTTTTTTGAGATAGAACTGTTTAAACACCCTGCTGCCGCTTCTATTACCGATGGTAAGGAAACTGATAATAAAAAGAATGGTAAAGGGCTGAAACAACTTAGTGCCCGACTTAGTACCTCACTTAGTACCTCACTTAGTACTCGACTTAGTACTCAAATTACCGAGACAACTAAGATATTATCGATGCTGGAAAAGGAACCCTTGAAAAGAGAGGAAATAATGACTGGCATAGGGAAATTGAACAATACAAAAAGTGTTAGAAAATACATGGAGCCTTTGGAGGAAATAGGGTGGATAAGTAAAACCATTCCTGATAAGCCTAATAGTCAGTTTCAACGTTACGCACTTACAGCTAAAGGAAAAAAGTTATTACAGGAGTTGAAAGCTGAAATTGATGAATGATAATAAAAAGCTGAGAGTAGACCGAAATAATAATTTGTCCCATCAAAGACAAAGTGATTTATTACTGGCATTTGATATTGTAAAAAAAATTTACCGACTTATTTTAAAAAATATTTAAGTAGAAAATTTGATGAATATACTCTCTTTCCATAAGAAACTCTTAGAGAATTACAGGTCTTATATTAATAGTTTCATTAATATAAAAGACTCGTCTATACTGGATTTTGTAAATGATGAGATTGATAATAACAAGCTATGGCTTGAGCCGTTAATTCAATTCAATCCAACATTTGAGAAAGGGAACACATTAAAAAAATTAGTTACAACAGGGAAATTAAATAATGAATTAGATAGCATTTTTGAAGGGTATGATTTGTATCGTCATCAGGAAGAAGCTATTTTATTAGGTGCGGACGGGAAAGAGTTTGTTGTGACTTCGGGAACTGGATCAGGTAAGTCCCTCACCTACCTTGCCACCATTTTCAATAACATTATTAATGAAGGCGAGAAGGCAAACGGAAAAACTCAAGCGGTAATTGTTTACCCAATGAATGCTCTTATCAATTCTCAGTTTAAAGAGATTGAAAAATTTAAAAAGAATTACGAGAACAAAACTGGAAAGCCGTTTCCGATTCGTTTTGGACAATATACCGGACAGGAAAAAGAAGAAGCGCGCGAGCAATTAAGAAAAGAGCCTCCGCATATATTATTAACCAACTATGTCATGCTCGAATATATTATGACGCGAGGGGGCGAGGACGTAAAAGTTAGGAACAGTGTTTTAGACAATATTAAATATCTTGTTTTTGATGAGTTGCACACTTATCGCGGTCGTCAAGGATCTGACGTTTCAATATTGATCCGAAGAATAAAAGCGCAGGCTAAAAATAATGTTACCTGTATCGGAACATCTGCAACAATGGTGTCGCTTGATAATTCTTCCATTCTTCAGCAAAAAGAAGCAGTTGCTAAAATATCTTCTACCATTTTCGGAACAGATATAAAATCGAATCAGGTAATCAACGAATACCTGGTAAAAAGTCTTGAAGGCGGAAAAGCCCCTTCTATCGAAGAATTAAAATCTGCAATTAACACAAAGATCAACACTTCAGGTGCAGAATCTGCATTTGAAAATCATGCAACGGCCAATTGGCTTGAAGAACACGTTGCTTTACTTCTTAATGAAGGGCAATACATCAGGAGAAAACCCGTAACAATTCCAGCAATCGTTAAGCAACTTTCAGAGCAAACAACTTTATCCCAAGAAGTTTGCGGAACGCACTTAATGGAATTATTACAATGGGCTAATAATTTAAATACAAAAAACAGCGATAATAAAAAGAAAAATTATCTGCCCTATCGTATCCATCAATTTATTTCCCAAACCGGATCGGTTTACGCAACGTTAGGCTATCAAAAGCAAAGGGACTTACGCCTCGAAGCCGGGCTTTATGCAGATGATGAAAAAACATTCTTATTCCCACTTGTATTTAGTCGTGAATCAGGACATGAGTTTTATTGCGTTTCATTAAAAGAAGAAAATGCCAATATTGTACCGAGGGAGTTTTATAATACTTCAGACGAAGAAGAAGATGATGATGCGACAGATGGCTATGTTTTTATTCAGCATAACGAGGATGAAGAACCGATTTGGAATAATGAAAGGGATATACAGGAATTGCCAGATGCTTGGTTTAATCCTAAAAGAAAAGACGGCTCTCGTTCATTAAAATCCAATTATGCGGATCGTATTCCGAAAAAAATCTATTTCAACAAGAAAGGAAATTATTCTTTTGATGCAAAGATGGAGTTTGAAGGTTGGTTTATTTCTAAGCCGCTTGCAATTGATCCGACTTCGGGAGTGATATACTCCGATAGGAATGAATGGAGAAAATTAGCTCGACTTGGAGGTGAAGGTCGGAGTACGGCAACAACGGTTATTTCTTTTGAAACGATTTCACTTTTACAATTATTTCAGCAACCAAGTGAAAAACAAAAGCTTTTAAGTTTTACCGACAATAGACAGGATGCTTCGTTGCAGTCCGGTCACTTTAATGATTTTGTTAAAATTGGTCAATTACGTGCGGCCATTAATAAAGCCATTGTTACCCATCGCTCTTTAGATTATTCCATCATAAAAGATAAAGTTTTTGATTGCTTAGACATAGAGCAGAAAGATTTTGCAAAACAACCAGCGACTTTCCCCGGCCCGAAAAAAGAAAATGAAGATGCGTTTAAAGATTTTATCATGTACAAACTATTGCATGATTTAAGAAGAAGCTGGCGAGTTGTTTTGCCCAATCTTGAACAATGCGGGTTATTAGCAATTAATTATAAACACCTTGATGAGTCTGTGAAAGATGCTTCTCTTTGGAAGCCGCATCCTTTATTATCACTAATGAGTCCTGATGAAAGAAAAGATTTTCTTTATCAGATACTCGACTATTTCCGTAAAGCATATGCTTTGAGTTTTAGTATGCTTGAGCCGGGCGTGATAAATAAAAATGCGACTACAATAAAAGAAAAACTTAAAAAGCCCTGGACTCTTGATGATAGTGATAAAATTGATTTTCCGAATCACATGCGAGTAGAGAAACTTTCTGGAAATAATTTTTCTATTTATACGGAAAGTGCTTCATATCAAAGTGTTTTTGGAAGATATATCAAACGAATTGCAAAACTTCATGATACTGACATAAGTGGAAAACAAACATTTAATGATTTTACTTACGGCTTGTTCGATTTTTTATGTAGCGCGGGGTGGCTTAGTTTTAAAATGGCTAAATCAGAGGAGGGACAACAGGTTCGGATTTATCAGCTAAAGGTTGACAATATTTTATGGCAGCAGGGTGATCGGGAAACTATTAAGCAAGACCTTATTAAAACAAGGTCATATAAACCATTAAATCAAAAAGTAAACAGATACTTCCAAAATTTCTATTCGCTCAACTTTAATCAGATGAAATCTATTACCGGAGCTGAACATACCGGGCAGATTAATTCAGAAAAAAGAAAACTACGCGAAGAAGAGTTCCGAAGCGGAAATATAAGTGCTTTGTTTTGTTCGCCAACAATGGAATTGGGTATTGATATTTCAGACCTTTCTATTGTTCACATGCGAAATGTTCCACCATCTCCAGCTAATTACGCTCAACGGAGCGGACGAGCCGGAAGAAGCGGTCAAGCAGCTTTGGTATTGGTTTATTGCTCCAATTTCAGTCCTCACGACAGGTATTATTATAAAAATGCACCCAAAATGGTTGCAGGGTTTGTTTCTGCGCCCAAGTTAGATTTAATAAATCAGGAACTTCTTTCCAGTCACTTAAATGGAATGATCCTTACCCGAAAATCGCTTAACAGTTTAAAAAGCTCATTGGGTGATTTGGTGGACAAGGATAATTTAGATAAGCTGCCATTAAAGAAAACCATAGTAGAGGCATTAACACTTACCGAAATTGAAAAGTCAGAAATACAAAAGGATTTTTTAAGAGTTATTAGCGATTCTTATTTTAAAACTGAATTAGAATTAAAAAAACCGACTTGGTTCAATGATAATTGGATACGATTACAATTAGATAATTTCTTCACCTCTTTTGATGAATCACTTATTCGTTGGAGAAAATTATACAGGGCTGCTATTATTCAATTCCGCGAAGCGAATGAAATTATCGAGAATAAAATATATGCTGAAAACCATGATAAAGTAAAAACAGCTAAGAGAACAAGAAGACAGGCCGAACGTCAAATGGATCTCTTATTGAATGACATGAATGAAGCAGGTGTAAACACCGGTAAAAACAACGATCAATCAGAATTTTATCCTTACAGATATTTCGCTTCCGAAGGCTTTTTACCGGGATATAATTTTACTCGTTTACCAATTCGCGCTTTTTTAGAAAATGACGAATCAGGTGGAGAGTATGTTTCTCGTCCTCGCTTTATTGCATTGGGAGAATTCGGGCCACGCAATGTTATTTACCATGATGGTTCTAAATACAGAATTGATAGGATTATTTTAACTGAAGCCGAAGCTAAAATGGAAAAGGCCAAGATCAGTCCATTTACAGGCTATATTATGATGAAGGATCAATACAATTATAATGTTGATCCTTTTGTTAATATGGAATTAAATGAGGGTATGGATAATTTCATTCATTCCAATTTTGTTGAAATGCCCGAAGCAAGAGCCTACGAATTGCAACGGATCACTTGTCAGGAAGAAGAGCGTACAAGAAAAGGCTATGACATAAAAACATTTTTTAGCGTTGATACCGGAATGGAGAATGTAACAGAAGCTACAGTTAATTTGGCCGGACAAAATATGTTACATATTCATTCGATGCCAGCTACCCGACTTGTTCACGTTAATTTTAAATGGAAAATAAGTAAAGAAAATGGTTTTGCCCTGCATTTGAAAAATGGTTATTGGCAAAATAAAGATCAGGAAACAAACGAATCAAATACGGATGAAGTAAAAAAAGTAAAATTATTTACTACAACTATTGCTAACTCCCTATATCTACAACCTGTAAAATCATTAGCCCTTGAGGGTGGTGCAGATGGTGTTATAACATTAATGTACGCTCTTAAACGAGCTATTGAAAATGTTTTTCAGGTCGAGGGAAATGAGATCGGAGCAACAATAATGGGTGATGAAGAACATCCTAACATTCTTTTGTACGAAGCATCAGAAGGAAGTTTAGGGGTACTTGCTCAAATAGTTGAAAAGCCTGAATTTTATAATGCCGTGATGAGCGAAGCATACAACTTATGCTTTGTAAAAGACGATCGGGAAATTCCTGATGAAGAACTTTCACCTGCAACCTATGAAGATTTATTAAGTTATTATAATCAGTATTACCATTTAAAAATTAACAGGAAACTTATCCGTGAAGCCTTAAAAAATCTAAAAGGATCAAAAGTAGAGGTTCATACAAATACTTCCTTTTCCAATTATGAAGAGCAATATAAAGCGTTGCAGGCTGGACGCGATCAAACAAGTTCAACTGAGGATGCTTTTTTAAAATTTTTGAACAAAAATAGTTTGCGCCTGCCGGATGCCGTTCAACCCAAAGTCGAACAGTTGTATGTTAAGCCGGATTTCTTTTATAAGCCGAACATTTATATTTTCTGTGATGGTACACCTCATGACAATCCCAACGTTCAAAAGGAAGATATTGAAAAACGGAGTGCTTTAAAAAAAGATGGTTATCAGGTATTGTCATGGTATTATAAAGATAAACTCGAAGAGTTTGTAATTAAACGCCCGGATATTTTTAAGAAAGTAAAGTCAACAACAGTTAAAATTACCACTGAAAAAATAGATGCTCTTTTTAATGAAGCAAGCCAACGTTTTGATATTACACTAAAAAAATTAGGTGAATAATGAAGGATGTTGTCTTCATAGAAAAAGAACACATCTTTCGTTTGCACAAATTAGCAATAGGAAATTATGGAGGGGCTGAAAATGTCAGGGATGCGAATTTAGTTGACTCAGCAATTTCTCAGCCAATGGCAACCTTTGGAGGGGAGTTTCTTCATACTTCAATTTATGAAATGGCTGCTGCATACTTTTTTCATATTTCACAAAACCAAGGTTTTGCAGATGGTAATAAAAGAACTGGTTTTTTAGCCTTGTTTGCATTTTTAAGAATAAACGGTTACGACTTAACAATACCTGATAATTATTTATGGCCTGTATTATTAAGCGTAGCGAGGGGAGAAAAGGACAAAAGTGAACTTGCAGAATTTCTATCACAACATTCAGTTAGGCGATTTATATGAATTTCGACACATTTAAACCCGGAAGTTTAGTTACCCTGCGAAACAGGCCATGGATTGTATTGCCCTCAGATGATAAAGATTTGTTTTTGGTTAAACCTTTAGGTGGAACGGAAGAGGAAACAACAGGTATTTATATTCCATTGGCTAACCAAGCCGATCTTCCTAAATCTTATAATTTTAAAAAGCCGGATAAAAGAGACTTAGGAGATTTTTATTCTGCAAAATTACTTTACAACGCTGCACGACTTTCATTTAGGCAAGCAGCGGGGCCATTTCGTTGTTTAGGCAAACTTTCTTTCAGGCCACGTTCTTATCAAATGGTTCCGTTAATTATGGCACTTAAACTACCTACCATTCGTTTACTGATTGCAGATGATGTTGGGGTTGGTAAAACAGTTGAGGCGTTGTTAATTGCTAAAGAGCTTTATGAACGACGAGAAATAAAACGGTTCGCAATTGTATGTTTACCGCATTTGTGCGACCAATGGCAGGAAGAATTAAAAAGTAAGTTCGGGATTGAAGCCGTTATTATTCGTTCCGGTACAGTTACACAATTGGAGAGACAGATTCGTGCCGATGAAAATATTTTCCGGGCATTTCCTTTTCAGATTATTTCGATTGATTATATAAAATCAGGAAATAAGCGACAAGTTTTTGTTGATCATTCGCCTGAATTAATAATTGTGGATGAAGCACACACATGCGCTCGTCCTGCCGGAGCAAACGACAGTCAGCAATTACGTTTTCGATTATTGAATGATATTTCCAAAAAGCAAAATCAGCACTTGGTTCTTTTAACTGCTACCCCGCATAGCGGGAAGCAAGAGGAGTTCCAATCTTTATTGGGTCTTCTTAAAAAAGATTATGAGAACTTAGATGTTACTAAATCTTCACAGGAAGAAAGAAAAGAACTATCAAAAAATTTTATTCAACGTAGAAGAGGCGATGTAATTCAATGGTTAAAAGAGGAAACACAATTTCCAACGCGCATATCACGTGACTTGCCTTTCACGGAAAGTAAGGCTTATGGAGATTTATTAAATAAAGTTTTAGATTACGCTACGAATAACATCCTTGTTTTTAAAGGAGATAAACGTAAAGAAAGATATTCTTATTGGGAGGCTCTTGCTTTGCTACGAGGATTAATGAGTAGCCCTTTGGCGGGAGCAACTATGTTGCGTAAGAAAGCCGAAAAGAAGAAAATTACTGACGAAGAAGATGAATATCCGACTTCCACGGAATTATCAGGACAAAGCATTCTCGACAATGAACCGGAAAGCGATGATAACCTTCCTTTAGGAATCATTCAACCAACTGAAGAAAAAGAAAAATCAGAATCTCAAATGTTGATTGATTTTTCAAATGAGTTAGAATCCCTTTCAGGTATTGAAACTGATAATAAAGTCAAAGAAGCTGTTGCTACAATAAAGGATTGGCTAAAAGGAAACTTTAATACCGTTGTGTTTTGTCGTTATATACCTACCGCACATTACATTGGTAAAATTTGTAAAAACTATTTTACAGGCAAGGGATATAAAGATTTAATCATAGAGGTAATCACAAGCGAGCTAAATGATGAATTGAGAAGAGAAAAAATTCGTTCGATGAATCAACCCGATACCCGTAGATTATTAATTGCAACTGATTGCCTGAGTGAAGGGATAAATTTACAAGATGGATTTAGTGCAGTATTACATTATGATTTACCTTGGAATCCAAATCGCTTAGAGCAACGAGAAGGCCGTGTTGACCGTTTCGGACAAAGAAGTCCCGAAGTACTTGCTGGAAGACTTTATGGTTCTAATAATCCTGTCGATGGTTTAGTTTTGGATGTACTCATTAAAAAATCGGATGCCATTCGCAAAACAACAGGAATTTCTGTTCCATTACCGGAGGATAATAGTTCTGTGATGAGTGCTTTGTTAGAAGGATTGTTATTCAAGAAGAATTTCAGAATTAAAGAGGATATACAGCAAGGTTCTTTGTTTGATGAAGACCAATTGAAACAGATAACTATTGTACATCAAAATATTGAAGCTGCTGCTGAGAGAGAGAAAGTTTCTCGTTCCATTTTTGCGCAAAACGCTATTAAAGCCGACATGGTGGAGAAAGATTTGGCAGAAGTAGATGAAGCCATTGGAGATGTTTCGGATGTTGAGCAGTTTGTAACAGAGGCAATAAAATTTTTAAATGCCGAGATCAAACCATTTAAAGAAGGTTATAAATTATTTACAACAAATATTCCTGAAAGATTAAGAGAATTACTTCCTAAAGGAAACGACTTGTTAGTGTCATTTAAATCGCCTACTCCCCTTGGTTACAACTATATTGGCCGTAATCATTTATTTGTTGAGCATTTATGCCAGCATATCTTGAATGATGCTATAAGTAATAAAGGAAATCATGCTGCAAGAACTTCAGTTGTAAAAACCAATGAGGTTAAAGAAAAAACAGTTTTATTTCAATTCAGGGTGCGCAATGTAATTGCAGAACTTCCACAGAACAAAGAAATAGTAGCTGAAGAAATGTGGATGTGGGGTTACATGGGAGATTCAAGCGAAAATAAATATCTTGAACATGATAAAGCAAAAGCTTTATTAATGAATACTAAAGCAACAGCCAACTTGGAATTACCTGAACAACAGTATTGGCTTGAAGAAGAATTGCCTTGGATTATAGATGAAGCAAAATTTCGTTCCATAACCGATCCCTATGCATTAATACGAGCTGACCATTTGGTTAATGCACATTTGCGTTTTCGTACATTAGTTAGTGGCAGCAAATTTAAAGTTGTTGAGCCTATTTTGCCAATGGATGTATTAGGTATTTATATTTTATTACCGGAGACTAAATAAAAAATGAAGTACACCTGCATTAACATACAAGGGAATTTTATTTCGGAAGAGATACTTCAAAAAGTGGAAAATGCATCGGCTGATTTTCAAAAAGCCCCCGATTTTGGTTTTGAATCCGGTACAAACCTGCGCGAAGAAATTGAGTATAGTTGGAGCCGCATAAAATTAGATTGGAAACATTTCAGTGAAAAATCAGATAAGCTTCCTACTTCCGATCAATATGGAACAACACTCGCAAGGAAATGGATGGAAAACTTTTTTTCTTCCATTGGTTTTGATTTAAATAAACAAAAGGAAGCTTTAAAAGGAGAAAATAATCAAACGTACACTATAAGCCACGCGGATAATAACGGTCTTCCGGCACAGATTGTCGGATTTTATGATCCCTTGCACCCCGAAAAAAATACACTCGATATAAAATCAAGTGGTGGAACATCGCGCCTTTCTCCACACGGTACTGTGCAAGAATATCTGAATGTTACCGAATATGTATATGGCTTTGCTACTAATGGAATGCTGTTACGCTTAATTCGTGATAGCGGGCGTTTAGTAAAACTGACTTATGTGGAGTTTGATTTAAAAAGGATGCTTGATGAAGATAAGTACAGCGAGTTTACCATTTTGTATCGCCTTATCCATAGCAGCCGTTTTAATAATGAGGCAAGCATTATTGAAAAATATTACCAAGATAGCATTGAAACCGGAAACCGTATACGTGATGGATTAAGCGAGGCGGTTAAGGAATCTATGCAAGCTCTGGGAAATGGTTTTTTACAGCATCCGGCA
>Ga0206913_1144_pt1 | contig 14799 bp, 13 predicted proteins | sample Alteio_BWOrgHeat_72_FD_152942 | JGI IMG/M metagenome (GOLD analysis project Ga0206913, IMG submission 152942) | Enriched cells from forest soil in Barre Woods Harvard Forest LTER site, Petersham, Massachusetts, United States -... | ecosystem: Environmental > Terrestrial > Soil > Temperate forest >... | reverse complement strand
TGTTTGATCCTGCATTTCCTCCAGTTCTATATGCTCCCCACCAATTGCTGGCAGCATTGGCAGCATCAGCACTTCCGACACAATAAGAATTGGATAACGGAAATAAGGATGACTGCGGAACAATTAAATACATGTTGCTGGCTCCGATATATCTGATAGACGGCAATCCGTTTTGCCTGTCAATAACACCCGCATTTACAATTCTGGGCTGATTGGCAGTAGTAGGCTGAGAAGCATCTCTTCCATTACCGCTTTGGTCATACCATGTTGTTACATAGCCACTATTGGCACCTACAAATGTTATCAGCGATGCAGTGTCCAAATCACCGGTAGCTGTAAAACCTATATCACTTGTTGCATTATCGCTGTTGCGCCTGACATTTATAGCACTACCCACATAGCTGCAACTCAACTTACGTAAACTGTATGCTGCTGCCGCAGAAGTACTAATTGCAACAATGGGGTTGGAAGCCAGTATAAACGTTTTTAATGCCGTTGTATCCAAATCACCATTGGCAGTAAAGCCAATATCCTTGGTAACGTTATCGCAACTGCGCCTTACTTGTATTGGCGCACCGGCATAAGTGCAAATAAGTTTTCGCAAACTGTAAGCAGCATCAATCGTCCCACTCAATGTATTTAAAGGGTACGGAGCTAATACAAAACTTTTTAAAGCAGCAGTATCCAAGTCACCGCATGAAGTAAATCCGATATTTTTAGTTGTATTGTCGCAGAAACGCCTTACTTGAATAGCTGAGCCTGCATAATATGGGTTAAGCTTCCTCAGTCCGTAAGATGCGGCAGAACCATAATTCACTTGTCCTGTAGATGAATGGAAGAAGAACAGCGTGAAAGACAGACCTATAAAAAAAATCCTGAATGATTTTGTGCAGTTTCCCATTGTCTTATAAGGAACTACAAAAATAGCGATTATATATACAAATATCGCTTTATGACATTGGTTTATAAAGAAAAATTACACTTTGATTGTGCTTATTGATTTACTATCAACACCTTTCTCTTAGCCCATTTTGAGACACTTACAGATAAAAATGTATTTTAATACTACGTATTTATACCTACTTTTTGCGAGAGTTTTATTATTAGCTTAGTCCATTAAATAAATAACTGCACGTATCTTTAGCTTCCAAAAGATGGAACAAGTATATATAGAAGAAAAAACATTCGACAAAGTTGATTTTACTGCAAGTCCTCTTGCAAAAGGTGAACATGAACATTGCAGGTTTATCAGTTGTAACTTTTCCGATGCTGATCTTGCCAATATTAAATTCATTGAATGTGAATTTATAAGTTGCAATCTGAGTATGGCAAAACTCACAAAAACATCTTTCGTGAATATAAAATTCAAAGACTGCAAAATGCTGGGACTGCGATTTGAACTGTGTAATGAATTCGGCTTGTCTTTTAGTTTCGACAATTGTTTGCTCAATCATTCTTCTTTTTACCGAACCAAACTGAAGAAAATACTTTTCAGAAATTCTCAATTGCACGAAGTTGACTTTACGGAATGTGATTTAACCGCATCCGTTTTCGACAACTGCGATTTTACTGGAGCGATATTTGATAACACAATACTTGAAAAATCGGATATGAGGACTTCTTTCAATTATATCATTGAGCCTGAAATAAACCGGATAAAAAAAGCGAGGTTTTCTTTAACTGGAATAGCAGGACTGTTGAACAAATATGACATTGAAATAGACATAGCAAATTAGTAAGGATATTCATAAAACCGAAAGAGTAATAGCAACGTAAATATTTTTGGCAGAAACGGCAATAAACTTACAAAAGCTATATAACGACTCCCAAACCTTAGCCGCTAATTTTATAAATTTGTGATTGTAACTTGCAGTAAGTACATACGTAAAAATAAGAAAGCTGATAGTTTTTGTGTGATGAAAAAACTGTGGACGTTATCATTAATTTTCACAATACTATTTACCAATTTAAAAGCCCAATCTCCAGGAGGTGTAGCAGGATCGGCATTTTGGGTAAAAGCCAATGCTGGAATTGCCTCATCACCGATAGCCACCTGGACTGACCAAAGTGGTAGCGGCAACAATGCTACACAAGGCACCGCAGCCAATCGTCCTGTTCTTGTAAATAATACTGTCAACTTTAATTCTGCCGTTGATTTTTCAGGAACTAGTTCTACCATTATGAACATTACTACGCCTCCTGCTGATCTCAACTCTACTATTTTTGCTGTTGGAGTACCGATAGTCAACACCACCTGGCGAACCATGTTCAGAGGAGCGGCAGATCATCACCCCTTGCTTATTGAATCCGGCAGCGATAGGCTTGGTTTCTATGACAACAACGCTAACACTTTTATCGCCAGCGGTTTTAACTGGGCGCAAAACGAAGTTGCTTTGGTAGGAGTTGAAATGCAAAGCGGAAACGTCAACTTCAGAAAAAATGGCTCGCAAGGTTCATCCATTACTACCATTAACCTTTCGGGATTTAATTTAGATTATTTCGGTAATTATCAAGGCGGCAGCCAGCAATTCGGAAAAATTACCGAAGCTATCATATATACAACAACACTAACTGCGACCAACAAAAATAAAATAGAGAGCTACCTCGCAGTAAAATATGGCATTACTTTATCTACTGATTATGATGCCACTGATGGAACAGTTATTTGGAACTCGACCACCAACGCGATTTATCAGAACGACATAGGTGGCATCGGGAGAGATGACAATACAGCTTTGGATCAGCGAAAATCATGGAGCATCAATAACAAACCTGCAGTTATTATGGATAAAGGCGGAGCCTTTGGCACTGATAAATCTTTTCTGATTTGGGGAAGCAATAATTCTGCGTTGTCGTTTACTACTACTTCACCTCCTGGAGGCTATGCATCAATATTATTAAGGACATGGAGAACACAAGTGACTGGAACTCCAGGCAATGTTTCCGTACGATTTGTTCTCAGCCATGGTATTTTCCAAACAGGAAATGCAGGAGATTATGCATTGGTTAAAAAAAATTCGGACAATAATTTTTCTTCAGGAGCAAGCGTCATAACTGGCGGAACACTTAGCGCAGACACGTTAACCTTTACAGGTATATCTTTCACTAATGGAGATTATTTCTCTCTTGCCATGGATATTGTTCCGCAATCTCCAGGAGGGGTATCGGGTATGTTATTCTGGGTAAAAGGAAATGCCGGAATTGCTGCAACGCCTATAGCCACATGGTTTGACCAAAGCGGTACAGGCAATAATGCTACACAAGGCACAGTGAGCAATCAACCTGCATTAGTGAACAATGCTTTAAATTTTAATCCGGTCGTTGATTTTACAGGAAATGCCTCCACAATTATGAACATCACTACTCCTCCTGCCGACCTGAACTCTACCATTTTTGCAGTAGGTTTGCCAATAGTAAATACTACCTGGCGAACCATGTTCAGGGGTGCTGTTAATGATCACCCTCTGATAATTGAAAGCGGCAGCGACAGGCTGGGATATTATGATGGTGACAATGGCGGTTTCCAGAATAGTGGCTTTACCTGGTCTCAAAGTGAACCAGCTGTAGTAGCTGTGGAAATGCGAAGCGGAAATGTGAACTTCAGAAAAAATGGTTCACAAGGTTCTTCTATTACCACCATTAATCTTTCAGGTATCAATTTAGATTATTTTGGTAATTACCAAGGCAGCACTCAAAACTTTGGAAAGGTTGCAGAAGCAATTGTTTACAACACACCTTCTGCTTTAGTAAGCACTGATAAGGGTAAAATAGAAAGTTACCTGGCTATCAAGTACGGAATTTCTTTATCTACTGATTATCTCGCTTCTGACGGAACCCTCACCTGGAATTCAACAACCAATGCAACTTACCAGCACGATATAGCAGGAATTGCGAGAGATGACAATTCCATCTTTAGTCAGCAAAAATCCGTAAGCGTAAATACAAATGCCGTAATTTATATGGACAAAGGCGGAGCTTTCGCCTCTGATAAATCTTTCCTGATTTGGGGAAGTGATAACTCTTCATTGTCATTTACCACCACTTCACCTCCTCCCGGTTATGCTTCAAGACTTGTAAGAACTTGGAGAACACAATTGACAGGAACTCCTGGTGCTGTTTCAGTTCGTTTCATTCTGAGCCAAGGTGTCTATCAAACAGGAAATGCAGGAGATTATGCGCTGGTAATAAAAAACTCGGACAATAATTTTTCTTCGGGGGCAACGATCATAACAGGCGGAACGCTGAGTGCAGATACGTTAACTTTTACAGGCGTGTCTTTCACTAACGGAGATTATTTTTCTCTGGCTATGGACGTTATTCCATCATCTCCCGGAGGAGCAGCTGGCTTGCAATTCTGGCTGGAAGCAAATACAGGGATTGCTGCAACACCGGTAGCATCATGGAACGACCAAAGCAGCAATGGCAATAATTTTACCCAAGCAACCGCATCGCTTCGACCAGTTATTACTCAAAATTCCATGAACTACAATCCCGCTGTCACTTTTGACGGAGTGGATGATAATCTCGGTGCAACGATCAATGTTCCTGAATCGAATTATACCGGATTTGTTGTTTTTAAATCTTCTACTTCTGCAGGAGTTATTAGTGCGGTGGTTGATCCGGTTTCACCCACAGCAGGCTCACACGACCGGCAATTCGGATTTCCTAGTTCTGGGAAATTCGGGAACAGGTTGTGGAATGACCAGACTATTACCAGTGCTGCTTCTTACAACACAAATATTCCTTTTATAGGATCCATTGATGTTTCAGGCTCGGGACAAAATTTATACATGAATGGCACTATTGATGGCAGCGGAACAAAAACATCTTCTGATTTTAACTGGCAAACGGGTATGGTAATAGGAGGACATACTTATTGGGGTTATTACAATGGTGATGTTTCGGAATATCTTTTGTATTCAAATAATCTCACTTCAACTGACAGAAATAAAGTGGAATCTTATCTTGCCTTAAAATATGGGATTACCAAAGCAAATAATTATGTTGCCACAGATAATACTACGGTATGGGACATAACTGCTAATGCTACTTATAGTCACGACATTGCCGGTATAGGAAGAGACGATCTCTCTTCTCTCAATCAAAAACAATCACGAAGCGTAGATGTGGACGATATAATTGTCATGGCTCTTGCTACGGTGGCTACAAGCAACAGTGCCAACACAAACTCATTTGGTGCAGATAAATCCTACGAAATATGGGGAAACGATGATGGTGTTGCGAATAACAACGGATCAAATGATTTGCCTGCTACAATTCAGTCAAGAATAACAAGGGTATGGAAAGTATCTGAAACGGGAACGGTAGGAACGATTAGAATACGAGTTGACATGAACACAGTTCCAGGACCTACAGGCAATGGCACAAATGATCTGCAGTATGTAAGATTATTGGTAGATGGTGATGGAATATTTGCCTCCGGAGCTACCATTGTTTCGCCTACTACTTATAACAATGGCACCCAGTTTATTGACTTTGATTACGACTTTACAGCAGGAACAGGTTTTTATTTCTCTATCGGATCAACCAATTATACCAACTCCCCTCTTCCTATAGAGCTTCTAGATTTCTCTGTCGATTACGAAAATAATTTTGTAAAGATTAACTGGTCAACAGCTACAGAAACAAACAACGATTATTTTGAAGTTCAGCGTTCTGCAAACGCTAGTGAGTTTGAAAACATATACAAAGTAAAAGGAGCCGGAAATAGTTCACGTACTTTAAACTACAACGCTATAGATACAAATCCTTATTTGGGAACATCTTATTATCGCTTGCAGCAAACTGATTTTGACGGAACTTCTAATTATTCAAAAGTCGTTGCAGTAAATATTGTTCCTGAATCGAAACTGAATCTGTATCCAAATCCGGCTGATCAGGAATTTATACTTGAAGGAAAGAATGTTGAAACTTCGGAAATCACTTTAATTAGCGATCTTGGGCAAAAAGTAAATATTAATAAAACTGTAAAAAGTGGAAAGATTACATTTGATGCTTCATCCTTGCCAAAGGGAATTTATTTTTTACTGATCAACAATCACAATGATATTGAAAGCAGAAAGGTAGTTATAGAATAATCCGAAACAATAACAAAATCTCACAAAACAAACTATGAAAAATTATATCATCGAATTTATCGGAACATTTTTTCTCGTTTTTACCATTGGCTTTACAAGTAATCCTATTGCAATTAGTGCCATATTAACCGGAATGATTTATATGGGAAAAGATATTTCGGGTGCATATTACAATCCTGCAATAACAATAGCTGGATGGTTAAGAGGCAGAATGAATTTTTTAGAGTTTTTAAAATACATTGCCATTCAAATTCTTGCAGCCACTATAGCGGCTCTGATGTATTATCTTATAATTGCCAAGACATTTGCTCCAATACCCAACAATACAATTAATCCTTTAAAACCATTATTTATTGAAGCTGCTTTTACTTTTGTTTTAGCATTGGTATTTTTAAAAACTACTACCTCAAAGAAAACAGCAGGCAACAGTTATTACGGAATAGCAATAGGGTTTACTGTTTTAGGAGCCATTTATGCAGGAAGTTCAATATCCGGTGCAGGATATAATCCTGCAGCAGCAATAGGCTCTATTATAATAGACACTATTTTCTGGGGATGGGAAGGATACATTCATAATTTATGGCTTTACATTGTCGGACCATTTATTGGTGGAGCTGCTGCTACTGTGGTGTACAAAATCACTAATCCTGACGAGTTCGAAAACTGAAATTTATTTTATCTTTGAACACTTGTTATTAAACAAGCCCAGGTGGCGAAATTGGTAGACGCACCACTTTGAGGGGGTGGCGGGCAACCGTGCTGGTTCGAATCCAGTCCTGGGCACTTCAATTTCCTTCTTGCTTATATGATAACCATCCTAATCATACTAACAACTTCCATTTTTTCAATTCTCGCTTTTCAAAACAGAACCCTGTTCAACAAATATCTTTTCAATCCTTATATAATATCCAGAAATAAAGAATGGCAGCGGTTTTTTACTCATGCCTTTATTCATGCTGATTGGGGGCATCTATTGATGAATATGTTCGTATTATATTCATTTGGCACACAGCTTGAGAATTATTATTTTGAAGTATTATTTCAATCCAAATCCATTTTATATTACATATTGCTTTACGTTGGAGGCATCTTGATTTCTTCTTATCCTAGCTTTGAAAAACACAAAAACGATGCTTATTATAACTCTGTCGGAGCCTCAGGTGCAGTGTCAGCAGTAGTTTTTTCCTGCATACTTATTAATCCAATGCAAAAACTTATTTTTATATTATTACCATTCCCCATTCCTGGGGTTATTTTCGGAATTTTATATTTGATTTATTCCTGGTACATGTCTAAAAGAGGAACGGATAACATTGGTCATGACGCACATTTTTGGGGCGCTGTGTTTGGAGTTGTATTTACAATTTTATTAAAACCGGCATTGGCAGTGGAATTCATTTCAAAATTATTTTCATAAGCACGTGAACAAAGCTATTTTCCTCGACAGAGACGGAGTCATCAATTTTGAAAGAGGATTTACTTTTAAGCTGGAAGATTTTAAAATTCTTCCAGATGTGTTTGAAGTTTTGAAAAGATTTCAGGCGAAAGGATATTTGTTGATTGTTATTTCCAATCAAAGCGGTATTGGTAAAAACCTTTACACACAAGATGATGTGGAGGTGCTGCACAAATATTTGCTCAATGAATTAAAGAAAAATAAAATTCAACTGCAGGAAGTATATTATTGTGTCCATCACCCAGATTCAGGAAAATGCCTTTGCCGGAAACCTGATGCTCTATTCGTTGAAAAAGCTATTGCACGATTCAATATAGATCCGTTAAAATCATATTTTATTGGAGATAAAGAAAGAGATGTGGAAGCAGGTGAAAAATGCGGAGTAAAAGGAATTTTAATTGAAGCGAACAGTTCATTAAAACTTATCGAACCCCTGATACCATGAAAGTTCGGAAAGAAAAGCCTGAAGAAGATTTATTCAAAGAACTTTCTGCGGTTAAAACTTACCTTAACCTGAATGGTAAAATACTTTCTACCAGCGAACCTGTCTTGTTATATGCTAACAGGGCTTTCAGGTACGGTGATGCATTATTTGAAACTATTCGAATTGCAAAGGGAAAAATCTTATTCCTGAATGAGCATTTAAAAAGACTTTCAGCAGGAATAAAGTTTTTGAAAATGGAAAACCGTCAGGAGCTTTCCGTCAGGCTTATCGGGCAACAAATGTCAGAGCTGGCATCAATGAATAGCATAAAGACTGACGGAAGAATTCGTTTAACAATATTCAGGAACTATGACGGACTTTATACACCTGAAGTTAATTCCGTTTCATACCTGATAGAAGCAGAAAAAATAAAAGAAGAGGGATTTATTCTTAATTCTAAAGGATTTTCGATTGATATTTTTGCTGAAGTTAAAAAAAACAAAAGCAAATTATCGAACATAAAATCGGCTAATGCATTGATATATGTGCTTGCCGGAATTTACAAGAAAGAAAATCAATTAGGAGACTGCATTATCTTGAATGAATCAGGAAATATTGCAGAAGCGATAAGTTCAAACGTTTTTGTAGTTAAAGACAAAACCATTTTCACTCCCCCTTTAAATGAAGCTTGCGTGGATGGCATTATGCGAAAACAAATTATTCAGCTTGCAAAAGCAAATAATCTTACCATTTACGAAACGCTTATTCCTCCTGATTTTTTATACGAAGCGGATGAATTATTTTTAACTAATACTATAAGCGGAATCCGCTGGGTAGGAGCTTTCAAAATAAGGCGATACTATAACAATACTTCAAAGTTATTGATAGAAAAGCTGAACGAAAGTATCGCGTAATTAAAATCTATTTACAAAATTATTTTATAAATCCGTTATTGCGAGTGAAACGAAGCAATCTTATAATATAACAGATTGCTTCGGTCAAAGACCTCGCAATGACAATTTAAGTTAAATCGAACAGATTGTTAATACCAATATTTCGACTTGAGGTAAACCCTTCGGCATACTTTACGCCAATATCTCTGCCCAAGTTTCTCATTCTGCCTTCAATAAAATCTAAAAAATCATCTGTTGAGATAGGTGTTTCAGGCTCTTTTGACTTAGGATCATAAAATTGCGATGAAAAAGCTTTGATGGAATCGAGCTTTTTAACAACAAAATCAGTAACATCCACAACAAAATCAGGATGAATGTACCTGTCCTGTATGTAATGATAAACTGCGTTTGGTCTCCATGCAGGCTGTGCTTTTTTATTTACTTCAGTTTTAATTTTTATTAATCCTGAATAAAAGCAGGCGTCAGCAACCAATTTAGCCGCTCGTGCATGATCGGGATGACGATCTTCAACAGCATTGCACAAAACAATTTCAGGCTGGTATTGTCTTACTTTTTCAATTATTTTAAGTTGATGCTCTTTATCATTCTGAAAAAATCCATCCTGCATATCCAGGTTTTCACGAAAAGCAACGTCAAGAATTTTTGCTGCTTTTGCTGCTTCTTTCAATCTTATTTCGGCAGTACCTCTTGTTCCAAGCTCTCCCTGAGTGAGATCAATAATTCCAACCTTTTTACCAAGTCTTATGTGTTTCAGAATGGTTCCTGAACATGATAACTCAACATCATCAGGATGAGCTCCAAAAGCAAGAATATCTACTTTCATTCAGATTATTTTTTGATCCAGCTTACAATTTTATCGCTCATCGGATTTTCTTTAGAAAAAGCCACACCTGCCCAATTTCCATTTTCGTCAATCATAAACTTCTGAAAATTCCATTTCACTTCAGCATCTTCTACACCATTTTCTGCCTTACTTGTAAGCCATTTATATAGAGGGTCCATATCATCGCTTTTTACAGAAATCTTGGACATCATCTGAAAAGTTACTCCATAGTTTTTTGTACAAAATTCTTTTATTTCAGAATTTGCTCCGGGCTCCTGAGCACCAAAGTTGTTGGCAGGAAATCCGATGATAGTAAATTTATCACCCCCATAAGCTTTGTATAGTTTTTCCAAATCTTCATACTGAGGAGTATAGCCGCACTTAGAGGCAGTATTTACAATCAAAACTTTTTTGCCTTTTAACGTACTGAAATCAAAATCTTTTCCGTCAATGGTCTTGGCTTTAAAATCGTACAGTGTTTTCATTTTTTTATCTTGAGAGAATGCAACGATTGAAATCATTGCAAACATTATTGTTACTGCTATTTTGTTCATTGTCTGATTATTTTTGTAAAGATAGATAAGTTTCACAAATCATTATTGCAATACAACCCCGTCAATCACCTCCATGCCGACTTCTTCATTAAGCATGTTGACGATTTTTTCCTTGGCGTAAGCTAATTCCTGACGAAGAGCAGCAGAATCAACCTTAATGAACAGTTTTTTTTTGCTGATGTATATATCTTTTGTATGGTTGGCAATCATTTTTCCCATTACTTTTTCCCATGAGTTAAGCAGCTTTACTTCATTCAGCTTGCCATCTAACCTGTATGTTTTCAGCAAATCCTGGATTGCCTCTTTTATGCTGCTTTGATTGTACTTACTCATTAGTCAAAATTAATTCACTGCGGCTACTTCTTTTATCTTAAATTGTTTAAAATCTATGTCGCTGTTTTTGAACAGTTTTTTTATCCTGTCTTCGTGCGTATCAGTAATAAATATTTGCCCGAAATTATTGTTGTTAATTAGCGTAATTAATTGCTTCATTCTCACCTCATCTAACTTATCATAAATATCATCTAACGAGATGATTGGAGTAATTTGCTTAATCTTTTTAATGAAATTAAACTGGGCAAGCTTTAAAGCCATTAAAAACGACTTTTGCTGACCTTGTGAACCAACCTTTTTAATGGAATAATCGTCAATCAAAAAATCCAAATCATCCTTGTGAATTCCAACAGTAGAATATTGCATTATTTTATCCTTGTTCAATGCCTCATTCAATACCTTTTTATAATCTTTTTCATTGAGGTGCGATTCGTAATTTAAACCCACTTTTTCTTTTGCCCCCGATATGGTTTCGTAATATTCCTGAAAAGCCGGAATAAATTCACGAATAAATTTTTTCCTTACGGAATGGATTTTTTTACCGTAATCAATCATCTGTACGTCCCATATTTCAAGCGAATCACCGTCAAAAGAATTGGACTGGGCAAACTTTTTCAACAAAGCATTTCGTTGCGACAATACTTTATTATAATTAATGAGATTATCAAGGTATTCCCTGTCGTACTGAGCAATAATACTGTCAACAAATTTTCTCCGGCTTTCACTTCCGCCAATAATAAGCTCAGAATCAGCAGGAGAAATCATTACCAAGGGCAATAAGCCTATGTGATCTGCTAATCTGCCATATTCTTTTTTATTGCGTTTAAATTGTTTTTTCTGATTGCGCTTTAAGCCACAATATATCTCTTCTTGCTCATCGTTTAGGTTATAAGTGCCTTGAATGAGAAAAAAAGGTGCATCGTGTAGTATATTCTGGTTGTCAATAGGGTTTAAAAAGCTTTTACAAAACGAAAGGTAGTGAATGGCATCCAGCAAATTGGTCTTTCCTACTCCATTATTGCCAACAAAGCAGTTAACATGCTGCGAAAAAGAAAACTCGGCTTCGCTGTAGTTTTTAAAATTAAGGATGGACAGTTTTTGTAAATACATTGCCCTATATTTAGATGATGCAAAAGTGGCAAATAGAATTGGATTTTACTAAATAACAAAAAGATTTTACATGCTTAAAAAAAAAGCTATTTTTGCACGCTAAATACAAACAACATGGCAGAGAATGACGAAACCATAATTGATGTTCAGGAAAGTTACAGTAAGCTTGAGCAATACATTGAAGAAAATAAAAAACCTATTTCCATTATACTGGGAGCAATTGTAGTAATTGTTGGCGGATACTTTGCCTGGAAGTATTTGTATGTAGCTGATCTGGAAACAGAAGCTCAAAAAAAACTATTTATTGCTGAAAGTTATTTCCAAAGAGATTCACTCAATCAGGCAATTAACGGAGATGGACAAAACTCGGGATTTCTTGAAATTGCTGATAATTATGGAGTAACCAAATCAGGAAACCTTGCTGAATATTATCTTGGAATAAGCTATCTTAAAAAAGGAGAATTTCAAAATGCCATAGATCATCTCGGAAATTTCAGTTCTGATGATCAGATCATCGGACCAATGGCAAAAGGCGCTATCGGTGATGCGCACTTAGAACTTGGTCATGTTGAAGATGCCATTAAATATTATTTAGAAGCTGCCGATCAGAAAAACAACGATTTTACTTCGCCTGTTTTCCTGAAAAAAGCAGCAATGGCTTATGAAGAAAACAAAAACTACGAAGATGCCATTAAAGTTTACGAACGCATAAAAACCGAACATCCGAATACTCAGGAAGGAAAAGACATTGATAAATACATTGCACGCGCCAAAATTTTATCAGGAACTGCTAATTAAAACCGCCTCAAAATAATTTGAGCGTGTCATGTTGAGCCAAGTCGAAACATCTTCTCTATAAATAATAACAAAACTCTTCGACTACGCTCAGAGTGACAATAAATACTGAATACTGTTTTTAGATGGCATCATCACTAAAAAATCTTTCTTCGCATTCCATTACAAAAAAAGCATCCAATAACAAAATAAAAATTGGCATTGTTGTTTCGGAATGGAATTCTGAAATAACAGAAAAACTTTTTGACGGAGCTTACCAAACACTTATCAAAAGTGGAATTAAGAAAGAAACCATTGTTAAAAAATATGTTCCAGGAAGTTTTGAACTAACACTTGGAGCAAAGTTATTAGCCAAATCAACAAAAGCGGATGCCATTATTTGCTTAGGATGTGTGATACAAGGAGAAACAAGGCATTTTGATTTTATCTGCGATGCAGTTGCAAACGGAATTACACAATTGAATATAAAGTACAACAAACCTTTTATCTTTGGTGTACTGACAACCGATAATCTTCAGCAAGCCAAAGACAGAAGCGGTGGAAAACACGGCAACAAAGGTGTTGAAGCAGCAGTTACTGCGATTAAAATGATAGAACTTAAAAACAACCTCAAATAAAATGGATACTCTGGAAGCACAAAAGCTAAAAGCAACTGCATTCGTCAATAAGCACATCTCACTTGGAGCTAAAATGGTTCCTTTCGCTGGATACAACATGCCTGTATCTTATGCCGGATTGAACGAAGAACATTTAACTGTTCGCAATGCAGTTGGCGTATTTGATGTTTCGCACATGGGTGAGTTTATTTTGAAAGGTGAAAATGCACTTGATTTGATTCAAAGAGTTACATCCAACGATGCTTCTGTTTTAGCAGATGGCAAAGTGCAGTACTCTTGCCTGCCCAACGAAAAAGGCGGAATTGTTGATGACCTGCTTGTTTACCGTATTGATTCAAAAACCTACATGTTGGTGGTTAATGCTTCCAATATTGAAAAAGACTGGAACTGGATTTCAAAATTCAATGCAAAGAATGTTGAAATGCACAATATTTCCGACAAAACTTCTTTGCTTGCCGTGCAAGGTCCAAAAGCATTGGCAGCACTGCAAAAATTAACAGATATTAACCTGAGCGAAATTCCTTACTATGCTTTCAAAAAAGGAAAATTCAATGGAATAGATAACATCGTTGTCTCTAACACAGGATATACCGGTGCCGGAGGATTTGAAATTTATTTTGAAAATCAATATGCCGAAAAAATATGGGATGATATTTTTGAAGCAGGAAAAGAATTCGGCATTAAACCAATCGGACTTGGAGCGCGCGACACACTGAGATTGGAAATGGGATTTTGCCTTTACGGAAATGATATTGATGACACAACTTCACCCATAGAAGCCGGATTAGGCTGGATTACCAAGTTTACCAAAGAATTTACGAACTCAAAAACTTTCCTTGAACAAAAAGAAAAAGGAGTTTCAAAAAAATTAGTCGGCTTTGAAATGATTGATCGTGGAATTCCACGTCATTATTATGAAATAACCGATTCAACCGGAAAAACTATCGGGAAAGTAACTTCAGGAACTCAATCTCCATCTTTGCAAAAAGGAATAGGCATGGGTTATGTGCAAACTGTTTTTTCAAAAGCTGACACGGAGATATTTATCAAAATACGCGACAAGGCTTTAAAAGCCAAAGTGGTGAAAATACCTTTCTATAAAAAGTAATGAGCGAGGGTGTTTCAGGAAATAGAAAAGTAGAAGTTTGCCTTTCTCCCCACTCCTACCCTGTTTATAAGAGCGATGATACCATTGTAGTCATCATTGATATTTTTCGCGCCACATCTGCTATCTGTACAGCACTCGAATATGGTGCAAATAAAATAATTCCCGTAGCTACCATTGAAGAAGCGCTTGAATACAAAGCAAAAGGATTTTTAGTAGGCGCTGAAAGAAACGGATCGCCTCTTGATGGTTTTGATTTCGGGAACTCTCCTTACAGTTACATGAATGAAAATATAAAAGGGAAAACCATCGTACTAACCACCACCAATGGAACTCAAACAATTGAAGCGGCAAAAAATGCTTACAAAGTGGTTATCGGTTCTTTTCTTAATTTGTCTGCATTATGCAATTGGCTGATGAATCAAAATAAAAACATATTGCTTTTATGCTCCGGTTGGCATAAACGCTTCAGCCTTGAAGACACTTTGTTTGCAGGGGCAGTTGTTAATGCTTTATCCCAAAATTCCGAATTCAATTCACTTGGAGATTCGGCATTGGCAACTAAATTCC
>Ga0206913_1142_pt1 | contig 14841 bp, 10 predicted proteins | sample Alteio_BWOrgHeat_72_FD_152942 | JGI IMG/M metagenome (GOLD analysis project Ga0206913, IMG submission 152942) | Enriched cells from forest soil in Barre Woods Harvard Forest LTER site, Petersham, Massachusetts, United States -... | ecosystem: Environmental > Terrestrial > Soil > Temperate forest >... | reverse complement strand
GGCGATAGACGGAAGTATAAATGTTTGAGTTAGTGATAGTTCATTCTTTATGCTGAATGACCGTATTATATAAGATTTCACCTGTATAGCCAATCACGCTGACTTCCATTTTATCGGTTGTCAGGCCGATGTTCATAAAACCATTTTCAGACTTCGCAAACACCCCGCCGTCAGGATGTACAATTACGGGTGTAGTTTCAGATCCGGCACCAGAAACAAAATAACTGGTGTAACCGGCCGGTTTGATATATTGTAAACTATGTTCGTGCCCACTGAAATAGGCATCCACCCGGTATTTTTCAAATATGGGTCTGAATAGTTTTCTCATTTCTATTCCCTCCGGTGCTTTCATTCTGCCTCCGCCTGTCCAAAGAGGATGATGGCCAAATACAAATTTCCATTTAATATAAGCCGGCGCTTCGGCCAAAGTCTTTTCAAGCCATTGTCTTTGTGCAGCGGTATCCTGTCCCCTGACATTATGTTCGGTATTTTCATAATATTCGGACAAGCAAGGTGTGGAGTCTATGAAAATCAGCAGTACACCCTGAGAACTATCACCACCGATAAAAACAGTTTTTGAATAATAACGAGCCGGCATATTCCAACGACGGTCAATATCAGAATAGTCAATTTCAGCCTGGACATTCCCTTTATAATCATGGTTTCCCAACACCACATACCAGTCTGTTTGAAGAGAATGAGCAGTATAAATGTCTTCATAGGATGCAAGCCAGTTATGATCCCTGGTACTTCGTACTCCGTTCGGATAAAAATTATCTCCGGTTGATACGATGAATGCCGGTTTAAATGATTTAGCCACAATTCCCATTTCCTGTGCGGTTTCCTTTTGATTGTCTTCCCCGTTGCGCCCCCAGTCACCGAAGACCATGAAGTGAAGAGAATTCTTTCCGTCTTCTTTTTTAGATAAAGAGTCGCCTTTTTGCTGTGTGCATGCAGCACCGGCGTATAAAAAAGCAAAAATAAATACAAAGCTAAATCGCATCTTAAATTTTAATATTGGTTTAGTAACCACAATGAATATCACTTTAGTTTAAAGACCAAAACATTGAAAGTTCCGGGAATAATTTTTCTTGTCCCTTTCTCAAACTCAGGAGCGCTTAAGTATATCTTATGCGTTTTAAGATCCAGAGCCATTGTTTTGGCCCTGTATTGTGTATTCAATGTTTGAATAAATGTATAATCGTCAGCTGATGCTTGTTTAAAGATAGTCGCCGTTCCATCGCCATTTGAACAAATAATTAAAGAAGTTCCAGGATCATATGCAACTGCATCAACGCCTGCACCAATGGGAAGCGTTTTAACAACTTTCCCATTATTGATATCAACCACACTCATCCCTTTATTTTGTCTGCAGACAGTAAACAACCGTTGGTGGGCTTTATCAAGTGCCAATCCCGTAGGACCCCCACAAGGTGATAAAGGATAATTACGTACAACCTTTAAAGCTTTTGCGTCAATAACATGTAAGCTATTTTTGTCTTCCAGGTTATTGTAAATTATTCCCTTGCCATCCGACACCGCAAATTCGGGCCCTGCGCCCAGATCGATTGTTCCACTTTGTTTTAGAGAGACTGGATCAACTACGGAAGCATTTTTGCTGTCCCCGTTGAAAGTAAAGACCTGCCTGGAAAAAGCATCATATAGTATAGCATCCGGATCTTTACCGCTGATTGGGATTGTGGCAATTTTATTGTATGATTTCAAATCGAATACAACAACCGCATTTGCCTTACCGTCGCTGATAAAACCCTTTCCCATATCATTGGCAATAGCTATTCCATGCACTCCCGACATATCTTTTATTTCGCCAACAATCTGCTCGGTATTCAGGTCAATTATATTCACAGATGTGCCATGAGAGACATATAATTTCCTGTTGACATCGTCAATAGCGAGGTAATCATAGCCCCCATCGCCGGGTACATTGATTTTTTTCTCCAGTTGATAGACTTCAGTTTGTTGGGCGTGAACCTTGCCCGGTACATGAATTGAAATAAAAATAAAAAGAAGGCAGATGAATATTTTATTCATAGTGATTATTTTGGGCATAGCTATTCCTTGAATATCGAATATGACAAATCAAACAGGAACCGCAAAATTCGCGAATTTTTACATTGACGAAGTTTGTCATTTAAATCAATGTAGATTCCCCTTACCATCGGTTGTATACGCTCCGATATCGTTATTATATGTTGGATTTCCCTTTCCAAGCGCCGGAGAACCAGCTTTCAAGTGAAAATCAAAATTTGCCGGCATAATTCTCAATGAAGGATTCGGTGGTGGTGTGTAGTTTACAAACATCGGATCATTGGCTCCTGTTGTATGTGAAATGATATCATTACTTTGAGGCACTCCTTTAGAACCGACAGGGTAGAACTGGGCAACCAGGGAATCTACCGTACCATAGAAATAATTATTACCGTATTTAACAGTTGTATATTCGGAAGTCGGTGTGATATCCAGACCGTAATAGTTATTCACCAGCAGATTATTATAAAAGTTTCCCGTAGAAAATGCATCTACCAGAATTCCTCTTCCTGGTTCGGCGGCACCTCTCCTGAATCCATTGTCTATGCAAGTATTATTATATACTGTTACATTCGTCTGCGGATTTTTAATAGTTGCACTGGTAAAGACCTTGATTGCACTGCCTGCTCCTCCCCAAAGTACATTGTAAGCCACCGTACCGGTAACTCCTGAATGAAAATCTATGGCATCTCCGTCAGTTGTTCCTTCACCCTGAAATGTATTTCTGAGTATGGTCACATTGGCTGTAGAATATACCCCGATAGCATTATCCTGTCCGCCAATAAACCAGCTATCCTCAATATCCACACTAATAGGAGAAGAAATTCCAATCGTTTGTCGGGTACTGCCGGTTGAATCGGGTCCGCCGGCCCACAATACTTTGGTCCATTTAAAAGTTACTGCCTGCGCACTGTCGCACTGAAAGCCACCCCATTGTCCTGGTTGTGAAACTGGTGACTGAAACACGACTGGCTTTGCCTGTGTGCCCGCAGATACAATGGTTCCCTGAATATAAAAAGCATGATTACCGGGAATATTGATGGTGGCTCCCGGCTGTACAGTCAATGTATCCGTTTTTAATACGGTCACATCGCCGTTAATCGTATAGGTGGAATCGGTTAACATAACACCTTTGATATTTCCCCCACTAATAACAGTACCTCTGATAGCCTCTGCGGGTAAGGTTGGTCCCGTATTAGTCGTGGTAGAAGATTTGGTACAGGATAAGAAGCCGATTGCTACGATTACGACCGCCGCCAAAATTCTGTTCACCATGGATACATGTTGATTAAGATTCTTTTTCATTTTTTGATTTTTTATTAACTGAAAGTCTTTAAAAGATTATTGTCAATGTGTATATCTGATTCCTATCATATAAGTAGCCTTATATGTATCTTTTGAAACAAGCAATGTTTTCTGGATATACTCCGTGACCGGTGTATTTAGCAGATTATTGAATTTTCCAAAAACCGTGAAATGATTGTGTATGTCCTTTTCCAGGGATATAGCCAGTGAATTGGATGGTTGCTGGATATAATCGGATTGATAATATATAGAAGTCTGCGCCAGTGTATAACCTAAATATTCATAAGCTATTTGTGCAAAAAAACCATGTTTGGTATCCTTGTAAAGCAGGGATAAGTTCACGATATTATCTGTCTGACCCTGCAGGGGACGTGTTTCTGTAATGGACGTTCCCTGGTAAGATTTCTTGACAGAAGTAACATTGGAGTTTGTATAAGTATAATTACCGGTTACTCCGAATTTCCCCCAATATTTGGTAAAGGCGAATTCCGCCCCGTAGTTATGAGCAGTTCCCGAATTTAAGGGCAGCAAATAAAGCAGTCCGGATCTGTATTCATATAATTGTTGTTCAATGGGATTTTGGATATTCTTATAAAATACTCCCAGAAAAATATTCTCCTCTCCCCTGGGAAATATTTCATATCGCAGGTCAAAATTGTCAGCAACGGCATGCAGAAGGAAGGGATTGCCCACAATGTAATAGTCCCCGGCAAATGTCTGGGCAGGAACCAATTCATAATAGTTTGGCCTTGAAATGGATCTGAAATAAGAAAAATGTAAGTCCTGTTTTTTATTCAGGTCGTATTTGAAAAAGAAACTTGGCAGAAAATCCTGGTAAATCTGGCTCCCCGAGCTGGGCGCCGTTGGACTATGTACCCTGATATCCCAGTTTGTATTTGTGTTTTCAACCCTGAGACCTCCTCCGGTCTCCCAATTCGCGGCCTTATAGTTGGCCATAATATATTCCGCATATACCGTTTCAGTCGCATGGTAATTGTTCGGGTTATATACATTGGTTCCTGCTGTATTAAAAACGCTCCATTGGGCGTCATAAATATTTGTCCAGACCGGTTTACCACTTGTCGATCCTCCGGAACCGTTCGTAGTAGGTGGTTTCAGTTCATAATCATCCTCATTGTTATACCTTGATTTTGATCTGTATAAACCACCGGCTTTTAATTCCAGGTTTCCACCGCCAAGGTTCTTGTGATATTTAAAGTTGATTATTCCGGTATAATCCTTGTCTTCATTGTGGAGCCATTGCCTTGTAATACCATCGAAATAAGTGGCAGTTTGTGTAAAATCAGGATGGATTAAAAAATCGGTCGTTAAAGTTGCCAGGTCAGGAACCTTTCTTCCGGCTGTGGAATAAACCCCCGCCCAATCCAGTTGAAAGCTGGAAGACAGCGTGTGCTGCCCTGATAATTTAAGATTCTCGATATATTCATATTGAGTAAAAGACTGATCATTATTGAAAACCTGACCTGTACCGGGTCCTACCCTGCCGGTACCGACGAGTGTGGTGTCCTGGGCTAATTTGGATTGTGCCAGATAACTATAGATATAAAAATTATCGACATTGATTTTATTTCTGTCATTAAACAGGTAATCAACATGGGCAACCAACCCGTTATTCAGTTGTTGCGAGTATCCCTTATAGTTACTGACATCATTATAAAATAAGGAATCGGACTGCGAACCACCCGGAGACACAGTATACCGGGAACTTATATTACCGTAATACTGATTTTGAACATTATCTGCAAGCACAACACCTATTTTGTTATTAAGAAACCGGTGAGTATAAGAAAAACCCAGTACTCCGGTCGGAGGGGCCTGTGTAGCCTGAAAATCCAGATTGGATCTTGAAAAATCACCAGGCTGTGCAGCGTAGCCCGGAGGATTTTTCTGAATAGGGCTGAGGGGTTGAATTTCCGTTTTATTGAAAGTGACATATTTCTCGTCAAAAAAAATCTGGCTGTAACCAATACTTGCGGTTGCTTTGAATGAAGAAATCTCCGGTGCGTCTTTGACCACCATGTTCACCGTGCCCCCAATGGCATCTCCTTCCATGTTAGGCAAGAGGGATTTACTTATTTCTATACTCGATAAGATATCTGAAGGAATAATGTCGAGTTGTACAAACCTGTTTTTATTGTCAGGACTTGCAATCTTGATTCCGTTAACCAAAGTATTATTATACCTTGGTTCCATACCCCTGATTACGGCATAAGCTTCGTCTCCCCCGCTGGATCTCTGTACGGTTACTCCGCTCATTCTTTGCAATACATTGGCTGCGTTGATATCAGGAGATCTTACCATGACTTGTGAAGAAATAATATTCGTAATATTTCCGGCATTCTTTTCAGCCGTTCGGGAACCCGATTCCAAATCCCTGTCATGATAACCCAAAACGGTCACCTCATTTAATTCCTTCTTTTTCAGTAAAAGAGCTATGTAAAGTTTTACGGTTTCACTTCCCTTAACAGAAACATTCTGGGTTATGATCTCATATCCTACGTTTTCAAAACTTACCACATAATCGCCCGGTGCAAGGCCTGTAATCTGAAAATTTCCCTTATCGTCGGCTGATTTTTTTGAGATCGTTTTGCCGCCGGATGTGACTGTTATATATGCTCCTGCCAATCCATCCCTGGATAGTTTATCATAAATATTCCCCTTAATGATTGCATTTTGAGAAAAAACATGGTTTGAAAGGAGTGACATAACAATAACAGCAATAAGGCGCATTAATTTTGAAATATGGAATGGGAGACTGCATGGAAATCTTTTCAAAGACATTTAGCCGGATAGTTTCGGCGAATGTATATGGAAATGCAAATGGCAATTTCTGCCGGAAATCATTTAATGTTAACGTAAAGATTGGTTCACAATTAGATTAACCAAAATACAGAATTGCTCCAGAATCTTCAGAATTCAGGTTTAGGATGCTCATATAAATAAATTGTTACGGAAATAATTACATAACATTATCTTGGGTAATCATTTAAGTTTACGTGCAGCAAAAGATTAAAACATCCGAATTTTCAAACAAAGTTTTTCAACTAATTATTATTTCCACATTGATAAGATGCATTATCGCATCATCGTCAGAATTGGGGAATGTCGAAGCTTATTATTGGACATTTGCACAACATCTTCAATGGAATTATTTTGATCACCCTCCGATAGTGGGTTGGCTGATCAGATTGACTACGGCCAACTTGCTTCTTCACAACGAGTTTTTTACTCGCGCGGGCGCTATTATTTCGTCTGCCGTTTCCACCTGGTTAATCTTCAGGATAGGATCCAAAATTAATAACGAACGAACAGGCTGGTTCGCTGCCTTGCTTTACACTTCGTCTTTATATGCCAGCCTGGGTGCCGGGACTTATATATTACCTGACAGTCCCCAATTGGTTTTTTGGCTCCTAAGCATATACCTGCTTATTAAAATCCTGCATTCAGCAGAACATCCTTCAAATGTTACTTTATTATGGTGCTATTGGGGTATTGCAACCGGATTGTGTGTCATGTGTAAAGCACACGGAATATTTCTGTGGCTTGGACTGGTACTGTATTGCTTGTTGTTTAACCGTTCCTGGTTTAAGTACCGGGGTATTTATTTATCCGCCCTAATTACTATTATTGTTATATCCCCGATCATTGTCTGGAACCTTCAAAATCATTTTGCCAGTTATGAATTTCACAGCCACCGGGTGAGTCTGTCCGGCGCTACGATCCATTTTGAAAGATTTATCAAACAGCTGCTAAAAGTGATTCTGATAACGAATCCAATAAATTTCTTTCTTATTTGCATGTGCTTTATATCAAGCCCAGACCTTCCGGTTTTTAAAAAAGATATTCAGCTGATATTGTGCTGCAGTTTACCTCTTATTCTGATTTTGCTATTTGTCTCGTTATTCAGAGAAACGTATCCTCATTGGTCGGGCCCGGCATGGAGTACTCTTCTTCTTATTCCCGCAATCAGGCTGAACCCGGATCCCGGAATTAAAATCCGTCTTGTCCCAAATATTATGAAATGGGCTTTGGCATTTCTCCTTATTATAGGTTTTTCTGAAATTTTAATTACAAATTTATATCCGGGTACTTCCTCGGAACAAAAAGAGGGATTGAATTTAGGAAAAGGAGATCTTACACTGGATATGTTCGGATGGAAGTATACGGGTGAAAAATTCGACTCCCTGTATAAGCAAGACGTTACAAATAAACGTATGCCCCCGGGAGCTCCTATTATTGTTACAAAATGGTTTCCGGCTGCCCATATTGACTTTTATGTAGCCAGCCTGACAAAGCAACAAACCGTCGGGATTGGAAATATTTCTGATCTGCACCAATATTATTGGACAAACAAATATAAGCAACCATTAAAATCCGGGGATAGCGCTTATTATATTGTTCCCTCCAATTTATTTGACTATAAGATCCTTGATAAGATAAATAATTGTTTCGCGTCATATGAGATGCCGTTGGTCATTGAATCCTTTAGAAACGGATCGATTTGTAAACACATATATGTTTTCAGATTAAAGGGATATAAACCCGGCAGTTACAAAACGGATCCGTTTTGAGATTATTCAGAATGCATATTAATCGACGTTACCGGCAGGAATATCCGGGTTCTCGTGTTGTTCTTTTTTAAAATCCAGCTTACCGAATTTCCAGGTAAAATTGATACCCACCGAACGAAAGGGGATTTTTCTTGTACTGTTTACGGTAAAGTTTGGTCCGTATATAATGGTTGGTTGCACCAGGTATTCACTAAATATATTTGTGCCGGTCAGCGCGATGCTGCCCTTTTTCTTCCATAATTGTTTGCGAAAGGCCAGGGTATATGATGAAAATGAAGGATATTTCCCTTGTATTTCGTTCCTGGGAGAATTGAAATTTGCGAAGAACTCTCCGGCCAGTGTAGTTGAAAAATTATAACTCAGGTTCATGTTGATCCGGTAATTAAAGCTTTCCACCTTCAGATTGGAATCGAGGGCATTGATCCCCTGCCTGTAAAAGAGAAAAATATTTGTTCTCACGCTGAACTTTGGGGTCAGATGCAAATCAGAAAATAAATTCATTCCGAGATTTTTTTCCACTCCGATATTTTGCCGGGTGGTCACAGAGACATTTTTATACACCGTGTCTCCCACCGGAAGACTAGAATAATAAACGACATAAGGCTGTATATCACCCTGGTTTACACGATAAAAGGCACTTATCATGAAAGATCCGCCTGATTTCAGATCATCATTCCATCCGAGTTCAATACGGTGCCCTATCTCCGGTTGCAGATAGGGGTTCCCGGTTATGAAATTATAGGGATCTGTGGTATTTATGAACGGATTCAAATCACGGTAATCAGGTCTCTCGATCCTCTTTGAATAACTTAGTTTCAGGGTATATTTGTCATTTAACTTCCGGCTGAGAAACAGAGAGGGTACAAATGTATTGTAACCTGGTTCCGAAATCTGTTGGGGAATATCGGAAAAGAAAGGATTTAAGGCAGTACGTTCATATCGTAAACCGACTTTCGTTTCAAACCAATCCGAAACAGGAAAACCGAACTCCGTATATAACGCATAAACCTGCTGCTGGTAGCGTAAATAGTTGGACAGCGTCGAATCGTAGACATACAACCCGGACGGCGGTTGCAGGCTAAGTACGTTTGAAGTACTATGGATATCGGTTAAGACAATTTTTCCACCCACCCCCCAAATTAATTTATTTCCAATGGGCTGCGTATAATCCACGACGAATTCCGTTTCCGTTTCGGTACCCGGATTATTATTGTTTGTTCCATAGTACAGGTAATTCTCCGGAAGATAGGTCTGGGTATTTATTGAATTGTAGTTGTTATGATTTGAAGAAGTGTGAACGCCAATATCGAGTTCCTGGTCTTCCTTCTCGAATTTTCTCTTGTAATCCAGACTCATATTAATTGTATGTAGCCGCACATCACTTTGTGTTTCACTTAAACTGAAAAACTGGCTGACCGGATTACCGCTATAGTCCAGGGTCGTCTGACTTTGATTCTGGGTCCCTTTATTGGACGAGCCAAAATAATTACTGCTTAATGAGAAGGTCAGACTGTTTTTTTTCCATAGAGTGTAATCCACGGTAAAACCTGTTTCTACCCCATATCGTTTAAAATTGCTGCTGCCGTTCTGATCCAGGATTACCTGCGTTTTAGAACTGGTATCCTGCGATACGCGTTGGGAAGTCAGCGGGGTAATGGCAGGTAAACGTGCATTGGCATCTACGAATACGTTTATCCCCAATTTACCATTGCGGACACTCAGATTAAATGCCCCGTTTTCGTTTCGACTGGCGGCAGTGAGTGATATATTTCCATTGACACCCCTGACCAGACTGTGTTTTAATATAATATTGATAATGCCGCCCAAACCTTGCGCATCGTACCTGGCGCCGGGGTTCGTAATTACTTCAATACTTTTTATCTGACTGGCAGGAATGGATTGTAATACATCGGCAATATTGCTTCCGAAAGCTGTTGAAGGTTTCCCATCAATTAAAAATCGAATACTGGAACTTCCAGCCAGTTCAACATTTCCGTCCACATCTACGGATATCTGCGGAATTTTTTTTAATATATCCGTCACTACCCCACCTTGTGATGTCAGGTCATTCTCCGCGTTAAAAACCATTTTGTCAATACGATTCTCAATCAGTTTTTGACCACCGATAACAGTCACACCCTGTAATCCGGAAATCTTTTGTATCAACCGGATCTTACCCATGTCGTGGGATTTACTTTTATCCAATAATTGCATCGATATCTGAATTGGAAGAAAACCGATGGCTTCCACCAGGATAGAAACATTTCCCGTTTTTACAATTTCAATTTTAAATATACCCTGCGCATTACTGACAGAACCTGTTATCGTTTTATGCGTTATATTATCCAGCAGACTTATTGTTGCATACTCAACCGGTTGTTGCGTAGCCGAATCGACTACCAGGCCGGATATATTTCCTTTTTGGGAATAAGTCTGAAGACTCAGGACTAAAAAACAAGGAATCAAAAAAACGCCAATTAAATTCCGGCTCACTGATAAAACCTTTTTTTTCATTTATAATCTCTCCGGTACTTACCGGTTTTCAGATCCATCAAAGGTGCATATCAATTCTGTAGGAAGTCTGTGGTTTTAAATAAACGGTAAAAAAGGGATTAAAAACGAACTGATTCAGAGATTATATTGAGGCAGGATTTAAATGAACGGAAAATATGTGATCGCCTTTCGAAAACGCGTATGTTATATTCATGGCCGAAACATCTGCGATTTGTTTAACGATTGATAGTCCAAGGCCGTGATGATCTGTCGTTTGGCCCGCCTTGGAGAATCTTTTAAATAATTTCTCCTGATCCAGGGGACCGTCAGCCGCCGTATTAGAAATTTCAAAAATTTTTGTCGACAGTTTGATTTGGATATGACCGCCATCCGGTGTGTGTCTGGCTGCATTACTGAAAAGATTACTGATCATCATTTCCGCCAGTTGTTCGTTCATGGATACGGTTGCGGATTCAAGCGAAGACGAAATGTTCAGATTTCTTCCCTGCCATAGTTCCTGCCAGTCGGACATTTTTTCCTGTACCAGTGTTTTGAAATCAAATGAATTAATATTCGAAAACTGCCTGTTTTCGATCTTATTGAGCAATAGTAAAGACTGATTCAGCCTGGACATCTTCTGGATCGCTGAATTGGCCGCCTGTAGCGAATTACTCTGGGATTCGGACAATTTTTCGTCCTGCATCATTACATCCAGCGTTGACCGCACGATGGCCAGCGGTGTTTGCAGTTCATGGGATGCATTTTCAGTAAATTCCTTTAATAAAAAATACTCTTTGTCAGCATCCCGGATAAACTGACTGATGGTCGTATTCAGAAAATTAAATTCTGTTATCGAACTATTCTCAAAATGGGGTATCGCTTTTTCACCCAGCCTGAATTTTTCCACGCCTGAGAGCGTATTATAAAACGGCTTCCACAATCTGCGGAGTTGCCATCGGTTAATCAGCAGGCTGACCATTAAAATGGCAATAATCGTTAACAGTGATATAATGACAATGGACCGGTTCAGATGTTCAGTTCCCTCCAGCGATTTGGAAACTTTGAATAATAACCACTGATTATTCACCGGCAACGTAAAGCTGATTTGTCTGAAATTTTCCTTTTCACCAGGATTCGGAGATTCTATGGTGTTGAATTTTCTATAGTTATTCCGGATGTCCGATACGGCAAAAGATGTATTCTGATCCTTTACCGAAATCGGTTCGGGCGGATGATTGTATTTCTGTACATAGGTTTCAATTTCCCTTTGTTCTATTTTTAAATCTTCGTCCATCTGGGCGATAGAAACATACCAGAGCAGAAAATAAAATGCCAGGCTGGCCAGTATGAAAATGATCACAGTAGCCAGCAGGTTGATACGGAAATAGCGCGTGAAAAGATTCATGACCTGGTAAATTTGTATCCCATGCCATAGACCGACTTTACGTAGTCCCTGGATCCTGCCTGAATTAATTTCTTTCGCAGGTTTTTTATATGGGTATATATGAAGTCGTAGCTATCAGCCATATCCATATTATCGCCCCATAAATGTTCCGCGATCGCCGATTTGTTGATCACTTTGTTCTTATTGCTGATAAAATACAATAACAGATCATATTCTTTTCGTGTGAGATCCAATATACGGTCGTTCACTTTAACGGTTTTGAAAAATACATCCAACTCCAGTTCCTCAAATTTCAGATTATTATTTCCATCAAACGACTTTCTTCGAATGATCGCTGCAACGCGGGCAGCCAGTTCCGACAGGTGAAATGGTTTGCTTAAATAATCATCCGCACCGGAATTAAGACCGTTCAATCTGTCGTCCAACGAATTCCTGGCTGAAATAATCAGCACCCCCTCTGCCTTTTTACCCGCCTTCAATTCCTTTAATATATCCAGTCCGCTTCCACCGGGCAGGTTGATATCCAGTATAATACAGGCGTAATCATATTGACCGACCTTTATCATCGCTGAATGATAATCGGATGCGATTTCGCATATGTATTGCTCTGAGTTGAGGTAGGTGAAAATGCTGGTGGACAACGCCTTTTCATCTTCAATGATCAAAACCTTCATAATGGATTTCCGGTTTTATGATTTAGGAAAACAAAGATGCCCCTGAAATTTGTAGGAATTCTGTAGTTGCTATAAGAAATACATCAACTACAGATTTACTCCAGAATTTTTTGTTTCTTTTGTATACTGATGCTCAAAACGCCCAGCATGAAGTTATTATTAAATTTTTTGGCCCTGTTATCATTTGTTTCAGGCGAATGTCAGCAACATGGGATCGATTATTATTTCTCGCACGCCAAAAATAACAGTCCGCTGCTTACTGACTACAGGAATCAGATGCGTTCGGCCCAGGTAGACAGCCAGATGATCAGGGCCTCACAGAAAGTACAGGTAAACGGTGTGAGTACAAATTTTTATGCACCCGTCATCTCCGGATACGGTTATGATAATATTATAACCAATGGCGCCCAGGTGTCAGCATTCGTTCAGGCGAATAAAAACATTATCTCATCGGCTAACCTCGCATCGCAATACGAAACCATCCGGCTACTGAAAGAATCGATCGGCAACACAGCCCAGGTCGCTGAAAAAGATCTTCGCAAAACCATTACAACCCAATACATCACCGTATACGGCGACCTTCAAGCCTGGAGATTCAGCCGGGAAATCCTGAATCTTTATCAAAGTGAGGAAAGTATTCTAAAGCGGTTAACGCAGTCTGGCGTATATAAACAAACCGATTACCTGACATTTTATGTATCATTTCAACAACAATTGCTACTCGTACGCCAATCGGAAATCCAATTCAGGAATGATTGCGCTACACTGAATTATATGTCAGGCATTGTGGATACAAGCCTGGTAGAATTGGAGGCGCCCGATTTAAACCTGGGTATGGTGCCAGATATCTTTAATTCTCCTTTTTACCGGCAATACACACTGGACAGCCTAAATCTGGTCAATCAGCAGAAGACCGTTTTTTATACTTATAAACCGAAAATCAATGTATATGCAGATGCGGGTTTTAACTCTTCGCTACAGTACGAACCCTATAAAAATATCGGGCTCAGTGCCGGATTGAATTTTTCGGTGCCTATTTACGATGGCAGGCAGCGAAAAATGAAATACCAGAAAATAAATATAGCAGAAGACACCCGTCAGCATTACAAGGATTATTTTCTGCGCCAGTATAATCAGCAAATCGCTCAGCTTACCCAACAACTCAGGTCCACTGAATCATTGATAAACGATATCAACGGACAAATCAAATATTCCGGCACACTTATCGACGTGAATAAAAAACTGTTGGAAACAGGAGAAGTACGGATAACAGATCTGATCCTGACCATCAATACATTCTTAAATGCGCGAAATCTTTTAAACCAGAACTACGTCAACCGTATGCAAATCATTAATCAAATCAATTACTGGCAAGCCTTATGAAAAAATATTTATTCTTCATAGCCATTTATGTCCTGTCAACAGGCTGCCACCCGGCAGAAAAAACCGCACCCGAGGAAGCAGCTGTTCCTGTCACTCCGGTTACAGTTGATTCCGCCAAATACGGACCGATATCAGATTCACTCGAGCTCAATGCGAGTTCTACGTATCTTCAAAACAGTTATGTAAAATCCATTGCTGCCGGTTATATCAAATCCGTTCAGGTTAAACCCGGCGATTTCGTTGATAATGGAAAAACACTTTTTACTCTGGAAACAAAGGAGTCTGCTGCCATCGGGCAAACAATTAGCAGCCTCGATTCATCATTCAAATTTTCAGGTTTGATCACGATTCAGGCAAAGGGTCATGGATATATTACACAACTTAACCATCAGACCGGCGACTATGTACAGGATGGGGAACAGCTCGCCGTAATCAGTGATCAGAACAGTTTTGTTTTTATACTGAACATGCCTTACGAGTATCGTAACATTGTACTGGCCAATAAAACAGTTTTTCTTACTCTACCGGATGGTACCCGATTGACCGGAACGATTGGAACTGTTTTTCCAAATGTGGATTCGCTGACACAAACCCAGGGAGTTACTGTGCGCGTCAGTTCGGCCAGTCCAATACCTCAAAACCTTATAGCCAAAGTGCATATTCTGCGCAACGCAAAAAAACAAACACAAACGATTGGCCGGTCTGCCGTATTATCAAATGATGCGCAAACCAGTTTCTGGGTGATGAAAATGATCGATTCTACAACAGCCGTGAAAGTTCCTGTCAAAAAAGGAATGGAGTTTCCCGATCAGATTGAAATCCTTGATCCAATATTTAAAAGAACAGATCAGATCCTGGTATCAGGTAATTATGGCCTCCCGGATACGGCCAAAGTCAGTATTGTGAAATAATCATTACATGAAAAATTATTTCGTCTCAA
>Ga0206913_1141_pt1 | contig 15016 bp, 15 predicted proteins | sample Alteio_BWOrgHeat_72_FD_152942 | JGI IMG/M metagenome (GOLD analysis project Ga0206913, IMG submission 152942) | Enriched cells from forest soil in Barre Woods Harvard Forest LTER site, Petersham, Massachusetts, United States -... | ecosystem: Environmental > Terrestrial > Soil > Temperate forest >... | reverse complement strand
TCTTCAAAGAACATGGCAAGGAGCGCGCGCGTGCGTAAATCGATGTCATCCTCGCGAAAGCGGGGATCCATCATGTTGCGGCAATTGTGGATTCCCGCTTTCGCGGGAATGACAGTGGTGTTGTTGTCCTTATCTTCCTGCAACTGGAAGCTGCGGCCGACGTTCCCGGGCAATCAGCTGGCCGAGAGCCTGCGCGCGATGTGCTCGAAGGACTACAAGCTCTCCGTCGAAGCCCGCCATCAGGGCAACACGCTGCAGACGGTGGTATGGAAAGTCGGTCTCTTTGGAACCAGCCATACCTATGATCTCCAAGGCATGAGCAAAGACGGGTCCGATACGATGGAACATGCGCTCTTATGCGCCACCCGCATCGCGCTCAGCACAGATGCGTCGCTCCAATTCATCGAAGTCAAAATTGCCGACGTCCTCACCGGAGCCACGGTGACCTTGTGGCGCTACGTGCCGGACATCCGCGACTCCATGTACGAACGCATCGGCGACACCGAATATTTCAGCCGCCTGGTCATCGAAATCGATACCGATGGTGCACGGCTGGGGTCAGATCCAAAAATGCACAATAGTGCAAAATCGGATCTGACCCCAGCCGTGCACTGGGACAAGCCTATAACGATGTCGGAATTTTTGGCCAAACAAATCATTTTGCGCGCCCGCCGGGATGGGGGGGGAGACGCTCCAGGCACATGCCGATTTGTCCCAGCCGGCCACTTTAGGTGTGATCATCGACAATTGGTCTTCTATTGAAGAGGAAGGGCCCGACCGGGCCGCCAAAATGGCGGATGCGGTGCACCGCTCCGCCCAGACCGTTTTGAAAGGGTATCGCTTCAGCGGATTTCACAGCCTCACGCTGCATGACAGTCAAGGTGTGGCTTTAAATAGTTGGACGCTATGAAGAAGAAAAAAGGGAAAGCCAAGATTAAAATGTCGGAGGGGAAAGAGAGGCCGCACATGGGAGAAGAACGTAAGAATGGCAATGGAGCCGTCGCTGTGGCTACCAGAGCCGTTAAAAAGACCGACAAAGTTAGGCTGCTGCTGGCGGACGATCATTCCTTGTTTCGCGCGGGACTTAAAGACTTGCTGGACGGCACAAGCCACTTTGTGATCGTCGGGGAAGCCGCGACGGGACCGGAAGCGCTCGAAATGGTGGAAAAGAAGACGCCGGATATCGTGCTCATGGATATCCGCCTGCCCGGGATGGATGGGATCGCCTGCACCCGGCAGATCAAAAAGACGCATCCGGAAGTGACGGTATTGGTGCTTTCCATGTACGACGACGAGTCGCACGTGCTGGAAGCCTTCAACGCCGGCGCCAACGGGTATCTGTCCAAGCTCCTCTCGGCCCAGGATCTGGTCCGCGCGATTGAAACGGTTCATCAGGAAGGCTATCTCATCCCCGGCAATATCATGACCCGGTTGATGGGCGGAATCCGCAAGCTCGACCTCTCCGCGATGGAAGACGCCAACGGCGTGGTCACCAAATCCGAACTGCGCGTGCTGTCATCGCTGGTTCAAGGCCGCTCCAACAAGCAAATCGCCGACGAGATCTTTGTCTCGGAGAAAACCGTCAAGAACCATCTGAATCACCTGTTCAAAAAGCTCGGCGTCAAAAACCGCACCGAAGCCGTCGTCAAGGCGATCGAGCGCGGACTGGTGTCGATGCAGTAGCTGTTTTGCAAGCGGTAGGCGCGTATTCTTTCCCCCTTCAGGGGGGACACAAAAGAGCCAGACTAAAGATCATTGAACGCGATCTTCAGCCTGGCTCCGCTGTTTGTACGAAAGTTATTCTTCGGTTTGTTCGAAGTGGACTTTGATGCCTGAGAAGTTGGCGGCCCAGAGGTTGTAGAGCCAGGCGATGAGCGTCAGGACGGCGGAGACTACCACGGCGTAGACAATCGTGAACAAGAACGTCGCCAGAATCTTCTGCCACCAGAGCGTGATGCGGATGTTCGGGTTGGGAAGGATAAAGAAGCTCAAGACAGCGACGATAAATCCCACTACCACAAAAATGCGGATGGCGTTAAAGAAAATAGATCCCGGCTGGATGCTTTTTAATTCATAATTCATATGTTCTCCCGTTTATGCTTCCTTAGAATAAATTGGGCCTGTCGTCAGAAGATTACCACAAATAGCTTCATTTTTCAATGGTTTTTGAGTTATTTGGGAATACTACAGCCCAAAGGAAGTGGACGCCTCTGGGCATCAAGGGCACCTGAGCATGCCTGAATTGGACTAGCTGTTGATTTTGTGGCGTTTGAGCTCGGTGATGTAATAGCCGGCGTTGCAGTTTCCAGCTTCTGAATCACAGTGAACTTCCCGTTTTCATATTTGAGTTTGACTGGGCCTTGACTGCCTTGATCGGTAAATACTCCGGAATAACGTGTGCCGTCAGGCTGAATCAATCGCGGTGGTTTTGAAGTGTCTTGCAGACAGGTTGGGCAAGATGAGTTTGGTGTAGTAGGAGGTGTGAATACACTATTATCTAGTGTGAGTTTTGTATATATGCCGTTAACTTTTTGGTTCCCAGCGGCATCTGTCTGCGTTGTACTCACCGTGAGTCCGTTCAGCTTTTGTATGGTTTGTGTTCCAGTTTGAGGAGTACCGATTACAACTGTTCCGGTAACAAGATTACCATTGGTATCGTAAAGGTTTCCCGGATTTGGATCACCAAGTTTTGAATAAAGAGGTGCCCTTGTGCTTTTGCTTGGCTCAAGAATATATGTGGTATCTTTTCCCGTTTGGGGGTCCGTTATAGTAGTTGTTGTCTCCTGCCATTGCACGCGGCCATTTACGTACACTTTGTCGCTTTCGACAACACCATCTTTGTTGTACGTGAGCATATGCACCGTTCCGTTTTCATCTAATCCTAGGCCTACATTGTCATTGTTATCGCTGTTTGGAATATAAACATTTTCGCCTGTTCCTAATTCGTCTTGGGTTGATTTATCTAGTTGAATAGTGAACGTATTGCTTTTTCCTGTGACTGGAGTCACCGTAAACTCGTTATCACCCTGATAAACCGTATAGGCTGTAGCGGCGGGCTCTGAAGCATCCTTGAAGACAACTTGGTTTTCAAATCCAACGCCATTGATGCCTTTCATTGTCATTCTAACGCCGTTTCCATTGTTGTCATAAATCACTTGCTGCCTGTCGCCATCGCCGACTTTTCCATTAATCGACCAGGCATCACCGGTCAGCGCACTTTCTGATCCAGGACCTGTGCGTACAACGAAAATGTTCGGATTATCGTCGGTGTTCAGTCTGTATTCGAGATCGCCAGGCTGCAATTGAAGTTTTTTATTCAGTAGTGCTTCATTAGCTGGGTTGAGCCGTTCAGCATAAAGACCACCCTCTAAACGCGTTTTATCTAATTCGGCATTGCTCTTTTTGTCGAAGCCCCATTCATTCACGAGCCCTGATTTATCGCTTTCGTCTAAATTGATGAGATTGCCCTGATTGTCATAGATGACATCAAATTTGTGGCCCGCTTGCATCTGTTGGTCGATATATTTTTGGTCTAGTTTGCCGGATAAGCCATTAGCCACGTGAGGGTCGTCCACCATATTGTTGTGGTCTCCGACGGGCTTAGTGGCGGAAGGATATTTTTCGCCAGGGGCAGTTTCCAGTTTGTAGCAATTTTTCCCATTGGCGGCATCGTTGGGGGAGTAAGCCACAGCCCCAGGCTGGCCCGCGCAATCGTAAGCGGTACGATAGCCTGATTTGGGGTCGCCTTTGCGATTTTGAACATCATGGGTGCCGGGCTGTTTTTGAGGTTTGTTATTGCCAATTTGGCCTATGGCGCTCGAGGCGGCTTGGCCAAGAACTGTGGGAAGCTGTGAATTCTGCGCCATCTGAACAGGGTGTGAGGTGGTTCCAGATGTCTGTGCTGCTTGAATAGCGCTTGCGATAGAAGGTGAAGTAGCGCCTACAGAAGTGGTATTGGAAGCCGAGCCGAAAGTGGAGTAGGTGCCAGGGGTAGCGGTAGCGCTGGTCATCTGAGTGGCGGCTCGAGATTCCCAATGGGTCGAGCTTACAAGGAGCGTGAGGGAAATTAAAATTCGCGGCAAGCGCATGGACAAGTTTTCAATCTTCATAACAGAGCTCCTTAAGCGTTAGTGACCCCGCTTTTTGCCTTCCATGATAAGTGTAATTATTTTATGTTACGGCAAAGTTACGAAATGATGAAAACAACGTAAATTCTAGGCCTAAACCTTACAGCCTAATAGGCCCAGATTATTTCTGGGCCGTGGGTTCTAGAGCGATGATGGTGCGTATGGAAGTAGGCTGGGAACTAGGAATTCTCCAAATAATGGCTTGATATAATTTGTCTTGAAATGTGACGGCTCCGCGCATTGTACTGCCTTCTTGCTGAAAGGCTTCGGATAAAAGAGCGCCGAATGCTTTATCGGTGATGAGATCGAGAAGATGGGCCTGGACTGTTGTTCCGGCATCTGAGCTTTCTCCGGTATCGGACACGACCTGATTGTTCGATCCGGCCAGCAAGAGTCGCGTCCCCGGCAGGAAAGCTTTTAGTATCTCCTCGGTTAAGAGACGTTCTTGCCCGGCTTTTTCAGTGCCGGGAAGAGGCTGATTTTGGTAATCCGCCTTAATGCGGATAATAAAATCGTTCATGGCCCGATGAACTTGTCCGAATTCGTCCGGTGTCTCCGGGAAATTGGCTTCCAATGCCAACGGATTCAATGAGGAAATCATTTCTTTTAAAACAAAGAGCGGATAGAGGACCCACTTTTGAAAAAACAGAATCATTAAGCCAACTCCCGCAATAAGAAGCCCGACCAGGAGTTGAAGAAAACGCATCATCGATCCATAAATTTGGTTTTGGATACTTGAGAATGTAAACTCAATTCGAACCGCTCCAATGGGCGCTGATTGGCCTTGAGTTTTTAATGGTGAAACGAGAATCAACGCTTTGCCGTTATTTCCTTTCGTGGTACTGGCAATACCATCCCCCGACTGTAAGGCATTGTTGACTAAGGGATCTTCCCATACCGTGCCAATCTTAGAAGAGTCCACGCTGTAGCGGACTTCCTTGTGATTGTCGATGACAAGAATTGAAACGACCTCTGGGTCCTGCTCTAGGCGCGTAATGATCTGCTGAAGCGCCACGTCATCTTTATGCACGAGAGAATCGGCAACCCAATAGGAGTAAAAGTTATTAATGAACGTCGCCTTCTCACGCAGGCGGGATTCTAAAATCCTCTGTTCTTGCCAAACCAGAAAACCCTGCATCATCACGGCGGACATCACAATGATGCATAGGGTAATAAGACTGATCGGTCCGATAAGACTTTCTTTCAATCGCTTCATCATGGTGTGGAGACTCCCGAATTGCCTGAACTCACAGCCGCCCATTCCTGGTGAGCCCGTTCTCGGGCCATGTAGATACGTTCGTTGGTTGCATCCAACTGATACGCCGTGTCTAATTCCGTTACGGCTTGATGGTAATCTTTGCCGCGAATAGCCGCCAATCCTTGACGGTAGTGATCCATTGCCCCCGCAGGATCCACGGCTTGGGCCGGAGCGGCCACTACGGTCGAAGAACTCACGGCGGTGGAGGTAGAGGCTGCCACGGTTGGCGCGTGTTTCGGTTTACGTTTCGCGGCTAAAGCGTTTTCTATTTCACGTTTCCGGCGTGCTTGGAGGTCCGCGATGGATTTCTGTGAGCGTTGGACTTCATAATCGTATTGAATAGATTTTTGCCATTCGGCTATCGCTTCATCATCATGAGCGGCGGCCAGGGCTTTCGCAGCGTCGGCAAAAGCGACTCGGCCCAGCTGGATTTTAATTTTTGCCGCCATCCGCTTGGCTTCCTCATTCCGCGGATCGACGGCCAAAAGATCCGAATATGTTTTGAGCGCGCCCTCACTGTTTCCCTGCTGATATTGATCAAACCCCTGAGCCGCCAGCCGGCTAATTTGATCTTGTTGGAGTTTCCGGTCGACTTTCGACATCAAAAGAAGAAGTCCGCGCTGCTTAAGGGAAGGGTCTAAAGCGACGGCATTGGACCATGCATCCAAGGCCTCTTCCATTTCTCCGTGATGATAATGAATGTAGCCCGTCTCAAATTGCTTTTGCGCCAGTATTTTATTGACGTCATCGATTTTCTTCTTAGCCGCGGTATTGGTGGGATCCAGCGCCAACGCTTGCCGCCAGAAGGAAATAGCCAGGATGGGCTGTCCATTGTCGGATGCTTTATTGCCTTTTTTCATGAGCTGATGGACGGAATCTTGAATGCTGCCCATGGCTTGTTCGGCCTGAGATTTACGAATCGAGTTGCGGAGCTTGGCGACATCCTCATAAGTAGGATCAATCGAATAAATTTTATCCAGCAGCTCCAAGGCTTCATCGTTGCGATTGTCATGCATGCAGTCCAAGGCGTCGTGATAAAAGACGTCTAAGGTTTCGCGCGCTATGGATTGTTTGTCATGCTGGATAGACTGCCGATACAGGGAATCCTCGCTTGAGGCCGGCTTGGAATCGGCCCAGAGCGAATGACCGCTTAAAACGCAAAGCGTTATCCAGAAGTAGATAGGATTTTTTAGTTTCATTTGCTGTTCCCCAGGAAGCTGATGGCCAGGGGTCCAAAGATGATAACGAATACAATAGGAAAGAAAAAGACCATCATTGGAAAAAGAAGTTTTACGGGCGCCTTTCCGGCTACTTCTTCCGCTGTCGTGATGCGCTTGGTGCGCATATCCTCGGCATGGTTACGCAAGACGCTGGCCAGGCTGGTTCCTAACTCTTCCGACTGAATAATCAAAGACGTCAGAGATTGCACATCATTGACATCGGTACGGTGCGCCAGATGCTGCAGCGCCTCTTTGCGCGGGGTTCCAAGCCGGCTTTCCTGAAGAAAAGTCTGAAGTTCCTGTTTCCAAGCATTAGGACGCATTTTTTCGAGGATGCGCTCAATGGCGGCGACTAGATCCAGGCCGCTCTCCATCGTCAGAGCCAAAAGATCGATAAATCCGGGCAGTTGCCGACGCATTTCCGATTGCCGAGCCGTAATTCTTATTTTGAGATAGTAATCGGGAAGCCAAAATCCTACGACAGCGGCCATCCCCCAATACAGCCAGCTCTCTACATTTAAACCCCAGCAGAGAATCAAAGCCACGAGAATCATGACTTCTTTGCAGAGGAGCGCATCGGCGGGCGTCCAGCCGAATACTTGCCCGCTGCGCAAAAGTAAGAGCTCCATCCGATCACGGAATCTCTTATTTTGAAGAATAAATTTATTAAAAGGAACGCGCGCGCCTAGGCGATCGGCTTCTCGGAGCGCTTTCATCGGGACATGTTCGCTGCGGATTTTCCAAGAGGAACGGTTTTTGGCGCGAAGCTCTGAAAAATTCCCCATGGCTGAGTAGAGAACCCAGAAGATCATGCCGCCGAGAAGCCAGGGAAGCAGGGAATCCATAGGGTTTTATACGTCCACGCTTACGATTCTTTTAGTGACGACAATGCCGATAATCTCCCAAAACACCAGAAAAACCAGCGTGAGCTGTCCCCACGGATTGGCTAAAGCTGGCTGCATAAAATCCGGCGCCACCACATAGAACAACGCCGCCAAAAGCCAGGGAAAGCCGGCGAGGAAAAAAATCTGAGTTCGTCCCTGAGAAGTCATGGCATCTACTTTTTTTTGCAGTTTGCTTTCTTCTCGAATCGTTTGAATCAACTGATCGAATGTTTTGATGATATTGCCGCCCGTTTCTCGTTGGATATTGATGGCGTAAACGGCTGTTTCCAGCGTTCGAGAGTCAATGCGCTTGGTGAGATCCATGAGACTGCTCTCTAGGGGTGTTCCCAGGCGATACGCATTCATGACAAGACCGAACTCTTCAGAAATGGGCGGTTTCATGGTCGTGGCGATCCGGTCGATACCAGCGGCCATATCCAGTCCACTCTTGAGTGAATTTCCTAAAAGAATGAGAGCATCCATGAATTGCGCTTCAAATTGACGAGAGCGAATCCCGCGCCAAATCGTGAGCGCAATTTTAGGCGCAAAAGCGCCGCTCAGGCAGATGGCGCCGGCGAAGATCCAACTTCCGGACAGCGCTCCGATGACGATCCCCGCTAGGCCCGCGGCTCCGAGAATATAGATGGGTTTGATGTTAAAGAAGAATTTATTAAGTTCGCGTGAGACGCGATTGAGATGAATCGTCAATCGTTCCCGGTAGAACGTGACGGCATAGGGAATCGCCTGAACGATGCCCAGCATCAAAGCGAAAACGCTGGCTAATACAATCCACTGACTGATTAGGTTCATTTCTTAAATGTCTCCAAGTTGAGGGTCAATCCCTTGGCTTTTAATTCCGGATAAAATTTAGGCGTGACCCCGGTGGCTTCATGATGACCTGTCACATGGCCTTCTTTATTCACGCCTTCTTGGACGTAACGAAAAAGATCCTGAGTCAAGATGGTGTCATCATCGCGGCCGATGACTTCCGTGATACAGGTCACTTTGCGGCTGCCATCTTGAAGACGGGAGAGCTGAATCACGACTTGAACGGCCGAGCGGATTTGCTCTCGGAGCGCCCAAACGGGCAGGTCCATGCCGGCCATCAGGCAGAGGGTTTCCAGTCGCGTAAAGCAGTCGCGCGGAGAATTCGCATGGATAGTGGTTAGCGAGCCGTCGTGACCGGTATTCATGGCTTGAAGCATGTCCAGTGCCTCGCCGCCGCGGCACTCTCCCACGACGATACGGTCTGGACGCATACGTAGACAGTTCTTCACGAGATCACGAATGCTGATTTGGCCATGACCTTCGATATTGGCAGGCCGCGCTTCCAAGCGCACCAGGTGTTCCTGCTGAAGCCGGAGCTCAGCCGTATCCTCGACGGTCACAATGCGTTCGTCGGGGGGGATGTAACTCGAGAGCATATTGAGAATGGTCGTCTTTCCGGTACCCGTACCTCCCGAAATCACCATGTTCTTTTTAGTAAGGACGCATACTTTGAGAAATTCGATCATGTCTCGGCTGATGGCGCCGATGCCAATCAAGTCTTCGGCGCTGAAGGCTTTTTCGGGAAATCGCCGGATCGTAACAGAGGGTCCCTGTACGGCCAAAGGGGGAATGATGGCATTGACACGTGAACCGTCTTTTAATCGGGCATCGACCATCGGCACGCTTTCATCGATGCGTCGACCTAGCGGCGCGATAATTCGTCGAACGACTTGGACCACATGATTATTGTCCAAAAAGCGCTTATCCGAAAGTGTGAGTTTGCCCCGTCGTTCGATAAAGACCTGGTCAAAGCGGTTGACCATGATTTCGGTAATTGTCGGATCGCTCAAGAGTTCCTCTAGAGGCCCCAACCCCAACGCTTCGTCTACGAGTTCTTTAACAATACGATCTTTTTCTTCTCGGGCGAGATCGAGCTGATTATCACGGCCAATCAAAGCGTTGACGGTACTTTCCACATTGGTACGCAGCTGCCGTTCTTTGGCAGGGTCTCCTTTCGTGTCTAAATCAATTCGGCGGATATTCAGTTCTTCCACTAAGTCTCGATGAATGTGTTGTTTAAAGGTGTTCCAACGTTTGCGTTTCTCTTCTAGCATGACGTCTACGACGCTCGCCCCGGCACCGGAAGGTGTTTTCGTTGATCCTGGACGGGCAGTGGCGCCGTCTGACGTCAGTGTTTTGGCCGAGGCGGCGCGCGGCTGCAGCCGGAAAACTTTATCCGCCATTTCCGTCGCTCTTAAAAAGTAAGGCGTACGCAGCAGGGCTAACACGGCGGGCTGGCCTTGATTGACGAGCCGCGGGATATTCGCATCGGTCGGCAAGGCGATATCGAGTCCTTTTTGACGCCGGTCGAAAGCCTCATCGATCGCCTGGCGTGTGAGTGCATAGGGGGCATCCGTTTGGTTCATGGCGAGATAAAATTTTTCCACCGATAGTTTTTGAGTTTGAATCCATTCGAGCTGCTGCAATGTCGCTTTGAGTGAAAGACCTTGCGGCAGAAAAGTCCATACGACAGCGTCTGCCATTTCAAAAGCAACCGTCTTAAGCGGATGAAAAACTTCCATGTCGATCACAATATCGTAGAGCTGAGAGAAGTTTTCCAGGAAGAAAGCCCACTGCTCGGAGGTAATCATGTCGGCTTGTCGGGGCGTTGCGGCGAGATTAAGAAGACCTACGTTGAATCGGTTAAAGGGGATTTTGCCGCGCAGCATCGGTAAAGACAATTCCCGGTTGGCCAGCATATCCAAAATCTGATGGACCGTTAAGGCCGAGGACGCTCCTGCGAGTTGTCCCGTCTCCCCGCGGCAAAGGCTGTCGGCATCTATAAGGATGGCTGGCTGCCGGCGGATTTGGGCATAAGCCGCGGCCAGATTGACGGCCAGGCAGCTTTTGCCTACGCCTTCATGCGGCCCGCTAACAAGGACAATCTTGTTTGCCATGGAGACCCTCGCGCTGCGATGCGTTACGTCGGCCTGATCAGCCGGAATGTGACAAAAAAGACGAGCGAGGTCTGAACCACGGACTCATTGGTGCTGCGGAACAAAAGCCCAAGCAGTGGAATGGCGCTTAAGAAAGGCACCCGCGTGACTGTTTTGGAACGGCGAGATTGTTTGATTCCGGCTAATACGACGGTTTCGCCGTCTGTCACTTCGACCTTGCTGCCGGCTTCTCTTGAAGAAAGACCGGGGGTGGGTGTGGAGGAGCCAGAGAGCTGAATAGCCACGGAGTTATCCGGGTTGCTCACACTCACGTTTATTTGGGCATCAATGGTGCTCCGAGGCGTGAGTTGGGGCAAAATTTTAAGCGATACGCCGTACTTTTTAAATTCGACTCCGCCTACGCCGCCTTGCCCGACGGTAGGATAGGGAATTTCTCCGCCCACTAAGAAATTGGCTTCAAAGCCGCTTTTCGTCAAAAGAGAGGGATTGGCCAGAATTCTCGCCTGATTGTTTTGAATCATGGCTTGCAGCGTGGCTCCAATCGCGGAGCGATCGAATTTGCCGATGTTAAACAGGGCCGGCACAGTGCTTTCTAAGAAATTGAGTTGATTATTTTGCAGAACAGGCTGGCTGCTTGTTCCGGTTTGACCTCCCTGCTGAATAAATTGTCCCCAAAGAATACCGATTTGATTTTGGTTCGTTTCAGAAATTTCCAAAGAATCAACGCTGACTTCAATCATGGGTTCGCGCACGCTTGAAACGGGTGCTGTGGAAACCCCCGCCGCAGGTGGCGGCATCCCAGGCACCGCCCATGCCAGGGGCGCATCACCCATGGCCAGCAAAAGAATGAGCATCGACGCTGTAATTCGTACTTTGTTCATATCTGGTTCCTTATGGCATGAATCAGCTGATTTTTCAACATATTTTTAATGCCCTAAAAGACCTGAGGGGGTAACACCCGGTAGGGCTTTAATACTTTCATCGCCATGGGGCCGCACCACTACCGTGATTTCCCCTTGAGATTCCGCTTGTGCTAAGGACAGACGTTCGGCTTCTTCGGATTCAAGCGCGAGAGTTAAAATCAAACCTTCAGATCCCTCTTTCTTTCCCGTCACATCCTGATTGGATTTCTTCAATTCTTTACCGACGCCGACAACCAGAATATTTTGAAGAATGGTGTAAGTGGCTCGGGAAGCAGAACTATCTTTTTGACGAACGGTAAATGTGGCCATCACATCGATATGATTGCCGGGCAGAATAAGTTCGGCCACGTCCATATTTCCTAAGCGCAGCAGATAGCCCCTTTTCCCAGGTGGGAGCAGAGGGGCGACTCCCGTATCCTTAATGGAGGGATCGCTGAGATTGGCCTGCAGGATTTGCCCCCCTGAGGGAACTCCTGTCACGGTGACTTTGCCTTGAACCCGGCTATAAATTTGTTCTGGAACTTTGATCATAATGGCGCCCGGTTCTAAAAATTTTAGAGGAACCTGTTTGGTATTCAAGAGGTTAGGCGTAAGCAGCGTATGCGGCGCGATGTCTTGCGCGGCCGTAAGAACGCTGACCATTCCATAGCTGTTTTGCAGGCTGAGCTCCTTATTTTTGAGATAAAAATTGACGAAGAGGAGCGCCATAATGCCGCTCATCACAAGTTGAAAAAGTTTTTGGTTCTGAAGCATCTTAGCCCCTTGTCTTTTCCTACCCTTTCAAATTCAATCGGACCGAAGCCCGGCCATACACGATAAATTGAAAACCACCCGTGGTCGATGATTTAAAAGCGATGCTGCCGAGTGACTTCTGTATTTGTTCAATACAGGGGTTGCCGTCGATATCTCCTCCGTCGTAGTTGCTATTCAATGCCTTGTTAAGAAACACCCCTACCAGAGGAAAGGCAGGGACCGCAGCGCTGGCATTAACGGTTAACGTGGGCGTTACTCCTTCCGTTAATATGCAGCCGGATAAGCCATTGAAGCTCATGCCGGCGACCATCAGCTTATTCAACTGAGTCCCGTAATCGCTTCCCCACGCTCTCAAATCCGGAACCGGGTGCGTGGCAACTGTTTGTATATTGGAAGAGGTCTGACCGATAGATGTTTCAAGCCCTGTCGATTCTTCTCGAGCTATTTTACGCGCAATGCTTGAAGCCCCATAATTGGTCATGAGTAAAGCCACTCCCAACTGACAGATTTGCATTGCCAAAAATGCAAGTGTCAGATAAATGGGCAAGGTTACAAACGTTTCCGTTATAGCCTGACCCCGACATGTTCGTGTTCGTTTCATATTTATTCATCGGCAAAGCCGAGAAAGAAATAATTCAGAACTATTGATTACTAACGGACGCCGCTACCGCCGATACCTTTTGATTCAGACTTTGCATCAGGTTCGTTTTAATTACGGCAATGGCAATGGCCACAACAATCGCCAGAATGACGATATACTCCGTCGTTCCTTGTCCTTTTCGGCTTTGCATGGATTTCAACATGGTGTAACCTCCTTTAAAGATTTATCAATCGAATCATTTTGAGTCGTTGTGTTCTGAGCAAAAAGTAAAAGACAGAGCAGCCAATAAAACATGGCCGTGCCGCCGGTTCTCACCCAATAGAGACGTTCTATTTGAAAGCCAAGAGGGATCCAAATGGATAAAAACGAGTTCAAAATTAAACTGTAACAAGCCAGCGAATTTAAATGTTTGACGTCGAACACCGATGCCATCGCATAGAGCAAAAGCGGTATAAGCAGAACAGCGTCATAAAGATGGCTGTAAGGACCCCCTAAAACGCCAATGGCCAAAGCAATCGCTGTCAGGAAAGGCAACGATTTTTCATGTTTCTGGGCAAATTTAAAATAACCCGCAGCGGTGAGGATGTAGAAAATCACTTTCAGTTCTATCAAAGGCCTTATTTTTTCTTTACTGACAAGTACGGAACAGGGTTTGGAAAAAGAATCTTTCAGCATCGACCCGCTGTCCCTGAAAGGCAGAAAAATATTCCGATAAAAATTAGAGATGATATTTTGATCATCACGCATGTATAGTCGAGACCCATGATTGGACAAAATCCGTGCAAAATCAGCGAGATCCGATGAGGGGCGATAACCGACTAAGAACGGAGCGATAGGAAGCAGTAGCCCCACCAAAAAACCGCAAGCAAATAGTTTCATGGAAGGTGATCGAATAAATAAGATTGCGGCGCACAGTATCGTTAAGTGGGGTTTGACAAGCATTAGTCCCGCGAAAATGCCCGGAATAAAAGAAAATTCTTTTTTGACCATAAACCAAAGTCCTGCGGTTGCAAGTAACAACGTGACAAGGGTCAGTTGATGAAACGCGATATTCCAAATCACTGGGGGGATTAAAGAGAGAATAAATAGCGTTGTATAAAATGGAAGGGTCATGGGACGTTGCCAAATCAAATCGCCCCACATGTAAACCAAGACAGAAAATGCCAGCAAAGATGCCACCGTCCAAGCCCAGTAGGCTGCTGGTGTCGACAAACAGCAAGCCCAAAGTGTTAGAAAAAGAGCTGTAGGGGGATAGGTAAACCCCAGAAAAAATGGTGTTCCTTGATAAGTGGTCAGATCGTATGGGTTTTGTCGATGAAGGAAAAGAGTGCAGGCCCGAACAAATATTTCAAAATCTCCCGGCAGACGAAAAGAAACCGCACACAGGGAAAATAAGAGACCTGTGAGGGTTAGAAAAGACAGCCGGTTTAAAGGAGTTCCCCAAACCCGCTTAATTATCGTCGTTACGTATTGCATTGGCTGCATTGGTTCCTATTGTGGCAGTAGCGCCGCCGTGTCCGTTGGGGCCGGTAAATTTCTGCATGATCAGTAGGCCAAGCGCTGTGAGAAACGTCAGCATCAGAACAAATTCAGTGGTGCTTTGGCCGGTAGCAGAATAAATGTTCTTCCACATTTTCACCATTTCACCTTTAGCGTGACGGTGTGTGATATGCCTAAAGCGCCGAAAGGCGCCATGGCGTAATCTATGGCCAGGCGCAGCGTGGGAAATAGAGGGGGTTTATAGCCTATGCCGGCGCCCATAGTTAAGCCAGCGATGTTGGCGCCGCGCAGCGCGGGGATTTGGCTGTCGAGCGAATTGTCCAAACTGTCATGCGATTGGTAGCCGGCGCGGACGACGCCGTCGACTTCGGGAATTTTATACTCGCCGCCGACGCTGAAGCGCACGGGCGCGTCGTTGGAATAGTTCACCGCAAAGGCGCCGGTGAAAACGCGGAAAATCGTGTAAGACGCGCCGCCGATCATTTCGCGAGTGAAATTGGCTTTGCTTGAAGATAAATCTCTGATGTTGAGGCCAATGTTCAGATCATCCATAGGAGAGGCCAGGAGGGCCAAGTCAAACGCCGGGTTTTGAAAGCTTTCTTCGGCAATTTTTTCCTGCACGAACTTGAGCGCCGCGCCCACAGAAACATCCGCCCCCCTCTCCCCTCAGCGCCATTTCCAACAACGCCGGCACCAAAAACGGTAACTTTTTAAAGATTGCCACCGACGCGCGCGGCGTGGCGCTGGGAGATTCGGTTGTTTCCATGGCGGAAGGAGCCGATGCCCTGCGCTGGAATCCGGCCGC
>Ga0206913_1139_pt1 | contig 15054 bp, 12 predicted proteins | sample Alteio_BWOrgHeat_72_FD_152942 | JGI IMG/M metagenome (GOLD analysis project Ga0206913, IMG submission 152942) | Enriched cells from forest soil in Barre Woods Harvard Forest LTER site, Petersham, Massachusetts, United States -... | ecosystem: Environmental > Terrestrial > Soil > Temperate forest >... | reverse complement strand
AAATTGCTTCACGGCCCAAGCGCAGTACGCATTCACCACGCCCGGATCAAAGCCCACGCCTAAAATAGCGTTGATGCCTTTTTTCGTGCAGGCCGCTTTGCGTTTCCACTCGTAATTGGCGTACCAGGGCGGATCTTCGCAGACTTTTGTCGGGTCTTCGTGAATGGCGGTATCTAAATAATCCGCGCCGGTTTTGATGCAGGCTTCTAGCACCGACATGTTGATGTACGCGGTTCCGAGATTGATGACAATTTCGGATTTGGTCGCGCGGATCAGTTTCGCCAGCGCCGTGACATCCATGGCATCGACTTGCTTGGAATAAATTTTCTTGGTTTTGTCTTTGAGGCTTTTCTTGCGGCGGACGCTGTCGATGATGTGGTCGGCTTTCTCTTGTTTGCGGGAAGCGATGCAGATATTTCCCAAGACGTCATTGTTCTGCGCGCATTTGTGCGCGGCAACATGCGCCACGGCGCCGGCTCCGACAATCATCACATTCTTTTTCATCAACTCACTCCTCTCCGGAATCTATGAGATACGCGCTATGAGGTATCTGCTGAGAGCTATGAGTCCGTTGATGTTGACGTCAAGGTCAACAGATTCATAGCTCATACCCGATAGCCCATACCTCGTATCGAATAGTTTTACGAAAGACTATCGAGATAATCTTGATACGTGAACGTTTTGACGATCTCAACCCGGCCATTTAAACGCCGCACGACAATCGATGGCATCGGAACCCCGTTGAACCAATTTTTCTTCACCATCGTGTAGCCGGCCGCGTCCGCGAACGGAACCAAACTGCCGATCTGAAGTTTTTCCTTAAATTTGTAAGTGCCGAACACATCGCCCGCCAAACACGTTCGCCCCGCCACCATGTACGTATGCCCATCTTTCGGAGCGTCCTCAATTTTAGCATCTTGACGGTAAATCAATAAGTCCAAGAGATGCGTTTCGACCGCCGCGTCCACAATCGCAATGTCCATGGTATTGTGGACGATGTCTAAAACCTGCGTGACCAAATAGCCGGAACGCGTGATCGCCGCTTCGCCGGGTTCTAAATAGACTTGAACATCGAAGCGTTTGGAAAATTCCGCGAGCTTGTCGCAGAAAGCGTCGAGAGGATAACCGTCTTTGGTGAAAAAAATACCACCGCCCAGCGACACCCAGTCCAGTTTTTTCAGTAAAGGCGCGTAATGTTTAGAAATATGATCGAGCAGCGCACTGAATTTTTCAAAACTATCGTTCTCGCAGTTGCAGTGAAACATCACGCCGCTCAACAGATCGCTGACCTCTTCGATTTCTTTAATATCTGTGGCCCCCAAGCGGGAACATTTACGCGCGGGATCGGCCAAATCGAAATCAGAATGGCTCACTCCCGGGTTCACGCGCAAGCCGAGAGGCGTTTTCTTTGCTTGCGGATAGAATTGCTTCAGTTGAGAAACCGAATTAAAAATAATCTTTGTCGCGAAAGGCAAGACGCCCTCAATATCTTCTTCTGAAAAAACCACGCTGTAAGCAGGCACTTCCTTTCCGAATTTCTCATGCCCCAGCCGCGCTTCATACAGCGAGCTGGACGTGGTTCCATCCATATACGTCTTCATGAGATCAAAAACCGACCAGGTGGAAAAACATTTGAGCGCGAGAACGGATTTGGCGCCGGAGCGTTCGCGAATGATTTTAATTTTTTCCAGATTTTTCACCAGACGCGATTCGTCGATCAGATAATAGGGTGTATGAACCGTCGCGCGGTTCTCTTCGGCAATCTGCTGAATGGTTTTCTCGGCGGTAATCATGCCCAAAATTATATCACAGCCACGGCATTGCTCGGGGCGGCGCCTCCCGGTACGTCCTCACTCCGCACGAAGGCGCCACCCCGAGCAGAGGGCCCAATAATGTTGAGGGTCCTTTAGCGATAATTTTTTGGCCTTTAGGCAGATTCTTATTTTGATAGAAAGTTGATAATTTCTTTGTACGCGCGCGTGAAGAACATACTCTCCCGCATCGTTGCCCTTTTTCTTGTCTCTTGCCTCGCGGCAGATGCGTCTCAGGCTGCGGCATTAAACTCTCAACGCCTTTTAATTAGACATGTTGAATTGCAGCATCAGATTTTTGACCAAGAGGCCTTAGCGGTCGAACTGATGTCTGTTCCACGACGGATGAGGACGCTTGACGCTGCCGGTCGTGTCTCCCAATTGTTATCGGGTTCGCTGGCGCCATTTCGCATGCCCCGTGCTAGGAATTGGCGTTATGGTGCGCATTCCAGCTTTACGATATCTGTCGATCGTAAAGGAACAATTTCTCACAATATGCGTGAGGATGATTCGGTATATCAAGCGGCTGAGGCTATTCTCACAGCGATGGATGATGCTCGCAGGATCTTCGATATCGCACCTCAGAACTTTTACAAGCGCTTGCGTACACAATGGGGCTATCCTCCATATAAGCCATTTGAGATTACGATTGATGTAGGCCATTACTTTTTTGCTGAGCGGACAGCTCTGGATATATTATTTGCATGGTTTGACGTTGGACCCAGACGCCTTTTCGGTGAATTCCATATAAGGATGTTGAACCAACCAACGCTATTAGCGGAAGTGTCGACCAAATTCGCCGTGAACATTTTGCGCCTTAATAAGAATGATCTACGGGGAGGACTAGAGCCTTGGGATCGATGGCAACTTCTTAAGGCAAGTGAAATGGCCACCATCCCTTATTGGATTGTCATGCGGGTGCAAAAGATGGGTTCCTACGTCAAATGGAGAGCCGGCTTAAATGAACTGGGAGCAGATTTTGCGAGATTCGGCTCGATTCTAGACGGCCTTCTGATCCCATTTATGAAGACTGATATCGGCAAAAAGTCGTGGACACAACCAACCCCACTCAAATTACCGGGATTTCTTCCGCTGTTAGAGCAAGCAACTTTAACTTATCTAAATGAATTAAGAGATTCTCAAGTTGGAATAGAGTCAGGTGCCTATCTTCCCATGCATTTCCCGCTTTTCTCTGGCCAGCCTATCGATAAGTACCGTTTCGCAGCCGCCGCATAGATCTTTGTATTTATCTGGCGAGGGGTGGCGTCTTCGCGCGGAGTGAGGACGTACCGGGAGCCGCTGCGGCGACCAACGCTCGCAACGTAGCGCGAAGACGCCATCCCTCGCGGTGTTAAATGTGAGATAATTGTCCGTATGGGAATGCAAAATACCGCTGCGACATCGACAGTGCCACTTATTCCTCGTGAGATTCTTTTTGGTAATCCGGAAAAAGTTAGTCCGCAGTTGTCGCCGGATGGGCGTTATCTCGCCTATATCGCACCGGATTCTAAAAATGTGCTGCAGGTTTGGCTGCGGGTTATTGGCCAGGAGCAGGATTACGTGCTTACGGCTGATCCCAAACGCGGGATTCGCTCTTATTTTTGGACTTATGAGCCGGATAAACTTATTTATGCGCAGGATGCCGAGGGGGATGAGAATTATCATCTTTATTTGGTTGATGTCGTCTCTAAGAAAACCAAAGATTTGACGCCATTTCCCGGCGTGCGCGCGCAGGTTCTTGCGCTTGAGCCGAAAGTGCCATTTCAAATTTTGGCCGGCATCAATAAGGCCGATCCTCGCAAGCATGATGTCTATCGCATTGATTTGAATAGTGGAGAGGCCGTGTTGGACACGGAAAACCCCGGCAATATTATTGGCTGGACGACGGATGGAGATTTACGCGTACGCGCCGCGCTCGCCGCCACGCCGGATGGAGGCCATGAAATTTGGCTGCGGGAGTCCCCGAAAAGCGATTGGGAAACCATTCTCGTGCTGGGGCCGGACGAGCAGGGCGGCCCTGTCGATTTCTCGGAGGATGGTCGCATTCTTTATTTCCTGTCGACGTTAAACGCCAATGCCGAGCGGCTCTTGGCGCTGGATACGGCGACCGGAGCGGAAACCGTCATCGTCGAAGATCCGGAATACGACGTCTCCGGCGTTTTTGTTCATCCGTTGACGCGCAAGATTCAGGCAGTATCCTTTTATAAAGACAAGCTCGTGTGGAAAATCCTGGACGACAGCATTCAGGCGGATTTTCAAGCGCTCTCTCATATCAAGCAAGGAGAACTGCATGTCAGCCGCGGCGACTTGAAGGATAAAGTCTGGCTTGCCGCCATCGGCGTCGATGACGGTCCGGTCCACTATTATTTGTATGACCGCGTGCTGAAACGGGAAACATTCCTATTCTCTCAGCGCAAAGCGTTGGAGGGATTGCTGTTGTCGGCGATGAAGCCCATTTCGCTTAAAGCTCGGGACGGATTAACCCTTCATGGCTATTTCACGCTGCCACCGGGTGTTGCCATGCCCAGGTTGCCGAGCGAACCGTCGGCGCGTTTGCCCGTTGTGCTGTTGGTTCATGGCGGTCCCTGGGCTCGCGATCAGTGGGGCTATTTCCCGATCGTGCAATGGCTGGCCAATCGCGGTTATGCGGTCTTGCAAATGAATTACCGGGGATCTACGGGTTACGGAAAAGCCTTTTTGAACGCCGGCAACCGGGAATGGGCCGGCAAGATGCATGACGATTTGATTGATGGTGTGAACTGGATGATTAAAGAAGGAATCGCCGATCCCGCGCGCATTGCCATTATGGGGGGGTCGTATGGTGGCTATGCGACGCTGGTAGGCTTAACATTCACTCCGGACGTATTTGCCTGCGGCGTGGACATCGTCGGTCCCAGCAACATCATCACGCTGATCCAAACCATTCCGCCTTATTGGGAACCGATGAAGGCCACGTTCTCTCGACGGTTGGGCGTGGTCGACAAGGACGAAGCCTTTATGCGCTCGCGCTCACCCTTTTATTTTGTCGACCGTATCAAAAAACCACTGCTCATCGGCCAAGGCGCCAACGATCCACGCGTGAAGCAATCCGAAAGCGACCAAATCGTCAAAGAGATGCGCAAAAATTCCAAGCCGGTGGAATATATCGTCTATACCGACGAAGGCCACGGCTTTGCCCGCCCCGCCAACCGCATGCACTTCTATTCCCGAGTCGAACAATTTTTCGCCAAATACCTCGGCGGCCGCTCCGAACCCGCCACCGACATCCCCGGCCACTCCGGCCAAGACCGCTAGTCTACCCTCCCTCGACGGAAAAGTACCAGGGCTGGGGGGACGTTCTTAGTTTATTAGTTTTTCAAAATGAATATTTTTCCTTGTTTTCCCTCTAAGTGGTATATGCCAAGACAACCTCGTCTCAATTTGCCAGGGCAGTTTTTCCATCTCATGGCTCGAGGAATCGAGCGCTGCCCGATTTTTAAGAAAAGCTGCGACTATGAGGATTTTTTGGGCCGTTTGGTCCATCTTCTCGAACGAAGCGGCAGCGTCTGCTACGCCTGGGCGCTAATGTCCAATCATTTCCATTTGTTGATTCTGTCGGGAGTACAAGGGATCGTGTCTCTTATGCATCCGCTTTTAACGGGATATGCGATGAGTTTCAACCGTCGTTATAATCGGGTTGGACACCTTTTTCAGAACCGATACAAAGCCATTCTTTGCGAAGAAGATCCCTATTTCCTGGAACTTTTGCGATACATCCATCTCAACGCGGTCCGCGCGGGACTGGTGAATTCTCTTGAAGAACTGGCTCGCTATCCATGGTCGGGCCACGCGGCATTAATGGGCCAGATTTCATTGCCCTGGCAAGCTACGGACGATGTTCTTAGTCGCTTCAGCGATTTTGTCCCAAAGGCGCGTGAGGGATATTCTCGATTTCTACAGGACGGATGGGGGCAGGGATATCGCGATGACTTGGAAGGAGGAGGTCTTATTCGGAGTCAGGGGGGTACTTTTGGATTGGCCGCTGGTCGAAGCGAAGAACAGCAAGCCTATGACGCGCGTATTCTGGGGTCGGGTGACTTTGTGGAACGTATTTTAAAAGCAGATGGAAAACGTGAAGCCTTAATCCAAACAGTTCATCGCCAGGCCATGACGATAGAGCAGCTTCAGACATTGACCGGACAACTCATGGGAGTTTCTACGGATTCGCTTACTCGTCCAGGAAGAACCTGGTCAGTTTCCCGCGCCAAAGCGCTTTTCATCTATGCAGCCACGGAATTTCTGGGTCGTACTGGTCAACAAATGGCCGATCTCACTGGTATGACGCCGCCGTCGGCTTCTGTTGCTCGGCGCCGAGGGGAAATCCTCGCGAAGAACTGCGATCTTTCATCGCATTTAGAAAAAATCAATCCCTTCAGAGCGTCGCTTTAATTTTCCTGAAACATTCGATGACATGGATTTGTTAGCATCATGACCGCAACCGAATAACTGGAGGGACGTTCTTAGTTTATTAGTTTTTCTGTAAAAATATTGATTATGAATATATTTGAGAGACATAGCCATAAAGCAAAAACTAATAAACTAAGAACGTCCCCCGTGCTCTGTCTGCTGTGCCGGTGTGTTGATGGGGAGTGGTTATGAGCGTGGATAAGGCGCCGCGTGCTCATGAGGATATCAAAGAACACATTACCAAAGGGTTGATCATCGTCAATACCGGCGACGGGAAAGGGAAGACGACGGCGGGGTTTGGGATAGTGTATCGTTCGCTGGGGCGCGGGTATAAAGTGGCGATTGTTCAGTTTATGAAAGGGAAATGGATTACCGGGGAAGTGAAAGCGCTGGAACGGTTTGAGGGTCAGGTGGAGCATTATGCTGTTGGCGATGGGTTTACCTGGCAGACGCAGAATTTGGAGCAGGATAAGGCGACGGCGCGCAAAGCTTGGGGGAAATGTTTAGAACTTATTCGCGCTAAGAAGCATCGGCTGCTTTTTTTTGATGAACTCAACTACGTTTTGAAATATGACTTTTTGCCTGTGTCGGAAGTCATCCAAGGATTAAAAGAGAAAGATCCAAAGACGCATGTAATCCTCACCGGCCGCGACGCTCATCCGGACATCATCACTCTCGCCGATTTGGTGACAGAGATGAAAGCGATCAAGCATCCCTACGATACGCAGCGCATCAAAGCCCAGCCGGGCATCGAATACTAATCGCATGAAAGCCAAAGCCGTGATGGTGCTGGGCACCACCAGCGCCGCCGGCAAAAGCTGGCTGACCACGGCTCTTTGCCGTTGGTACGCCAGACAAGGGGTTCGCGTCGCGCCATTTAAAGCGCAGAACATGAGCAATAACGCGCGCGTCGTGGCGGGAGGGGAAATCGGCAGCGCACAATATTTTCAAGCCTTAGCGGCCGGCATTCCACCCGACGTTGGCATGAATCCTATTTTGCTCAAACCCGAAGCCGACACGCGCAGTCAAGTGGTGATGCTTGGAAAAGTAAACCAAAGACTTTCTCGTATGCCGTGGCGCCGCCGCAGCCGCCATGTCTGGCCGACGATCCAACGGTCGTTGGACGCACTTCTGTCTTCGCATGATGTCGTTGTTATCGAAGGCGCCGGATCGCCTGCGGAAATTAATCTTCAAGCCAGCGATATCGTAAACATGCGCGTCGCGAAACATGCCGATGCACGCTGTCTTCTTGTGACCGATATCGACCGCGGCGGAGCCTTCGCTCATTTGTATGGCACCTGGAAACTTTTGCAAAAGAGCGATCAAAAACGGATCAAAGGATTCGTGCTGAATAAATTTCGTGGTGATGCCACGCTGCTCTCACCGGGACCCCAGAAACTGCAAAAACTTACGGGTATTCCAACCGTCGCGGTGCTTCCGATGTGGCGGGAGCATGGCCTTCCCGAAGAAGATGGGGTTTATGACGAGCGTGATGCTGTCGCTGCTTCAAAAAAGACCAAAACGATTGCCATTCTCTTTTGCCCGCGCATCAGCAATCTCGATGAATTTCAGCCGCTCAAAAGTTTACCCGGCGTTCGCGTGCGCTGGGCGCATCAGCCCAAGGATTTAAAAGGAGCGGATTGGGTCATCCTTCCGGGATCCAAGCACACGCCGAGCGATCTCCAGTGGATGCGCGAGAGAAGATTGGATCAAGCGGTTCGCGCGCATGACTCGGACGGAAAAGCCGTGTTGGGGATTTGCGGCGGCCTGCAGATGCTCGGAAAAAATTTAAGAGATCCACGCGGCGTGGAGGGAAGTGCGAAGGGTTTGGATCTCTTGCCGCTCGTAACCGAATTTAAACCCCGCAAAATCGTCCGTCAGAAGCAGGCGACATTTATGCCATTGACCGGACTGTGGTCGGCGCTTTCGAATCTGCCGATTCACGGATATGAAATTCATAACGGCCGCACGTCGGCTTTCTCGAACGGAACCTCCGCTCGCCCGGTCATGTCTGGGAATTTGGCCTGGCAAAATAAAAAGGGCAATATCCTCGGGCTTTATATGCACGGTCTTTTCGAAAACCCGGTTGTTCTTCATGCCTTATTTGGCGCCGCTTCTCCTGAGCTCACTAATGTGTTTAATGGTCTTGCGGATTTTATCGAAGATCATTTTCGTCACGGATTTTTAAAATCGCTGGTGACCGACAAATCCTAATGCCAACTACTGTTTCTATCCCGCGTTTGATCATCGCCGGCACGCATAGCGGCGTAGGTAAAACGTCCATCGCTCTGGGTATTCTCGCACGCCTGCGCCGGATGGGGTGGGCGCCTCAGCCTTTTAAAGTGGGCCCGGACTTTATTGATCCCAGCCTGCACACTTCCGTTTCGGGGCGCGTTTCTCGGAATCTGGATAGTTTTTTGAATACGGAGGCCGTGAACCGCGACATTTTTCAGCACGCCGCTAAAGGCAGCCGTATTTCTGTTATCGAAGGCGCGATGGGGCTGTTCGACGGGTACTCCGGCTCAGACGAACGCGGGTCCAGCGCGCACATGGCCAAAATTTTATCGGCTCCGGTGATTCTCGTGGTGGACGCATCCGCCAGCTGCCGTTCCATCGCCGCCGTGGTCAAAGGGTTTGAATCTTTTGATCCCAAAATTCGCGTCGCAGGTATCTTCCTTAATAAGGTGGCTGGGGAAAGGCACTTAACCTGGCTGAAGGAATCGCTCTCAGGTCATGTAAAGGCCAAGCTGGTGGGACATGCCTTCTCAGATCCGAAACTCCATATCGCCGAACGCCACCTCGGCCTCATTCCGGCTGCTGAAAAATCCTTGCCGAAAGAATGGATGCAGCGTCTCGATCGCCAGTTGAAAAAACAAGTTAACTGGCCGCTGCTTCTTAAGATCGCGCGTTCTGCTCCATTGTTTTGCGTTCCGTCACGCTCGCTATTTCCCACGCCAATGCCTCCGCGAACAACGATTGCCATCGCTCGCGATGCGGCCTTCTGTTTTTATTATCAGGACAATTTAGATCTTCTCAAAGCCTATGGCGCGAAGCTCATTCCGTTCAGCCCGATGCGCGATCCCCTGCCAAAACAAGCCAAGGGTCTCTATCTCGGCGGCGGCTATCCAGAATTATGGGGAAAAGAACTCGCGGCGAACAAATCCCTTCGTCGGGACATCGCCGCAAAATCCAAAGCAGGCTTCCCGGTTTACGCCGAATGCGGCGGCTTGATGTATTTAGGAAAGACTCTGCGTGACTTTAAAGGTCGAACGCACCCCATGACCGGTGCATTGCCCTATCGAACGGAGATGAGTCGGAGAATGAAGTTGGCGTATGTACAGGCGACATCAAGGAAAGACAATCTTATTAGTACGAAACGTGAGCGTTTCGCGGCCCACGTTTTTCATTTTTCAGATTTAAAAGCAGAAGGTAAATCGCATTATAGTTACGAGCTCGACGATGGAAAAAATAAATTATCTGATGGCATCACATCCAAGAACACGCTCGCTTCTTACTGCCACGTCCATTTCGCTTCACTTCCATCCCTTGCCAAACGCTTCGTTGACGTCTGTGCTTCGTCTCGGAAAAGTTGTTGACAGCGGGCGCGGGGGGATGACTATAATAACGCGTCGCTCTTTAACACGCGGTTGTTAGAAGGAATCTGGTTGAAATCCAGAGCTGCCCCGCAACGGTGATTGGCGTGCTACGCCATCAGCCCGGTCTACTGACAGTCGCTATACCTTTAGTTGCCTTCGCGGGAAGGGTCATGTGATGTTCCGGTAGTGCGGAAGTCCTGTGCCTTTCGTCGTATAGGCCCAGGATTTTTTTATGCCTATCTATCTCATGCGCCATGGTCGAACTCGGCTGACCGGCACGTTTTGTGGATCTTCTAATCCGCCGCTGACCGCTCGCGGGCGTGCCGAAGCGCGTTCCGCGGCGCGGACCCTCTCGACCGCTTCGATTGATCTGTGCATTTCCAGCCCGCAGCGCCGCGCACAAGAAACCGCTCGTATCGTTTGCCGGCAGTTGTCGGTGCGGCTTGTGACGCACCCCTTGCTGAAAGAATTTCGCTTTGGAGCTTGGGAAGGGCTAGCCTTCCGCGAGATTGAAAAAAAATGGCCAAAGTTGGCGCAAGCGTGGCTAATGGATCCCACGAGAGTACGCATTCCCAAGGCGGAGACGTTTGCTTCCCTAAAAAAGCGCGTCAGGCGATTTCTCGCGTACGTAAAGAAACAATTTCCTGAACTTAATGTGTTGATCGTGGCGCACGGAGGCTCTTTGTCGGCCATCCTGCTCGAGCTTTTAAGGCTGCCCAATCGAAAATTTCCCGTGCATATCCAGCCTCTGGCCTCGATTCGAAGCGTACAGGGCCGCCGCGTACATTGGGTGCATCGCCCATGCTGATTTATATCACCGGCGGCGCCCGCAGTGGAAAAAGCCGGTACGCTCAGGACCTGGCCGCGCGTTTAGCTAAGCGCGTCGTCTTTGTCGCGACGGCTTTTGCAAGTGACGACGATATCAAGCAGCGCATTCAGCGCCATCGCCGTGATCGCCCCAAGCATTGGTCCACCATCGAGAATAAAGTGAATTTGGCGGAAGTGTATCAGGAAATCGACCGGCGGACGGAACTTGTGTTAATCGATTGCTTGACGATGTACGTGGCGGGACGCTTGGTCAAAGGGGAAAAGGAAGCCAAAATACAAGCGCGCGTGGAGTCGCTCTGTAAAAAGGCCGCGGCGTCAAAAATCACTACTATTTTAGTCTCCAACGAAGTGGGGTCCGGGATTGTTCCTATGACGGATTGGGGTCGGCGATTCCAGGATTATTTAGGAAGAGCCAACCAAACGGCGGCGCGATCCGCAGAGCACGCTATTGTAATGGTATCGGGAATTCCCATGGTTCTTAAAGGAGAAATCGCATGAACGCCGATCTTCAACAATTAATCGACCGCATCGAGCCGATCGATGGAAACGCTATGGAACGTGCTCAGCGGAGACTGGATTCTCTTACCAAGCCACAGGGCAGTTTAGGACGCTTGGAAGAACTCGCACAATGGCTGGTCGGAGTGACGCGCGAGGAACGCCCGCGCCTACCGCGCAAAGTTGTGTTCACCTTTGCGGCGGATCACGGCGTGGCGGCTGAAGGCGTGAGCGCTTTTCCCGCGGCGGTGACGCCTGAGATGGTGAAAAATTTCCTGCGCGGCGGCGCGGCGATTAATGTCCTCGCGCGTCAGGCCAAAGCCGAGGTGGTGGTCGCGGATTTCGGTGTCGCGACGGAGTTTGGCGATCTTAAAAATTTGCGGTCCTGCAAAATCGCTTATGGAACCGCCAATATGGCCAAAGGCCCGGCCATGACGGAAGATCAAGCGCATCAAGCTATTCTCACCGGTGCCCAACTGGCAATGGCAGAAAAAGAACGTGGCGCGACGCTTTTCGCGACGGGCGATATGGGTATCGGCAATACGACCGCCGCCAGCGCGCTCGTGGCCGCGTTAACCGGCGCGCCGGTCGAAGAAGTAACCGGCCGCGGCACAGGCATTGATGATGAAGGCTTTCGCCGGAAGGTAAATGTCATTCGGCAGGCTCTAGAGATTAATAAGGTAGACGCGGAAAATCCGCTCGCGGTCATGGCGAAAGTTGGTGGATTTGAAATCGCGGGGCTGGTCGGCGTGATTTTGGCTGGGGCGGCCACGCGTACGCCGGTACTGATCGACGGATTTATTTCCGGGGCGGCGGCGCTTGTCGCTTGCCGTCTCGCTCAGCCCAAACCCGTCCGTGATTATTTAGCTCTGGCTCATTTATCTGTCGAACGCGGCCATCAGCGGATTGCTCGAGAGTTAGCGCTTGTTCCTCTGCTCGATTTTCGCATGCGTCTTGGCGAAGGCACCGGCGCCGCGCTGGCGATGCCGCTGCTGGATGCCGCCTGCGCAATCTTCAGTGAAATGGCGACGTTCCAAGAAGCGGGCGTACCTGAGAAAAGCGAACCGGCATCCTCTGCGACATGAATTTCCTTCTGGCCTTTCAATTCCTAACCATTTTTCCGATTCGGATCTCCCGAACCGTGAATGATGAAGACTTGGTGAAGTCGATGCGCTGGTACCCTCTGGTCGGCGCATTCATTGGCGCGTTGAGCGCTGCTCTCTATTATGCGGCACTCCAATGTCTTTCATTCGGCGCCGCGGTCATCAGCGGAGTGGTCGGCTTAGTCGTTTTTTCTGGAGCGCTGCATTTGGACGGATTTGCCGACACGTGCGATGGATTTTACGGCCGGCGCGAGAAGGAACGCATTTTGGCGATTATGAAAGACAGCCGCTGCGGCGCGATGGCCATTATTGGAATCTTTTGTCTCTTGGCGTTCAAGATCGCGCTCTTGGGAAGCCTTGAGCCCCGGCACGCGATGCTGGCTCTTATCGCCGTTCCCGCCGTGGGACGATGGTCGATGGTTTGGCTGAGTCATGCGAGCACCTATGCGCGCGCCGAGGGGGGAACCGGTTCGGCCTACATTGGCCACGTCGATCGCCGCACGGTTTGGTTTGCCACGCTGCTTTGCGCCGTGATTGTTTTTCTCCTCCTGCGATGGCGCGGCCTTCTTTTATTGGGCGCAGCGTTTCTGGGCGCCATTTTATTCCGTTGCAATGTCGAGCGGCGGATCGGCGGAATGACCGGGGATACGTTGGGAGCCTACGGAGAATTCGTCGAAGTGTTGTCGCTGGCTGTGCTTTGTTTTCATGGGGCGGCGCGATGACCGACTCCCTGAACCGTCGTTATTCCTTTTTTCTGGTGAATTATTTTATCCAAGGCGCGGTCGGTGTTATCTATGAGCCGCTGAATTATATTTTGAAGGATCACTTGCATCTGACTCCTGGCCAAGCGTCTGGCTTCATCGCGCTGATGTCCTTCCCACTGCTTCTAAAGCCGTTGTTCGGGTTCGTCACGGACTTCGTGCCTATTGCCGGCTATCGGCGCAAGCCCCATTTGGTGCTGTCCGCCATTCTCGCTTCCGCCGCGTTTCTCGGTTTGGCCGCCCAGACGCAGTACGCCTATTGGGCGCTGCTGTTTCCCGTGACGCTTTCCGTGTTCGCCATGGCGTTTGCCGAGGTGGTCTGCGGCGGGCTTTTGGTTGAAGACGGAAAAGAGCGGCAGCAAACCGGAGCTTACCAGGCCATTCATATCGGATCGCTGTATTTGAGCGCGATGCTTGTCGGTGTCGGTGGCGGCTGGTTGACCAGCCATATTTCCTTTCGCTGGATCTTCGGCGTGGCGGGACTTCTGCCGCTTATCATCGCGGCTTCCGTCGGATGGATTCAAGAAACGCCGGGAGTTCATTCGCGGTCCATCGCGACGAAATCGCTGATGGGTTTCGTGAAAACGAAAGCCTTTTGGATGTTGTGCCTCACCATTCTGCTTTGGAATTTTTATCCGTTCCTCGGCACGGTGCAGTTTTACTATCAGAGCAATATCCTGCATTTGAATCCGCAATGGATCGGTTCCTTGATGACGATCGGCTGTGTGGCCGGCTTCCTAGGTTCGGGCGCTTACTGGAAATTTTGCCGCGGCAAAGACATTCGCATCTGGGTGTCGTGGGGTCCGGTTGGGATGGCGTTCGTGAGTCTCACCTATTTGTTTTATTTCGGCCCGATATCCGTCAGTGTCGTGGAGTCCCTGTTTGGATTCGCCAGTGTGTTCTTTCGTCTGGCATTACTCGATCTGATCGCACGTTCCTGTCCAGCGGATGCCGAAGCGACGTCGTACGCACTCTTGCTGACCTGTTTCGATATCGCCATGTACGGCTCCAACGCCATCGGCGGCAAGCTCTACGATTTTCTGCAGCGGCATTTGGCGCTGTATGCCCAGCACGATCGTTGGTCTGCCGTGATTTTGATTGTGATGGGTTCTCTCTGCACGCTGTCGTGCCGATGGACATTAAAATTTAGCCGTACCGCGACGACCTAAAGGGAAGCCGGTGTAAACCCGGCGCTGCCCAGCAACTGTAAACCGGACCGACGTCCGCGCAAGCCACTCCCGCCAGACACCTGGCGGGGGGAAGGCATGACGAAGGGATGAGGGTGAGCCAGGAGACCGAGATCGCGCGGAATTTACAGCCCTCTGGGGAGGGCCAAGGAGACGTACATGAAATCGTATGCCGTGGTTGCTGCTGCCGTATTATTCGCCGTACCCGTCCATGCCCAAGATGTCTTTATGTCGTTAACGCGTGGGGCCCTTCCGCTATCAGACGCCCCCACCAACGTCGAAGTCATTAAATCCGTCGATTTCGAAAAAATCGCCGCCCGCACTGTCGCGGACGTGATTCAAAGCGAACCGGGACTCATCGTCAAAAACACCGGCTCCGAAGGGTCGCAGCAATCGCCATCGATCCGCGGCTTTGCCTCGCAGCAGGTGCTCATCGTCATTGATGACGTGCCGCAAACTCCGGACTTAACCGGAAACGTGGACCTATCCCGCATTCCGTTGGACAACGTCGACCGTATTGAAATTATTCGCGGCGGAGGATCTGCCGTGTATGGTCCCAATGCCGAGGGCGGCATCATTCATATCATCACGAAAAGGCCGATCAACGCGGTAGATGTGCAAGCCACCTCGGACGCCGGTTCCTATAATACCTACCACAATCGCGTGCAAGTCGGAACCAATCAAGGCCCGATCCAAGCGCAAATCACCGGCAGCCGCGATCTCTCGGACGGATACCAGCAAAACTCCAGCTATCGCAATACGAACCTCACCGGCTTTATCGCCTATGACGCCTTCCGAATGCGCCTTGTCCAAATTCATCGCGGCGA
>Ga0206913_1138_pt1 | contig 15054 bp, 11 predicted proteins | sample Alteio_BWOrgHeat_72_FD_152942 | JGI IMG/M metagenome (GOLD analysis project Ga0206913, IMG submission 152942) | Enriched cells from forest soil in Barre Woods Harvard Forest LTER site, Petersham, Massachusetts, United States -... | ecosystem: Environmental > Terrestrial > Soil > Temperate forest >... | reverse complement strand
ATTATCAGAACCTTTTTGAAAACTATGGTTTTAAGGTATTTTTTGAACAGATCTGTTTTGGAATGGATCCTAAAAAACCGTTCAGCAAAAAGCTGATGGACCGGCACGCGGTGATAGCCGCCGATCCTTCTTTCAGGGCTGCACATATCAGTAAAAAAAATCTGGATCTGTATGCCGGATATTTCACTGAAGTATATAATAAAGCCTGGGCCGGCCATGGCGGGATGAAACAATTGAAGCTTGAACAGGTAAAACATCTCTTCAGTCAAATGAAGCCGTTTATGGAAGAAAGGCTGATCTGGTTTACTTATCACAACGACAGGCCCATCGCCATATTTGCCAATATTCCTGATCTGAATCAATGGTTCAAATTCTTAAACGGGAAATTCGGGATTCTGCAAAAATTGAAATTTTTATGGATGGTGAAAACCAAAAAAAATAAAAAATTTACGGGTCTTGTGTTTGGCGTCGTCCCCGAATACCAGGGTATGGGAATTGATGCTTTTATGATAGCTGAAACAGGTAAGATGGTACTTATTCTTCCCTACACTGAATATGAGATGCAGTGGGTGGGTGATTTCAATCCAAAAATGATTAACATGATCCGGACTATGGCCGACACCTACCCAAGCAGAAAACTAAAGACTTACCGTTATATTTTCGACCGGACGGTTGAATTTAAAAGACATCCTGTTTTCTAAATCTTTATTATCATTGCAAACAAGATAGATTCCGGAGGTAAAGGTTTATGAATAAATTTATTGTTTCTGCAAGAAAGTACAGGCCACAGCTTTTTTCGACCGTTGTTGGGCAATCATATATAACCACAACATTGAAAAATGCCATTCGGAATAAGCAACTTGCACATGCTTTTTTGTTTTGTGGCCCGAGGGGAGTAGGAAAAACAACGTGTGCGCGAATACTGGCCAAAGCCATTAATTGCGAAAACCCTGCCCCCGATGGAGAAGCCTGTAATATTTGCCATTCCTGTGTTTCGTTTAATGAGGGAAGTTCGTTGAATATCCATGAACTGGATGCTGCCAGCAATAATTCGGTAGATGATATCCGGAGTCTGGTTGACCAGGTGCGTTTTGCGCCTCAACCCGGGAAATATAAAGTCTATATAATAGACGAAGTACACATGCTCAGTTCCTCGGCATTTAATGCTTTTTTGAAAACCCTGGAAGAGCCTCCCCCCTATGCGATTTTTATACTCGCCACTACAGAAAAACACAAGATCCTGCCGACTATCCTGAGTCGCTGCCAGGTTTTCGATTTCAAAAGAATCACCAATCAGGATATCATAGATCATTTGCTGGAGATTTGTGATAAAGAAAATATTCCTACTGAAAAATCGGCGCTGGAAATTATTGCTCAGAAAAGCGAAGGCTGTATGCGCGATGCACTGAGCCTGATGGATAAGATGGTAAGTTTTTCCGATGGTAAATTAACTTACGCAGATACTTTAGAGAATTTAAATATTCTCGACGCAGGATATTATTTTAAGTTGCTGGAAGCCCTCCGCAATCAACAATTGGCTGAGTCGCTCCTGATTTATGATGAAATAAACCGTAAAGGATTCGAAGGTGATTTATTATTGAGCGGTTTCGCTGAATTTATCAGGAACCTGCTGATATGCAAGGACGAAAAAGCATCGCGCCTGCTGGATGTGGTGGAAGATTTCAAAGAAAAATATAAGCAAGTAGCCCGGGATGTTGAAGGTTCCTACCTGATCAGCGCGTTAAATTTATTAAGCGAATCCGAAATTCATTACAAAGCCGCGAGAAATAAAAGACTACACGTTGAACTGACGCTTATTAAATTGTCCTATTTAAACCAGGCGCTTCATTTGTCAGCGGGACTGGTTGATAAAAAAAAGGGAACGGAGTCGGTAAAACCGGTGGCTTACCGGATTATCGCGCCGTTGGAAATAAAGGGGAAAAAAGTAATGCAACCCATTCCGGAACCGGCCTATAAGGAACCGGTTCCTGTCACTTCAATCGAACCTTCACCCAAACTGATGATTGAAGAGCCCGGAATGGCTCCTGCAACAAGCTTTGGTGCGCTTTCAAAAATCCGGCAGGAAGTAGTAAACAGAAAACCCGCTGCCGTATCTTCTGAACTTAAACCACTGGAAGATATCCCATTGATGGAAGTCTGGAATCAGTTTACTTCCGATTTGAAAAAAAATAAAAACTCCGCCGCTCAGAGTTTCGAATCTGCTGAACTCCGGATACTGGATGAACAAAGATTTGAAATACTTACCAATAACAATCTGGAACAACGATTTGTGGAACAGGAAAAAAGAAAACTTTCTGACCTGCTCCAGGGAAAATTCCGAAATAAAAACATTTCTTTCTCGGTTATTATCCGCGAGCAGTCTGCTGATCATATTTATTTAGAAAAAACCTTAAGCAAACGGGAGCAGTTTCAACAAATTGCCGAAATGTATCCGCTTTTAAAAGAACTAAAGGACAAACTAAAACTGGAGCTGGATTATTAAGGCTGCATAATTCCATTCATTTAAGGGTAAATGCTAAAAATCCTCTAATTTGGAAGCCTTGATTTTGCTTAACCGTTGAATCACAAGATCTTTACAAATTCTTATGCCAGGAAATTCTACGAATCAGATATTTCAAACGAGCTCTTCATCCCGTTGGTCACGTTTTATTTGGAGCAGTCGTTTGATTGCCCTTTTTGTTATTCTGGCCGTTCTCACTATCATTATTACTCTGACGCGCGTATATACTCCCTCACTTCCAAATTTTGGTGCCCAGGAAAAAGAAGCCCTTCTCGACAGCTCAAGCTGGCTTTTCAATCAAAGTAAAATCGGAAAGCAGTATGGTGGCTTCCGGAAATTCATAAATGAAAAAGTGGCCTATAAGGCTGGTGGATATCCCCTGGGCAGGCGCTTCAAGAAAAAAAATGGCATTATTGTGCAGGCTGATTCCAGCTTTTATTCTTTTAAAAAGTTTTCTATTGGTATCAGAGCGGGATTTTATGTAAACTGGTCACCATCTTCATTGGTTTCTCTTGAACATAATATCCAGCGATTAAATATGGTATTGCCGGAATGGTTTTTCCTCGAACCGAATGCCGATACATTGTGGACCAAAATTGATACCGCCGCACTAAGTGTAATGAATAAATCGGGTGTAAAGGTTCTTCCGCTTCTTACAAATAATATTGCCGGTGTTTTCCGGGGTGATGTTATTCACCGTATTCTCAACAACCCCGAAAAAAGAGAACGTCTTGTTGACGACATCATCAAATATCTGGATATATATAAACTGGATGGGATAAATATTGATTTCGAAGACTTGCAGGAAAGCAAAAACGAAGTACTTGTACAATTCCAGAAATCGCTCTATGAAAAAATGCACCAGAAGGGATTGCTTGTTTCCCAGGACGTTCAACCATTCAACCAGGATTACAATTTTAAAGAACTTTCTGAATACAATGATTACGTTATTCTGATGGCCTATGACCAGTACTCGGATGGTACCGGACCCGGCCCAATCTGTCATCAGAAATGGATCGAAGGTGCCGTTGACGATGCGATTAAAAAAATTCCCGGTAACAAGCTGATCCTGGCCGTTGCCGGTTTTGGATATGACTGGAAAATGGATGAAAATGATAAAGTTATTTCTGTTATTCCCATCAGTTATCAGGAAGCCCTGACAACAGCGCTCAGTTATGATGGCAAAATTGTATTTGATAATGATTCCTATAACCTCCACTATACTTACGACGGTGATGATGGCGCGCCGCATAAAGTGCAATTCACAGATGCCGCGACAACATTCAATTCCATGCGATTCGCAGAGGAGACCGGATTGGGTGGGGTGGCTCTCTGGCGCCTTGGAAATGAAGATCCCCGAATGTGGGATTTCTATGACAGGGATATGAGCAAGGACAGTCTGCGCAATTTTGATTTCCATTTATTCTCCACTGTGAAAACAATGAGTTTGGATGAAACACCTGCTTATTCCGGCGAAGGCGAGGTGCTGGATGTAATCGGAGGTCCGACGAGTGGAAAAATCACACCGGAGCTGGATACAACCGAATTACTGATTTCTGAAGAAAGATATGATAGTCTGCCATCCAAATGGGTTGCGAGGAAATATGGGACCAAGGATAAGAAAAAACTAGTGCTCACATTTGATGACGGACCTGATCCCGTATATACGCCCCAAATTCTGGATATTCTGAGCAGGGAAAATGTACCTGCTGCTTTTTTCGTGGTTGGTATCAATGCTGAAAATAATATTCCCATCGTAAAAAGAATCTATCGTGAAGGACATGAAATTGGCAACCATACTTTCACCCATCCCAATATTGCGATGGTAAGCAGAAAGCGGGCAATTATTGAAATGGATGCCACACGGCTTTTGATAGAAGCTATCACGGGCCATTCAACTGTTCTTTTCCGTGCGCCATATAATGCTGATTTCGAACCTCAAAAAGCCGAAGAGCTTATTCCGGTAGCCATTGCCCGGGAAAAAAACTATCTGGATATCGGAGAGTCGATTGATCCTTTGGATTGGGAGCCGGGAACACCTGCGGATTCAATTGTGGCCAGGGTAATTGCACGCAAACAGAGTATGACTGATCAGAATCTGAGCGGGAATATTATTTTACTACATGATGCCGGTGGTGACAGCCGGGCAGCGACCGTTGAAGCCCTGCCCCGCATTATCCATTATTTCAAGGAAAGGGGTTACACATTTACCACGATCGCAGATTTACTGAGCAAGAAGAAAGAAGACCTGATGCCTCCGGTTCCCAAAGGAAGCGGCTACTATTTATTGCAATTAAATTATATTCTTGCCATGTCAGCCTACCTGGGCAGCCATCTGCTGACGTCTGTTTTCATAGTATTCATTATACTATCGTTATTTCGTATACTTTCTATGGCAGTAATGGCCAGCAAACAGCATCGCTGGGAAAAGAAATACGGTTTGAAACCATTTTGGAAATCTGATGGAAGCGATGCTCCACTAGTGAGTATTATTGTGCCGGCATATAATGAAGAAGTGAATGCCGTCAGTTCACTGGAAAATTTACTTAGGACAGATTATCCCAATTTCGAAATTATTTTTGTGGATGATGGAAGTAAGGATGATACGTTTAAAAAAGTTCAGCAAGCATTTGAGGGAAATAAAAAAATTCGTGTTTTCACAAAAACCAATGGAGGTAAGGCCTCAGCCCTGAACTTTGGAATTCGGCTATCGGAAGCCGAATATGTGATTTGCATCGATGCAGATACGAAGTTACTTTCAGATGCTGCCTCCCTACTCATGATGCATTTTGGTGTTGTGCAATATCATAACAGTAAAAAAGTAGGAGCTGTAGCCGGCAATGTCAAAGTGGGTAATACTGTCAACCTGCTTACGCGTTGGCAATCCATTGAATATATCAGCAGCCAGAATTTTGACCGGAAGGCGTTTGCTTATGTGAATGCCATAACAGTAGTTCCCGGTGCTATCGGCGCTTTTCGTAAAAAGGCCATAGAAGAAGCTGGTGGCTTTGCTACCGATACCCTGGCCGAAGATTGTGATCTGACAATCCGGATGCTCCGCTGTAATTATATCGTAGAAAATGAAAACAATGCCGTCGCGATGACAGAAGCGCCGGAAACGGTTAAAATGTTTATTAAACAGCGGTTCCGCTGGAGCTTTGGTGTCATGCAAACATTTTGGAAAAACAGGGATATGCTTTTCAGCATGCAAAATAAATCCCTCGGATGGATTGCATTGCCCAACATCCTGATCTTCCAGTATATAATACCATCGGTCATTCCACTGGCTGATTTTTTTATGCTGGTCGGACTGCTTACGGGAAACGCTGCCCGCATTGGAACATATTATCTGGTTTTTATGGCTGTTGATTTAGCAGTGGCAATCCTGGCTTTCAGTTTTGAAAAGGAAAATCCGGCCAAATTGGTCTGGCTTATCCCACAGCGGTTGATTTGGCGATGGCTGATGTGGTATGTGCTGTTTAAATCCTTCAGAAGGGCCATAAAAGGGGAATTACAACACTGGGGAGTACTCAAGCGTACGGGAAATGTGAAAGAAATTCCATCGCTGCAACAGGTTTGAACCAATGCCTGACCCCGTCATTCACGTTTTTGCCTTAATTTCGAGGTTCCAAAATCTAAAATTATCCAGTTATATGGCTGAAGTTATTTTAATGCCGAGACTTAGTGATACAATGACGGAAGGTGTGATCGCTGCCTGGCATAAAAAAGTCGGCGATAATGTGAAAAAAGGCGACCTGCTCGCAGAAGTAGAAACTGATAAAGCAACAATGGATCTGGAAAGTTATAAGGACGGAACTTTGTTGTTTACAGGGACGGATAAAGGTGGCAAGGTTCAGGTAAATGATTTACTCGCCATCATTGGAAAACCGGGTGAAGATATTAGCTCGTTGGTAAAATCCGGGGGGACTGCAGCAGCTTCCTCCCCTGCACCGGCAAAAGCAGATACGACTGCGGCAGCACCATCATCTGCACCTGCAGCAACAGACACAAAAAAGCCTGCCACGCCCGCAGTGGATCTTTCCGCCATGCAGGAAGTTATCCTCATGCCCAGACTGAGTGATACAATGACAGAGGGGGTAATTGCAGACTGGCACAAAAAAGTGGGCGACCAGGTTAAAAAGGGAGACGTTCTGGCGGATATTGAAACAGACAAAGCGACCATGGAACTGGAAAGTTACAAAGAGGGAAAATTATTATACACAGGAGCGGAAAAAGGTCAGAAGGTAGCGGTAAATGACTTACTTGCTATCATCGGTGAGGAAGGAAAAGTAAATGTGCAACAAATTGTAGACGCATCAAAAAATAAAGGAGCATCTCCCACAACTGCTAAAGAGCCGGCAGCTCAACCGACTGAATTAAAAACAGCACCTGAATCCGTCGCAAAAGAATCTCATTCGCTAAATGGTGATGGCAGGATCAAAGCCTCGCCTCTTGCAAAAAAAATGGCTTCTGAAAAAGGTATAGATCTTTCCCAATTGCATGGCAGCGGGGATTTTGGTAGAATAATAAAAAAAGATGTAGCGGAATATTCTCCGGCTGTATCCGCAACTGCCGCAACACAAAAGACAACAGCGGTATCAACTGCACCGGCCGGTCAGATAAGCTTCGAAGATATTCCTGTTTCGCAAATGAGAAAAGTAATTGCAAAGCGTCTTGCGGAAGTGAAGTTCTCTGCACCGGAATTCTATCTGACAATCACTGTAGATATGGATCAGGCTGTCAGTAGTCGTACGAGAATAAATGAAAATGCGCCGGTAAAAATATCATTCAACGATTTCGTATTGAAAGCCACAGCGCTTGCATTAAAAAAACACCCGGCTGTTAACAGTAGCTGGATGGGTGATAAAATTCGCGTAAACCATCATGTCAATATCGGGGTGGCAGTCGCTGTGGAAGATGGCCTGCTCGTTCCCGTGGTTCGTTTCGCGGATACAAAATCGCTGTCACAGATTTCCCAGGAAGTAAAGGAATTCGCTACAAGGGCAAAAAATAAAAAATTACAACCAGCCGATTGGGAAGGAAGCACTTTCACAATATCTAATCTGGGCATGTTCGGGATGGATGAATTTACAGCGATCATTAACCCACCTGATGCCTGCATACTTGCAATCAGCTCTATACAGCAAATTCCCGTAGTTAAAAATGGGGCAATTGTTCCGGGTAATGTGATGAAACTTACTATGACCTGCGACCACCGGGTTGTAGATGGAGCTACGGGTGCAGCATTTTTGCAAACGTTAAAAGGGCTCCTGGAAGAGCCCCTTAGAATGCTTGTTTAAAAACCGTCCAAGTTAATAAGTTCACAAATTATTTTAAGTTGTATTGATTGTTAGATTATCTCTTCACCAATCGTCCGCATACTCAAATGTCATATTTATGGGAACGAATTATGTACCAATATATATGCTACTGTAATTCAACCAGTTAAATATTTAATTACTTCCTGAAACGGGAAGTTATTTCCAACACCAGGAGAAAAGACCTGTATAAAAGGAATCCGGAGACTATCAATTTCAGCCAAGTTCATTATCTTCTGTCTGATATGGACAATTTTCTGACATTATGATTCAGCGTTCCACGTTTCAGTTACTTCGATTTCACTTCTCTTTTTTTCTGATGCCAGTTTATTGGTTTGCTCTTAGCCAGGTTGTTCGACCTGACGCGGGCAGGGCCCTGTTAATTTTTATAATACTACATATACTTATATATCCATCCAGCAATGGGTTTAACAGTTATATGGACCGCGACGAAGGTAGTATCGGCGGAGTGAAATCACCCCTCCAGCCAACCCGTCAATTGATTTATGTGAGCCTGGTTATGGACGGTTTGGCATTGATCTTGGGGTTTTTTGTGAGTATATATTTTGTACTGGCCGCGTTCATTTATATCCTGGCATCCCGGGCATATAGTGCACGGTCGGTCAGATTAAAAAAATATCCAATTATAGGTTTTCTGACCGTTGTTATCTGTCAGGGAGCCTTGGTTTTTTTCATGGTTTATCATGGCTCACATTCATTATTGTCGCTACACGTGCCAACCCTGGGAATGATTTCTGCATCTCTCCTGCTCGGAGGGTTTTATCCTCTTACGCAAATCTATCAGCACGAGGCGGACGCCAGGGATGATGTCAGGACAATCAGTGCACAACTAGGTTTACGGGGTACTTTTATTTTTTGCGGAATAGTTTATGGAATTGCTTTTATTACATTGGCTTTTTTCTTTTTGATTTCCCTGGAATTAAAAGAATTTTTAGTTTTTACAACCTGCATGCTTCCCGTTCTCGTATACTTTATAGTATGGGCAGCGCAGGTTTGGCAAAATCCCTCCAGGGCAGATTACAGGCATACAATGCGAATGAACAGCGTTGCATCCTTATGTTCCAGCGTTGGTTTTATTCTTGTATTTCTAATGCGATACCTGTAAAAATTATTAAATGACCAGATTGAGCCAGATTAAATCAATAGGTACAGCCGTTCCGGAATTCAAACATCAGCAGGATGATATCCTGCGCTTCATGAGCCGTATCTACGCTTTTAATGAAAAGGAAAGAAGAACTCTAAAATATTTATATCATCAGAGCGGCATCAAAAGTCGATACTCTGTCTTGTCTGACTATAGTGAAGAGCCTGCAGGCTGGACTTTTTACCCGCCAGCTGAAAATCTGGAACCATTTCCCTCTCTTGAGGAAAGAATGAAAATTTTTAACCTTCATGCATTACATCTTTCGGCAGAAGCTATTAAAAACTGCCTTGAGAACAAAATGGACGCTCAGGAAATAACGCATCTGATCACAGTCACTTGTACCGGATTAAGTGCACCGGGCCTGGATTTACAGTTGATGGAATTACTCAACCTGCCTAAAAATATTTTTCGGACATCGGTCAATTTCATGGGTTGTTATGCTGCCATTCATGCACTTAAACTCGCCGACATGTTAGCCGTGACAGATCCGAATGCCAGGATACTGATCGTTTGCACCGAATTATGCACTTTACATTTTCAACAAAAAGCCACAACTGATAATATTACTTCCAGTTTACTTTTCGGGGACGGATCGGCTGCTGTTCTTGTTACCGGTGGAGGAGATCAATCAGAAGGTTTTCCTCTGATTGGTTTTTACGGGGAAGTGATACCCAGGGGAAAGCAGGACATGTCATGGGCACTATCCTCTACAGGATTTGCGATGACGTTGACCAGTTATGTGCCTTCATTGATTGAAGAGGATTTTGAAAAACTGGTTAATCAGGCCTTGGCCAGGCAGGGTTTTTCACGTGATCAGATTACCCAATGGGCAATCCATCCGGGGGGCAGAAAGATCCTGGAAGCAATTGAAAAAAGCCTTTCCCTGCCAAAGGAAAAACTGGAAACATGTTACCAGATTCTCAGTGAATATGGGAACATGTCTTCTCCGACCATTTTATTTGTACTCAAGGAAATTTTATCTGATTTGAAAAAAATACAAAATCAAAAAGTATTCGCCGCTGCTTTTGGCCCGGGACTGACAATGGAAACTTTTATCGTCGGATCTCCCTCCTGAATGAAGTTATTTTCCCAAAATATTTTGTACCGGATACAGGGTTTGAATTTCTTACTTTAACATATGGATTTTTCCACACGCGCAGACTCACTTGAATTACTTGACCAGCCAGGTATACCGGCAGCGGACATTCAACGGAATCTGTATGAGCTGTCTGTTATTAATCAAAAATTGGGTGGGCATGCCGTAACGGTAGAGGGATTTTTCCGCCTGGCTGGCAACCCGGCGCAAATACAGGTTTGCGAAATTGGTTGCGGCGGAGGAGACAACCTGAAGGCAATTGAAAAGAAAGCAAAGAGGCGGTATCCCGGCCTTTCATTTACCGGAATAGACATTAATGGAGATTGCATACATGTAGCAGAAAATATAAAATGGGAAAAACCCATACGCTTCCTGGTGAATGATTATAAAAAAGTTCACTTTGAATCAAAGCCTGATATCATATTTTGTTCTTTATTTTGTCATCACTTCAAAGAAAATGAGCTCGTTGACATGTTTCGTTGGATGTCCCGAAACTCTGTCTTAGGTTTTTTTATTAATGATTTACATCGGCATATGTTTGCCTATCATTCCATTCGTATGTTAACTTCTCTTTTTTCAAAATCTTACCTCGTAAAAAATGATGCGCCTTTATCTGTTCTGCGTGGTTTCAAGAAAAAGGATCTTACCGCTTTATTGGACAAAGCCGGTATTTCGAATTATACGATCCGGTGGCGGTGGGCTTTTCGCTGGCTCGTAATCGTACGCTCATGATAGCAGAACGAAAATATGATGTCGCCATTGTCGGAGGCGGTCTGGCCGGACTTTCTCTTTCTATATTGCTTTCCCGAAAAGGGTACCGGATATGCTTATTCGAAAAAGAATCCTATCCTTTCCAAAAAGTATGTGGTGAATATATCAGTATGGAAAGCTGGGATTTCCTGGTCAGTCTGGGCCTTCCACTGGCAGATTGGGACCTTCCGAAAATTCGGGAGCTCATTGTAACAGCTCCCAATGGAGAATCTATAACAGAATTACTTCCATTGGGGGGATTTGGGATCAGCAGGTACAAACTGGATGCCGCCCTGGCAGCCATTGCCCGCAAGGAAAATGTCGACCTTTTTGAAAATACAAAAGTAAATAATATACATTTTGACAATGACCATCATCAAATAGAAACCAGTACCGGACTCTTCATGTCTTCAGTTGCCTCCGCATGTTTTGGAAAAAAAGCCAATATGGATGTCAAATGGAAAAGATCATTCCTGAAACATCACAATCAAAATTATGTGGGTGTAAAATATCATGTAAGGGCCCAATTGCCCGATCGGCAAATCGCCCTGCATAATTTCCCGGGCGGTTACTGTGGAATATCAAAAATTGAAGACGGGCGTTTTTGTCTCTGTTATCTTACGACTTCTGATAATTTGAGAAGGAGCGGGCAGTCTATCTCAGTGATGGAGGAAAAAATCCTGAAACGGAATCCGGTATTACGGAAACTTTTGGATGAAGTAGTTGTTTTATTCGAAGAACCGGTTACGATTGCCCAAATCAGTTTTGCGAAGAAAAGTCAGACAGAAAATCATGTACTATGCGTCGGCGATGCAGCGGGAATGATTACTCCGCTTTGCGGAAATGGAATGAGTATGGCCCTCCACGCATCAAAAATCGCCTCCGAATCAATATCTCTTTTCCTGAATAAACAAATAAAGCGCAATGAAATGGAAAAAAGATATCAGAGAGACTGGAATCGTCAATTTTCTTCCAGGTTAAGAACCGGACGTATTATCCAGCGTTTTTTCGGAAATCCATTTTGGTCCACCTGGCTGATCCGTATCATGAAACCATTTCCCTTTATTGTTCGTGCACTCATCCGGCAGACTCATGGCGAGAAATTCTGAATTGACCTGATGGCACGTGAATTGAGATGTTGAATCATAAACTATAATCTTTACTGAAATTTTTTATATTGTCGTATGAAAAACCTCTTGATTCTTTATTTAACGGTCAGTTCCTGCGCAGCCCTGGGACAGGATAAAAATTCGTTCTTCGCCCTGGATGCGAAAATGAACCAGACGGTACTGGATTCATCTAAATATATTTTATGGGTACATGAGACGGATAGTGCCAGATGGCAATGGGACTATTATTATACCTGGGGTTCCCTCGTAAAATCCACCCGGTATGCTGATCATGATGGAACCATGGCAGATGGCAGATTCTGCAGGTATAATTCAACGGGCGATATCGATTCCACCGGTATTTTTGATCACGGCAAAAAAAACGGTAGCTTCTTTAAATTTAAAACCTTTTCAAAGGATAGCATCATCACCGTTTGGCAATATGATTATGTGGAAGACAGTCTCGTCAAATCAATTGATTTGTTAGCAGCACAAAAAAATAAAACGGTGGATTCAACAAAAGAAAAAGAATCGGAATACCCCGGCGGCATAAGCCAGTGGCAGCGATATTTGATAAAAAATATACAATATCCGGAAAGGGCACAGAATAAGGACATACAGGGCCAGGTGCAGATTATTTTTAAAGTAGACAAAGACGGAAATATAGCGGATCCTTATATCCGAAAGTCAGTTGAATATTCCCTTGACCAGGAATCGTTGCGTCTTATCATTCAATCAGGCAAATGGGATCCGGCGACAAAAGACGGTATTCCGGTTAATTCCTATAAAATCCAGCCATTGAATTTCAGGCTTGAATCTCAATAATTAAACTTTTCATCCAGCCCTTTGTTAATCATCTATGCCTCCCATTTCAAAGAAAACACTGGTTCTAGGTGCCTCCGCCAATCCTTCCCGTTACAGTTATCTTGCCATCAATAAATTACGGGAGCACAAGCACCCGGTGGTTGCCATTGGCAGAACAACTGCTATCGTCGCAGACATTCCGATTCAATCGGAAACCAGTCCCATCCCGGATCTGGATACCGTTACGATGTATCTGAATTCTATAAATCAGAAAAATTATTACGATTATATCCTGGACCAGCATCCAAAACGTGTCATATTTAATCCCGGTGCAGAAAATCAGGAATTTGAAAAAATTCTTGAGGAAAAAGGAATTCAAACCGTGGAGGCATGTACACTGGTACTATTAACAACAGGGCAGTATTGACAGGAATATTTTTCTCTGCCTCCTTAACTGCAAGTCGACATTCTCATGGCTCTATATTACAATTCCCGACCCTGAAATTCCCAATTTAGGAACAATTCCCATGCGATATATTCGTTTTTAATATGGCAATATCCTGAATGTTGCTCTCTCAATCCGATGAATACCCTGAAAACGATCTTAACCAGCCTTGGCCTACTGTTCAGCCTGATATTGTCGGCACAAAAAAGTGATACTCCAACGGATCTTCCCTATTCAAATAAAATCGAAGTGAGCAGCAAGGCTTTGGAATCTTTATTTCTCGCTCCTGAAATAATCTCCCTTGATCTTGCACCGGATTTCAGATTGGAAGGGAAAATTAAAAATAGATCTGACCACGGAAGTTCTGTGACTTCTTTGCTGATCAAGGTTGAAAGCCGCCCGGGTGGCATGTTGAGCATTTCACGACATACAGATCCAAAAGGAAACATATATTATGCAGGCCACCTGCTGAAGTTACACGAGCCGGTGGGCCTGATGCTGATAGAAAAGGATCAGCATTATTATTTTATAGAAACCCAACAAAGATTCCTCGTAGCTGAATGAAGAAATATTATATCCATATCGTGAGTATGCTCCTGTTTGTGCAGACAGATATATTTGCACAAACACCCCTGCTTAATAGTTATTCGCCTGCTACCGCAACCGTTTACCTGGTTTTTGACGGCGCTGAAGTAGATGGAACCATTTGGAATGAACACGGAAAAATTGTTGCAGCACCCTCCGGATTGAGTCCGGCGTCTATCACCTGGATACATAAAATGATATCAGAGCATTTCAAATTATTCAACCTGAATATCACTACCGATCCTGCAGTGTATGAAAGGGCACCTGTGCATCAGCGTACCCGTGTTATTTTCACAGCAAATGGGAACTGGTATGGACCTGCTTCAGGCGTGTCGGCAATCGGTTCTTTCGTTTGGGGGGACGATACACCGGCCTGGGTATTCATGGACCCTCTTTCCAACAATGCATCTTTTATTGCCGCGGCTGCTACGCACCAAATCGGACATACATTGGGTTTACAGCATCAAAGTGTTTATGATTCTTATGGCAGCATGATCACCGAATTGAGCGGTGGCGAAAGCAATATATTCTCAAACCAGGCACCCCTGATGGGTATACCATTTTATAAGCAGGCAGACTGGAAAAACGGGCACCCTTCTACCGGTGCTCAAAATGTTCAAAGTGATACTGCCTCTATTGCGGGTGCTCCTAACTACATCGGATACCGGAAAACCAATGACGAGGCGGTTTCAGGTGACAATACCATAAAAATAGAAAGGCAGGACCCAAATTATCTCTCACTCATAAGTTCCGGAGATTATAGCTTTCGACTGTTTGATATCAGCGGGCGCTTACTCACACAGGGTATGCTTAAACCCGGCTTTAATGAAATCCGTGCCAGTACCGCTTCTTCAGGGGTTTATGTATTACAGTGGTCAGGGGGTTTTGGCTCATCTTCACAAAAGGTCATTCATTAATAACATATATTTTTTTCACTGACATGTTTTTTCGCTAAATTCGAAAAACCTATTTCCATATGCTATGGCGAAAATTTAATGGCGACCTTATTGAATTACCGATTATCCGCGAAGTAGAAAACGCCATCCGGCGTGAAACAAAAAATGGATATCATCTAAAAGTTTGCATCGGAACTGACTCTCAGGTTAAAGGAGCAGAAACAGAATTTGCAACCGTGATCGTTTTTTTACGTGAAGGACATGGCGGGTTCATGTTCATACACAACGAAAAAACAAAAACACGCTACAGCATCAAGGAGCGTATGCTGGTTGAAGTGGCAAAGAGTATTGAAATTGCCTATGAA
>Ga0206913_1137_pt1 | contig 15068 bp, 13 predicted proteins | sample Alteio_BWOrgHeat_72_FD_152942 | JGI IMG/M metagenome (GOLD analysis project Ga0206913, IMG submission 152942) | Enriched cells from forest soil in Barre Woods Harvard Forest LTER site, Petersham, Massachusetts, United States -... | ecosystem: Environmental > Terrestrial > Soil > Temperate forest >... | reverse complement strand
TATCCCTGACGGTTATGCGCTGAGTGACCTCCTGTTATACAACGCTAATGTGTTTGTGACTCCCGGAGGTATATTTGGCAACGCAGGAAAAAAATATATCCGCGTAAGTCTGTGCGCTCCGGAAAATAAAATACTTGAAAGTTTCGAGCGAATAAAAAAAGCAGGATTCATTAAACCAAAACAACATGTTTAACACAGTTACGATTGTTGGAGTAGGCTTAATCGGTGGATCATTCAGTCTTGCCCTGAAGGACTATAAACTGGTGAATAAGGTCATTGGCGTGAGCCGAAGCGGAGCAACAGCTCAAAGAGCATTGGAGCTTGGAATAGTAGACGAAGTGTTGCCATTGGAAGAAGCAGTGCAACAAAGTGATTTGATATACCTGGCCATCCCGGTAGATGTTACGCTGCCCGTCATGAAGACGATCCTCGACCTGATGAATTCAAATCAAATCGTGGTTGATGCGGGATCTACCAAACAGGCCCTTTGTAAGCTTGTTTCTGACCATCCGAACAGGGGCCGCTTTGTTGCTTCGCATCCTATGTGGGGAACTGAATACAGTGGACCGGATGCTGCAGTACATGATGCATTTCGGGGACGAACTTGTGTAATCTGCGAACGAGAAAAATCCGATCCGGACGCTGTGGAACTGGTAGAGAAAACATATTCAATTCTGGGCATGTCGATGGTAAATATGGATGCAGAAAGCCACGATGTACATGCGGCATACGTAAGTCACATATCCCATATCACTTCATTTGCACTGGCCAATACTGTTCTGGAAAAAGAAAGAGAAGAAGATGCCATATTTGAATTAGCGGGTGGCGGTTTTGAAAGTACCGTACGACTGGCGAAGAGCAGTCCGGCCATGTGGGGACCTATTTTTATGCAAAACCGGGAGAATGTGTTGGATGTACTAAACGAGCACATCATGCAATTGCGTAAATTCAAAAGTTGCCTGGAAAAGGAAAACTATGATTATCTGCAGGAGTTGATGGAAAATGCCAATAAAATACGCAGAATACTCAAATAAGCTGAACGCTTAATGCTTAACGCTTAATGCCTAAAACTGTTTGACTTTCGATGATTTTTAATGTATTATAAGAATGATTTCGAAGATGGTTTTGGTATTGAATGGATTGTGTAAAATGAGAGTACAATTTATCAAAGAGCGTTAAGCGTTACGTGTTGAGCGTTAAGCTAAAGGACGCGTTGAGCGTTAAGCTTAAAAACGTACCTTTGCGCAAAATTTCAGAACTGTATGAGTACATTTGAAGGGCTTGGATTACACGAGAACCTGTTGCAGGCAGTAACAGCGTTAGGGTATACCATTCCTACCCCCATTCAGGAGAAGGCCATTCCTGTGTTAATCAGCGGCACCAAGGACCTGGTTGGTCTGGCGCAAACAGGAACGGGCAAAACAGCAGCATTTGGGCTACCCCTTTTGCATCTTCTGAAAGTAGAACATCGTTTTCCCCAGGCCCTGGTGGTATGTCCGACCCGTGAGCTTTGCATGCAGATCGTTTCGGAGCTCGAGCTTTTTAAAAAATTCATGTCAGGTGTGCAGGTATTGGCTGTTTACGGAGGGACGTCCATCGGAATGCAAATCCGGGATTTGAAAAGGGGCGTTCAGATAGTCGTGGCAACACCGGGCCGTCTGATCGACCTGATTGAAAGGAAAGCCATTAACCTCGAAGAAATTAAATATGTGGTATTGGACGAAGCCGATGAAATGCTCAATATGGGTTTTCAGGATGATATCGAATTCATTCTGCAGAATACACCCAAAAGAGACGCCACCTGGTTATTCAGTGCAACGATGCCCCCTGAAATCAGGCGTGTAAGCCGTAAGTACATGAAGGAACCCTTGGAGATCACGGTGGGTAAAATGAATACCGCAAATAAAAATACTGATCACCAATATTTTATTACGAATGCCCATCACCGTTATGAGGCGCTGAAGCGGATGATTGATTTTAATCCGGGGATCTATGGAATCATTTTCACACGTACCAAAGCAGATGCACAAAGTATTTCCGAGAAACTCACCAGAGAAGGATATGATATTGACGCATTACATGGAGATCTGACGCAGCAACAGCGGGATAAAGTGATGGGTGAATTCAGAGAAAAATCTCTTCAGTTGTTGATCGCTACAGATGTTGCCGCCCGCGGTATAGATGTAGTAGGGATCACCCATGTTATAAATTATGAATTGCCGGACGATGTAGAGATTTACACACACAGAAGCGGGAGAACAGGCAGGGCGGGCAATACCGGTGTTTGTTTGTCTATTATTAATTCAAGGGAACTGGGGAAAATTCGTCAGATAGAACGAATGGTTCAGGTGCCGTTTCATAAAGTGGAAATTCCAACAGGCAAGGATGTATGCCGCAAACAGTTTTTTCATTTCATGGAAAAACTATTATCGGCCGATATCAGTCATGGTGATTATGAAACCTATGTTCCGATGCTGGAGGAAAAATTTGCAGATGTGAGCAAGGAAGAAATATTAAAGAGAGTCGCATCCAAAGAATTCTCGCGGTTTCTGAAATATTATGAAAATGCGGAAGACCTGAATGTACGTGCTATATCAAGGGATAGAGACAGGGAGGCAGCTCCACGGGGACATAGAGAACGGATACCCATCGGAGGCAGCCGGCGGGAACCTTCACGTCCTGCATCCAGCTTTTCACCGAGCAACGGTGATTTTGTAAAACTTTTCGTAAACCTGGGCACCAAGGACGGTTTTTACAAAGCAAGCTTTTTACAGTTCGTTCTGGATATGAGTGATTTACGCAAAGATGTGTTAGGGAAGATTGATATGAAGGAAATGAACAGCTGGATAGAAATTGACAAAAATGCGGCGTCCCAGATGATCCGGTCGATAGACGGAAAGAATTATAAGGGTCGAAGAATACGGATGAATGATGCGAACTCAAGATAGTGTGGTTAATGTGTGATTGTATTATTAAAAACAGATATACAAACCAATACTCATGGTAGCGACTAAAACAATGAAAGAAGTGACGCAGGAGGCCTGGGCCAGGCGTCCCCTGATAATTTCCGGTCCATGCAGTGCGGAAACGGAAGAACAGGTTATGAAGACTGCCGTGCAATTACAAGAAACCGGCAAAGTAGATATCATGCGGGCAGGCATTTGGAAACCCAGAACCCGTCCGGGAAGTTTCGAAGGCATTGGAACCAAAGGTCTTGCCTGGCTGCAAAAAGCACGTGAAATTACCGGCATTCCTGTGGCTGTTGAAGTAGCTACCGCTAAACAGGTGGAGGACGCGCTGCATTTTGATGTAGATGTACTCTGGATCGGTGCCCGAACAACTGTCAATCCATTTAGTGTACAAGACGTGGCGGATGCTCTTCGGGGAGTTGAGGTTCCTGTATTGATAAAAAATCCTATCAACCCCGATCTTGAATTATGGATCGGTGCTGTAGAACGAGTTGCTAAAGCGGGTATAAAACAAATCGGACTCATTCACAGAGGCTTCAGTTCTTACGGAAATACTGAATATCGCAATGCACCCATGTGGCACCTGGCCATTGAAATGAAGCGCCGCCATCCAGGCATGCTGTTTATCAACGATCCTTCCCACATTTGTGGCCGCAGGGATATTTTGCAGGATGTTGCACAAACCGCTATTGACCTCGATTTCGACGGGTTGATCATTGAAAGTCATATCGATCCGGATAAAGCATGGAGTGATGCCAAACAACAAATTACGCCTGCCAGGCTCGGAGAAATGCTTTCAGCTATCCGCTGGCGCAGGGAAGATGTTGCCTCTGATGAATATCACGCAAACCTTGAGAAATTAAGACAACAAATTAACCAGCTCGACGATGAACTAATGCAGATCATCGGTGAACGAATGAAAATTTCTGAAAAGATCGGACAGTACAAGAAAGAAAACAATATTACGATACTGCAGACGAACCGTTGGAATGCCATTCTGGAAAGGGCTTTTAAGAAGGGTGATAAACTTGGCCTCAGCCAGGAATTTATTACCAAATATTTTGATGCCGTACATATGGAAAGTATTAACCACCAGAATAAAGTGATGAACTCTTAGAAAAAACGAGTCATGCTGAAAAAGACTTTTTCATTTTCTGTTTCCAAAACCACCTGTTACTTTGATGCTTCTTTTGCTCAAATCGGGAGCGTGGTTGAGAAGGACAGGTCCATATTTATAACGGACCAACATGTATATGATCATCATAAAAAATTCTTCAAGGGAACAAAGTTCATCCAGATACCTGCCGGAGAGTCCTTTAAGGTTCAGTATATCGTTGATACGATTGTTGACCAACTCATAAGTTTTGGTGCCGACCGGCAAACAACCCTGATCGGTGTCGGTGGCGGCGTGGTAACAGATATCACCGGTTATGTAGCGTCTGTTTACATGCGTGGTATCCCTTTTGGATTTGTTCCCACATCCATTCTTGGCATGGTGGACGCTTCCATTGGAGGTAAAAACGGCATTGACGTAGGTAATTATAAGAATATGGTTGGTGTGATTCGTCAGCCTGGATTTTTATATTATGATGTATCCCTGTTGCAGACCCTGCCTATAGAGGAATGGGTTAACGGATTTGCAGAGGTGATTAAACATGCTGCGATTAAAGACGCAACCCTATTCAGGGACCTGGAAAAAAATTCCATCAATAGTTACCGGAAGAATAAAGCAGCGCTCAGCGATCTGATCCGAAAGAACGTCATGATCAAATCAGCTGTTGTTCAGAAGGACGAATTTGAAGGATCTGAACGACGATTATTGAATTTTGGACATACCCTTGGTCATGCTATAGAAAATGTATATCATCTTCCACACGGACATGCGATTTCTATTGGTATTAAAGCAGCCTGCCTGATCTCTGAAGAAATGCTGAATTTCAAAGAGACTGCCCGGGTAACCAATCTGCTTCAGCAATATGGCCTGCCTATCGACATACCGGTGGATTTTGGTAAGGTAGTTGAAATCATGCGTATGGATAAAAAGAAGACCAGGGATACCATGCATTATGTATTGCTGGAAAAACTTGGGAAGGCGATTATCAAACCGATTCCTATGACCCATCTTGAAAAACTTCTTTATTCTATTGCCCGAGCCAGATAAAATAAGATGAACGTTACAATATCTCCGTCTGTTATACAGGGTAACCTGCAGGCTCCTGCATCTAAAAGCTCCATGCAAAGGGCTTGTGCTGCCGCATTGGTTTCGCAAACAAAAACACATATTATCAGTCCCGGATTCTCAAATGATGACCATGCAGCCATCGGTGTAATTCGTGCATTGGGAGCATCGGTGGAAAATCTGACGGATGGATCTCTTTTCATTGACAGCAAGGGAGTCAGGCCGGTAACTGATTATGTGAACTGCGGTGAAAGTGGCCTCGGAATCAGGATGTTTGCGCCACTGGTCGCGATGAGTGGCCATGCCATGATCATCGAAGGAGGTGGAAGTTTGCTGAATCGTCCAATGAATTTCTTTGATGAAATATTTCCAAGACTTGGGGTGGATGTTCGCTCAAATGCAGGTAAACTTCCACTTCGTTTACAAGGTCCATTAGTTCCGGCAAATGTCCAAACCGATGGTTCCCTGAGTTCCCAGTTCCTGACAGGTCTGCTGATGGCATACGCAGCTTCAGATGCAAAAAATGTAACGATTGAGGTAAACAATCTGAAGAGCCGGCCATATATTGATCTAACGTTGTCGGTTATGCGAGATTTTGGATTGAAGCAGCCGCAAAATAATAATTACCGGTCTTTTTATTTTTCTACTGAGGATTGGCGTAAACCTACGGGTACTATTGAATATGCTGTTGAAGGTGACTGGAGCGGTGGGGCATTTCTTTTGGTGGCGGCGGCGATCGCAGGCCACGCTACCATTCGCGGTTTGGATCTTGATTCCGCTCAGGCGGACAAGGCCATCCTGGTTGCTTTACACAGAGCCGGCGTGTCGATGTTTTACGACAAGAAAGAAATTAGTATTCAGGAAACCGGACCTTCAAAATTGAAAGGATTCGAATTTGATGCAACAGATTGTCCGGATCTATTTCCACCACTGGTAGCCCTGGCTTCTGCTTGCCAGGGCCCCAGCTTTATCAAAGGTGCAAGCCGGCTCACGCATAAAGAGAGTGACCGGGCAGTCACGCTGCAGGAGGAATTTGGAAAATTAGGTGTTGATATTCTTCTCCATGGAGATATGATGGGAATCAAAGGAACAGATCATATTAAGTCAGCGACTGTTCATTCCCGACACGACCATCGGATAGCAATGGCAGTTGCAGTCGCGGCACTCAGAGCATCGGGTCCTGTTCAGATTGAAAAGGCCGATGCTGTCAATAAATCCTATCCTTCATTTTTTGATGACATCGAAAAATTAGGCGCGTCGATACATGTCTTAAATAAGATATATTAGTATGAATTCATTCGGACGTTTATTCAGGATGACCATTTATGGTGAATCTCATGGAACAGGGGTGGGATTGGTGCTGGATGGTTGTCCGGCAGGACTTCCCCTGAAAGTGGAAGATTTTGAAATGGATATCGAAAGAAGAAAAGGTGGAATACAGAAGGGTACCACGCCGCGCCAGGAATCTGATATCCCTATTTTTAAAACAGGCATTTTCAATGATAGAACCACGGGAGCACCGATCACTATATACTTTGAAAATAATAATACACGTTCCGGTGACTATGAGAAACTGAGAGCCATACCAAGGCCAGGCCATGCAGATTTTGTAGCCCACGAAAAATTTGGTGGTTATGAAGATTACCGGGGTGGCGGTCATTTCAGCGGAAGACTCACTGTTGCGCTGGTGGCAGCAGGTGTAATCGCAAAAAAATTATTGATGCTCGTAGACACAGATATGCATGCTGAAATAAAGGAAATTGCAGGCATGACAGACCTGGACGCAGGACTTCAGAAGGCGATAGATGCCAAAGATTCAGTAGGAGGGATTATAGAATGCCGGGTTCAAAATCTGCCGGCTTCGCTCGGAGAGCCTTTTTTTGATAGTGTCGAATCACTGATTTCGCATGCAGTTTTTTCTATACCGGCAGTTCGAGCCATCGAATTTGGAACAGGCTTTGCAGCAGCCGGGATGTTTGGCTCTGAGCATAATGATGCCATAGCAGATAAAACCGGTAGAACCATTACCAATCATGCCGGTGGGGTTGTGGGAGGTATCAGCAACGGGAATGAACTGGTATTCAGAATTGCAATCAAACCCACTTCTTCTACACCGAAAGAACAGGAAACTTTCAACCGCGAAACGGGTGTGAGAGAAATTTTTTCTGTTAAAGGCCGACATGATCTTTGTATTGCCTTACGTGTGCCTGTTGTGCTGGAGGCAGTTACGGCGCTGGTTCTCGCTGATCTTTTATTGCTGGAACAAAAGATTCCCCGAGTTTTGAAAGACCGGGAAGATGATAATCAATAATCGAATCCGACAAACCAAATGCTCGAGCTGTCAGCTTTATTGGTTTTTCTCTAATTCCGCAAAACTCAGATCCAATACTTCAAAATTTTCTGCATGAGGCCAGCTGAAGTGCCACCATTCAGTGGGAAGCGGGACGAAGCCATATTTTTCCATTGTCTGTTTTAATAATTCCCTGTTTGCCATTCGCATTGCATCCGTTCCATTAAAATCCTGCCGGGCGCTATCCGAAAAATTATCAAAATCAGTGGGCATGGGTAAAAGCTGATGTGTTTTCGAATCTGCCAGTGTCAGATCCACAGCTACGCCGCGATTATGCCCGCTTCCTTTTGCAGGATTTGCTGCGTATCGTTCGTCCTTCACGGGAATCCATATCTCGACTGTTACGGCGTAGGGGCGATAAGCATCGAAAATGACGAGGACTAATCCCCGACGGGCAAGGTCTTTGGCGACATCGCCGAGCGCCTCAAACACTGGTTTTCGGAGAAAACTGTTTTTTGTATTTTCGGGGTACAGTTTTTTATGCAGGAAATTATTTGAGGTTGCGTAACGCAGATCCATGATAATCCCGGGTATTTGTGCTATGGATACCATCTGCTTCTCCGGATGGTGCATTAAACTTTCATTATATATTGAATTACTGTTGATAATTGGCAGGCCATAAGAACTAATGGGGAGATTCTGAGCGGTGACAGAGGCAAAATACAAGCAACTTACGATAGAAATAATGAACCATTTTAATCCTGCTTTCAATATTTTGTTTTTCATCTAATTAGTTGTTTCTTTAAGCCCTTCGAAATACAAAAACGCGGTTAAACCCGAACGAAGGGTCCGAATAAATATACAAACCCGGTTCACACAGATGAAACATTTCAGAGCCTACTTCTTAATTTTCCTGAGTATTGGTATTGCTTTCATTCAATGTAAATATAAGGGTGACAAAGTGCCCGAAAAAGATATCGTAAAGAATCCGGCTAAACTGGAGGAGAGTACGGCAGAAGACATACAACATACACTCGAATATTTGAAGACGCATCAGGGTAGGCTCAATGATTCTGTCCACATCAATTTTATTAACCTGCTTGACAGTTTGTATGATGCCCGTCAATATAAACCAATCTGGATACGACGGGACAGGACCATTCCCGAAGGGTCATCTTTTGTCAACCTGATTCAGAACAGCCGTCTTTGGGGTCTTTTCCCAAATGACTATCACTATTATATGTTATCGTTTATAGACCGTGCCTTTTCTCTGGATACAAATGCTGCGAGAAATGCTGCACTATGGGCCCGTAAGGATCTTTTATTAACAGACGCTTTTTTTCAAATGGCCCGTGATCTGAAACGGGGTCGGATCCCCTACGACAGCGTTACTCTTCGTACGGATACATTATTAAGGGATAGTTTTTATACCAGTTCTTTGAATGAGGCTTTGTTGACAGGTAATGTTTCCCAGGTATTGCATAATCTGGAACCGAATTGGAAGGGATATGATTCGCTTAAATCATATATCGGGTCATTTCTTGATTCAGCGAATTTTGCCGCCTATACTTATCTGCCGTATCCATATATTGATTCTGTCAGTTTTTTTCATCTGCTACAGAAGCGCCTGGTAGAAACCGGGAACTTATCTGACACCGTTCCTCCGATGGATCCTGCCCGTTTCAGATTAGCCATTATTAATTTTCAGAAGAAATATGAATTTAAAATCACGGGTCATATTTCAAACTCTCTGATTGACAAACTCAATAATACCGACCAGGAAAAATTCAAGCGGATTGCAGTTACACTTGACCGTTACAAACAATTACCGGATAGCCTGCCTTCAACTTATATATGGGTCAATCTGCCGGGTTATTCACTGACAGTGATGAATCATGATACCGTTGTGTTTACTTCCAAAGTTATTGTGGGAGGTCCTGTTACCCGGTCACCGGTATTGACCAGTGAGATTTCAAATTTTATTACGATGCCCCAATGGACAGTGCCCTATAGCATCATATTCAAAGAGATGTTGCCAAAAATCAGGGATAACGTAGATTTTTTAGCCAAACAAAATTTAATGGTTGTAAATGATGAAGACAGTGTCGTGGATCCGCATACGATCAATTGGTATAAACTCAGTAAAACGCATTTTCCTTACCAGTTAAAGCAACGGCAAGGCGACGACAATTCGCTGGGGGTGATCAAATTTAATTTTAGAAATAAATATAGTGTTTACATCCACGATACCAATGTGCGCTGGATGTTCGGCAAGTCTTACCGGGCTATCAGTCACGGATGTGTACGCGTAAAGGAATGGGATAAACTGGCGAATTATCTGGTACGTAATGACAGCACAATGACCGGCGAACTTAAAATTCCGCCCGATACGATTAAGGCATATATCGCCCGGGGTGAGAAGCATTTGTTCACCGGATTTCATAAAATACCCCTTTTTATCCGTTATTATACCTGCGAAGGTAAAAATGGCAAAATTATATTTTATGATGATATTTATGACGAGGACAGGAATCTGATTCAAACATATTTTGCCAATAAAAGCGCATTTTAAGCGTAAAACCCAAAACCTAAAGCCCAAAGCCGTTCCAAATAATATGTTCGTGACAGCCGGAGGAACTGGTATTAACATACCATTTCCCAAAAAACTGCGTTAAGCTTTAAGCGTTGTGCTTTAAGCCTAAAACGTTCATCATGAAACGAACCATTTTTCTCCTGAGTTTTATTGCGTCCATGGGGATGCTGAAAGCACAAGGAACCGCAGGAACTGGTTCATCTACCCCGAAACACAGCAAATCCAAAAAGACCAAGCGTGCGACCAGCAATGAAAAAATTCATTATGGCACAGCAAGTTTTTATGCAAATAAATTTGAGGGAAGAAAAACGTCTACAGGTGAAATATTTAGTCAGAAGAAAATGACAGGTGCGAGTAATATACTGCCATTGAATCATTGGGTGCGTGTAACGAACACAAGAAACAATCTCTCCGTCATCCTGCGAATAAACGACCGTATGCATAAAAATAATAAGCGGCTGATAGACCTGAGTAAATCCGCTGCCAGAAAGTTAAAATATACCGGCTACGGACTGGCACATGTAAAAGTAGAACTGCTGGGCAAAAAGCATCCCGGGGAGCTTGCTCAATATTAAGCGACCGCCTTATTTACCAGGGCTGCTGCTTCGCTAAGTAGTATGGCAGACTGCACTTTTAATCCGCTTTCCTCAATCAGTTTTTTAGCCTCCACCGCATTGGTTCCCTGCAAACGGACAATGATTGGCACATGAATATTTCCGATGGAATGATAGGCATCAATAACTCCCTGCGCAACACGGTCGCAGCGCACAATTCCACCAAAGATATTTATGAGAATAGCTTTCACTTTCGGATCCTTGAGGATGATGCGGAATCCTGCTTCTACTGTTTGCGCATTTGCACTTCCACCCACATCCAGAAAATTCGCAGGCTCACCGCCGTTCAATTTGATCATGTCCATAGTAGCCATCGCCAAACCGGCACCATTTACCATACAACCAACATTGCCATCCAGCTTCACAAAATTGAGATTATACTTGCCTGCTTCCACTTCCGTTGGATCCTCCTCGCCAATATCCCGCATACCTTCCAGGTCCGGGTGACGCATAAGCGAATTATCATCCAGGTTCATCTTGCAATCCACTGCGATGATTTTTTCATCACTGGTTTTGAACAGCGGATTGATTTCGAGCATACTGCAATCCAGGCCCACATAAGCGTTGTACAAGTTGGTGACAAACCTCACACAGTTTTTAAAAGCTTCTCCCGAAAGACCGAGGTTGAAGGCAATTTTCCTGGCCTGGAAACCCTGGAGAGCCGCACCCGGGAAAACCCATTCCTTGAATATTTTATCCGGTGTCTTATGTGCCACTTCTTCGATGTCCATACCTCCCTCAGTGGAATACATAAATACATTCTGACCTCTGGATCGATCCAATAAAATAGACAGATAAAACTCCTTAACCGGATTGGCGCCGGGGTAATACACATCCTGTGCCACAAGTATTTTGTGAACCACCCGGCCGGCTTCACCTGTTTGAATGGTTACGAGGGTGCCTCCAAGCATATTAGAAGCGAAATTACGTACGTCTTCAGCATTTTTGGCTACCGCAACTCCCCGTTGTTCAGTGCCCTTGATCTTCCCCTTTCCGCGACCTCCGGCATGTATTTGTGCTTTAACCACCGCAAATGAATTGCCTGTGTTTACCTTGATTTGTTTATACGCTTCCTCAGCCGCATTGGCTGTATCCACGGGTATCCCTTCCTGTACTGGTACGTTATATTTTTTTAAAAGTTCCTTGGCCTGGTATTCGTGCAGATTCATCGCTGAAAATTTAGACGAATTTAAGTGATAATAAATAAACGGTGAAGATGTACAAAATTAATATTCAACCGGAAAATAGGTCTCGGTAGCTTTTAGAAATTGCACACCCAAAACCACCTGTTCAACATATTGTACGATATGCCTGCATATTATGTGCGTCATTAAAGACTAATAAAAAGAAATTGGAGAACCGTGGCGGAGTCTGATCGATGTCATCCATGGGATACAGTAATGAGGAATATAAATAAAAATAAAAAAAGATGAAGAATACGGATCTGTTAGCGAATATTTCGTTCAAATATTTTCAACGGAAAAAAGTAGATTTCAGTAATTGTACTCTCATACTCTCATGCTCCCACACTCTCACACTTGTTTACGGCTGCGCAGGGGTCTTCAGTTTATTCTTGAATACTTTTTCAAATTTTTCCACTTTAGGGCGGATCACAAAAGAACAATAAGGCTGGGAACCGTGTAAACGGTAATAGTCCTGGTGATAATCTTCGGCAGCGTAAAAATGGCTGAAAGGCGTAATCTCAGTAACGATGGGATTGTTATATGCGCCGCTTTTATCCAGTTTCAATTTATATTCCTCTGATTTTTTCTTTTGTTCCTGGTCATGATAGAAAATCACACTGCGATACTGGGTCCCGACATCATTACCCTGACGGTTTAGTGTGGTCGGATCATGCGATTCCCAGAATACTTCAAGTAATTCATCAAAGCTGATCACTTTTGGATCATAAATGATTTGCAGGCATTCGGCGTGTCCCGTATTCCCGGAACATACTTCTTCATAAGACGGATTTTTAACTGTGCCCCCCGAATAACCAGAAGTTACTTTATAAACTCCTTTAAGTTCCTGGAAAACGGCTTCGGTACACCAGAAGCATCCGGTTCCGAAAGTGGCCGTATCGGTCTTTATCCCTGCCGGGATCGTCTCGCTCATTGCTTTATTTTGTGTTGATGATTGATTACAGGAAACCAGCGAAATTGCACTGATTAATATGGCTGTTAACATAGTTGATTTCACTTTTTTTCTTGTGTAATATACGCGGCGGATCCATGGCCGGATTGTAATATATATGACAATTAAGGGCTTTTAAATGTTCGTTAACTAACTTTGTTTTGAATGATACGATATTTCCCGGAATCTGCCCTGGGGCAGCTTGAATTTGACAAAATCAGGGACTTACTGGCAGAAAAATGCAAATCCGCCTATGCCAGGGAGAAAGCTGCTTCCCTGAGGATTCATACACGTCTTGAAATCATAAAAATTGAACTTCAGAGAACCACTGAATTCAAATCTCTGCTGGAACAGGGCCAGTATTTTCCAAGTGAAGACAGCCTCAGTCTTTCCCATGAAATTAAATTACTCGGACTTTCCGGGGCGGTCTTAAATGCAGATCAAATCCTTCAGATCCGAAAGCTGGCGGAGGCCATCCGGCAGATCTTTCACTGGTTCGATCGGGAAAGGCGACTCGCTTACGCCGGGCTCTCGTCCGTTATTAAGGATAGTTATTACGAAAAAGCAATCATCCAATTTATCGATGAAATTTTGGAGGATAATGGCCAGGTAAGGGACAAAGCGTCACCTGAATTGGCTGAGATCCGCATGTCCCTTTACCGGAAGCGAAATGAACTTCGACGTCTTTTTGACCGGATCGTCGCCAGACTCAATAAAGCCGGATTTGTAGCTGAAACAGAAGAAGCTTTCCTGAACGGAAGAAGGGTAGTGGCATTATTTGCAGAACACAAAAGGCAGGTCAAAGGCATCCTGCATGGAGAAAGTGACAGCCGCAAAACTTCATTTATTGAACCGGAGGAAACCATTGGTCTGAACAATGAAATTTTTTCACTGGAACATGCTGAAAGCCGGGAAATAAACCGCATCCTCCGAGATCTGACAGCAAGACTTTCCGTTCATTCCCAACTTCTGAAAACATATCATGAAATCGTTGGAGAATTTGATTTTGTCAATGGGAAAGCCAAACTGGCCATAGACATAAACGGGATATACCCGAATCTGCAGGAAGGATCACATGTTCATCTGATACAGGCCCTTCATCCTTTGCTATTCCTGTATCACAAAAAGTCATTTAAACCTACCATTCCAGTCAATATCCGCCTGGATGATAAAAACCGCATATTGGTTATTTCCGGTCCTAATGCCGGTGGTAAAACGGTTACCATGAAGACCGTGGGTCTGCTACAACTTATGATGCAGGCTGGATTGTTAATACCCGTGCATCCTCATTCCACGCTGGGTATTTTTAAGCAGATTATGATCCATATTGGGGATACACAAAGCCTGGAATTTGAACTCAGTACTTACAGCTCGCAGTTGCTCAATATGAAATATTTCATGGAGCAGAGCAATGGCCGCACTCTTTTTTTTATTGACGAATTGGGAAGCGGCAGTGATCCCAATCTGGGTGGGGCCTTTGCAGAAGTCATACTCCTCGAATTGTTGAAAAAACATGCATACGGTATTGTAACCACACATTATCTGAATCTCAAAGTGATGGCCAACAAAACAGCTGGTATTATAAATGGGGCAATGGCTTTTGATGAAAAAAGTCTGCAACCTCTGTATCAACTAATATTAGGTAAACCCGGAAGCTCTTATACTTTTTCAATTGCCGAAAGAATTGGTTTGCATCCTGACCTGATTAATAATGCACGAAAACTGGTGGACGAAGAACATTTCAGACTTGATAAATTGCTCAACCGAACAGAACAGGATCTACGCGATCTTGAACAAAAGGACAAGGAATTACAACAGATGCTGAAAGAAAATGGCAAACTGAAAACAGAGCTGGAAAAAACATTGCATAAGGAAAAACATCTGCAACAACTGCAGATCCTGCAGGAACAAAATAAAATATCAGCCGAGCGTTACAGTTACCTGAAAGAAATGGAAAGGAAGCTGAAACAGATTATATTCGATTGGCGGAAAGCAGAAAATAAGGAAGAGGTTATCAGTCAGATGCAGGCGCTTTTATTCAATCAGAAGGACAAACCCGTCAATGAAAAAGTAAAAAAGAAATTTGACTCCAAATACGTCGAAGTAGAGGGCGATATCCAACCTGGTTCAGCAGTGAAAATGAAAAAAAGTCACCAAACGGGAACTGTAAGGGAATTGCGCGGTAAGAAAGCGATCGTGCAGGTAGGTATGATACCCATCACGATGGATATTTCTGATCTCGTCCTGATCAGGGAAAAAGCGAAACCGGAAACATCTGCTTAAATAAAAA
>Ga0206913_1136_pt1 | contig 15083 bp, 16 predicted proteins | sample Alteio_BWOrgHeat_72_FD_152942 | JGI IMG/M metagenome (GOLD analysis project Ga0206913, IMG submission 152942) | Enriched cells from forest soil in Barre Woods Harvard Forest LTER site, Petersham, Massachusetts, United States -... | ecosystem: Environmental > Terrestrial > Soil > Temperate forest >... | reverse complement strand
GGAATTTATATGTGGAAGGATGGAAGAAAAAACTGGGATACCATCACAGCTGTATTTGACTATGGCCCGCAAAATGATCCGTCAACAGGCTTCCAGGTGAGTTTTCAATCGCGTATGGATAACGGTGATGATCATGCGACGGAAGTATATTTTTCCAATGGCGGGGAATTAAATCTGGATACCAATAAGATTACACCGGCCGGAGGCCTGACCCAGCATTTTGCGGAAGCCATGCATATGCAGGCTAACCTCCTTCCAACCATGGATTTGTCAAGCGCTGAAAAGGTCGTCACGTCCGCCAATACCGGGGGAGACAGTCTGACGTCAGCCCATATACGAAATTGGATGGAATGTGTCCGCAGCCGTAAGCAGCCGAACGCACCGGTAGAAGCAGGGTATAGTCATTCTATCGCAAACATTATGACCAATGCAGCGGTTCATACAGGTGCAAAAGCCACATTCGATGAAGCCACGCAAAACGTAATGGCGGACGGAAAGATTTTTCTTTACTCGTAATATGATGAATTCTTGCAAATCCGGAAATTATTTTTACTGTTGGTATGCTCTCCTCTCCTGTTGAATGCCCAACAGGCGGAGTACGTAAAATTGACGAAAATTAAAAATGAAAATCAAATTGAGATCCATATAGGGAATTCTCTATTCACCCGTTTTGTATATCCTGACAGTCTCGAGAAACCCGTTTTATTTCCTATATACGATGCGGGCGGAACATTGGTCACGCGTGGATTTCCAATGGAGCCAAGACCCGGAGAACCGACCGATCACCCGCATCACCTGGGCCTTTGGTTTACATATGAAAATGTAAATGGCCTGGACTTCTGGAATAATTCCTACGCCATACCATTTGATAAGAAATCACAATTCGGCTGGATAAAAACAGACAGTATCCTGGAACTGACTTCCGGAGCAACCGGTATACTCCGGTATCATGCGAGATGGGTAAATCGGCAAAACCAGGCCCTGATGGAAGAAAACACCCGTTATGAATTCAGCGGCATAGGTAATCAGGAAAGAATCATCGATCGGATAACAGAACTGACAGCAGATACCGATATTTTATTCGCAGATGCTAAAGATGGGATGCTGGGTTTACGTCTTACTCGCGAACTGCAAATACCCAATAAACAGGACCAGCATTTCACTGACAATAAAGGAAATACAAGTATCGTAAAAAAAGATATTTTTTCCAATGGGGATTATCTGACCAGCGAAGGAAAACGGGGAGACTCTGCCTGGAGTACAAGGGGCCGGTGGTGTAAAGTATTTGGTAAAATAAAAGATGACTCAGTGAGCATTACCATATTTGATCATATAGACAACCCAAATTACCCTACATTCTGGCATGCCCGCGGATACGGTCTTTTCGCGGCAAATCCATTGGGTGAAAAAATATTTACCAATGGAAAATCAGTCCTGAATTTGAAAATGATGAAGGATAAAAAAATAATTTTCAGGTACCGTGTACTCATTCAAAATGGCAGATCAACCTGCACCATCCGTTACCTGAATCAAATGGCGGATTATTTTAGCAAGAAAAATTGAGGAACTGGTTCTACAACCTGTATTTCAAAAGTCAGTAGAACCAATTCCCCGAAAATTCATTTCGTTGGCAGTTTAAAATCCAAACCCTACATATATGGCGAGTCCGTTATTTTTGGCACTGCCCAGTGCAGCACCCGTTAAATTATTCGATTTCCCTATGTCTGTTAGACCATAATTGTATCTGGCGCCGATTGTAAAATTTTCGATGTCGAAACCCAAACCACCTGCCAGTCCGAAGTCCCATCGATTGAAATCATTTGCATTAAGATCCGTAATGTTCTGAATGGTGCCATTGTTGTTTACATCCTTAACATTCGCATTGGTCAGATAAGCTCCATAACCACCCAGATGAATACTGAAATTTTTAGTCAGATTGACAACAGCTAAAAGCGGTAATTCCACATACCCCAGGTTAAATCTGTATTCCCCGGTTCCTTCAACAAAATTATTATAGTCTGTTTTTGAACCCTTCAGGCTATATAATAATTCCGGTTGGATAGAGAATCCCGGTGTAACGGGAATTTTCGAAAAAATTCCCACGTTAAATCCTGCTTTCAGATGATTATCATTAAAATTATCAGAGGAAAGATTGGTTAAATTCAATCCCCCTTTGATCCCGAACTTTGTAGCCAGAGCAGATTCATCTGAAGTCTGTTGTTGCTGGGCATGAACTGTGGAAAAAATTACCAATGACGTCGTAAATAATAGAAATGCAAATTTTTGTTTAATACATGTTTTTGTTTTCATAACAGATTATTTGTTCAGCATAGAATTATTCAATTTCCATGCCTGCACATCTGTAGAAAACCTGTCTTATCTGGTTGGGGCAGGTGATAATCCGGTTTTGGAGTCTTTTATAAGAAAGATAGAATCGCTCAGAACATGTTCAACCTTGCTGCAATTATCCAGATATTTTATTCGGGAATACATATTGATATGATTCAGACTATCTGTATTGATACCGAATGTTGTCGACAGCACATTTGAATATATGGAATCCTTCTGCAGAGTATAATTTACCGCCTTGTTATTATTGATCTTGATATTTAACTGCTGATAGGATTTCATCGGGCTGAAAAAATAAACCTGAACATAAGCAGAATCATTTCCCAGATCATTGATCACCCGGTCTACCATCGGACTACCCTTGGTTCCAATCAGATATCCATACTCATCATATGACTCCATATATACAGGTACCCTGTTCTGATAAAATGTATAGGATCTCAACAACTGATTAGAATAAAATAAATAGGCGCCTCCTTTCAGACTGTCCCAACCCTCATCGTATAACGCAGTAATTTTGTGACCTGAGTCTTTTAAGGTAATTAATTTTACTGTAGCGTTTTTTAAGACATCCGTTACATTGATTAAACAGACCGGGCCTTTGGATTTGCAGGCAAATATGAAAAGTATCAGCACCAATGGAAACCGTTTCATGTTGAGTTATTTTATATAGCCGGCGCGTTACATCACCCGATTCCACCCACTTAAATTAAGAATATTTATTGAATTTTACTTTGTCATTAACCGTAAAATGAAAGTTCAGATATGGATCACTTCAATTTGGCTGTACATTCCATGATCTAATCCTGTTAAACGGATTCTTTTTTTTGCAATCCTTTATATTAGTGAAAGAAAAATTCAGGCGTCTGGTCGTCCTCCTTTCCTGTTTATGTTTGATAAAACAGCTGTCCGCCCGGGATCCAAAAAATATATTTCAGGACTCTGTATCAACCATTTCAAATAAAAGAGATGCAAATTATCTGAAGGATACTTCCACTTTAAAAAAGACAAATTTCAGATTCTCGACTATGAATTCAGCGCACCGGTAAGCTACACTGCCGGCAACTGGACATTCAACTTCACACCCATTGAAGCATTGCCCGTAAACCCGGCCGAAATCAAAGCGACACTGACCGTGGATAACCAGGCAAAGACCTACACGTATAAAGAAAAACTCCCCAATACATTTTACTTCTCCCTGGAAGTAACTTATGCGTTTAACAAAAAATAAGCGGACACCAATTTCGAGCATGGTTAGACATTCAGATTTATCAAATCCGGGCCTGGTGACTGAGCTGAGACGTCATTGCTGAATAAAATAACAAATGCGATCATCATTGGTAATATTTTTTTCATATTGATTTTTTTAAACCCAAATAGAAAGCATATTGGCTTTATGAATTAACCATTCTTTTTGGAGAAGAGATAAAATGAATATTTGAAATTCCCCATTCAATTTTAGGCTTTAGGCTTTGAGTCTTAGGCTTAAAACGCTTCCCTGATATTGAAGTATATGCCGGCAAAACCATCTCCCCGCCCATAATCAACACAGATGTTGGTTCTATCATTTTTGTTCATCAGGATTCGAAGGCCGAATCCATAACCAGGGGCAAGCGAATTAAAAACAGACTGATGTGTTAGTGGATTACTGGCAGTTGTACAATTCAGGAAAACAACACCGCCGAAGAGATTGTTTTTAGTAAGACGGAAACGATATTCTGTTTCTCCGTATATCATATTGTCTCCACGAAATCTGCCCTGTATATAACCTCTGCCTGACCGGTTATAAGTATCCCATGTGATCGCCGGAAGTTCCAGGTATGGCATCTTGCCTGAAGTGACGGACACACCCCAGAACCAGAATGCGAGCACATCCCTGGGAACGGATTTTTTTATTCCGAAATAAGTTCTGTATTCATAATAGAGCATCGTACTGGCCTGTGTACTTCCGAAAGCGACTGTGTTCGCCCTGAATGCCAAATTAAAATAATTTCCCTTAAAGGGCTCGATGGGATTATCCCGGCCGTCATACATGAGATGAACCGACAACCCGTTGGCAGAATAATGTGCCGTATCAAATCCATAAGCTTTCGAATAGTTATAATGCGATGTAAGATGGACAGGCGAATCCAGCCGGAGCGACTGATCATTGATCTTAAAATTGTCGTCGATCATAATGCCCACGCCCGCATACCAATGTTTCGCAAACTGTCTTAAAACAGTCTCGTACAACCGGATATAATTAAACTTCATCGGTTGCGCGGAATCAGAGATTTGTTCTCCACCATTAAAACCCAGTGTGTACGTTTGATTCTTAAGGCCATAAATACCTAAACCATAGGTGTCCTGGTTAAAAAATAACAAACGGTTATCACCGGATATATACCATTTGTTGCCGGGCAAATACATGTCGAACTTTAAATTTAAAAGAAGCTGACTCTTGGTTGTCAGCGACACATTTATTAATGCGGATGATAAATTGGTATTGATGGGCTCGCCCAAAAATTCGGTTATGCTGATCGCACCTCCAATCACAAATCCATTGGCAGGTGTGTATCCGAGGATTGGTAATAAAGATAAATTCTTCACCCCTTTCACCGGAAGAACAATCTGTTGTTTGGCAGCCTTACCAGTCAACTTACGGATAACATCAAATATATCGACCTGCTTATTGAGCTGAAAGGAATCGGAAAGATGTAATTTCCCCTGGCCATAACTCGGCAAATGGATCAGCAAAAAAATAAGTGATCCTGTAAACCAAATGGTTAATTTTTTATGTTTTCTGAAAAAACTATATAGATAATTTTTATGAGTCAATGTTAGTAAGTAAAAAAAAGAGTAAGTAGTTAGTTTGAAACTCTTGTCTAAAAATTTAAACCGATTCTGATCTGAGGTCCGTATTCTTCCATATCGTATATAAACCGGTCTCCACCGCCACTGTCATTATTATAATCCATCGATATGATCCGGTAACCTAAGCCAAATTGCAACAGTTTGGATACACGATAAAAAATGTCCGGCTGCAGTTGCCATGCAAATTGTGACCCAACACCAAATCCTCCGATGTCCGCCCGCAATTGAAAAAGCCATTTTTCATTTATCACTTTCTTTAACCGGGCTACCAACAGCGGATCCACCCAGGTATTTGATTTGGAGCCGCTCATTTTTACTCCGCCGCCTGGCGTGATCACATTGATATCCGCCGAAGCCGTGATATTGTTGATCCGGGCACCTGCCCCGAATTCCAGCCATGAATTGACTCTATAGAGGCCCTCCAGCTCCCACCAGAATTGTTTTAGAGTGGCTGTTCCGTTTAGTACACCGTTTTTACCTGATGCATCCTGGGTCAGGTTCGCATAAAATAAATCGGACGTTAAAGCGAGTTGGTCATTGTGCACTTCGCCATATAACATACCCCCGATTTTAAGATAGCTGAAAATCTTACTGGCAGGCACGCATATAAAAGTATTTGGCAGATTTCCAATGCCTGTCGTACCACTCATACTGGTAAACATGAGATAGGGTTCAAGATAAACTTTGAATTTTTTCGAAGAATCACCGTATATCTGGGCATTCGTATGAATAACGGATAGCAGGCTGCATAATACCAGTAGAAACAAATGAAGTACTCTGTTTTTTTTATATGCTGGTTGATTCATAAAATTATATTATTCAATAAAATAGCCTGCCCTGCTTTAAAAACAGGTTATCTTTTAGTGTAGGACCGGTGTTTGAAAAATGTCATCCGTCGAATCAAATTTACCCATACCGAAACGGGGAATCTAATTTTAGGACATTTAACAGTAAAACCGGCAATAAGCTTGAAGCGTAAAGAGCAAATTGTAAAACTCTATGCCTTGCGTTTCACGCTTTGCGCATTAAAACGCAACTTGCAATAAAAAGGAATGAGATTTTTAAGGCCCCGGCGCCTGATGACATACGCACTTTGGACACTCCTGTTTTCATGGCATATAGGTTTCGCTCAAAATAGTTTTAAGATTTTCCTGGTCGGAGATGCCGGGGATCATGAAGAATCAGGAGAAACCCTGATCAATCTTCGAAAGGAATTATTAAGCAGTCCAAACAGCGCAGTCGTCTTCCTGGGAGATAACAGTTACAAGAATATTTTATGGGGTATGATTCCTTTTGGCTACAAAGGTTTTGACAGCACCCGGAACACAATAGATAAAATCAATTCACAGCTCGCACTACTGGATCATTATCAGGGATGGGCTTTCTTTACACCCGGTAACCACGACTGGTGGAACCGTTTAAATTATGAGCGGGGTCGGCCCAAACTGGCGATGGAAGAAGCTTTTATTTCAAAAAATCTGGCAAAGAATTCCAGCATTACCAACCCGGGAAATGTGTTTCTGCCAAAAAATGGTGGCTATGGTCCTGATTATATAGAATTGAACCATCAAACTATCCGGCTGATATTTATCGATACTTACCGGATCATTATGACAGGAATAAAAAAAAATAAGATCCCGCTGGAAGAATTATCATTTTATGACAGGCTGGATAGTATCATCCGGGCCGGGTACACACTGAATCAAAGGATCGTGATCGTAGCCCATCATCCGGTTTATTCCCTGGGCCCATTAAACAAAACATTGAGTCACCCGTATCTTTTCAAAAGAATAAAGGCATCTTATATTCAATTTCCTTCTTATAAAATGATGGCTTCCAAAATCGATAGTATCCTGCGCCGGTTTCCTGGTATTTATTATGTCAGCGGACATCTGCACGCATTGCAATATTTTTATTCGAAGGACCATGTCCATTATATAATCAGTGGGGCGGGGAGCAAGGAGAATAGGTTATCTGAAAAAGAAATAATCCACTATGACCAGGGACAATTACCAAATGACTTTTTAATTTGGAATTCCGGTGGTTTTTTTGAACTTGAATTTAGTCCCGGATCAACCAATACTTTTATTTTTTACGATAATGCGTTACTGAAATGTTCTTTGGAAGATTAGCAGGAAAAATCCTGAACCTCTGCAGACTAACAACCAAGGTTTACAGAGATATTCCCGACACAAAACAATTACTAACAATAATGCCTATGCGATTATTCCTCTGACCGGGTAGATTTAATGACCATGCATAACTCTGACTCCAGTTCCTTCACAATTTCCCTGTATTCTATTAAAGCATGTTGTTTTTCAGCAATTTCCGATTCGAACTCCTGGATCATCTTTGAACATAAAAATAAATCAGCACAGAGGGATTTAAAATCAGTATCACTTCTGTACAAAATGTCAATGACAGATTTGTGATCAGGAAACATGTTTTTAACCAGGCCCAGTTCGGTTTGAAGTGCGTTCATGAATGGTGATCGTTATAAACTAACGTGTATAATAAATTGTTAACATGGTAATTCTTTGCCAATAGACCCTTAATCCGTATTTTTAAATTTGAAATCCGATTCCCGTTTACTCAAGGTACTCTATTGGTAGTGCAAAGATTGGCTAATCAGGCATTTAACTGTAAAACCTCATCCGATGAGTACCAAAACTATAATCGGTGCTTCCGAAACATTTTCGGAAGATCTTATATACGCGCAGCTCCAGAAAATTTTTCTCTGCCCTGAATTTGCAGTTTCCGATATACTCCGGCGTTTTCTGACTTATATCATTGAAGAAACCCTGGGCGGCAGATCCAATACGATTAAGGAGTATACAATAGCAATTAATGTTTTAAAAAAACCCATCAGTTTTAAACCACAGCAGGATGCGATTGTGCGAATACATGCGGGCAGACTCCGTCGCGCTTTAAACTATTATTATAAGGAACCGGGCATCGCTGATGAAATTGAGATCTCAGTACCCAAGGGCAATTATGTTCCGGTATTCACGAATAAACCCCTGAAAATTTCGATCCCGGAACCAGATCCAAAACCCGTTCAGCAAGAAATGCCAACCGACTCTATAACCTTGGCTGTGATGCCTTTCAGAACCTTTGAAACGGAAATATCCCGACAGGCATTTACGGATAACCTTGGCCAGCAGCTGAGTGCTGAATTTGGAAGATTTCCTAATTTTTCTGTTATTTCCTATTATACAACTCAGCAGATTACATTCAGGAATAGAGACATACAGGAAATCGCTACCCATTTCGGTGCGCAATATATGATAACAGGGAATGTCCAGTTTGAAGCGAAGAGACTCCGGGTGGCGGTTCAACTTACGGAAACCCATTCCGGCTCACAGATATGGACTGAGTTACATCATCTCAATTTTAATTCTTCTAATCTGTTTGAAGTAGGAGACAATATTGTAAGCTCGGTGATTGCGGTATTGGGAGATTTCAATGGAATCATTATACAGCAAATGTCCCGGGGTCTCACGAAAAGTAAATCGGGCACAGCATATTTAACCACACAATCCTGGTACAATATATTTTATTCCAGATTTAACGAAGAAATTTACAGGAGAGCGTATGCGGCCATGCAATATACTATTGAGAAAAATCCTTCGGATGAACTGGCCTGGGCCTTTTTGGGACAATTGTCTCTGCTGGCATTTTTATTTGATCAGCCCACGAGCGAAAATCCGGTGGTCCAGGGTTTGAGAACTGCACGTACCGCCCTTAAAATAAACCCGCTTAGCCAGCATGGACATATTACCCTGGCGATGGCCCATTTTTCTTTGCAAAACAGGCAGGCCGCACTGGATGAATTAGAATACACAATCACCCTGAATCCCAATGCAGTTGGAATCATAGGCATATGCGGCTGTCTGATGATTGTGGCCGGTGAATATGACCGTGGCATCGAGCTGATCCGGAATTCGATTAGCAGGAATAAAGCTTATCCGGCTTTGTTTAAACTCTTCATCAGTTTATACCACTTCAAACAAAAAGAATATTCCCTTGCTTTTGCATGTTCGGATGAAATGGCTATACCGGATTTTGGTTTGAATATTATTTTGCGCGTCGCCACTTTATCCCATATGGGCAGAAAGGCAGACGCTGATCTTCTTGCAAAATCGCTCAAGAATCATTCACTGAATAAAGCCTGGTTCTCAAAAGAATTTCTGAATAGTTTTTTACTTGACGAGGATCTGGTGGATCAGATATATAAGGGGTTCAAATCTTCCAAAATCCCTTTCCTCACGGTTGCATAATGGATTCAAAGTTTTCTGTTTATCGGTTAAATGAGTTGGCGGGAACTTAATTACTAAAAGATTAGATAAATTGCAGTATAACCAAATCGATCCTTTACAAAGCTGCTTGTACGGTTAATCCCAGTCTGGTTCTAAAGCCGCCTCGTCTCCGATCCTTTTGAAATGATTCATTTGATTTCAAAGCAAAAAAATATTTAGTGAATACATGCCGTAATCATCACAAAAGCAGGACCATCCTGGTTTTCATCATGCTGATTTCATGCCTTTCCAGCTTTGGACAAAAAAAACTGGAAGATAGTTTTGATATCAGCAAGGCGAGTTTTTTTCTGCCCCGGCCTTTACCGTCAGGTCATTACTCTTCATCTATTTCAGTTTTATATGTGGTGACTCCCAAAGACTGGACATTGGATAATATAACTGCACCCATGTTCTCCTATCAGGCAAAGTATACTTTGCCGAAAGGCTTCAATCTGCAGGCTGGTCTGTCGAGTCTGATCATTTCAAACCGGATCTATCTTGGTCCCTATTGGAATTACAAAATCAATGATAATTACGTCGGTCTGGGATGGAATGTTGCCTGGAACTATGGCCGACTGAACCAGTTTGGATTTGCAACAACCTTAACCGGATGGGAACAGCAACCATCTATTTCATTCGGTCATGCATTCGCCCATACCGCGGTTACATTCAGGGCAGATCTCTATGTAACCAGCGTCCTGTATATTACTGAAGATAAAAACACCCTCACCACCGCAAATAGTTTTATCAACGGATACAGCTTCTCAGCCAGTTTCGAACAGAAACTGTATAAAAACAGGGCGATTAATTTCGGTTTACAAATGGACTATGTCCAGTATCATATCATAGCCTGGCCGGCATTTCCTGTAAATGGAAAAAGATACTGGATGCCAGAGTTCAAGGTAGGTTTAAACTTATAACTGAAATGAAAATGACTATGAATTCCCGTTATACATACAAATTCCTTATTGTTTTGTTTATTTTCTATTCTTGCTCCAGGAATCAGACAACATTACAACCACCCTTCGATATCGGCAATGTTTCTTTCATCCCTTATACCAAGATGAAACCGATGGAAGCCATTTACGAAGTGGGATCGGGCAGTACGGCCCTGGGAAACAGTTTTGTTTGTAAGGTCTCCAAATACCGGGTTTCGTTCTTCGGTAATGGCGGCATTTTTATGATCCTTAAATACGGACTCGAACAGAATGACGGTTCATTAAAATTCGCTGGCTTTTACAGGTATTCGCAGGACGCAAGACAGGGACTGGTTAATTTCAGTTTACCAAAAGCGGATGCGGATGTATTTCTGAATACTGGTATTATCGACAATCTGGTCATTAATGGGAATATTGAGAATGGAAATGGAACACAAACACCACTCAGCCTGAAATTCACCAAACATTTTTCTGCATATACTCAAAGTACACCCTTCGAGATCTATGCTCACCACGGTGTGCAAACGGTAGCAAATCCACCATTTGCGGAAAATTCTTTGTTAGGCGTTTTGAACGATGAGGATTATGGAGTAAACGGATTGGAATTTGATGTTCAGCTTACTCGCGATAATGTGCCGATCATGATGCACGACGGGAATATTAATGTTCGTTTAACTGAAAAAGGCCCGATTTCAGGTGATTGGACCCAATACTCTTTTAATTTCCTGGAAGAATATATCAAGTTAATAGACGGTCAAAAAATTGCTTCTCTGGCAGAATGTCTGGAGGATTTTATTGACTCCACAACCATGACCTATTTCTGGATGGATATCAAAGGGGACGATGGCATATTCCAGGCGCTCGAACCTGTCGTTTTAAATGCTCAGGCTCATGCAAAAGCGGTGGGGAGAAATGTGGTCATCTATGCAGATTTGCCCTCTACAACCGTGATTGGCCAATTTCAATCCTACCCGCCCTATCGTGCGGATACAAGTTTAAAAACCATGTGTGAACTGACATTGCAGGATGTGATCGACAATGGATGCACACGTTGGGGACCGCGATATTCCCGGGGATTATTGCTGAGTGATGTGGCCCAGGCACATGCCCAGGGTATCAAAGTAATCAGCTGGACGCTGAACGATAAAACATTGATTGAAAATTATCTTCAGAACGGACAATTTGATGGTTTTATATCCGACTATCCCTGTTACGTTGTATATGATTTTTATACGATGAAGTAATTCAATATAAATCTAACCGGCATTTAATATTAAGTATGCGAATTCATAAGATGATAATAGCCTTTTCCTTAAGCCTGATAACCGGGCGGTCGCTGGCGCAAAATGGTGAAGGGGAAACTGGCAAATACCATAAATTTTCAATCTATGCCGGTGGCGGCCCGAGTTATTTTATCAATAACCTCGTCATCCTGAAGGATGATGTCAGCAATTTTAAATATGCCATATCCGCCAGGTTAATGTGGGAACCGCAACATTCATTTGTAGCCCTCGGATTTGAAACCGGGTATTTCCGTTTATATTCAGTGAAAAGCAGATCTCCGCAGCCAAAGGCGGATATTACAAATTCTTCAATTCCACTTATGTTTGTCGTATCCATGAAGTTTTCAAAGAAATTCTATGCAAACTGGGGCATGGGTCAGTCCATTACATTTAATAAAGTAAGCAATACCGATAGCAGTTATAATTACAATGCCAGCACCTGGTCGTTTTCGGATTTTACGGCCACTTTCGGATACCGGTTTGTTCAGAAAGCTAACATTTCTTACGCTGCTGAACTCAAAGGTTTCTACTCTTCCAGTTACCAAAATGCCACGATTGCACTACTCTTTATCGTTGGATTCAGATTATAATTGTTAATTGTCAATGGTTAATTGTCAATTTTTGACTGTGGCAAATCCTCTCCTTTTCATGAACGAATGCCCATACTTATAAACTTATATACTCAACTTCCATTCTTCCATTCTTCCATACTTCCACACTAAAAAGGGAGCTATGCTCCCTTTTTTAGTCTGTATAAATTTAATGAAGTTATTTAGTAGCCATACCCGGAGGAAAACTGGCCATGATTTTTTGTACTATGACAGGAACTGTTTTGTCCGGGTTGCTGGACGGAGCATCAATATCCTGGTTGCCGATGCCTTCCCAAAGTAATTTATTTCCCTGTGCTGAGGCAACTTCAATGATCAGAGATCCGGCGATATAATTCTGAACATTCACTGTTGTAGACATGTTTCCACCACCCCAGGCATAAGGTCGGTATCCGCCACCATAACCGTAGGAATTCGCAACAATTTCTTTTTGGTTCTTTAATACACTGGTGATATTTACCAGCAGGTCAGAATTTTCAGCTTCTGTGAAACCTTTCGCAATCATTTGTTGCCTTACAGCGTTGATTATCCGATTTTGGTTTAGCTGGCTGAGTGCCTGGTATTGCTGTTCCAGTTTTACGATCCTGAATGTATGATACTGACTGAAATTGGCTGTATGATCATAGTCATTGGTTACAGTGAGGGTGGGTCCGCAAGATGTGAGTAAAATCAGTGAGGAGAGAATGACGGCAGATAAGGAGATCAATTTTTTCATAAATGTTGTTTTATAAGAAATATGTTGCATGCGTTTCTTAATAAAGTTAATTAAGCGGAACCAAAAATCAGGAAATAATGATAGTTTAACCGTAAAACAATCACACCTAATTCGGAAGAAGCCGTTTTTTTGCATCAATTTGGAATCGGCCTTCCATTAGACAGATATTTTAATCTACCGAATCATTTAGTTTAACCGTTAAACGACAGATCCGTGAGAATACCTCTTTTGAAGCTGGTTTTGTTATGCTGTTTCGCTTTGGCATCGGAGTGGCTGCTGGCGCAGGATTCGTCCAGCAAAAAAGAGATATGGCCTGAATTGGATGTTTATTACAGGATCAATGAAAAAATTCGCCTGTATGGCATGATCTCTGGTACCCGATCCAATTCGGAGTACACAGATGGCAGCGCGGGCGTCTACCTGGACTATTTCGCGCTTCCCTGGTTAAAAGGGAGGAGATATGCAGATCTGCATGATACAACCCGGGGTTATTACTGGTCCTTCAGAGTAGGCTATTCGTATTCGAATGCGCCACCCGGTAATGAAAGGAGAGAAATAAATATCCTGGAAACAGAAACGAACAGCAACTTTTATTTGCCCCTGGAGATTACACTTATAAACAGAAACCGGCTGGACTGGCGCTGGGTGAATGGAGATTTTCAACCTATTTACAGACCCAGGGTCAAATTTATCCGGAACTTTAAGACAGAGTATCTGACTTTTGATATTTATCTTTTGACAGAATATTTTTTTTATTTGAATGACAATACGCAGAACAGACTTCGCCTGACGGCGGGATCCGATATCAAAGTCAGCAGGAATATCGATTTTGAAGTTTATTATTTATACCAATTTCAAAATAAACCCAGCGTAAAACCACTGAATGCGATCGGCCTCCAGCTGAATTTTTATTTCAAGTCGAAACGATATAAACAGGAACTGGAAGCGGCTGAAAAAAAGCCCTGATTTTCTTCATCACTTTTTGTCCTAACTATTGTATTTGGCTTTAGGCGTTGAGCGTTACGCGTTAGGCTTTACTGAAGTTTTTTAGCATAACCGGAATTCGATATCATCAGTTTCATATTCTTCGCAGGCAGATCCAGTTCACCTGAATTAAAAGCTGTCAGCCCATTACTGAATGTTTTATAATTACACATACCTGAAATGGCATCCCCACCGGCAACAGTAGAACTAAAACTCTGACTTATATAGGCGTATGTACCCGGAGTTATTTTCATCGTCAGTTGATCGTTTGGCTGGTTTACATTGGATCCCACAACGGTAATCGTATTACCGGATTGTGAAATGCCGGCAGCATCAAAATAATCAACCATTTTTCCTTTTGACATATATATGTAACCCACAATCGTGGTCATTGCATTATCAATATAGGTTTTCATTTCAGCCATTTTTTTTCTTGCGATATCACCGCGTATGCCCCTGGTTGGCGGAGGATCTGTTGGTGTGGAGGAAACAGCCGTCGTAACCATTTTCCCATCAGGGCCAATTGACATGGAACTGACGATTGTATTCTTCAGAACACCCTCAATAAAAACCTGAACCGTTCTTGTCCATACATAGCTGGCGAGTTGTTGTCGATTTGCCGTAGCAGCTGACGAAACCTGCAGGCTTAGATTTGTTTTATTCGATTGTGCTGAAACGGACTGTATAATAATCATTAACAACACGCAAATAATTGCAGTTTTTTTCATTGTTTTATTTTTGTGGATTAGTCAGGAATCAGGTATAATCAGGCTAAAATATGATATTAACGGGGACAGTATATGAAATTACATCCTATTCATCAGACAGATTCGTTTATCGGTTAAATGCAGGTTCAGATTACCGGTTTACCGTTAAAAGGCTAAATTCAGGACCCGGAACACATTCATGTACGCACCAACAACAGGTTGTGCCGCTCATCAGATCGCAAAAAAGTTGGGATAAAGAAAAGGAAACCAAAGAAAAAGAAACACATGTACTTAATAGATAAAAAAAAGCCCGGAAGCCAATTTGCAGTTTTTAATCAGATTGGAACA
>Ga0206913_1135_pt1 | contig 15233 bp, 7 predicted proteins | sample Alteio_BWOrgHeat_72_FD_152942 | JGI IMG/M metagenome (GOLD analysis project Ga0206913, IMG submission 152942) | Enriched cells from forest soil in Barre Woods Harvard Forest LTER site, Petersham, Massachusetts, United States -... | ecosystem: Environmental > Terrestrial > Soil > Temperate forest > O... | reverse complement strand
CGGCACATCGCGCCCGGCGCGCAGACGGCTCCAATAGCCCACCAGAAGGTGCGAATTCTTGTGTTTCATGGCCCCGTCGATCCCTTAAGCGTGGTGGACTGATCCAGTTCGGAACGAAAGTCAGCCGCTATCCCGGGAACACAGCAGAAGGCGTGCCAAGCGCACAAAACTCACCGGCGCCTCTTCCAGGCCACATAAGTAAACAAGGCGTTACTTTCCCATTTTGGCATTGTCCCGCAATGGGGCGTCATTTTTCGCCGGCGTTAATCCGATGTTTGTCCGATTACGGGAAGGTCATCGTCTGGATTTACGGACATTGGGGGCCGGACTGTGCCGGCGAGAGACATTAACAGAGATGACGCGTCATCCCGGGATGGCATGGATCGTGAAGCGCGGGAGGCGTCGCGTACGCCCCGCAAGGCGCTAGGAGTTTCCATGTCGCTTAAACCCGCAATGTTTCTTTCTTCCGCGCTCGTCAGCGCCGGCGTCGTTGCCGGTCCCATGGCCGCACAGGCCGGGGGAATGAGCCATATGGGAACATATGCCGGTCACGTGGGCGTCAATGCGGCGGTTGCCGCCGCGCTCGCCAGTTGCGACGGGCCTGGCGTCAATGTGATGCCCCCGATCGCCGTCGGCCATCCCGGCGGCTCGAGCGGCAGCGTCGCGCCGGTGAATGTCTATCATCCCCAAGCCGTGAACAATAATGTGAATGTGTTCCGGCCGCTGAATGTGCAGCCGGCCACCGTCGGCAACAGCAACATCAACGTTCAGGGCAATTCCGACAATTCCCGGCAGTTCAATATCGACCGCCCCCTGAACGTCCAGACCGGCAATGAGGCGTCCGGCCAGGTCAATGTCAACCGCCCGCTCAATGTCCAGAACAATGGCGGGGGCCAGGCTGGCTTCAATCGCCCGATCAACGTCCAGGACAATTCCGGCAATGCCCGCGAATTCAACCTCAACCGGCCGGTCAACGCCCAGCGCAGTGTCGACAATTACGCCAATGCCGGCGCGGGCAAGCCGATCAACGCCCGGCGCAGCGTCGACAATTACGCAGGCGCCGGCGGGGGCAAGCCGATCGAGGTCCAGGCCAATTCCGGCAATGCCCGCGAATTCAACATCAACAAGCCTGGCGTTCAGAACAACGTCAACAACTACGGCAACGTGAACGTCAACAAGCCGATCGAAATCCAGAGCAATGTCGACAATTCGCGGGAGTACAACATCAACCGGCCCGTGACGGTCAACAACAATGTCGAAAATTACAAGGCCATCAACGTCAACAAGCCGGTCACCAACAACACCTATGTCGATGCTTCCAAGAACATCGCCATCAACAAGCCGGTGACGATCACCAACAATATCGACGCTTCCAAGAATATCAGCATCAACAAGCCGGTCGAGATCTACAAGCCGGTCTCGATCACCAAGAATATCGACAATTCCAAGAACATCGACATTACCAACAATATCAATGCGTCCAAAAACATCTCGATCAACAAGTCGATCGTGATCAACAAGGGCGGCAATGGCGGTCACGGCGGCGGTGGCAGCAGCAACAATAACAACAACAACAACAACAACAACAACAATAACAACAACAATAACAACAACACGAACACGACGACGAACAACAACAACAACGCCTCCGATTCGGCGGCGCTGGCGCTGGCGGCTGCGATCGCCTCGCTGACCTCTGCGATCAGCAGCACCAATACCAACACGGCCACCGGCGGCACGGGCACCGGCACAGGGAGCGGCACGGGCGGCTCCAGCACCGGCGGCACCACCAACATCACCGTCATCGGCGCGTCCGCATCGGGCGGCACCACCTCATCCGAAGGCGGCGCGGGCGGCTTTGGCGGCCAGGGCGGCACCGGCGGCCTGGCCCTGGGCGGCGAAGGCGGCAGCAGCGAGGCCAATGCCAGCGGCGGTGACGCCTCCAACAAATTGTCCAACGACAATTCCAGCGATTCGACCTCCAAGGGCGGCAGCGCCACGGGCGGCCAGGGCGGCTATGCCAATGGCGGCACCGGTTATGGCGGCAGCGCCAAGGGCGGCTCCTCCACTTCGGACAACAATGCCACCAACACCACCATCGGCGGCACGGCCAATGGCGGCACCAACACCAACACCGTCAGCCCGACCCAGACACAGACCCAGTTCCAGGGCAGCGGCAGCGGCAGCACCAGCAGCGGCTCGGGCAGCACGCCCTCGATTTCTCTGACTCAGACCCAGACCGGCGCCAATCTCGGCTCCAACACCGGCACAGTGACGGGCACCAACACCGGCACCAACACGGGCACCAACACCGACAACGCCACCAACACGCCCACCAACACCTTCACGCCGACCTACACGCCGACGAACACCTACACGCCGGACAACCGGTTCACGCCGACCTTCAACCCGACCTTCACTCCGACCTACACGCCCAGCAACACCAACACCGCCAATGGCGGCCAGGGCGGCAGCAGCACCATCTATGTCCTGAGCCTGGGCAGCACCGGATCGGGATCGGGCTCAAGCTCGACACCTTCTCTCACGCTGACCGTCGACAATTCCGCCGACAATGCCAACAGCGATACCGCTGCCACGGGTCCCGTCACCGCGTCCGGCGGCGCCGGCGGCCTCGGCACAGGCGGCACCTCCTCGTCCGACAACAAGTCCACCATCAGCCCGACCGTCGCGGTCGCGCCCGATATCAGCATCGCGCCCAGCACCACCATCAGCCCCACCGTCAATCCCACCGTCACCACCAGCAGTGAAGGCGGCGCAGGCGGCCGCGGCTTCGGCACCGGCGGCACCAACACCGCCGCTGGCGGCACGGGCGGCGAAGGCACCGGTGGCACCAACACATCCTCCGCCACCGGCGGCGAAGGCACCGGCGGCACCAATACCTCCACCGCCTCAGGTACCGGCGGCGCGGGCACCGGCGGCAGAGCCGTCAATGGCGACGTCACCGGCACCAACACCTCGGGCGGCGACACCACCTCCTCCACCGGCGGCACGACCACATCGAGCGCCTCCGGCACCGGCGGTTCATCGAGCAGCAATCCCACCCTGACCGCTTCGCCCCGCTTCACGGCCAGCCCATCCTTCACCGCCAGCCCCACGCTCACCGCCACCGGCGGCGCTGGCGGCTTCGGTGGCGCCGGCGGTACTGGCGGCGCAGGCGGCACCAGCACCGCTTATGTCGTCACCCTTGCCGGCACCGGCACGGGCACCGGCACGACACCTTCCATCTCCATCGACACCGGGCCCGTCACGGCCACCGGCGGCGCCAATGGCGACCAGAACAACACCCAGACCGCCAATCCCACCAACACCGCCACCAACAGCAATACCGTCACGCTCACGCCCAGTTCCGGTTCGGGCTCGGGCTCGACCCCCAGCGTCAGCTTTACGGTCGGCGACATCAGCGGCAGCACCGCCAACGCCACCGGCACCGGCAATGGCGGCGCCGCCACCAATGGCGCGCTCACCAACACGTCGGGCGGCGACACCGTCACCGCCGCTGGTGGCGCGGGCGGCTTTGCCACCGGCGGCAGCAACGGCAACCAGACCCAGGGCTCGGTCACCGGCACCAACACCAGCACCTTCACGCCCACTTTCAATCCGGCCTTCGCGCCCACTTTCAATCCGACCTTTGCGCCGGCCGACACCAACAACAACCAGAGCCAGGGCGGCGCGGGCGGCACCAGCACCGCCTATGTCATCACCCTCGCGGGCACCGGCACCGGCGGTGGCTCCAGCTCGACACCATCTCTGACCCTGTCGGTGGACAATTCCGCCAACAATTCCGACGCCAACACCGCGACCGGCGGCTTGGGCGGCGCGGGCGGCACTTCTTCAGCCGACAACCATTCCAGCATCAGCCCCACCGTCTCGGTCGCGCCCGATGTCAGCATCGCGCCCAGCGCCACCATCAGCCCGACTCTTGAAGGCGGCGCGGGCGGCAGCGCGACCGGCGGCGAAGGCACCGGCGGCACCAACACCTCATCCGCCGAAGGCGGCGCCGGCACCGGCGGCGCGGGCGGCGCGGGCGGGCGCGGCTTCGGCACCGGAGGCACAAACACGGCCGCTGGTGGCACCGGCGGCGCTGCCACCAATGGCGACGTCACGGGCACCACCAATGGCACCAACACCAGCGGCGGCGACACCACATCGTCCACGGGCGGCGCAGGCGGCACGGCGACCGGCGGCGCTGTCGGCGACACCACTGCTGCGGGCGGCTTCGGTTTCGGCGGCGGCGCCACACAGGGCGACCAGACCTTCACCGGCGCCAACACCAGCGGCGGCGACACCACCTCCTCCACCGGTGGCACCACCACATCCACGGGCGGCACCACCACCTCCACCGGCGGCACCAATACCTCCAACGCCACCGGCGGCGAATCGAGCAGCAATCCCACCCAGACCGCCGATCAGGCCCAGACCAACAACAACCGCCAGACCCAGACGGCTTCGCCCAGCTTCACGGCCAGCCCCACCATCACCGCCAATGGCGGCGCGGGTGGCGAAGGCGGCGCGGGCGGCACCAGCACCAGCACGGCCTATGTTGTCACCCTCGCCGGCACCGGCACGGGTAGCGGCTCCAGCTCGACCCCCAGCATTTCGATCATCAATGCGGGCCAGGCCACCGCCACCAATGGCGACCAAACGCAAGGTTCAGTCACCGGCACCAACACCCAGACTCAGGCGCAGACCCAGACCGGCGGCAGCAGCACGGGCTCGGGCTCGGGTTCGACTCCCTCCATCAGCGTCACGGCCAACGGGTTGGGCTTTGGCGGCGCGGGCGGCAACGGCACCGGCGGCAACGCCACCAACACCGCGACGGCGACCGGCGGCAATGGCACTGGCTTCGGCTTTGGCGGCGCGGGCGGCAATGCGACCAACACCAATACCAGCACCAACACCAACACACCGACCGCCTTGGCCTTCGCCACCGGCGCGGGCTCCGGCTCGGGTTCGGGCTCGACCCCGTCCACCACCATCACCAACACCAACACCGCCACCGGCGGCGCGGCGACTGCCAATGGCACAGGCTTGGGCATCGGCACCGGCGGCGCGGGCGGCAATGCCAATGCCACCGGCGGCAATGCGACCGGCGGCAACGCCAACGCGAATGCGACCGGCACGGGCACCGGTACGGGTGTCGGCGTTGGCCTGGGCGTGGGGATTGGCAGCGGCTCGGGCAATGGCGGCGGCACGCCCGGCAACAATACTTTCAACAACACCAACAATAACAACAACACCAACAACAATTTCAACAACAACGCCAACAACAATTTCAATACCAACAACAACAACCAGTCCAACAACAACAACAATTTCAACAACAACAATAACAACCAGAACAACTTCAACAACAACGCGAACGTCAACAACAACGCCAATTACGGTTTCAACAACAACAGCAATTACGCCGCCAACAACAACGTCAACAATGCCAATGCCTATGGCTTCAGCAATGCCGGCGGGTTTGCGCCGGCGGCGCCCGGCGCCGTTGCGGGCTATGGTGTTGCCGGCGGCGTGACCGGCGGCATCGCGGTCCAGCCTGATGTGGCGGGCAATTACGGCCATGGCTATGGCATCCGCGGTCCTGTCGCCAGCGGCGGCGGCGTGGTCGGCTCGTCCGGCACGGTCACGGCAGCAGCCGGCGCGGCTTCGGCCGGCGGTTACAGCGCCAGCGGCACCGGCGGCATTGCCTCCGGCACTGGCGCCCCGGTCGGCGGCCAATGCAGCTTTGTCGAGGCCACCGTGGTCAAGGCGATCCATGCGATCTGCGTCTCGGCCGATGGCCACCAGTTCCCCGCCTCGCACATGGTGGGCGACACCTGGATTTCCTCCGGCTATGAAGGCGAAATCGCGCGCTGCCTGCCCGGCTCAACCCTCAAGGTGCTGGTGGGTTCGGTGGTCCAGTCCGACCAGGGCATGGCAACCTCGATGAACAACGCCCAGACCCTGACCTGCGCGCCACACGAAGCCTTGCGTCACTACAAGGACGGCATGCTCAAATGCGCCCCCGCCACAAAGGTGGTGGACTGCACCGAGCGCACCAACCTGCGCAAATGGGGCACGGGCGACATGTTCTTCTCCTATGCCACCAAAGTCTGCCTGCAGCAGACCTTTGTGGGCGGCATCAGCAAGGAAAGCCCGGAGGCCGCGGCAGCGCGGGCCAAGGCACAATATGCGGCCCAATATTCGCAAAACTCCAGCTACAGCACGAGCACCACGTCCAGCAGCGCTTCCAATTCCAGGGTCCTGACCTTGCGGGGCATGACTCTCTCGGGAGGCGTTGGCGGCCAGGGCTTCTACTAACCCTCGCCAACCGGAAGATGCGCGGAGCTGCGGGGCTCCGCGCATCTTTCTTTTTAAATGCTCGCTTCGGTATAGTGGCGCGCCATGACCGCTTTTCTGACATCCCTGCGAAGCGGCGATTTCCTCACCCCCGCACGCATCCGGCTTTGGTCCTTCCTGTTCCTGGCGGCGTTTGCAGCCGCGATCGCGTATCTTTTCGCCACCGCCCATGGCCTCAACGATTATGCCGGCCGGCCGCTGGGGACCGATTTTTCCAATGTCTATGCCGCAGGGGTTTCGGCCCTCCATGGCAATGCCGCCGCGCCCTTCGACATTCTCAAGCAGCAGAAACTGGAACAGGCGATCTTCGGGCCCCAAACCCAACTCTATGGCTGGCATTACCCGCCCTTCTTCCTGCTGATCGCGGCGGCGCTGGCGAAGCTCTCCTACATTCCCGCCCTGATCGTCTGGCAGGTGAGCACGCTGCTGCTGTATCTCATCGCCCTGCGCGCGCTTCTCCTGCGCAGCGCCAGCCCGGAACTGGCCCAGGGCAAGGACTGGATCCTGGCGGCGCTGGGCTTCACCGCCGTCTTCGTCAATCTCACCCATGGCCATAATGGTTTTCTCACCGCCGCCTTGTTCGCGGGCGCGCTGGCATTACTGGACGAAAAGCCGTGGATCGCGGGGCTGCTGTTCGGCCTTCTCGCCTACAAGCCGCAATTCGGCGTGATGATTCCTCTGGTGCTGATCGCCACGGGACGCTGGCGCACCTTCGCCGCCGCCGGCGCGACTGTTTTGGCGCTGGCCGCTGTCACCACGCTTCTGTTCGGCGCGGAGATATGGCCCGCCTTCTTCCAGTCCCTGCGCTTCACCCGCGAAGTGGTGCTGGAACAGGGCGGCACGGGTTTTCAGAAAATCCAGAGCCTCTTTGCTGCCATTCGCCTCCTGGGAGGATCGGTTGAGCTGGCCTATGCCGGACAATTCGTGCTCTTTGTCATCGTGGCCTGGGTGCTGGTGCGGCTCTGGCGTGAGCCGCTTGCCTTCGGCCTCAAAGGCGCGGGCCTCTGTCTGGCGGCGATCTTGTGCACGCCCTACGCCCTCGATTACGACCTGATGCTGCTGGCGCCTGCCATCGCGCTCCTGGCGGCGGAGGCGCGCGCGCGCGGCCTCAAACCTTATGAAGGCGCGATGTTGGCGCTGCTCTGGCTGGCGCCGCTGGCGACGCGCGGACTGGCGGAGGTTACCTTCATTCCCCTGGGCCTTTTGGCGATGCTTTGGGCCTATACCAGCCTCGCCAGGCGGCTCCCGGCACGCGGCTAAATCTCGCCTTGCACCAAAGGGTCGCGCTGCTATTGTGCGCCCGCTTCCTCACGAAATTTCCAGTCTTTCCGGGGTTTTTTCATGAACATCCACGAATATCAGGCCAAAGAAGTCCTGCGCGGCTTCGGCACGCCGGTGCCCAATGGCAAGCCCGCTTTCACGGTCGAGGAAGCGGTGGCGGCGGCCAAAAGCCTTCCCGGCCCGGTGTGGGTGGTCAAGGCGCAGATCCATGCCGGCGGACGCGGCAAGGGCGGCGGCGTCAAGGTGGTCAAATCCATCGAGGATGTGGAAAAGGAAGCCAGGCGCATGCTGGGCATGACCCTGGTGACGCACCAGACCGGCCCGGCCGGGCGCGTCGTCAAGCGGCTTTATATCGAAGACGGCTCCGCCATCGAGCGCGAACTCTACGTCTCGGCGCTGGTGGACCGCGAGACCAGCCGCGTCGCCTTCATCGTCTCCACCGAAGGCGGCATGGACATTGAAGCGGTGGCGCATGACACGCCGGAAAAAATCCAAACTTTCCAGATCGAGCCGGTGGCCGGCTATTCGCCCTATATCGGCAACGAAATCGCCGCCGCGCTTCTGCTCAAGGGCGATCAGGCCAAGGCGGTCGGCCCCGTGATCAAGAGCCTTTATGACGCCATGATCGCCAAGGATATGAGCCTGCTGGAAATCAATCCCCTGGTCGTCACCAAGGACGGCAAGCTGATCTGCCTGGACGCCAAGCTGAACTTCGACGACAACGCCCTCTACCGGCACAAGGACATCCAGGCCCTGCGCGACCTGGACGAGGAAGACCCCGCCGAAGTCGAAGCCAGCAAATACGATCTCTCCTACATCAAGCTCGACGGCGAAATCGGCTGCATGGTCAATGGCGCCGGGCTGGCCATGGCGACCATGGACATCATCAAGCTTTATGGTTCCGAGCCCGCCAACTTTCTGGATGTCGGCGGCGGCGCGACAAAGGAAAAAGTCACCCAGGCCTTCAAGATCATCGTCAGTGATCCCAATGTGAAGGGCATCCTGGTCAATATCTTCGGCGGCATCATGAAATGCGACATCATCGCCGAAGGCATCATCGCCGCCGCCAAGGAAATTTCACTATCCGTGCCGCTGGTGGTGCGCCTGGAAGGCACCAATGTCGAGTTGGGCAAGGAAATCCTGGCCAAATCGGGCCTGCCCATTCTTTCCGCCGACAATCTCGCCGACGCCGCCCAGAAGATCGTGGCCGCCGTGAAGGGTTCGAAATAATGTCCATCCTCGTCGACAAGAATACCAAGGTCATCTGCCAGGGCTTTACCGGCAAGCAAGGCACTTTTCATTCCGAACAGGCCATCGCCTATGGCACCAAAATGGTCGGCGGCACCACGCCGGGCAAAGGCGGCACCACCCATCTGGGCCTGCCGGTGTTTGAGACCGTGCGCGAAGCACGCGAAAAAGTCGGCGCCGACGCCTCCGCCATCTATGTGCCGCCGCCCTTCGCCGCCGACGCGATTCTTGAGGCGATCGATGCGGAAATCGCCCTGATCGTCTGCATCACCGAAGGCATCCCGGTGATGGACATGATCAAGGTCAAGCGCGCGCTCTCGGGCAGCAAGTCCCGCCTGATCGGGCCCAACTGCCCCGGCGTGATCACGCCCGGCGAATGCAAGATCGGCATCATGCCCGGTCATATCCATCGCCGCGGTACCGTCGGCATCGTCTCGCGCTCCGGAACGCTCACCTATGAAGCGGTGGCGCAGACCACGGCGGTGGGCCTGGGCCAGACCACTTGCGTCGGCATCGGCGGCGATCCGGTCAAGGGCACCGAACATCTCGAAGTACTGGAGATGCTGCTGGCCGATCCGGAAACCCAATCCATCATCATGATCGGCGAAATCGGTGGCAGCGCCGAGGAAGACGCCGCCGATTTCGTCAAGCATTCAAAGGTCAAAAAGCCCATGGTCGGCTTCATCGCCGGCGTCACCGCCCCGCCGGGCCGCCGCATGGGCCATGCCGGCGCCATCATTTCGGGCGGCAAGGGCGGCGCAGAGAGCAAGATCGAGGCGATGAAGGCGGCCGGCATCCGCGTCTCGCCCAACCCCGCCGCACTGGGCACGACTTTGGTTGAATTGCTGAGCGGGAAATAGTCCGCCCTGCCATCTTTTTTTGCACCGTAACAACGTTAAGCCGCAGGCCTGCAATTGCGGCGCCGCCTGCGTTGGGAATTCACCGGGATTTGCGATAACCGGCACACTCCTATTCAATGCCCGGGGGGCAGCGCCGCGGTCCGCTGAGTTGGCCGAGGCTGAAAATCCGCCTTGGTTTTTTTAACCGTTCGCCGAAGTCGGTGATTCTTTTTTCGAAACAGGGGCGCGGAAAATCCTTCCCGTCCCATATTGAGGGGAGCCGGCCAGAGCGCCGGCCTAAGGTCGCGATGACGAATTTTGAACGCGTTAAGGCGATCATGGCCGGTTCCATCGGCAATCTGGTGGAATGGTATGGCTGGTACGCTTATTCCGCCGCCGCGCTCTATTTCGCCCCCATTTTCTTTCCCGGCGGCACCTATACCGAGCAATTGCTGCAGACCGCCGGCGTCTTCGCGGTCGGCTTCTTTGCCCGGCCGTTGGGCGCCTGGCTGATGGGTCTTTACGCCGACCGCGTCGGCCGCCGCCCGGCGCTGCTGGTGTCGAACATCCTGATGTGCGTGGGCTCGCTGTCCATCGCCGTGACGCCCGGCGCCGCCTCGATCGGCGTGTGGGCGGCGGTGATCCTGGTGATGTCGCGCATCGTGCAGGGCCTGGCCACCGGCGGCCAGTATGGCGCCAGTGCCACCTATATGAGTGAAGTGGCGGGCAAGCATCATCGCGGCTTCTGGTCCAGCTTTGCCTATGTCACCCTGATCGGCGGCTTGCTGCTGGCGCAGGTGGTACTGATCATCCTGCAGCTCTCCTTGTCCAAATCCGCGATGGCCGATTGGGGCTGGCGCGTGCCGTTCGTTTTCGGCGCGCTTCTGGCCGTGGTCGCCTACTGGATGCAAAACCGGATGGAGGAATCCACTTCCTTCAAGAAATTGAAGGTTGACAAGGTCGCCGCCGCGAAAACGTCGCATCTGTGGACCCAGTTCCCGCGCGAGACCCTGACCGTGATCGGCCTGTCGGCCGGCGGCAACATGATCTTCTACATCACCACCACCTATATGCAGAAATACCTGGTCAACACCGCCGGCTTCTCCAAGGATGTGGGCACCCAGATCAGCGCCGCCGCCTTGTTCGTATTCATGATCGCCCAGCCGCTGGTGGGCTGGCTGTCGGACAAATATGGCCGCAAGCCCATGCTGATGGGCACCTTCGGCATTCTGACGGTCATCACCTATCCCGTGATGGCGGCGATCGGCACGGCCGGCACCGCCATGATGGCGTTCCTGCTGATCACCGGCACGCTGATCATCCAGTCGGGCTACACCTCCATCAGTGCCGTGGTGAAAGCGGAAATGTTTCCCGCCCATGCGCGCGGCCTGGGCGTGTCGCTGCCTTACGCCATATCGAACTGCATCTTCGGCGGCACGGCGGAATATGTGGCGCTCTGGTTCAAGCAGGCGGGCCATGAATCGGCCTTTTACATTTATGCCTCGGCCGTGCTGGCGATCAGCTTCTTCACGGTCATGAGCATGCGCGACAGCCAGCGCTACAGCCGGATCGCAGAAGACTGACCCGGCTCAGATGATCCGGGCCAGTTCGGTGGCGATCCCGGAAAATACACTTGTCCAGTCCCCGCGCGCGGGCTGGCGGAACAACCGCATTGTCGGATACCAGGGCGAGTCGGCGCGATCCAACAGCCAGCGCCAATCGGGGACGTGGGAGAGCGCCACCCAGACCGGCACGCCAAGCGCCCCCGCCAGATGCGGAATCGACGTGTCCGAGGTGACGACCAGATCCAGGCATTTCATCACGGCGGCGGTATCGACAAAAGCGTCGGCGTCAAAATCATCGCCAAGCCGCTCGACGATCATTCTATCCGGCAGGGCGTTCAATTCCCCTTCGCCCTCGCCCTTGTGAAGACTGATCAGCCGGACATGGGGCAAGCGGGACAGCTTCTCGAAATGGGCGAGAGCAAGCGAGCGGCTGGCGTCGTGCGGATAAGTGGATTTGCCTTTCCAGCAAATGCCGATCTTGAAACCGTGCCCGCCGAGCCGGTCACGCCATTTTTGCACCGGGCCGTCCTCGGCGAACAGATACGGCACTTTTGCCGGAATATTTTCCAGCACAGTTCCGAACAGCAGCGGCAGGCTCATCAGCGGAACATGATGGTCGAAGGATAGCGACCGCTCGTCCAGGTCGACCAATTCGTATCCATCGCCCGCTGAACGCAACAGGCGTATCAGTTGCTTTTGCGGCGCGAACAATACCCTGGCGCCGGCGTCCCGAAGCATTCCCACATAGCGAAAAAACTGGATGGTGTCGCCCAGGCCCTGCTCCCCATGCACCAGAATGGTTTTGCCCGGCGCGTCGGCGCGTGAGGTGAGCAGCGGTGGAAATTTCCCCTTCGCGGGTGGCACGAAGGTTTCCTTGCGTCCTTCATAATTCCGCCAGCCGCTGTCGAATTTTCCCAGAAGAAGTTCGACCAGGGATTTGTTGAGACGGGCGTCGGCATAATCCGGTCGCTGTTCGATCGCCTTGTCGAAAGCGGCAAGCGCCTCATCGAAGCGCCCCAGCGCGTGCAACGCCTTGCCGCGATTGCACCAGGCGTCGGCAAAGCGGGGCCTGAGCGCCGTCGCCTTGCCATAGTCGGCAAGCGCCTCATTGAGCCGCCCCAGACGCAGCAGCGCACTGCCGCGGTTGTTCCAGGCCTCGGCATGATCCGGCTTTCGTTCAATCGCCTGGCCATAGCTGGCAACGGCTTCGGGAAAACGCTCTAGCGCCTGGAGCGTATCGCCGCGGTTGCTATAGGCTTCGGCAAAACCCGGATTTTCTGCGATCGCCTTGCCATAAAAGGCCAGGGCCTCTTCAAACCGCCCCATCGCTTCCAGGACCAGTCCATAATTCGACAAGGCGGCGGCGTCATGGGGATTCAATTTCAAGGCGGAGCCGATCAAGTTCAGCGCTTCGGGAATTCGGCCCTGCTGATAGCGAACGAGCCCAAGCATATGGCGGGTCAGAAAGTTGTTCGGTTCATGCCCGAGGATTTCCGCATAGAGACGCTCGGCTTCCGCCAGATTTCCTCTTGCGTGGAAATCAACGGCGATCCGGCATTTCTGTTCTGGAGTCACGAAGCAGACCTGGATGGCGGTCCCCGGCGGACGGCCGGACCCTGTTAAATCCTTCTCGCGTGGTTCATGCACCCCATCAAGCCCCGGGGCGATGAATTCGTTAATCCATCTCGCAGTTGCACCCAAAGGCAGCGACAACAGCAGCGTGGCAAAAACGCAACTTGCCCGTCATTTCCCCTTCCGCTCCTTCAGTTCATGGATGTTTTTATCGCGAATACTGTAACGTCCCTGCCTTGTCGCCAGATCATTAAGAACCACGGGCGCTCTCAAGGCCTGTCCGGGTCATTGAAAACAAAAACGGAGGGAAACACATGGAAAAGAAGCTATCTCGCGCGAGCCGCTGCACCTTGCGCTCCGCCTTTCTTTGCGGCGCAGCCACGATCTCGCTCAGCGCCGCCCTCACCGTTACGGCCCATGCACAGGGCGCCGGGCTGGAAACCATCGTGGTCACGGGCACCAGCATCCGCGGCGCCGCGCCGACCGGGTCCAACGTCATCGCGGTCGACCGCGACGCCATCGAGGCGACCGGTGCGGTCACCATGCAGCAATTGTCCGCGACGATCCCCTCGATCTCCGGTTTCGGCATGAGTTCGAAGCCCTCGGAAGGCGAACAGGGCCTCGAAAGTTCACCCACCATCCACAATTTCGGCGAATCCTCGTCCAACAGCACTCTGATCCTGATGAACGGCCGGCCGATCATGCCACAGGGCTCGATCGGCGCCAGCGATCCGTCCGTCATCCCCAGCATTGCGATCCAGCGCGTCGACGTCATGCCGGACGGCGACTCGGCCGTTTATGGTTCCAGCGCGGTGGCCGGCGTCATCAACTATGTCACAAGGAAAGACTTTGAGGGCCTGCAGACCAGCGCCCAGTTCGGCCGCGCCCAGAACTACAACCGGACCAATCTGGCCTTCCTGGCCGGTCATGGCTGGGACTCAGGCTCGTTCGAGTTTGCCTATGAATATGCCGGCAACAGCGCGCTTTATCAAAGCAACCGCGCCTTCTCGGCAAGCGCGAATCTCAACCCGGTGGGCCTGGCCAACTTCAATACCCTGAACTGCAAGCCGGCCGATATTTCGCCCCTGAACTCGGCATCGTCGAATATCTACCTCTATCCCTACACCAACCCGACCATCGGCACGCAAAGCGCCATCACCACGGCCAATTCCTCACCCTGCGACAACAGCGGAAATCTGCAATTCTTCCCGTCGCGCGCATCCCACACCCTCTACATGGACGTCCAGCAGGACGTGGCCGGCTTCAAGATCGATTTGGAAGCGGGTTACAGCTACCGCAGCGACGATTCCAAGGGCACCCCTGGCGCCGTTACCGCCACCGTGTTCGGGCCGACAGGCTCCAGCGCCGCTTTGGGCTCGCTCTCCCGCAATCCCTTCTTTGTCGGCAACGCGGCCACCGGCACAGCCTCGGAATTCATCCGCTTCGATCCCTTCGATCTTTTGGGCTATTCCTTCACCCATCAGACGGCGTCGAACCTCTACGAAAATCTCTATGTCACCCATGACATCGCCTGGGGCTGGGAAGTGGAAGTCGATGAGACCTCCTCCTTCAACGTCGATTTGACGCGGAACGACAACGGCTTCTGTTCGTCCTGCGCCACCCTGGCCCTGAACGGCACCAACAATACGGGCGCCACGGCGGAGACCACCGTGGCGGCCACCGCGGTGGCCGATCCCTTCAACCTGGGCAATATTGCCAGCGTCGTGCGTCCGCTGACGACCTCGAACGCGCTGGATGTGTGGGACCCTGCCGGCCCCACCAACAAGACCTCGCCGACGGTCTTGAAGGAGTTGATGGCTGACCAGACCCAGAGCCTCTTCCGCATCAACTATAATGACGTGAAGCTCAAATTCGACGGGCCGCTGTTCGACCTGCCCGCCGGCCCGCTGAAAGCGGCCTTCGGTGCGGAATTCTCCCAGGCCAATTTCATCTCCGACTCGTCCGGCTCCGACGGCACGGGTTCGAGCCAGACCGGCGGCAGCAACAACAATCTGTTCCTGCCCCAGACGGTGCAGTCGATCTACCTGGAATTCGCTGTTCCGGTTGTCAGCCCGGAAATGGGAATCCCCCTGATGCAGAGGCTCGACCTGCAGGTCGCGGGCCGCATCGACGGCTACAGCACCACCGGCTGGACCCACAATCCCAAGCTGGGCCTGACCTGGCAGGTGGTGGACGGCCTCAAATTCCGCGGCAGCTTCGGCACCTCCTTCACGGCGCCCAACGTGACCTTTGTCAACGGCCCCAACACCGTCGGCGGCAGCACCACCACCTTCACCATCCCGTCGTCCCTGGTGCGCCAATAGGTAATGTTCGCAGTGAAGCCGGACAGCACCGACCAGAGCTG
>Ga0206913_1134_pt1 | contig 15247 bp, 16 predicted proteins | sample Alteio_BWOrgHeat_72_FD_152942 | JGI IMG/M metagenome (GOLD analysis project Ga0206913, IMG submission 152942) | Enriched cells from forest soil in Barre Woods Harvard Forest LTER site, Petersham, Massachusetts, United States -... | ecosystem: Environmental > Terrestrial > Soil > Temperate forest >... | reverse complement strand
CGCTTTTCCTCTGTCACCACTCGCTCTGGCTACATTATAAGCTTCCCATAATGTTTCTAATGCTTTATTCTTGCGAATGTGAAGTAATACAGAAAGTACAAGAACACCGATAATCAATATGCCAAATACAATTACAATCAAATCGCTCTTTTGCATATAGAAGGGTTTAGGGTTAAAGTAATTTACATTAAATTCAGATTAAAATAACTTTGATGAATCTTCCGGAATTTGTATGGTCAGTGGAGGGTAAATACCTGATACATTTGACTCTTAACTATCAGATAATCAATTTATAATATGCAGTATTTTTATTATTTGTAATTCAATTAAAATTAGTATTTTCAATATTCAAATGTCTGCATTACTCCTCTAAGCCTTATCCCAACCAAAATAGAACTAAAAGCATCTTCAGGGAAATAACCATCCGTACCTCATTATGTCGACTGATAAGTGTTCTGTCGCGCTTAATTTATCAGCCATGCCGGACAAAGAAATAAATGCAGCCATTGTTTTATTAGAAAGCCAGCTAAAACATTACGAAAAGCTGCTGGATGAATCTATTACAAACAATGAAATATTGGCTAAGACAAAAATCATATTGCGCAAATTGAAACAGGTATCTGAAGACTTGAATGAGTTAAAAAGATTGAAAGCGATCAAATAACCTGAATTTACCGGATGGTCATAAATATTTTTTTAATTTTCAATATCCACGCATATGCAATCCAAAAAAAAAGAAATTGCATTACTGCAATTACAAATTAAACAGCAGGAGTTATTATTTGATAAGTCCATGAGTGAAAAAGAAGAATTTACAAAGACAAAAATGCTCTTTGACGAGCTAAAAAAAATGATTGAAAGACTAGATGAGCTTAAAGGAAACAGTGTACTGAATAGCTGAAAACCACCAATAGACACCTGTCAACCAGAAAGCCGGAGGAATTCCCCGGCTTTTGCTTTTAGTTCAATTCCCCATTGACAACAACCTGGAAACCGTTAAACTTTCGCATATTACAAACCGGTCAATTTTCTTTTTTTCTGAAGTATGAGAAAAGAAAGGCCTGTCAGGACCGCGGCGATCAGGGACATGATATAGGCAACAGGGAAAAAATAAATAAATTCCAGTATCGTCTGCAAGAGCAGGCTTATAAAAAGAGCCGCTGACAGTTTCCGGCTGATCGCCGGCTGACCTTCCGCAAGGGATCCGGTGAACCAAAGTAAATAGGTAGTCAGCAATAGGAAAACTTCACCAACCCAGCCAAATCCATGCAGAAAATCAGCAAAGCTATGTACCGAACCCAATAGAGGAAAGCGGTGATCAGTCATGGCATGAATAACCATGTTTTCTTCATCTGTCTCACCTTTTGTTACGCCGGCCACACCCAGGAACAGTCGTTTTTATTCAATTTCAAAAATAAATATAAATCGCACGTTGCGCAACTTCAATATTGTAGTCTCAGTCATTTTCATCCGGTTCCTCTTCCTCGGTGTCATCTACATTTGCTTTTGAAAATTCGCTGAACCAGCCGTTTAACGCGATCAGTTCCTCCGGTGTACCCGATTCGATCAGTTTTCCATCGTTCAGCACAATCACCTGGTCGGCGTCTCTGACCATGGAAAACCGGTGGGCTATCACGAGCACGGTACTGTTCCGGCGTATTTCCTGAATGTTTCTCTTTATTTCCGCTTCTGTCGCATAGTCAAGATTGGCGGTCGCTTCGTCTAAAATTAAAATCTTTGGTTCCGCCAACAAAATCCGGGCAATCTGAATTCGCTGTCGCTCACCGACGGATAGTCCGATACCATTTTCACCCACGATCGTGTCAAGTCCCAGCGGGAGCCGTTTCATCGTATGTTCCAACCCGGCAGCCAGAATTGTTCTTTCAATTTCGCCTTTACCGGCAGACGGATTTTTATAAGTGATATTTGCGCCGATCGTTTCATTAAACAGGGACCCATCTGCCGACACGATACCAATTTGTTTTCTGATAGAAGAAGGATCCAGATCAGCGATATTTTGTCCGTCAATAAAAATTGCGCCCTCCTGTGGTTGATAAAGTTTTAGCAGAAGATCCACGACGGTTGTTTTTCCGGCTCCGGATGGTCCCACAAAGGCAGTAAGCTTACCGGAATCAACTGCAAATGAAATATTATCCAATACTTTTCTCTCCGTATTATATGAAAAACTTAATTGTTTGAATTCTATATTTCCCTTTTCAAGAATTAGCTGCTTAGGCGGTCTGCTTTCTTCCGGCCGATCGGTCATTTTAAACGCCCTGGACACTGATACGATATTTTGTTGCAGCGAGATCCAGAGCGTTGCCAGATTATCAATGGGACTATATAGCCGGTCCAGATAAGTAACAAACATTACTACATCACCCGGAGTGAGTTTACTTTCCAGCGTGAGATAGCCGCCGTAACCCAGGACCAGCGCGGTAGACAGATGCGTGAGCGCGGTTTCCCAGAATTCATATTTATTGGCCAGCCTTGCCCGGCGGATATAATCTGCATATGCTTCGGAAGACGCCAGCTCAAGATTTTTAACCTCACGGTCCTCTGCACCCGAAAGCTTGACCGTTTTTATTCCGGACAAGGCGTCCTGAATCCGGGTGGATATGCCCTCCCATTTCTGGTAGTATGTATCAAGTCCTTTTTCCAATTTATTTGCCGAGATCCAGGCAATTATTAAATAAAACGGAATGATGATCATTGAAATGGCGGTGAGGGTTTTGTTTTGCCAGAACATGATGGCCAAAATACCGATCAGTCCGATCAGCTCCGGTAATATTTGTTGGGAAAATCCATTTACAACAGACGAGACATCCTCCGACTGATCAATTCTTTTAGCAATCGCTGCAGCGGGCCTGCGTGCAAAAAAAGTTAGCGGAAGATTCAAAACATGTTTAAAGGTTCCCAGAATAAACCGTTGTTCAACGTTACAGGAGAATCTAACATTCCAGTTTTCTCCGATCCTGGTAAGCAGCGTGGATAATAGATTGATGATAAATAACCAGATGACCGCCCAGAGCAGTGTGTCCAATGCCTGATTGGGCGTTCTGGGCGCGACCTTATTCTGATGATGCGGCTCTTTTGTTTTCCGATGTTCCCTGGGCAGGCCACTCTCCTTTCTGGCAGAATCCCTGGCCTGACTTACAAAAACACCCGCAACATCGTTTACGGCTTCCCGGTAGATCAGGGGTTCAATTAAACTGGTTCCGGTTCCCAGTAAACTGAAAATGATCACCCAGATAAATTGTTTCTTAAAAGGAATAACGAGCTTGAAGATCCCTGAAAAAAATTCTTTTTTTACTTTATCATAAAAACTCATGCTGGATTGAATAATGTTCTAAGCTGGCAATATACATTACAATCAGATCTATTCTCTGATTTTCAGCTTATGAAACGCCTTTCAGCATGGGACGGGTCTGGCGGTAATTAAGAATGTATGGCCCTTCTGACAGCCGTAATTGCTGCATCAATATGATTATAGGCCCTCGCCTGTAATCCCTGGGCAAATAGATTGTCTTCATCACGACTGATATCCTGTCTTGCTTTTTTCAGATAATCTATCGATACATGCAGACGGCCGTTGTGTTCGTTGGGTTCATCGACAGCGAGATGCTGATTTGCATTTTTTCCGTCGTCAATGGCGGCCCTTTTAATTTCTTCAATGGCTGCATCAATATGATGAACCGCTTCGATTTCATCATTTGTCTGGGCCCAGTTACCAGGGCGATGTTCAATCATCCACCGTGCCCCACGAAGATCTGCCAGTGCGTGAATATAATAGGGATGCTCACCGTTTGATACTTTGACGGTCGTCTTACAGGCACTTACCGTCATGAATAAAAATGCTGCTCCGAAAATAAAAGCAAGTCGCATAACAAAAAATTTATAGACAGGTTGTTAATGAAACAGAAAATTCTGTATAAACATGAACTGATATTTTATCTGGAAATTGTATCACCTGTTTCAAATAACATCCGCTTAACCGGCTGATTATGGTCGATGAAGTAAGGAAATTATTCCACGAACTAAGAATTTTAAAGGCGATGTTCGATGAGCCATACAAGCAAAATCCATCGATTTGTAGAAAGTAACCGTTTAAAAAATCAATGAGTATTACATTAACAGGGCCGGTCGTTATAAACTCGCGGCCCTGTGTATAATATCGCGTATTTGAAATGTAACGTATTAATTTATTGATCTGCGTCTGTCAGTTCAAATGTAACCGGTACTTCCAGTCTGGTTTTGACTTTTTTACCATGCACCAGGCCGGGAGTCCACATAGGCATATTACTAAATACTTTTAATGTCTGGTTCACTAAATCGTCACCCAGATTTTTACCGTCCATTGCCTGTGGGTCCATCACTTTTCCATGCTCATCCACAACAAATGTAACATGTACCGTACCCGTCGTACCGTTGTCAATGGCCGATTGAGGATATGTAAGGTTTTTATTAATGTAAGCAGACAAAGCACTTTCTCCACCCGGGAATTCTGGTTCTTTGTCAGCCCGGTTGTATACACCATGTGCGTCTTTTACCATTTTTGCACTGTCGGCTTTGGCCATAGCAATGGACAATTGTCCTTTCTTTTTCTTTTTTGCCTTTACGGCAGCCGCCGAATCGGCGGTTTTCGCTGCGGACATTGTATCCGTTGTGCTATTGCTGGCCGTCTTATCTGAGCTATCGGTACCGTTACAGGCCATCATGCCGAAAATTAAGGCCATGATAACGCTTCCATGGACGAGTCTACTGGTTGTTTGTTTCATATTAGCATTTAAATTAGAAAATATATAATGCATAGGTCAAAAACCGGGCCCCGCCCCTATTCAGCCGTTGGAGACCAATTTCACATAACGAACGATAATCGTATGGAAGAAGTGTTGACATTGGTTCCCGCCTTTACCGTGTCACTTCAGGTTATTCAAATCGTCGACGATAATCTGTTCATCATAAATAGTCAGTTTACCTTTTTTTCTCTTATAAAAGTCTTTCGCTGCCTGTAAAGCTTTTTCCTTGTCGCCGGTTAATTTAGCGATATCATAGGCAATCCATAACCTGAGCAAATCCTTATTTTTACGAATAAGGAGGAATATGGACACAGCAAGAATAACAATAGTGGATACCTCTGAAGCACTGATGAGAACGTCATTTACTTTCATATAGTAGAGATTCGGATTAGAACTAAAAATTACAATCAATAGACAGCCTGCCACTCTGAAGACCGGGGAACCCCTCGGTTTTGATTTCAATTCCAAAATGACATCTGAAATTACGACTTTGCAAAATCCATACCCGGGATAAGCCCCGCCCCGGTTACATAATGCCATCCGGCGGTTACAAACAACCGATCATACCCTTCTGCCAGGTTTCCTGGCCAATCCAGTAAAAAGCCAATTAAGCTATCGTACCCCTAAAACGAGATATTGTCTCGTAGTGTAAAGAGCTGTCTATTATCCATAAGCAGATATAATCCGTCATGAAGAATAATGAAATGCAACATGATATTGCATCCTTGGAAAATCAGTTAAAATCCAAGACTGAAATATTTGACAGAGCACTTAAAAACGATATGTGCCTGGATGAGGTAAGGAAATTATTTCACGAATTAAGAATTTTAAAGGACAAGGTGGATGAGATAATCGGGCATAAATAAACAAAAGTCAATGTCGCTATTAGCCCAAAGTCCGGTATAGTGGCATTCTGACCACCCATTGGAATTTTTGGCCCGATAGACATTGAAACGGGTTGACGCCGCATGACTCGCGAGACCTTGAGTCACTCACCCTTTCGGGGTATAGACCAAATTATTTTACCGGGTTACTTTCATGCAAATATTTAGTCGTACGTGCATCCTTAATCACACCGTTCCAGTTCATGCCAAAACCAAAGTCATAAACATGGCCATCGGTGTCACGAAAACATTTCATATCCAATGGCAGATCTTCCGATTGCGTTTCCACTGTGTGCATATCGGCAGGCATTTGAAGTGGCAGCAATGCAGACGGTTCGTTCACGCCTGTGAGAATGTCGAGCAGGGCCTGATCCTGTACGCCAAACTGGACGAGTAACGCATTGGCTTTATCTTCAAATTCAGCGAAAACGGTCGGGTTATTCATCATCACCGATACAATCACGGGCTTGCCTTTCATCTTGGCGTACGTGTCGGTCACCATGTCCAGATCGGTTGTATTAATGGCGGTGGATGATTTGTTCTTGTAAGATCGGTTGGTAAAACTTTCCAGTGGATCTCCGCCCGCGAGGCTGGTTGCACGCGCATCTGCTGCTGTATATGCTTTGTACTGCAAACTAATCGGAATATAACCGTTTCCTCCCTGCTTCGCATCCTCCGCACTGTAGCCACCCCTTGAGGCAGGACTGTTGATAAATACCAGCGCATAGTCTGCGGAATCCGGATCGTCGGTTACATAAAAATACTTTTTTATCAGATTCACACTCACCGGATAGTCGAGCTTTTCAGGTATCGGAATGCCCAGAAAATTATGCCCCGCGGGTGTAAACTGTTTAGGAATATAAACGGTTTTATTTTTTGCCAGCGGCAACACATGATTATGATTTTTCAAAAGAACGACAGATTTCAATTGAGCCTCATATCCTGCTTTCATAAATGCCGGCTGACCCACGACGGTTTTAGTTTCTTCTATATTCAGGTAAGGATTCTCAAACAAACCGGTCCGGAAAATATTTTTTAACAGCCGCACGGCAGATTGTTCAAATCTTTTTCTCATAAAAGCTTCCCCATGTTCCTTTACACCCATCTGATAGGCTTCCAGCACAGGTGCTGCATCACTGTTGCCGCCAAACTGATCAACTCCCGCCATCAGTGCCTTGTAATGACGCGCTGCAATGGTTTGTTTTTCCACGCCCCAGGATTTTCCGGAAAGAAACTGATCAATGGCTGTTTCATTCGCCGTCACCAGCCAGTCCGTGCACACCACGCCATCGTAATGATATTTACCGCGCAGCAGATCTCCAATGATATATTTATTGTAACTGTTGCCTACGTTTTCTTTATTTTTTGTATCCTGATTATAGGAAATGGTATAATAGGGCATCACGGCAGCAGCGGTTCCTGTTTTACCATGCAGTTTAAACGCGCCTTCTGTAAATGGAATCATCGCCTGTGCAAAATTATTTGCCGGATACACCGCATATTTTCCAAATCCATAATGCGCATCACGGCCACCCTCACCCGAACCTCCACCGGGCCAGTGTTTCACCATGGCATTGACACTATTATATCCCCAGCCGCCGGCGATTTCTTTTTGACCTGTTGAAGTCTGGAATCCATCGATATAAGCCCGCGCCATATCCGTCGACAAGGCCGGATCTTCACCAAATGTACCGCTCACACGCATCCAACGGGGATCGCTCGAGATATCTATTTGTGGTGAAAGTGCTGTCGCGATGCCAAGTGCCCGGTATTCTGTGGCAGCGATCTGTCCGAATTTCTCAGTCTCAGCCGGATCAAAAGTTGCCGCCATACCCAGTGAGCCCGGCCACATGGAAATCTTCCCTCCGGCACCTGAATTATACTCTGCAGAAGCGACGATTCCATTTCTCGGATCAGAACTATTGTTGGCGGGAATACCCACGCCAATGCTTTCTGTCAGTGCCTGTATATTATTGCTCCATTGCGCGGCGATCGCAGGAGATTCGACAGAAGTCACGAGTATATGCCTTACATTATCTTTTGTAAGAAATGCAGTCTGCTGGTCGGAAAGATCGGAAGGATTCGCTCCGCTTTCTGCATATGGTTTTCCGTGATAAGTGCCCGCAAAGGGACCACCCGGAGGCGACGGGATCGGCTGGTGCCTGCTATATAACATCAGACCGGCAATCTGTTCAACGGTCATTTGTGCCGCCAGATCGCGCGCACGCTCGTCTACGGATAGCCGCCAGTCTTCATATTTATCCAGTTTCCCATTCTTATTCAGATCCTTAAATGCAAAACCATCTACTACTAAAATAGTGACTCCGGACCTGGGCGAATATCCAAGGGTTTGTCCGCCTGTATTCGTAACCAATGTATACTGACCGGCGTCATGGCTGGTAAATTTTTGTTGTGCATGAACAGTAAATCCGAGAAGAATGGCGGCAAATGTAAAACAGGAAATAAATTTCATATTGGCAAATTTAAAATCAGGCGTGGCGCCCGGGTCTAAAAAAATACTGACGGCGAAGAGCCCGCGATATGGGATCGTATACGCCATTTCCAGGACGTAAAAATACATGCGTTTAGACTGCTGCTGTTCATCAAATCGATCAAAGGTTAAATTGTTGCGACCAAAAGAAAGTATGGAAGCATGGAAGTATGGAAGTATGGAAGTCGAACTAAATAACTTACTTACTAACACTTCCATTCTTCCATACTTCCAGACTTCCACACTCTCCTCATGCTTTCCTGAGAGTCAGTTTGGTAATCTCCGGCCAGATGCCCAGGCGGCCTGAAAAAGCGAGGAAACCAAATCCGCGGTTCACATACAGGTAGCGGTCTTTTTCGTTGGCAAGTCCGGCCCAATCAAGATACCGTCCCTGTACCGGGCTCCATCGCAGCTTGTCTGACTCAATGCCAAACTGGGCGCCATGTGTATGTCCGGATAATGTGAGATGAATGGTGGTGGGATGATAACGGATTTTCTCTTCCCAGTGCGTGGGATCGTGCGATAATAAAATTTTAAATGCATTTTTATCCACTCCCTCCAGCGCCTTATCGATGTCTCCCACCTGAATAAATCCGCGACCCCAGTTTTCAACACCGATCAAGGCCAATTGATCCGGACCTTTCCGGATAACTGTATTTTCATTTAGCATTAACCGATAGCCCAGGGTTTGATGATTTTGCTTGATTTTTTCGAAGTTGGCTGCTTTCTGTTCCGGATTATCCCACCGGGCATAGTCACCATAATCATGATTGCCAAGAATAGAAAATTGTCCGTAGGGCGCTTTGAGTTGACTGAACAGAGAAATATAAGGTTCTACCTCCCATGCCATATTGTTTACCAGGTCGCCGGTAAAGACAAACAAATCACTTTGCTGTGCCTTTGCTATTTCGATGCCACGCGTTACCGCTGACATATTATCAAAACTGCCGGAATGAAAATCCGACAATTGGGTAATGGTAAATCCATCAAAGGATGCGGGGAGCCCATCAAAATACAAGGTGACTTCATGCAGGCGATAATCATATTTGCCCTTGAACATGGCATAAAAAAAACCTGTAAAAGGAACGGCTGCCAGCAGGATACCTGCTTCTGCAATGAACCTGCGACGGGAAGGAAAAAAAGGTTCGCCGGATGCGGGCTTCGGTTTGAATAGTCTTCGGAGTATGCCCCAAAAAAACCGTACGATGTCACCCAGTAACAGTACGATAATAAAAAACAGTTTGGTGATCAGAAAAGTCAGAAATAAACTCAGTGCCCATTCCTGAAACCGGGTAAGATATTGGGTGGAAAAAGTGATACCAGCCAGGAATAAAATGGTGACACCGGTAAAAAACACCAGGTAACTGCGGAGGGCGATTTTTTTGCGACGGACAGATTTCCATCCCGACACCCAGGTTTTCACGCCATGGTAGGCATATATATCAAGCAGCAAACTGAACAGGCTGAACAGATATAATACCCTCATAATACCGCCATGATGCATATCGCTCTTTTAACGTAATGTAATAAAGCCTGATTAACGTGCAGTACCCGAAGAAAAATTTAACTTTCCCAGGATACTCGGCACCTCTTCATTTATCTTTTGCGCAACGTTGACTTATTCTATGTGGCATAGCATGGTTCTGCGATCCAGGGCACCAGGTCTTGTCGGGTCGGTCTGTTCGTGGCACGACTATATTTTATCTTACATGTTCGAATATTTCCCCTGACAACACTGGAATAGCATCCATTGCGGGATCAGCGAGGAGTGATTCGGGTGTTTTAGATGGCTTTAACTGGCTGCAGGTCATAAAATGGGCAACAGGGATAGCGGCCCGATTGTTGGCTTTAAAGGGTATCCCAACTGACACAAAAATTTTATTTATATGTATTACAAAAACATTAAACGCACTTTAAGCATTGCTTTCCTTTTTACAGGACTCTTATTTACAGCTATAGCCAATGGCCAGAAATACAAAACATTATCTGATACGACCAGGCTGAACAAGGAATACGGCGAGATTAGCCTGGAAATGTCCAAATTAAATACAAAGTTGTTGGAAGAAAAGAACAAAACTGCGGATTATCACTCTAAAACATCTTCCAGTGCGGGAGATGCAGCCGCAACGGCTCAGGCCAGTAAGGATCAGGCAGATGTTGCGACCAGTGGCAATACAACTGACACGAAAAAAGCCGTAACGGATGCAAAAGAAGCCGACAAAAAGGCAAATGATGCGAAAAACGCGGTATCTGATGAAAAGAAGAATAATAAGAAGATCAAGGAATTAACTGCCCAGATCGATCAGAAACAAAAGCTGCTGAGAGATCTTGATTCGCAACGTGCCGCAATCATGTCTAATTCCCCGTACTTACCCGTGGCTTTGGTTGATTCCGTCCATACAAATTGACAATAATTCGGAAATAATAATTATTGGTCACTAAAATAAATTAATAAAGTGGAAGTTTTTTTATTTATAAGGGTCTGTCGAACGAATGTTTGACAGACCCTTTTCCTGTGGATCTCGCTATCGGATGAAATGCACCCCCTTCTCGGACAAAATCCTTTGGATATTTCTAAATTTAAGTAATTGCATTCCATTTATTTGCAGACGATCGATAACTTTCTGCCGGAAAATGTTTGAACGTCTTATGGCGTTTCGAATGCAGGCGTACGAAAAATTATCAAAATGGAAATAGAGAAACATTATACAAATAAAAGTGGATGGCTTAGAGCCGCGGTATTAGGTGCGAACGACGGTATTCTTTCAACTACGAGCTTAGTTATTGGCGTCGCGGCTGCCAGCGATACCAGAAGCCCGATCATATTAGCAGCTTTGGCAGGAGTGGTTGCAGGCGCATTATCAATGGCGGCAGGAGAATATGTGTCTGTTAGCTCGCAGTCTGATATTGAAACTGCCGACTTAAAGAGAGAGCAAATTGAACTTAATACCTCTCCTGAAATGGAATTGAAAGAACTAGCTGGTCTTTATCAAAATAGAGGCCTGGACAGTGACCTGGCCATGCAAGTAGCTATGCAGCTTTCGAAAAAAAACGTATTAGAAGCACACGCCCGGGATGAATTGGGGATTAATGAAATCTCTCAACCAAAACCGTTGCTGGCTGCATTAGCTTCTGGTGCTTCTTTTGTTTCAGGTGGTATCCTTCCTCTTTTAGTTTCAATATTTGCACCGATGAAATATATGGTGGGATTCCAATATTCTTTTTCAATGGTATTTTTGGCATTGTCGGGTATAATGGCCGCTAAAGTTGGTGGGTCAGATGTTGCAAAGAGCGTAATTAGAATTTGCTTTTGGGGCACAATAGCAATGGGTATTACTGCTGTTGTAGGTTATATATTTGGTGTGAAGTCTCCATGATCAATAAAGAATGATGTAACACCGCGAAATCCTTTAGGGTTGGCTGCTTGTATCCTGGCTTCATTTCAAAATCTATAAACATGCTTGGGGTCATTTTGTGCGGTGGAGAAAGCAGCCGGATGGGAAGAGACAAGGGATTGATTCAATTTCAAGATAGAACCTGGACGCAGTTAGCAATAGAAAAAATAGAGGAACTGGGTATTCCGGTTGTTGTTTCAATTAGCAGAAGTCAAAAGGAGATATATGAAAGATTGCTGCCTGAGAATAAATTGATAGTTGATGATTCGATCATTGCTTTGAAGGGTCCGGTCGCCGCAGTTTTAAATGTTCATTTGAAATATCCTGCAGATGATCTTTTTGTGCTCGCTTGTGATCTGCCTCTTATGGAATTTTCAGTGTTAGATGAACTTTACCGTTTCTATGTTATTAAAAATCTCTTTCAGGCTTTTATTTATACCAACAATGGGGAGCCAGAACCTTTATGTGGCATTTATACTGCCAGAGGACTTGCATTGATATATAATATGTACTATACGCATAAACTGGAGAAACAAAGTATGAAATATATATTGGGTCAGTTATTAGTACATAGTATGCCAATTCCCGAAAATAAGAAAAAATATTTCAGAAATTTTAATTCACCGAAAGATGTCTTTTGATTTTAATGAGCACCAATTTTGAGGTTGGCGTATTACTTTTTTCGGCGACACTGTTGATCGGAACGAGAACATTGGTTTCCGGATAATAAGTTACAGTGCACCGCTCCGGAATGGCATAAGGAACGACTATGAAAAGTCGGGCGGAGCGCTCCACACCATCATAATAATTAAATAAGTCTACTTTTTCTCCCGGCATGAACCCTGCTTTTTGCATATCTTTTTCGTTCATAAATATGATCCGCCTTTCACCGTGGATTCCACGATACCTGTCATTCAGACCATAGATGGTTGTATTAAACTGATCATGACTACGAACGGACGCCATCATGAAGTCATCTGATTCCATTTTTAATTGCGACAACCTGCAAATGCTGAAAGGCATTTTATTTCCAAATAGTTCTGTGCCAAATTTCCCGGTACGCGGGGCATTGGGCAGGTAAAATCCGCCTGGTTCACGCACTCTTTTATTGTATTGCTCAAATCCGGGTATGAACTGTTCTATCAAATCTCTTACAGCATCGTAACTTTTCGCATAATGATCCCAGTCCACTTTTGTCCGTTCGCCCATTGTCGCTTTTGCAATTCCACATATGATTTCAGTTTCATTCCGTAAATCCTTTGATATGGGCTTAAGCACTCCTTTTGAAGATTGTACGATGCCCATGGAATTTTCGCAACTTACAAACTGATCAACCCCACCAACCACGTCTTTGTCGCTTCGGGCCAGCGTCGGGAAAATAATAGCTTCTTCTCCATGCACTAAATGTGTTCGGTTCAGTTTCGTAGAAACATTCACTGTGAGGGCTAATTTGCGCATGGCTTCTGCGGTGTAATTTGTGTCTGGAGTTGCAGAGATAAAATTTCCACCCATCGCAAAAAATACTTTTATCTTACCTGCATGCATGGCTTTTATACAATTCACTACATCCACACCGTGTTTTCGGGGTGGTTCAAATCCGAATACCTGTTTTAATTTATCGAGGTACCAGGCCGGAGGCTGTTCCCATATCATCATGGTCCGGTTGCCCTGTACATTGCTATGACCCCTGACCGGGCAAAGTCCTGATCCCGGCTTACCAAGAGCGCCTTTTAAAAGAATCAGATTTACTATTTCTTTGATCGTGTCAACTCCATTGGTATGTTGCGTAACACCCATTGCCCAGCAGATGATGATTCTCTTCTTTTCCCTGATCATTTCGGCGGCAATTGTAAGTTGCTCTATTGAAATGCCGGCCGCATCAGCCAATTCTTCAAGTGAATACAGATCCAGATGGGCTTTTAATCCTTCGTAACCAACAGTATTTTCCTTAATAAAGGATTGGTCAAACACGGTCCCGGGATTTTTTATTTCTTCCAGGAATAGCAGTTTTTCAATAGCCTGGATTAATGCCATATCACCATTAATCCTGATCTGTAAATAGAGATCGGCTATTTTAGTGGAACTTTTATTCAGTAAACTTCCAACAAGTCCCTTTAGTTTTTGGGGATCATTAAAACCGATCAGGCCTGCTTCCAGTAATGGGTTGATGGCAATTATTTTTGCTCCCTTTGCTTTTGCTTTTTCAAGTGAATCCAACATTCTTGGCATGTTGGTGGCCGGGTTGATTCCCATCATCAGGATAACATCCGTTTTCTCAAAATCCTCCATAGTAACCGTCCCCTTCCCAAGTCCAATAGTTTCTGTAAGAGCCACGCCGCTGGATTCATGGCACATATTCGAGCAGTCGGGCATATTGTTGGTACCGAATTCCCTCACGAACAGCTGATACATAAATGAAGCTTCGTTACTCAGCCGGCCCGATGTGTAGAAAGCAGCTTCGTCCGGTGAGCTCAAACCGTTCAACGTATTTGCTACTTTTTTAAAGGCATCTTCCCAGCTGATCGGTTCAAAATGTGACCCATTCCGGGGAAGGTAGACAGGCAGAGCAATCCTTCCTTTTTTACCAATCTCCATGTCGGATAATTTAGCAAGATCAGCAACTGAATTTTTTGCAAAAAAATCGGCCGTCAATTTTTTTGTTGTCGCTTCTTCGGCCAATGCCTTTGCGCCGTTTTCACAATAAGCCGCAATTTTGGAACGATGATCGTCCTCATCCGGCCACGCGCAGCTGGAACAATCGAATCCGCCTTTTTGATTCATTTTAAAAAGTCCCTTGAAACCTCTTATGGCTCCCGGCTCTTGCAATATATCGCTGAATGCTGCCATCACCGCAGGAATGCCCGCTGCCCAGTTTTTGGCATCAGAAATTTCCAGTTCAGAAAGATGCTCAGGATTTTGAGCAGGAACCGGTTTATCATCTCCTTCAGTCATAAGATTCTTTTAGTAAAGGATTTGGATAATGGTCGCTTTGATCCTCTGTAACCTTGTCTAAACAGGTAAAATCTTTTTCAACCAGCAGATGGAGTGTTTCGTCAGAGCTCTCCAATTTCATTTCGTCTTCGAATCCTATTTGTTCAGTTGTTTTCCATTCTTCGATTCCCGAAGCCGGTATGTAAACCGTTATCTGATTGTCATAGAATGAAGCCGATAATTTCTCCTGGTTCGTAATACATAAACTGTAATGCAGACTATTACCAACAAAATCAATTTTCTCCTCTAAATATCCTGTCTGGTGAAATTTTTCAACTTCCGGCCTGGTAAGCCGGTATCTGAGTGAATTGCCTTTAATACGAATTTTCATGAACGGGAATTTTTATGCGTTCTTCTCCTGAGTAAATATTGAATCGGGTATTCCTTAGGAAACCAACCAATGTGATGCCAAATTCCTTTGCCAGACTAACAGCAAGGCTTGAAGGAGCCCCTATAGCCACAATAGTAGGAATAGAAGCCATGGCGGCTTTTTGAACCAGTTCAAAACTGGCTCTGCCGCTGAGCAAAAGTATGGACTTCGTTAAAGGAAGCATTTTCGCGTTTAAAGAAGTTCCGATGAGCTTGTCCAGTGCATTATGGCGGCCAACGTCTTCTCTCATAAATATTAATTCCCCTTCATTACTAAATAATGCTGCCGCATGTAAACCGCCGGTATCCGCAAAAAGT
>Ga0206913_1125_pt2 | contig 15249 bp, 11 predicted proteins | sample Alteio_BWOrgHeat_72_FD_152942 | JGI IMG/M metagenome (GOLD analysis project Ga0206913, IMG submission 152942) | Enriched cells from forest soil in Barre Woods Harvard Forest LTER site, Petersham, Massachusetts, United States -... | ecosystem: Environmental > Terrestrial > Soil > Temperate forest >... | reverse complement strand
AAACTTGGATTTATCTCACAGGAAATAGGACGGGAAATTAACACCATTGGCTCAAAAGCCAACAATGCCGAAATTCAAAAATTAGTAGTGCAGATGAAGGATGAGTTGGAAAAAATTAAAGAACAATTGAGTAATATTTTGTAAGAGTAAATTAAGTTTATGACAACATTTATTTCCATACTAAGAGGCATTAACGTCAGCGGCCACAGAATGATTAAAATGGACGCTTTACGGCAACTTTATACTGAGATGGGATTTAGCAATGTTCAAACTTACATTCAAAGCGGAAATGTTGTTTTTCAATATAAAAAAGTAAAGCTATTAGAGCTCGAAAAAAACATCGCGAAAAAAATCTCTGAAAAATCCGGCTTTGATGTTCCTGTAATTGTAAAAGAATATGAAGAACTTAAACTAATAATAAAGAACAATCCTTTTCTTAAAGACAAAACAAAAGATACATCTCATTTACACGTTACATTTTTATCAGCAAAACCTGACAAGGCAAACTTTGAAAAAATCAAAGAAGGACAATATCAGGCAGATGAATTTCATCTTGTTGATAAATCCATTTATCTCTATTGCCCAAACGGTTATGGTAATTCAAAACTCACAAACAGCTTTTTTGAAAGCAAATTAAAAGTAACTGCAACCACAAGAAACTGGAGAACGACAAACGAGTTGATTAAAATTGCAGAAAAATTACATTGAATATTTCGCTGACGGACTTGTTCTCTGGTCGGTAAAATCATTTTTCAAAAACTTATAATATCCGGTAATGGCAATCATAGCGGCATTATCGGTGCAATATTCAAATTTCGGGATGTAAACATTCCATCCTGATTTTTCTCTTTCAAGTTCCAATGCCCTGCGAAGTCCAGAATTAGCCGAAACTCCACCGGCAATGGCAATTTCTTTTATTTCGCTTTCAGCAGCAGCTTTTTTTAATTTTGAAAGAAGAACTTCAATAATAGTTGATTGAATAGAAGCGCAGATGTCAAATTTGTTATATTCAATAAAATCAGGCTCCTTCCCTACCCTTTCGTTTATAAAATAAAGAAATGCTGTTTTTAATCCGCTGAAACTAAAATCCAATTTCGGAATATTGGGATGCGGAAATTTATATTTATTGGGATTTCCCTGCTGAGCATATTTATCAATCAATGGTCCTCCGGGATAAGGCAATCCAATAATTTTAGCAGCTTTGTCAAAAGCTTCTCCGGCAGCATCGTCAATCGTTTCACCAATCACTTTCATATCGAAAAAATCCTTTACCAAAACAATTTGAGTATGTCCGCCCGAAACCGTGAGACACAAAAAAGGAAAGGATGGTTTTTTATTTTCTGAATTATTTTTCTCCTCAATAAAATGAGCCAATATGTGTGCCTGCATGTGGTTCACTTCAATAAGAGGAATATTCATTCCCATTGCAAAAGATTTTGTAAAAGAAGTTCCGACCAAGAGAGAACCCAACAAACCCGGTCCTTTGGTAAACGCAACTGCATCAAGATCATTTTTACTAATGCCCGCAGCTTTTAATGCTTGTGATACAACAGGCACAATGTTTTGCTGATGTGCTCTAGAAGCAAGCTCAGGAACAACCCCTCCATAAGCTTTGTGAACATCCTGACCGGCAACAATATTTGAAAGAATTTTTCCGTTTTGAATCACAGCAGCAGCTGTCTCATCACAGGATGATTCAATACCAAGTATAGTAATGGAAGGCTGGCTCATAATCATTAACTTTGCAGGATTACCATTTTTCAAAATTATCAAAAAACTCGGCAAAATATTATTGTACGTATTGGCAAGCGTTTTCGCATTGCTAATTATACTTTATTCTTTATTCCGATCAAACACTATACAACTATGGGTGACGCAAAAAGCAGCTTCTTATCTTTCTGAACAAATCAACTCCAAAGTAGAAATAAAAGGTGTAGACATTGATTTATTCAAGAAAATTGTTCTTGAATCAGTTTATATTGAAGATATGCACAAAGACACACTTCTCTATGCTGAAAAGCTAAAGTTAGATATTGGACATTTCAGCACTTCTGAAAAAACCTTTGATCTTGACGACATCATCTTGCTTAACACAAAAGCAAAGTTGATAAAGTATAAAAATGAAAAGGATTTTAATTTTCAGTTTATTGTTGACAAGTTCAGCTCAAAAGATTCTACCAAAAAAGACTCAGGTAATTCATGGAAAGTTAATTTTTCTGGGCTTACCATCATTAACTCCGACTTTGTTTATAAAGATGAAAATGATTCTGCTAAAACAAAAGGAATCAATTATTATGACTTGGATGTAAAAAAGATTAATGGAAAAATCACAGCAATTGCTTTTAATGCAGATACTATCAAAGCCAACGTCAATTATCTGACATTACAAGAAAAAAGCAGATTCATACTAAAAGATTTATCATGCAATGCTACAATCAATCCTGTAGAATTACAATTTGACGATTTAACAATCGCAACTCCAAACAGTAAGGTTGTTACTGACAATTTATATTTTAAATACAACGGATACAAACAACTAACTGATTTCATTAATAAAGTACAATTCAAATCGAGATTCGAAAAAACCAAAATTGACATGAATGATATTGCATTCTTTGCTCCACAAGTGACAGGAATTAATAAGATTCTTGACTTTGAAGGCGATGTCAGCGGAAAGATAAATGATTTACGAGGAAACGATCTGAAGATTTTGTTCGGAAAATATTCTAAGTTCGAAGGTAAAGTATGCATGACAGGCCTTCCCGATATAGATGAAACTTTTATTCATCTTAATATAAAAGATTTGGAAACCGGAAAAAGTGATCTTGAACAACTTCCTCTTTACCCTTTTAATAAAGGAGAACACATACAACTACCAAACAATATCGGGATGCTGGGAATGATAAAATTTAAAGGAGATTTTACCGGCTTTTATAATGATTTTGTTACATACGGAAATTTTTCGACCGCGCTCGGAATCATATCTTCTGACATAGCCATGCAGCAGGATAGCAGTAGCCATGTGATTAAATACAAAGGCAAAATCAAATCTCCGGAGTTTAACCTTGGCAAATTTACTTTTACAGACAAATACATTGGCGAAATAACTGTTGATGCCGACATTGACGGTCAGGGATTGGATGAAAATACAAGCGGAAATTTAAAAGGAATTGTAAAAAGCATTGAGATCAACCAATACAATTATCAAAACATTAATGTAGAAGGTAACTTAGCAAAAAAAATATTCAACGGAAAACTCTCAATAAACGATTATAACATTGATTTAAAATTTGATGGAGATATTGATTTCACTCGAAAAATCCCTGTACTCGATTTTAGTTCCTCAATCAATCATGCCAACCTGATTGCGCTCAACATTGTTAAAAACCGAAAATCATCCGTCCTATCAACAAACTTAGATGTAAAAATTTCAGGAAACACACTGGATAACTTACTGGGAGAAATTAAAATCACCAACACTTTCTATAATGAAAACAACGAAAGCTATACTCTTAAAAACCTAAATATACTTGCGGAGAACAACAATCAAATAAAAACATTGCAGCTTCAATCAGACATCGCAGATGGTGAATTAACAGGTGATTACAACCTGAATGACTTAAGCGAATCGTTTACTAATTTTCTCCACAATTATATTCCTTCATACATTAAAAAAGACAACAGAGCAACTTCTTCAACCGAAAATCTTGAATTTAATTTTAAAGTCGAAAATTATGATGGAGTGACAAAACTTTTTTTCCCTCAGCTGAAAATTGCTGCGAATACTTCGGTCTCCGGAAAATACAATTCAAAAAATAATTCTATCAATCTTGATGTTACTTCTGACCAAGTTAGTCTTTATGGAAATCAGTTAAAAAAATTTAAAATCCATTTGGCAAATGAAAATCAATCTCTCAATCTGACCACAAACTGCGAAAGGCTGGCTTATGGTGACAGTTCAGGATTAGACCAATTCAGCATTAATGCTCACACTGAAAATGATAGTTGCACATTTAAACTGCAGTGGGAGAACAAAACAAAAAATAAATACAAAGCGGATGTTAATGGACAATTTACGTTTATGAACAACAACACCATGAAGTTCCAGATAAAACCTTCCGAAATTTATGTTGCTGACTCATTGTGGAAAATACCGAGTGACAATGAGATTGTTATTGATTCAGGCAAAACCGTTATAAAAAATTTAAGTTTCAGAAATAACAATCAATCCATAAAGCTGGAAGGAGCTGTTTCAAATGATAAAAACGATCAGCTTGTACTTTCTTTGGACAGTTTCAATCTTTCAAGTGTAAATTTTCTTACAAAAAATATTTCATCAGCATTTAAAGGCAGTGTTTCCGGTAATGCTTCTGTTTCCAGTTTATACAACAAACCTATTTTTTCAAGCAGTCTTAACTTCAATAACCTTTCATTGAACAATGAATATATTGGCAAAGGTTCTGTAAATAGTTCTTACAACAAGGAAAAAGATTTAGTAAGTTTTAATGGATCATTTACCAAAGGCATTGTTCCAAACGTGCAGTTTACAGGCACTTATCATCCTTCGCAAAAGGAAGACAATATTGATATTGAACTTGCTATGGAAGCATTTAAAATGGAACTTTTTGAAAAATACGTTAAAGATTACTGCTCCGATTTTAAAGGGCAGGTATCAGGCAAACTGGATATAAAAGGAACATTTGCAAATCCTGTTATGAAAGGTAAATTAAATATGCAGGCAAAAAAAATAACTGTAAACTACCTGAACACAGGTTACAGCTTTGCTTCGGATATAACTGTCGAACCCAATTCATTTGGAGTAGAGAACCTGCAGTTATCCGATCTGAATGGCAACTCAGCAATTGTTAACGGTAAAATTTATCATACTAACTATAAAAACTTTCAGCTTGACTTCGATATCAATGCAAACAAATTTATGTGCCTGAATACTACCGAATCAAACAATACTACTTATTACGGAAAAGCCTTTGCCACTGGGATCATGAATATTTTCGGATTCCTTGACAATCTCACGTTTGACGCCAATATAAAAACAACTAAAGGTACACACATTGTCATTCCGCTCTCAAACCCATCCGAACTGGGCGAAAACGACTTTATTTCTTTTGTAAAAAAAGACACTGTTTCGAAAAAAGCCGATGATACTTACAAAGTAAAGCTAAAAGGTATGCAGCTTAATTTTAATCTTGATGTAACGCCAGATGCTGAGGTACAGATAATTCTTGATGCGAAAGCGGGAGATGTTATAAAAGGCAAAGGAAACGGGAATATAAAAATGACCATTAACACACTTGGCAATTTCAATATGTATGGCGACTATGTTATTGAAAGCGGAGATTATTTATTTACGTTGAAAAATGTGATCAGCAAAAAATTTGATATTGAAAAAGGAGGAACCATTAAATGGACCGGAGATCCTTACAATGCCACTATTAATTTAAGTGCTGTTTACAAACTAAGAACGCCTTTGTCTCCTCTTTTTCCATACGATATAACGGGAGCTTACAAAAAACGATTTCCGGTTAACTGCAAATTAATTTTGAGCAATGACCTTATGAAGCCTGATATCAGCTTTGACATTGAACTTCCGACAGTAGATGAAAGTACAAGGCAGGTCGTAAAAGATCAAATTAAAACTGATCAGGATATGAACAAGCAGGTTTTTTCTCTGCTGGTGCTAAATAGTTTTCTCACAGAGACTGACCTAGGATCAGCAAGTGCTGCAACATCAAGCGAGTTGCTTTCAAGTCAGCTTAGCAATGTGCTTTCTAAGGCAAGTAAAAATGTTGATGTAGGTGTTAATTATCGGCCAGCCGATCAGATTGCCAGTAAACAGGTGGAAGTAGCATTGTCAACCCAATTGTTCAATGATAAATTAAGCATTGATGGTAACGTTGGTGTTGCAGGTACAAACGGAGCTACCGGTACTGCATCAGAAACAACAGTACCGGGCACAAATACGAGCAACATTGTAGGTGATGTAAATGTTGAGTACAAATTAAGTGATGATGGTAAACTCAGGCTGAAAGCATTTAACAAAACAAATGACAACACAATGGTAATAAGCAATGGACCTTACACTCAAGGTGCAGGAGTTGCGTACAGAGAAGAATTCAACACTGTAGGCGAATTGTATAAAAAGTTTTTGAAGAAATTAAAAAAGAAAAAATAGGTTTCTATTTATTTTCCAAATTTCTCCATTGCTTCCATGCTGATGCCTGTAGTTGAATAACCACCATCGTGATAAAGGTTTTGCATGGTCACCATACGTGTCAAATCAGAAAATAAAGTAAGGCAATAATCAGCACAAGTTTCAGCACTGGCATTTCCAAGCGGAGAAACTGAATCGGCATAATTAAAAAAATCATCAAAGCCTTTAATTCCACTTCCGGCAGTTGTTTTTGTAGGTGATTGTGAAACAGAATTAACTCTGACTTTTTTAGCTTTTCCATAATGATAACCGAAACTTCTTACGATAGACTCAAGCATTGCTTTCGCTTCAGCCATGTCATTGTAAAAAGGGTAAGCTCGTTGAGCAGCTATGTATGACAATGCCACCACACTACCCCATTCATTAAGTGCATCGAGCTTCTTGGCAACATTCAGCATTTTATGAAGCGACATAGCAGATACATCCAAACTCTTTACATAAAAATCATAATTTAATTCTGTATACGGAATATTTTTCCTGACGTTGGGCGACATACCAATGGAATGAAGCACGAAATCGAGCTTACCACCAAGCACTTCCTGTGATTTGGAAAAAAGAGTTGTCAATTCTTCCATACTGGTTGCATCAGCAGGAATAATTTCCGATTTGGTTATTTCAGCTAGTTTTTTGATTTCTCCCATACGCATGGCAATTGGGGCATTGGTTAAAACAAAAGCAGCTCCCTGTGCGTGCGCTTTCTCAGCCACTTTCCATGCAATGGAATTAGAGTCAAGCGCTCCGCTTATAATTCCGCGTTTACCTTTTAATAAATTGTTGTTCATATTGGGTTTTCAATTTTAGATAACAAATATATGACTTTACATACTCAATAATTCTTTGGCGTTCTTTATTGCCGCTGATGTAGGATTATCGGTACTAAGCATTTTTGCAATTTCCTGTACTCTTTCTTCTTTGTTTAGTTTTTTAATTCTCGTGAATGTTTTATTGTTTTTTTCTTCTTTATAAACAAACAAGTGAGTTGTTCCTTTACTTGCAATTTGTGGCAAATGAGTAATGGTAATTACCTGCATGGAATCTGACATTTTTTGCATAATGCTTCCCACTTTATCAGCAATGTCACCGCTTACACCTGTATCAATTTCGTCAAAAATAACAGATGGCAATGCTGTCAACTTTGCGATCAATGACTTTAAGCTGAGCATCAACCGTGATAATTCTCCACCTGATGCAACTTTGTTCAGTTTTTTAAGTTCGCTTCCTTTATTAGCTGAAAAAAGAAAATTGATTTTGTCTACTCCTGTTGAATTAAAATTGTTGTTGTCAGTTTTTTCATTTATGATTTGCAGCCGTGCATTGGGCATTCCAAGACTACTGAGCAGATTTTTTATTTCTTTTTCAATTTTAGGAATGACTCCTTCCCTATTTTTTGATAGCTGACCGGCTTTCTGTAACAACTCCTTTTTCAACTTCGTGAGTTCAGCATTCAATAAAGTAATCTGCTCTTCGAGTGAAGAAATATCATTTAGCTTATTGCTTAAATCATCTTTTATTTTTAAAAGTTCGTCAATTGTTTTTACCTGATGCTTGTGCTGCAGACGATAAATGTTATCCAGCCTTGCATTCAACTCCTCAATACGATTGGCATCATGGGTTATTTCATTTTCAATATTTTCTAATTCTACGGCAATATCTTTGATCTCGATGTAAGAACTATTTAAACGATTATTGATTTCATCAATTGCCGGATTGTATTTTGCTATTGACGAAATGATAGATTTCACAGCATTAATAGAAACGAGTATGTTGTTCTCTCCTCCATCAAATGCATTGTATGCTTTTGAAAGATTGGATTTTATTTCTTCGGCATTGGTTAAAGTTTCTAATTCCTGCTCGAGCTTTATTTGATCATCGGAACTCAAGTTCGCTTCTTCAAGTTCATTAAATTGAAACTGATAATAATCAAGATCTTTTTTCGATTGGGTTTCTTTGTGAATCAACTCATTGAGAGTATTTTCAATTTGCTTGTATTTTTTGTAATCACTTTGGTATTCGCCCAGCAACTTAGCATTTTGTGCATATGCATCAACAACCGATAATTGAAATTCGGAATCGTTAAGTGTAAGCGTTTCGTGTTGAGAATGAATGTCAATCAACTTCTCGCCAAGTTCTTTTAAAACATTCAGATTAACGGGAGTGTCATTAATAAATGCTCTGGACTTGCCTTCAGCGCTTATTTCCCTGCGAATGGTTGTTTCAGCTTCATAATCAAGTTCATTAGTGTAAAAGAAATCTTTTAGAGAATAGTTTTTAATGCTGAATATTCCTTCTGTTATGCACTTTTTTGATTTATCATTCAGCGCCTGTATATCGGCTCTTTGACCTAACAATAAAGACAATGCACCAAGCAAAACAGATTTACCTGCACCGGTTTCGCCTGTAATAATAGTCAAACCATCAGAAAAGTCAATTTCCAAATGATCTATCAAGGCATAGTTCTGAACCGATAACTGCTTTAACATCTTAAACTCAAAATGAATAAAGTAAATTTAAGAATTAATTTGTTTTCTATTTGAATTACTTATCAGTATGCCATAATTTTTAGTTGTTACAAAAACTATTAGTAATTTCTAAAAGTAAATCTTCTAAATTTGCGCTCGATATAAAAATATACAGGTACACGAGAATGAAAAAAGTATTGGTAACAGGTGCAAATGGTTTTATCGGCAGTCATTTGGTTGAATATCTTGTAGAAAAAGGATATAAAGTAAGGGCATTCGTACTGTATAACTCCTTTAATTCCTATGGTTGGCTGGATAGCTTTTCCCAAAAAGTATTAGACAAAATCGAAGTATTTTCTGGTGATATCCGAGATCCAAATGGTGTTAGGGTAGCGATGGAAGGAATAGACACTGTATATCACTTAGCAGCACTAATAGCTATTCCGTACAGTTATCATTCGCCTGATAATTATGTAGATGTTAATATAAAAGGAACGCTCAACATACTCCAAGCTGCAAGAACGTTAAAAACCAAAAGAATACTTATTACATCAACATCCGAAGTTTATGGAACCGCTCAATATGTTCCCATAGATGAAAAACATCCATTTCAAGGACAATCTCCTTACAGCGCTACAAAAATAGGAGCTGACAGAATTGCAGAATCTTTTTACCGATCCTTTAATATGCCTGTTACTATTGTCAGACCTTTCAATACTTATGGACCAAGGCAATCAGCCAGAGCCATTATTCCGACAATCATCACACAGCTTTTAACCGGAGAAACTAAAATTAAGTTAGGCGATTTAACTCCCACACGCGATTTGCTTTTTGTAAAAGATACCGTTGCCGGTTTTGAAGCCATTGCAAATTGCCAAAAAGCCATTGGTGAAGAAATAAATATAGCCAGCCAAACAGAAATTTCTATGGGCAATTTAGCTAAAAAGCTGATTAAGATAATTAATCCAAAAGCAAAAATTGTTATCGAAAAAGAACGCCTGCGTCCTGACAAAAGCGAAGTAAGAAGATTGTTTGGAGCAAATGGCAAGATTAAAAAACTTACGGGATGGAAACCTAATCACTCATTAGATAAAGGATTAAGTGAAACTATCAACTGGTTTAAAAACCCAGAGAATTTAAGTAAATACAAAGCCAATATATACAATGTCTAAACGAGCGGTAATACTTGCAGGAGGAAAAGGCACAAGATTAAAACCATATACTGTTGTTTTACCAAAACCATTAATGCCAATTGGCGATCACACAATACTCGGAATTATTATAAAACAGCTTGCATTTTATGGATTTGACCATATCACTATGGCAGTGAATCATCAGGCAGAAATTATAAAGGCATACTTTGGAGATGGTTCAAAGTACAATATCAAAATTGACTACTCATTGGAAGATAAACCGCTGAGTACGATGGGACCATTAAAATTGATCAATGGTTTACCGGATGATTTCTTAATAATGAACGGAGATATTTTAACTGATCTGGATTTTGCAAAATTCTATGACACACATTGCAAAGAACATAGCATTTTTACTATCTCTTCATCTAAGAGAGAACAAATTAATGAATATGGAGTATTGGAAACCGATACTGGTGATAACTTAATTTCTTTTAAAGAAAAACCGAAAGAATACTTTACTGTCAGTATGGGAATTTACATGGCAAGCAAAAAAATAATTGACTTGATCCCGGAAAACAAAGCATACGGATTTGACCATTTGATGCTTGACCTGATAAAATCTAAAAATTTCGCAAAAGTAAAAGTTCATCCTGGATATTGGCTGGATATTGGAAGACCTGATGATTACGCACAAGCCATTGATGAATTTGAGTTGAAAAAATCTACTTTTCTGAAATGAAAAAAATACTCGTTGCAGGCTCAAAAGGATTTATCGGTAGTGCATTAAAAAAGAAACTGGAAGATTTAAATTTTCAGATAACCGAATTTAAAGGTGATGTTAGTGTAAGCCAATCATACAAGGATATCGTCAATAAAACCTTTTCACATTGTTTTCACCTCGCTGCAAAAACGTTTGTTCCAGATAGCTGGTCAAACTCAGCAGAATTTATAAAAACAAACGTTATTGGTACCGAAAGAATTTTGAATTATTGCAGCGGAAAAAAAATCTCGTTAACATATTTAAGTGCATACTTATATGGTATTCCAGAACGACTTCCTATTAGTGAAACTCATCCGTTGAAGCCTAACAATCCATACGCCCTGTCAAAATATCTTGCAGAGAACTTGTGTCGTTATTATTCGGTTAAACATAAACTGAAAGTAACAGTTTTCAGACCATTCAATGTTTATGGACCAAACCAGGATAAAAAATTCTTAATCCCTTCTGTAATAGAACAAGTTTTAAATTCTAAAAATACTATATCCGTAAAAGATATTGCTCCAAAAAGAGATTATATTTATATTGACGATTTAATTGAAGCGATGATACTTTCAATGAATAACAATAAAAGATATGCTGTGTACAACATAGCTTCCGGAACTTCAATAAGTGTAAAAAAGGTAATTGACGTTATTCAGAAAGCTGCAAAAACAAATAAAAAAATTAAATCCGAAGGAATAAACAGAACAAATGAAATACCGGATACTATTGCTAATATTAATCTTGCAAAACAAGAGCTACAGTGGAATCCAAAATACACTTTTGAAAAAGGAATATTAGAAGTATTACAAACTTAAAGGAGAGACAGTTGAATACTGAAGGGAAATACATAAAGATTGTTTCATTAAATCACTCTATCTTTTTACCTTTGTTTTATGGAATTATGTGAGCAAAATGAAGAATGGGATTTGGTTATAAAACCAACCACGTCTTTATTTGATATTAATTTAAAGGAGCTCTGGAAGTACCGTGATTTAATTATACTTTTTGTCAGGCGCGATTTTGTATCAGTATATACTCAGACAATATTAGGTCCTGTTTGGTTTTTCATACAACCTATTCTTACAACGATAACTTTTACAATCATTTTCGGGAACCTGGCCAATATAAGTACAGATGGCATTCCACCTTTTTTATTTTATTTATCGGGCATTACACTCTGGACCTACTTTGCCGATTGTTTAAACAAAACCTCCACCACTTTTGTAAATAATGCGGGTATATTCGGTAAAGTTTATTTTCCTCGTTTAGCGGCCCCCTTGTCTGTAATTATTTCAAACCTGATCAAACTGGGTATTCAATTCATCTTGTTTTTGTCAGCTTGGATATACTTCATAGTTTCAACGGATAAAATTCACCCACACTGGAATTTATTATGGTTAATTCCTGTTTTGATAATAATGATGGCTTTTATGGGATTCGGGTTTGGAATTTTTATATCTTCCCTTACCACCAAATACCGCGACTTTACATTCCTTGTGGGTTTTGGCGTACAATTGATTATGTATGCCAGCCCGATTGTTTATCCGATAAGTGTAGTTCAGGAAAAACATCCCGAATACGAAAAATGGCTTCTCTTAAATCCTGTTTCATCAATCATTGAAGCTTTTAAATTCATCTTTCTCGGCAATGGTTACTTCTGTTGGAAAGCTATAGGTTACAGCGGCATTTTTATGTCTATTTTAGTATTAATTTCAGTAGGTGTTTTTAACAGGGTAGAAAAAACCTTTATGGATACGGTATAACATTTCTTCGTTCAGTGGATAATAAGGTCGCGATAAAAATTGAAAATCTAGGAAAACAGTACCGGCTGGGACAGGTTGGTACAGGAACTATTTCGCAAGATTTTAACCGCTGGTGGCATAAAATACGTGGCAAAGAAGATCCTTTCTTAAAAATTGGCGAAAGCAATGACCGCAGCGTAAAAGGCTCCAGCGATTTAGTTTGGGCATTGAAAGACATTAATTTCGAAGTAAAACAGAGTGAAGTTTTAGGTATAATCGGTAAAAACGGTGCTGGCAAATCAACTCTTCTGAAAATTATTTCGCGCGTAACAGGCCCAACAGTGGGTGAGATAAAAGTGAAAGGACGCATCGCCAGTTTACTGGAAGTCGGCACAGGTTTTCATCCTGATCTAACAGGCCGTGAAAATGTTTTTTTAAATGGAGCTATCTTAGGAATGTCGAAACAGGAAATCAGGAATAAATTTGACGAAATAGTTACTTTTAGCGGTGTGGAAAGATATATTGATACTCCTGTAAAACGTTATAGCAGCGGCATGTATGTTCGTTTGGCCTTTGCTGTGGCTGCGCATTTAGAGCCAGAGATCCTTATAGTAGATGAGGTGCTGGCTGTCGGTGATGTCGAATTTCAAAAAAAGTGTCTCGGAAAAATGAAGGACGTTAGTAGAGAGGGGAGAACAGTATTATTTGTTAGTCATAATATGCCTTCTATAAGAGCTTTGTGCTCATCCGTAATGATAATGGAGCATGGAAAAACAATTGGTTATGGAGAAACAAATGAAATGATTGCAAAATATTTATCGGCCGGTTTAGAAAATATAAATAATTCAGAAGGAATAATACCACCAAAATTAAGTATCCACAATACGGGTGATGCAAAATTTAAAAAATTACTGGTCCTTAATACAAGTGGAATTTCAAAAAATGAATTCTTTTTTAAAGAAAAAATTTCAGTACTTATGCATTTAGAAATTGTGAAAAACCTTGAGGATGTATTGATTTTTGTTTTTTTAGTAAATTCTTTCGGTGAAAAAGTACTTATGGCAGTTGACAATGAATTTTACAAGCCAAGTAATTATTCAAAAGGTTTGCACGAAATAAGTGTAAATTTTAACGAAGAGTTAATGCCCGGAGATTATTCCATTGGCCTTGCTTTAGGATATTATCATACAGGTAGCAGCATTGATTATATTGAAAGTTTTGGAAATTTTAAAGTAATTAAAGAAACCGAATCCGGAGATATGGAGTACCCATGGGCAACAATACATGGCTATGCTCAGCCAAAAACGAAATGGAGCAAAAAAATCATAAACTAAGATCATGGAAATAAAAAATTCAAAAATTCTCGTAATTGGTGGAGCCGGATTTATAGGGGGGGGGGGTGGTAGCAGAACTTCTTAAGGAAGGTGCAAAAGAAGTTATCATTTACGATAATTTTGCACGTGGAAAAATGGATAATATTAAAGAGTCGCTTAAAAACATGCGCTGTTCTATCTACCCGACTGGCGGCGATATACGTGAAACAGACATTCTAAATGATGCGATGAAAGGTGTTGATTATGTTTTTCACCTTTCCGCTATGTGGCTGCTTCATTGCAAAGACTATCCCCGAACGGCTTTTGAAGTAAATATTGCTGGAACTTTTAATGTATTGGAGGCCTGTGTTAAAAACAATATTAAAAAATTGATCTATTCCTCCTCTGCTTCGGTTTATGGCGATGCCGTTCAAGTTCCCATGACCGAGGATCATCCTTTTAACAATAGAAATTTTTATGGTGCAACAAAAATTGCCAGTGAAGCTATGTGTACTGCATACAACGACCGATACGGATTGGAAATAATCGGATTGCGCTACATGAATGTTTACGGGCCGGGGCAGGATCAGCATGCTGTTTACAGCGGTGTTGTGCCCATCATGCTCAATAAAATTGATGCGAATGAAGCCCCAACCATAAACGGGGACGGAAGCCAGGCTTACGATTTTATTTATGTAGAAGATGTGGCGAGGTGCAATGTTGCTGCATTAAAAAGCAATACAAAATATGGATTTTACAATGTAGGTACGGGAATACAAACAACCATCAAACAATTGTGCAACACCATTCTCGAATTAAAAAGATCGAATTTGAAAGTCACCTATAAACCTTACAGTGCAGATGATGCGCGTGCACTGGTAAAGAATAGGATCGGATCAACTGAAAAAGCAGAAAAGGAAATCGGCTTTAAATACAAATACGACCTTGTTCAGGGATTGACCAAATTGATAGAATGGAGAGATAAAACAATGAAAAAAGCAGCAGTTGCCTGACATTGCTATGGAAAAAAGAATAATTCAGATATCACAACCTTGTCTTGGAGAAGAAGAATGGCAGGCAATGCGCGAACCACTTTTCAGCGGATGGGTAACACAGGGACCAAAAGTAAAAGAATTCGAAGCTCTTTTTGCTAAACGTCATCAGGTGAAACACGCCATTGCAGTTTCCAATTGCACCACTGCACTACATCTTGCCTTAATTGCAGCTGGAGTCAAAGAAGGTGATGAAGTGCTCCTACCGGCATTTACCTGGGTAGCAACAGCCAATGCTGTTTTATATTGCAATGCCAAACCTGTTTTTGTAGATATTGATCCCATCACTTTTAATATTGATGTTTCCAAGATCAAAGAAAAAATAACCTCAAAAACCAGGGCTGTCATCCCGGTTCATTTATTTGGCTTATGTTCTGATATGGATGAAATAAAGAAAATAGCCCCCGGCTTAAAGATCATTGAGGATGGGGCTTGCGCTGCAGGTGCAGCCTATAAAGGAAAACCAGCTGGAAGCTTTGGCGACCTGGGCTGCTTTTCATTTCATCCGCGCAAATCAGTTACCACCGGCGAAGGTGGCATGATCACTACAAA
>Ga0206913_1094_pt1 | contig 15317 bp, 13 predicted proteins | sample Alteio_BWOrgHeat_72_FD_152942 | JGI IMG/M metagenome (GOLD analysis project Ga0206913, IMG submission 152942) | Enriched cells from forest soil in Barre Woods Harvard Forest LTER site, Petersham, Massachusetts, United States -... | ecosystem: Environmental > Terrestrial > Soil > Temperate forest >... | reverse complement strand
CAACAGCCGCCCTTCCCATTCGCCCCCTGAGCTCCGAATCACCGATCAATCGCTCCATCGCGTTCGGCTTCTTGGGAATGTTTCACGCGAGGAGAATAAATCGTTGATGAGCCGCTCGCTCTTCTGCGTGTTCCCCGCTCTCCGGGAGGCATTCGGTCACGTCAACCTGGAAGCCATGGCCGCGTGGAAACCGGTGATTGCATCCGATTGGGGCGGCCCGAGAGATCTGATTGTCGACGGCGTTACGGGACTGAAGATCCTGGGGAGTCATCCGCGGCAACATACCGAGTTGCTGGCGAGCGCGATGGAGCGATTGATCGGTGATTCGGAGCTCAGGGGGCGAATGGGAAGGGCGGCTGTTGAACGCGTCCGAGCTGAATACATTTGGAGTCGGCTGGCCGGGCGCTATTCGCAGCTTTATGGCGCATTGGCTACGTGACAATGGGGTGCGCTTTAGATTTGTGAAGAATAGATTGCAAAAACTGTGACGTACCTCATGGAAATCTTCGGGGCACTGTTGATTTGTCGGGCGTCGTCGGTCTACGACACGTTGCACGTGGGTGAGTCGATGGCTATCTTAACCGAACTACGCGCTTTGAAGGGATCAACATGAAATTAGGTCATCTGCGTGCGCTGCCTGCATGTCTTGGATTGCTTTTATTTGGAACGTCGTTCGCAGCGACGCAGGGTCCTCCGTTTCCAAGATTTGCAGTGTCTTGGGTTAATAACGAAAACTATCAGGATCCGACGCTGCAGGCTAAAACGGCGCAAACCGATGTGGCAACCTTGGTAACGTGGCCCGGCTGGCAGAATGGCAGGGGAACGACCCTGCAGCAGGTGGTGCAGAACATCAAGGCGGCCAGTCCGAATACCCTCGTGTTTGAGTACATCAAGAACAATGAAATCGATGGAACAATCGCCACCAATGCGGTTTATTCCGACCTGTTCAACAAGCTTGGCGCAATGAGTTGGTATCTTTACGCGTCGGGCACTAGTGGTTCGCCACTCGCGGCCGCATGGCCTGGCGCGACCGAGCTCAACAACACGCTGTTCACCCCCGTGGACTCCAATGGTGATGACTGGATTTCCTGGTTTTCCAAATGGGCAATTGCACAGTACTACGTTCCAAATCCAGCCCTGGACGGATTTAACGAAGACAACGTATTCGCGACACCGCGCGTATCCGGCGACTACAACCGAGATGGTGTTACAGACAGCACCACTACTGCCGCGCCATGGGTAAGACAAGGCGACGCGAAATTCTTTCAATTGATGCACCAGCGCATGCCGGGGAAGTACCAGATCGGAAACATTGCGGACTGGGGCAATCCGAGCTCGACTCTTACCGAATATGTGGGTCAATTGGACGGCGGAATATTGGAGGGAATGATCGGGTATTCCTGGTCAGTTGAGACTTGGGGTGGTTGGCAGATGATGATGGCGTGGTACCGCAAAACGATGGCTGCGCTCGGTGGGCCCAAGATTGCGATATTTGCCCAAGTCGGCGACCCAACGGATTATCAGTCGTTTCGCTACGGCTTCGCTTCTTGTTTTCTGGACGACGGCTATTTTCAGTTTGATAGCACAGTTACGTCTGACCCATATGCAAACCGTCCGTGGTTCGATGAGTATGATTACCGCGGCAAGCTCGGCGCGCCGACCAGCGCGCCTCCGACCGTTGCATGGCAAAAAGGCGTTTACCGTCGGGACTATGCGAATGGGATTGTCTTGGTGAATCCCAAAGGCAACGGCCCACAGACGGTGCAGCTGGAAACGACGTACCAGCGAATTTCAGGAACTCAAGCTCCCGCCGTGAATAGCGGACAGACAGTTCAGACGCTGACGTTACAGGACCGTGACGGAATCATGTTGATGCGTGTCAATGCTGCTGCATCTGCGCCCGCGAAGGTACCCAATCCGCCGAGCACTATTGAAGTGCACTGAATCATTAGTAAGCATTTCAGCAACCGCCGGCCGAAACCGCAGGCTCGTTTTACCTGGGGCACCTTCTGTCCGGCAAACACCCTGCTTATCGCATTCGGCCGCGTCTTGTTTTTCGATACGGCTAAGGAGCGTTCAAAGTCGACCAATAAATTGCTTTTATCGCAGCGGCATGACCCGCCAACGTAAATGAGCTAGTGGCTTGTGTTTGCGCCTCGTCTCCGAGGCGGCGCGCTAGATGCTGATCTCGCGCCAGCATTAGCATCGCATGGGCCCAATCAGACGCATTGGTCGATTCGACCAGGATGCCATTGCTCATATTGCGAATCAGGAGCCTATTCCCCGAAGGTTTGCCGAACGCTATAGGCGGCACACCGCAGCTCATGGCCTCCAAAATTGAAAGTGAGTTCAATTCGATAAGTGACGGATGCAAAAGCGCCAGACTCTCGGCGAGCAATTCCGTAACATGATCACTTGGGCCGACAAATCGTATGTTTTCATGAACCCGCAGCTCTTTACTAAGCGATTGAAGCTGCGACATTTCAGGTCCCTCACCGGCGATAATCAGCACAATTGAATCGACCTCTTGGCGCGCCAACGCAAGCGCTCGAATAGCCAGTGCGACATTTTTTGTTTTTGTCAATCGGCAGGCAGTAAGAAATATTTTTGCATCCTCGCCTCCTAGACTCTCACGCAATGCTGCGGCTTTCGGCTTTTTTTTCTCGGGGCTCGGTACGCCATTGGGCAGCAATGCTATTGAACGGCGCGATCGCCGATTACCCGCAATGGCGGACGCCAAACATTCCGGCGTCAGCACAATGGTCTTGCTCGCGAGCGACCCTGCGAGATGCACAAATCGATAGTGGTTGGTGTGGATACCCCAGATAGCCTTCGCCGTTTTTCGGTCGTAGTATCGATAATCGTGAACGTGCTCAATGACCTTAACTCGCGCAAGAGTGGCGGCAATAACAGCAAGCAGATGAGAACTGTAAAGGTAAGTGTGTATTAGTTGGATTTTGTTTTTCCGTAGATATCTCGAGATTTGCCAGATCGAGTAGAAAGACCGAAAACTCGCAAGTCGGTGCGGCTTCTTCTGTATCCTTAACGTTGTAAGTTTTGCAGTTGCATTGCCGAGAGCATCGCCAAAATATGCGATATGAGAAACAAACCGCCCATCGTTGAGCGCTTGTGCAAGTCGCATACAATGTATCTCGCCACCCCCCAATTGCAGCGCATCGACAATGTGCAAAATAGGAATTTGTGGACTATCGTTCCTAACCGCCGCGGAATTAGGCAGCGCGCTATTCGTTAAATGAGCCAAGGCCGATACCCCGAAACGAATGTTTCGCTGTTCGTGCACTCAAAAAGAATCAAGGCATCAAGGAAGAATTTTGTGCCCCAATTGACGATCTGCGTTCCAACATAGCTCTTAAATGGTGGTTCAGACGGCGGTATGGCGCCTCGTACATTGGCTCCGCTTTTTATCTGTATTCCCGCCAGAAAGTCCAAGTACTTCAGTCCCTGCTCTCGATATCGCAACTCCCTTGGAAATAATCGTGCGAGTGTGAAGAGAATTGCGGCATATTGTGCGAGGCCAGCCGTACAAATTTTGCTGCTCAAGGGCTTCCAGTTCTTGCCATAGGCTTGAACCGGCAATTTCATGGTCTCTGCTGTGGCACTAAGTAGACCGTTGACGTTCTTGATAACACCATCTAAAAGCCACTTTTCCTCTGTCACCAAATACCCTCGCATTAAAGACGCCGTCGCATATCCCAATGTATGAAGATATGTCGGATGGCCGTCGAAGTTACAATGCTTGAACATTCCGCTCGCCTCTTGCTGTTCTTGAGTCCATTCAAGATTTTTTAGCCCAGCGCGAAAAGCATCGGAATTCATGGTCAATTTCCCGATCACCAATAATGATGCACCGACTCTCCCGTAGTAGGCTTTAGCGTGGGAATTAAATATGTGCTCCGTCCATGAGCCATTATGAGCCTGAACACTAATTAACCAGTCTGTCGCCATTTTAGCGGCTCGGCCGAATCGGGCATAATTACTGTACGTCCCGGCCAAATATAGGCCCTCGAGGCATTGCCCTGTATCAAAGACCATCGGTGCGGGCGAATTCATTGCTGTGAAGAACCCGTCGGAACTTTGGATATCTACCAACCAGTCCGCCGCCCGGATAGCATCGCACGCTAATGAGTCGTCCCTGAGAATGACCCCGCAACATAACAGCGTTGGAATGATGTATCCTGTCGTCTCTGGGTAACTAGACGCCCAATGGCCGGTGGCGAGCGAAAACCCTTTTGAAAATCCGCCATCGGATGTGGCGCGTTGAGCTACCCGGAGCCAACTGACCGCCAGCTTTATATGGTCCTGCCGTCCCAGCCTTTCTTCTCCAATGCTGGGTACTACTGCAAGTCCAGTCTCTCCGCAAATTGCTTGCCGCGCCGATCGAAACATTGACCGGAGCGAAAGAGCGACAAATTGATTCTTCATTGGTAAATTGAGCCGTAGACAAAGTGATCGATATTCCTACGAACGCGAGGGACTTCCCATAGCTTCTAAAATTACGCTTTTTTTGCTTTCCCAAAATCGATCGGCACGCAAATAGCTCAGGCCACGAGCCCCTAATTCTCTCGCGTGCTGTGGTCTTACCAAAAATGTACTGATGGCGTTGGCCCACTCCATGACTTCGTTATCGGCCAGATACCCGGCATCTGCGGAGGTGACGATCCGGCGCAATGGCGCAGTATCCGTTGAGATCACGGCAAGCCCCGCCGCAAAGTAGTCATAGACCTTGTTCGGGACTGTGGCTTCAGTGGTTTCACATTTTAGATGCGGCACGAGTCCGACATCCGAAGTGCGCAAGATCTGAATGGCTGCCTCATGCCGCATGCTGCCCAAAAACCGAACTTGGTTGCTGATGTTCAATTCCTTCGCCAACTTGACAAGCGCATGATACATCGGGCCGTGGCCTACCACATCCAACGTAACCAACTTGCCGCGCAATTTATTCATTGCGAGCAGAACAATATCCAGTGATCGAAACTGATCAAGTAGTCCCAGATAGACCAACTTGAGAGCCTGATCAGGTTCCTTGGGAGTTCGTTCGACTATAAGCTCACTCAATTCTGGAAAGTTTTCCACAACACCAACGCGCCCTGCATTTTGTTGGAGCACGTTGAGTCGCGATGCATTTTCTTCACACACAGCTATGACGTAGTCTGCGTTGCGCGCCGATAGGCGTTCAGAATAGCTAATGACGTAGCTTAAGATTTTTGATCGAAATCGATTCCGGCTGGGTACGTCTGGAGAATACATCGCACTGTAGTTCTCACTTAAATCACCAACGATTCTGATCTTTAGCATTTTTGCGATGAGTATTGCCCCCAGGGCCGGCCTTACATTCCTAAAGACAATCACTGCCGGACAAAGCCTCAAGCACATCTTCCATAGCCAGAAGAACCACAGCAGATTACCGGGACCTGGGCGCATTAGACTACTGCTGCAAGGTAGTCCGCGCACTACAAGGCGCAGGGCGCCTACGGAAGCATCCCGTCCCATTCTTGTGTGAAATGAACCACCGGGACACGCCACCCAACATTTGAATCCATTCGCTCGCAGTATTCTCGAGAAGCGCGCGATTCGAATCTCTTCTGGTGCCGGATACGAATACTGAGAAACGAACAGTATTCGCCTGTTAGAATTTCTTGGTACGCCCATTTTCCGGTCGCGGAACTGGATTCGATTTGACTTCTAATGCGAACGTCGCCTACGTCGGTGTCAGGATCGCCCAATGCACCGAGCAACGCACTCACCGACTCGTTAAGGAACGTCCTGTCCTGCCACCCCAGCTGACCAAGAATTTCCGCGCCAGCGGCTCGTTCGCGAGGACTCTTACTGGTCAACAACGAAAGCCCTTTCCCGGAGCTCCTCAGGACCGCCCCGGTATTGGATTGTTGTGATCAGTTCGGCTGCTTCCGAATCGTCGTCCCTTCTAAAGCTAGGTCAGTCCGCCGGTATCCGCTAGGAGACTCAACGCTCACCTTATTGTGCCCTCCGCCGGCTGCCTCGCCCGCGAACCAAGTCCAACGCCGGGCAGTAGGTCAACGACCTCGAGCTGGTCACAATATGTCTCACTAAAGCGGATTTAGGGCTTGCAGCAACTGCCCCGCTCGCTCAGCGCACACGGATCTCCTTTATTTTCAATGACTTCCAACTCAAAATCGAGCCCCCGCTACCAACCTGGAGATTCAAAAGGGCTTCTTGCAAGATGATGGCATGGTACCGCAAAACGATGGCTGCGCTCGGTGGGCAGACAGTGCAGCTGAAACGACGTACCAGCGAATTTCAGGAACTCAAGCTCCCGCCGTGAATAGCGGACAGACAGTTCAGACGCTGACGTTAGAGGATCGTGACGGAATCATGTTGATGCGTGTCAATGCTGCTGCATCTGCGCCCGCGAAGGTACCCAATCCGCCGAGCACTATTGAAGTGCAACTGAATCATTAGTAAGCATTTCAGCAACCGCCGGCCGAAACCGCAGGTGTGCCCTTACACACCAATCGCGGTGAAAAAAACCGTTTCCGATGCGTTGTATAGGTTCGCTATGCCCATGCTTCCAGAACCGACACCGATCAACGACTTGTTGGCCGCGGTGGCGACACCGGCCGAGCCTGAGACGCCCGCAGCGGAGATAGCAAGCTTCGGGGTGATATTGGTCGCTCCGACCGAGCCCGAGACGCCGGTCAGGGCAATATTCTGGATGGCATCAAGTACGACGATGAGCGATAAGTGCTCAGTTGTGCCTGCCGTCGCGGTAAAGGTCGCTTGCTGCGAGCCGGTCGTGGTGAGATTTCGGTATTCGCAGCGCCCGGGACCGGTATCACCAGACCCAAAGAACGTGCCCTCGTTGGTATAAGGGCTGACCGCCGTAGGCGCAGAGTTCGTGAAGATCGGCCAGGAGAAGGCGATCGCGATCGCGGGCTGCCTTGCACTGGTGGCCGTGCCGGAGAGAACCGCCCCCGCCCCCGTGCCGGGTGAAGTCTGATCGTTATTAGCTGAACCGTCGAGCGGCGAAGCCGCTGTGCCTCCGACCTCCATGATGCCAAGGGCGCGCACGCTCTGGCTCGACCCCAAGTTCATCTGTACGGTGTTTGCACCTCCCGGACTGTTATAGGCGGCGTAGAGATAGAGCGTCTGATTACCGGGGCCCGCGCTCGACTGCGCCTTGGTGACTAGATGATAGGTGTTGCCGAGGGTATCCTGAAACGGTGTAGCACCAAACGATGCGAAGTTGAGCACCGTCCAGACGAGGATCGTCGAGCCGGTCGTTACATTGGAGCCAAACGCGAGCGTTGTCGTCGTGGCCGAGGTATTCGGATCAGTAGACGTGAATTGTAGAATTGACTGTGTCACGGCAGTGTGAAGATCGCATCCCGCACCTGACCAGTAAGCGACGTAAATGCCGCACCAGTATTAACGGTTGGATCCCCATAACCCTGAGTAGCCAAACGATGACCTGATGCTGTTACGGTCACTGGCCCAGTATTCTCGTAAGGAAACAGGTAAACGGTTCCCTCAGCCCACCGACGACGCAGGACCGCGTTACCGCCAGCATAGCTGCCTTGCCATGGCACGATGGCGGTGGCTACGGAATCTATCGGGGTCTTAAGCCAGTTCAGGCCAGGCCCGCTAGAAAACCCACCATACTCGTCAGCGCGTAGGATCGAGTCGAGCTCGGCCTGATGATTGATGCCAATGCCCGGGCAATGGTACATGTCCAGAAGCGCGGCCAGCGCAGCCCCGAAACGCATACCCTGCCAGTCCTCAGGGGTCCAACTGGACTGGGAGCTAGGCCAAGCCCTCGTGGTTTGATCAGGACTAGTCTGACCGATCATGGTGATCTGGCTGGAGTTGAGCAGATTGCTGGCTGACAGTAGGAGCTGAGAGACAAGAGTAGAGAAGCTGGTGAAGAAAGTCTCGGCCGAATAGAACTGGTTCCCGAGGACGAATTCACACAGTTGACCGTCTAGGATGTTCAGCATCGCGGAGTTGTATACCGCGCCCGTACTCGCGTACCAGTCGCAGTTAGCAATCTGAAGATCGGTGTTGAGTGTACGGCGCTGTGCGATATGCTGAGCCTGCCCCTTTTGCAGGTATGCGTTACCCGTAGCATTGCCAGCTGCGAGAGTTGTACCGTTACTACCCCAGTCGCCCGCAAGCCGCGTGGCGTTGAAAAAGTTGTCGTTGAAGTCACCGGCCCAACTACTGCACGCCACAGGATAGGTAGCTTCGCCGAGCGTGGCGCCGTTACCTAGGTGGAACAGGTTGTAGCAATATTCGGCAAACCACTGCGCGTAATTCATTGTGCCGAATGTGGTTGATGCGCTCGGACATTGATTGCCGCTGTTGCACTCATCCGTAGGCGATGGATTCTGAACGATAGAGCCGCTCGGATAAGTGGTTCGTAGAAACCAGTTCTTCGAGTTGACTGTACTGTACTGAACGGTCAGCGTGGAATTCGCCCCTCCGCTGCCGGGCGCAGAGCATACTTCCATGATGTGGTAGGGAACCTGCTTGCAGAAGACATTCCCTGCTGTTGTAGCGGCACTCTGAATAGCGGCTATGGCCTGTGGGAAGTTCTTCCCGTAAGAGGACACCATCGACTGTTCCAGGCCGTTGAAATTCTGAAAGACCGACAGATTGATGAACGCTTCAGCCGCTATCCCCGTCGGGCTACCAACGAATGCCTGATTACCACCAATCATGTATCGGCCAGTGCGCGGCGCCCCGAGGTACGACGGCGCGCCGCTCGAGAGTGAAGCCGAGCCCGAGACGCCCGAGAGCCCCAGCAGCGAAAGACCGCCAGTAGCCGTAACTGCCGCGACCATGGACTCAGCCTTTCTGGATAAGCATCCCGCCGATTGCTATTGCGGGGGTTATACCGTTAGATACTGCGAGTGTCGCGCACTTGTAGATGAGACCTTGGCCCGTTGAAGTCGTATTCACCGGATTCGCATTGCTCGCGGTGGTCGAGAGCGAGCAAGTGCTGCCCGATGCGGTGCCAACGTAGTAGATCGTCCCCTCGGTGAAGCCAGCGGGCAGTCCCTGGGTCCCCGGCAATTGCGCGACCATCACTCGATCGTTTACCGCTGGGGAATAGCCGTAACAGGTCAGCACTCCTGGGCTCGCACTGGTACATTCAAACGATACATCCGGCCCTGTCGTGGGTCCCAAGGGTCCCCAAGCAAGGAGTGTCCCGACACCGGAAGAGGACAGACCCAATCCCCAATGCGTGAGCGTATCACCGCTTGGCCCGCAGGTTGGGAAGTTGATCGCTGCGGCATTGGTGACGTTTGAGAAGGTCGTTCCGGAGCCTTGCGTGACTGTCCAGCCCCCGGTCGTGCGAGAGACAGCCGCACGCGAGTAATTTGTGTAGGCGGTCTCGTTTGTGTTCTGAGAGCCGCTATTCCCCGGAGGACCATTGTGCAATGAAACATAGAGGTTCACTGCTGGAGAGGCGGCATTTTGAGCGAGCGTATTCCAAGCGCCGGAGAACACCGCACAGAAAAGTGCATTCATCTCCGCATAGGTATCCGCGAAAGTCAGCGTGGCCAATGAATTCTCCTATGGAGGTCCCTTCTTGGAGGTTAGTCTGGATTATTCCTGATTTCAACAAGCGGCGGATTATGAGAAATCGCTAAAATCGCTATGCCTCTGTCGCGCTTCACGTCAACTTGGACAAACAAAACTCACCAGAAAGTAGAATCGGGCGGCCACCCATACGTACATCACGTTAGTATGCTATTTTCGGCCTGACTCCGTTCGGGGCCACACCCGGGAAAAGGACGACCGTCTCGCCCGTGAATTCAAAAGCGTCCGGGGGCGGCCGTCAAAGCGTAATCCGTAACGGGACCGCCGAAGCTGCCTGCCGCCAAATCGATCTCAAATTGGCTATTGGCTGGCGCCCCTTGAAAGGTAAACGCGCCCGGCGCCGAGAGAAGGTGATAAGCGGCCGCTCCCGCAATCGCGAAAGTGACGGTCCTGCCCGTAAAGGCGAAAGAGCCTTCTGCGAGCGCAAGGGATACCCCAAATCCGCCGCCAGCCCAATTCGATGCAATCGTGTCAGTTGCGGCCGTCTGATTGTTCGCCAACAGAACGCCAGGAGTACCCGATGCAATGCTTGAGCCGGAATCTGTCTCCTGTAGGACTTGAACGCCGTTGTGATAAGCGGTGATCGTAAAGCCTACGATGGTTACGAGCAGCGTATCGCCGGAAGCCCATGTCTCGGCTGATGTGCTGCCGAGCAATGTGAAGGTTCCGGCAACGAGTTTGCCTATATTGACGATACAGCCCGAGCCCAAAGGGCCCGTCACCCAAGCTCGATAACTGGTATTGGCACTCGTCGATCCGCGTAGAAGGCAAGCGATGTAGTGATTGGCATCCGTGTTGATCGTGTTGACTTCGATCAATGACCATTGATTGTTGGGCCATGGGCCGTACCCCGAATAAAGTCCGGCGCCAAACGCACTTGTGGCAAAGCCCGTGTTTTGGATCTGATCCGATACGATATCGAAGCTTTGGATGCCGAAGTAATCAGTCCAATTGGCGCCAGGCGCGCCATTCGCCCGATTGAAGTCATCGGTCGCCAATGGATAGAGCGGGAAGGTCGGCGCGCTCGTACCATCGGTCAGTGTGCCCGTGACCGTCATACCGTAGCCATTGCCGCTTTGGTCAGAGCCCGCTGTTGCTGCATTGGCGAGCGGCAGGTAACGGCTTAAGTTGGCGAGTGCAACAATGGGAATAGGCGAGAGAAATTGTGTCGCCAACTGCGCGGGCGTGAGAACTGTATTCCACTCCATGTAGTAGGCAACTGTCGTCGCCACTGACATGGAACTGTTGCAGATGCTATCGTTCGCGTTCGTGAAACTCGCGCCCGTGACTGACAACGCGGCGAAGCCGCCGCCTGCATTGTCTTGCCAGTAGCCAATGAGGCTATTTGCTCCAGCCGTGGTGCCAGTGATGGCATAGCACGTCCAGTCGGTCCAGGTCGGCTGAGATGAGAAACCATCGGAACCGCTGCCTGCGCCAGTGGCTACCGAAAGTTTTCCGGAATTGAATTGCACCGGGATTAATCCGGCATAATTGGTGCTCCCACTATTTTCAGCATAGATCAGCGGTTCAATCGAGGTTGGTGTGCTCGCGAACCGAACCCATATGAGCTTGGTGAAACTCTGCGGATTTGAAAGGTTCGTGGTCGAACGCAGTCCGTCGCCGTTGATGGCTGGGATGAGGACGCTCATGAGTTTCTCACGCAGATCGCATCGCGGTCCGAAAAAGTGAATTGGGTGGCTGTTGTGAATGCGGCGCCGGTATTAACCGTTGCATCGCCGTATCCGAGCGTCGCCAGAAAGTGGCCTGAATACGGCATATTGATCGTCTGAGTGCCGTTACCCTTCGGGTTGATGAGCCAACTAAAGTTGCCGTAATCCGCGCGCCAGATCCCGTATGTGCCTTGCGAGATCCATGGCGTAGTGAGGTTGCGGGTTCCTATCGGCAAACCGCCCCAATTTCCCTTATTGTAGGTCGTGCCACCGATTAATTCGTCGAACTTCCATACCCCGCTGGTGCTTGTGGAAATGTCGATGACGGTGGCCCACGCATGAGGCCAAACACACCCGCTTGGTAGCGGAATGCCTGCCAATCCGAAGGCTGCCAACTCGCCTGGTTGCCCGAAGTCCAGTTTGTCGTGTAACTCGGCTCCTCGATGAGTCCTCGAACGTAATTGCCGGGTTGGACGTTGAGGAGCACCTCAAAAAGCTGAAACGATGCAATGAGATTGTTGAAATTCGAGCCGTTGAAATTCTCGAATATCCCAAATGGGTTCTCCATCAGCGGGAGATCATAGAGGGCCGACATGCCGCTCGGCCAGTTCACCGATGTGCCGAATGCAAAGCCGCCGCAGTTGCCGCCGATCAGGAAGCGCGAGCCAGAGGGCGTCGTCGGATAGAGCGAACGGAGTTTCCCCGCGTACTGCGCATAGCCCGCGCCTACCGCCGGCATGACAGCCGTGTTTTGCGTGCTACTCGAGCAGATGTACTGCGTTGAGGTCGTAAGCCAGCACGCACCAGGCGAGGAGATAGGCACGTACGGCGAATTCTCCTGATTGTCGCTGTCCGTACCGTCAAGATATGGATTTGCGGCTACCACCGGATCGCTCGAGTTCAAGGCGTTCGAATTGCCTGCGATGTATTGCTGATAGAACAGCCATGCCAGCATCTGCGCACAATTGACGGTGCCAGGCCCCGTGACTGAGCCCACACTCGAGATGTTATAGCTCGGCGTCGTGTTCGTGACATTGACTGCAATCTTCGGTGCGCCATCCTGGGAATTGACGAAACTGGACGGTAGTGTCGGATAATTGGAATTCAGCCACCAGTAATTGTTACTGTTAAGCGCATTAATCAAAGCGTTATTGAATGCGCCAGAGTCCGAGATCGAGGGCCACCACTCATTCCATATGTTGTATTGCAACGTCTTGCAGAGCGGATTACCGGCCGCTGCCGCGTAGCTCTTTACCGATTGCATGACCGCGGCGGGCGTAGTGCCGGAGGGCTGCCCGATCATCCAGCTTATGAAGGTAATGAAGTTATACGGAGCCAGTCCTTCGAGATAGGAGGTCGCCGTGTTGGTGATCTCCGCATTCCAGATGCCGGATATCGGAAAGCCGGGAGCAGCAGTGGTACTAAGGGTTGCTGATTGGCCAATCGACAGAAAGCCACCGGCCGCTGCAGAGAGCGAATACTGGCCGCCCGTCCCGGTGCTCGATATCGCCGCCGGGTACCCCATCTCGTTGAACGTCCCAGGCCCCAGTTCCAGGGTATATGCCGGTGACTGTCCAAATCCAATGACGACACCGCGCGTCATGGGATTACTGAATCGTCAGAATGCCGCTCGAGATCGATACGGTGAATGTCTGACCGCTGGTGAGCGTGATACTCGATCCGTAGTCCCACCAGCCAATGAGCGGCTTCAATGGCGTCGTTGCCGTCGCGTCGTACATGACCACATAGCGGAACGGTCCCACTGAGCCGCTAGCCGTCCATGTCGGACTTGGCAGAGAGCCCGAGAGCGTGAGAATGCCGCCGGACTGACTCGATGATTGTCCCGTGACCGATACGCCACCTGTCGTATAGCCATTACCATTAGCGAGTTCGTTCGACGAGATATCGCCATAGAGTGAATTCGTAGCGACCGGCGCCGTATTGGTTAGCATCACCTTGAGCGTGTCGGTCGCAAGGTCGATGGTGCCGTTCGCGAAGGTCTGAACGAGCGCGTTGAATTTATTGAATGCGGCCATGTCTATTCCTTTAGGCTATACGCGATAGTGAGCGCCGGAACTCCATTGATAGTCTATCCGTTTCCTGAGCCAGGACAAGTCAATCACGATATCTCGGTCTCGTTGACGAGCGACTCGAGCAAGGAAGAGGGCTCCGTGGCCGCTCGAAGGACGATTGTGCGGCGCCTTCCCGACGAAAGCTTTCAATTATCCCCACAAGTCAGACGCACCTGAGCCAAGCGCAAAATTCGTTTTTTCGCTAGAATCACCCCCGCCAATGACGCCAAATAATGCAGCTCCCGACAGCGAGAATCGGACGGCGTATCGCTATGGTCTGCTCGCGGTATCCTTCCTGTATCTCGTCATGGCGTGCATTTTCGCCTCGACCAGCCTGGACATCGACGAGTTCGGCTTCATCCGCGACCCGTATGAGTTGTTGGGCGGTGACTATACGGTTGCTTACCTCAAGCAGCACCGATTCGGCGAGGCGGCTTCAACGGCGCTGAAGTCGTACTATTTCTACTGGACGTACCGGCCCTTGTTTTCACCGCTGATACCGGCGAAAGACAAGAGGATGTTTGAAAGCCAGGAACGTGAATTCGGCTATGTAGTACCGGACCGCGTCGCGAAAGATGACCGACAGGCGCTCGCCCGATATAACAAGCGTTTGATAGTTCCCGAACCGGACCGTTTCTATAGTCATGGCGCCGGAAAGCCGCTGCTTAGTGCGATCGCCTCGATTCCCCAGTTGGCACTATTGAAGCTGGTGCTGCCGCCAGACAAGAATTTGCTGTACTACCAGTACAAATACAACTACCACCCGATATTCATCATAACGCGGTTGGTGCAGATTCTCGCGGGTCTTGCCACCGTTCTCATCGTCTATTGGATACTCGCGCGCGAATATGACCGCCGGCGCGCACTGGTCGGCGCCGCATGTGTGGCATTCTTTCCGGCGGCGATCGAATACTTTCCGAATTTGCATCACGATTCGATACTGGCGCCGTTTCTCGTGTTGTCGGCGTATTTTTTCTTTGCAAAGCATTATAAGAAGGCCGGCCTGTTTTTCGGACTGGCTTTGGCCACCAAGAACGTTGCGATCTTCATGTTGCCGGTTTTCGCCGCTCAAATTCTAGTCAATCTGTGGGCGATGCGTGCCGAATCAGGTCTCAAGTGGCAGAGCATGCGGCCGGAACTCGAGAGCTTCGTCAAGGCGCTCGCGATCAGTTTTCTGGTGTTATTGCCTTTCGCGAATCCGACATCCTATGCAAGCGAGATATTGACGCCGGTCACTCATCGCGAGCGGGACAAACGTGGTGAGAACGTGGAGCAATTTACTTTGGCGGGTCGGATCGGATCCCAAGGGGATTCGGCGGTGACGGAACGTCCGAGCATCCGATTCGTGAATTTCCTGCTGCATTTGGAGAATAACGATTTCTTCTTCCTGGCGATTGCGGTGTGCCTGTTTTTCTCCACGCCGCAGGACCCATTGATGCGCATGTGTTTCATCTTTTTGCTGATGTCATTGCCGTATGGTCTGATATTTGGTTCCGGATTGAACTATCGATCTTTGCAATTCATACCTTTTTTCGCGCTCCTGGCGGGTCGCTTCGCCTCGCGTCGACTTGCGGTGGCTTTCGTCGGCTTGTTGTTGTTTGTAGACGTGGTTTATTGCATCGACCCCTTCACAGTCAATGGCCTGCACACGCCGGTTAAACAGGACCGGATTTCACCCGAGTCGTCAAAGCATTGAACGACCCGTAGGGGCGAGCCGTGATCGGAAACCCTACAGGTCCGCATCAGCAAGCAGCAAGGGGGCAGCTCGTGGATCGCTTACGGCGCCGTCGGTGAACCAGTCCCGATCTAGTTCACGATACGAACAGCCGAATCTGCCAAAATGTTCGTGACGTGGCACACTTAGGGTTTCCTTTAAGATCGGACAGCCCTTTTTGGCTGGGTTCAGCGGTTGATGGGGGGCGATATATTGGGTACCGGAACGGATCCGCAAGTGAATCAATCTGTAAGCACC
>Ga0206913_1132_pt1 | contig 15429 bp, 5 predicted proteins | sample Alteio_BWOrgHeat_72_FD_152942 | JGI IMG/M metagenome (GOLD analysis project Ga0206913, IMG submission 152942) | Enriched cells from forest soil in Barre Woods Harvard Forest LTER site, Petersham, Massachusetts, United States -... | ecosystem: Environmental > Terrestrial > Soil > Temperate forest > O... | reverse complement strand
ATCAGACCCATCTTGATTAAATCGCGGCGAGAAACCTTTCCCTGGGAATGCGCTCTAACTATTTCAGCCCTGTTTTTTCTGGCGTTCTCTGCCTCCCTGAGTCGCGCTTTGGAAGACTTTTCATTTAGAAAAAATCCGTCATTTCTATCTGTCATGTTGCGCTCCAATGCTGCACTCCCTGAAAGAGTGCCAGCTTTTGAAAAGAGAGCGGCCCTCGCTTCGGACGCGCTTCCGCACCGGAACACTGGGGCTGTTCTCAAGTTAGTGTCGCAGGCCAACTGACTGTAACAATCCGTCAGCGGTCCAAGTCATTGCGGCAGCCGCATGGTTGGGCGGCAACCAGCAATAGAGCTATTTAGTTGTTAAACAAAATTGAGTAATCGCGCCGAACGCATCGGGCCATTGCTGGTTGGTGCATTGCCGCGATTTTAAGCACACTTCAACCTTCGCCGTCTTTGCACAACAAACACGGCCAACGCTGAATTATGCCCGGAAGGGAACTCAGCAAATTTAATGACAGACTACTTCCACTGTCAGTAGATCGATCTGCTTGCGGCGGATGCTGTTATTTATTGAAGTTGTATCGCTACCCTCTGACAGGTGCGATTTTGTTGGGTTCCGTCGCCAACGATCTTTCTGTTGCTAATGAATTGAACGCATTGTGGACTACATGCAAGGCTAAATCTGTTCTAAAGGGAACACATTCTTGTAAAAGTTCGTGTCCCGATATGGAACAAGGCAGTGGCCGGTTGGATAAGGGGAGCTATGGGGTTGTCTATCCATCTTTAGTCAGGATATTTCTCAGCGAGCTACGGATAAGAAGGTCGCCGCTATAGTCTCCGTCATAGTCGATCAGCCCCAGTTTGCGAAAGTTATTCATAAAGATGCTCACGCGCGACCGCGTTGTGCCCACAATCTCCGCCAGCGTTTCCTGGCTCACCTTGGGCACCACGATCTCTGTCTGCCCTGAGCTATCAAACCCGGCCAGCAGCAACAAGATGCGCGCCAGCCGCTTCTCACTGGTGTGAAAGAGCCGGTCAATCAGATCTTCCTGCATGCGCACGTTGCGGGAAACAATGAAAGATAAGAAAAAGTTAAAGAACTGGGCATCGCGGCGAAGGATCTCAAGCAATGCTTTGCGATCTGTCCGAAGCACAATGCACTCAGAAATAGCGATGGCTGTTGTTGTCCGGACAAGCTGGGATCCCGTAATGCATTCTTCGCCCAGAAAATCGCCTGTCCGCATGAGTGCAATCGTGGCTTCCCGGCCTTCAGACGAAAGGGCCGTCAGCTTGACCCGGCCATTGAGAAGGTAGAATACGCAGTCCGCCGGCATGGCCTGATAGAAGACAACGTCTTTCTTCTTTACGCGAACAATGATGCTGCCAATGCCTGGTGCACGCAGGCAGGCAATTGGATCAGCCTGCCATAAAGGTGCAGTCCGTGGCGCGGCGCCGGCAGCTGCAGTTAGGCGATCGTCAAACTTTCTGTCTTTCTCCATCCGTAACACCCGTCTAGCTAAAAGGCGATTTATGACTCAGTACAAAGCTATCTTTCGCTTGAGTAATTGTTGGCGATGCCACCCGGAAGAAAGGCATCGCTCTTACTGTTCGCGTCAATGTATCTCGCCCTCATGGGCTGATATTGTGAACTCATATGGGCGAAGCAGCAAATATTTTCCTACTTAGTTCATCTAGTTAATCTGGAACCGGACTATGAATATCAATAGGCTGTTTCCGTTCATCCATATCCTCGTTTTGCTCCGGTGCCTCCAGAACCAAGATGGGGGCGCTCCCGCTGCCAGTGGTGCTGCTGCTGGCGCTGTTTTTGATTGGGACACTGGTGCTGGCGGTGGTACTGCTGCTGACGCTGCCATTTTGCATGACCATCAGATAGTAGTTATTAGCCGGGAATGGATCTGTCCCATTGAAGCTGACTCGGGCCGCAATCTTTGCGCTGCTTGCAATCGGGATAACCACAACATTTACTGTCCACGACTGTCCGAGTGGAAGCACATTCAATTTACAAGTAAGCAGTATGGAATTCGCGAATGCCAGTGATCGTGAACAAGCGCCGGTTGAAGCTGTGACCGATTGAATTTCCACCCCCAAAGGGAGATGCGCTGTAAGACTCACGCCATTGGCGTCCGCAGACCCAAGATTCGATACCTGCCAGCTAAGCGCTCCGATACCATTTGCAGGAACGTATTTTCCCGTGAGCCCCAAATCCGTCACGCTCATTTGACCAGGAGCGGGCGTGGGACTCGGGCTTGGTTGAGGCGTTGGTGATGGCGCAGGTGTTGGGGCCGGCGTAGGCACGGGTGTTGGACTCGGAGGAGCCGGAGTAGGAGTTGGTGTAGGCGCAGGGGGAGCCGGCGTTGGCGTCGGATTTGGAGTTGGTGTTGGCGAAGGACCCGGTGTTGGCGTGGGAGCTGGCGGCGGCGTAAAGATTGTAGTCGTCACGCTGGCGTTGCCGGTTGAAGGATTGGCCAGGGCCATTGCCAAATTGTTCTTGTCCTTTGCCTGAACAGTTGCCGTATTTGTGACAGTCGCCGTTACGGTTTCAATAATTCCAACGGCTACCGTGCTTCCTGCTGCCACGGTGCCGAAATCGCAGGTGAGTGGGGTTCCAGCAAAGCACACACCCTGGCTGGGGGAGGCAGAAACAAGTGATGCGCCGTTTGTTGCGAACGCATTGGCAACAATCACCCGTGGAATCGCGTTGCTGCCATTGTTGGTTACGGTAATCTCATAGCCCACAGTCGAGTTAGCAGGAACTGAGTTAGGCCCGCTGATTACGACTGCAAGATTCGCAAGCACCGGCGGCGGTGGTGGCGTGGTCGCCAATGGGACAACAGCATTGGACGGTATGGATTCATCGCCATCGCCAAGTGCGTTGGTCGCTCGCACCACAAACGTGTAGGTAACGCCGTTGGTCAATCCGGTGATGAAGGCTGAAGTCTGGAGCGCAGGCACAATCACTGAGTTCACGGTCTGGCCTTCAACCTGAATTTCGATATGGTAAGTGACGATTGGCAAGCCGCCATTCAGGTAATCCGGGACCGCTGTCCAGATAAGCGAAGCCGATGAGTCGTGTCCCGCGGCTACAACATTGGTTGGGGCTTTGGGCACGGTGGGTGCCAGCGGCATAATAATGTCGCTGGGTTCAGAGAACTGGCTGGTTCCCGCAGCGTCAGTTGCCGCAACCATGAACTGGTATCGAATGTTGTTGATCAGGCCTGGAATCGTGACTGATGTGGGCACCTCCGTGGATCCTGGAGGGGCCGTAACGATCACATCCGGCATCATTAATCCGGGGGAGTTCAGCAGATTGCGGATGGTGTAACTGGTTACAGTCTGTCCATCCGGAAAAGGAATCCAGCTTACCTGCGCGGATGCGACACCGGCGGTTGCTACCACACTCAATGGAATTCCTGGAATGGCCGGAGTTACTGGTTGTGGCGACACAACCCACCAATGCCCTTGCTGTGGTAAATTGCCGGCAGAAGCGTCATCGGCGACGTACAGCGTCAAGTCCTTGGGATCCATGGCCATGGCGCTGAGCAACTCAAACCCGCTCGCATAATTCAGGTTGACCTGAAACGATACCGGATCGACCAGCGATATGCTTCCCGGCTGTCCTACAAAAAGATTTCTGCCGTTCAGCGCCGGATAGACCTGATCGCTCATTACAAACGATGGCGCGACAGTTTCTTTCTGCAGAAAATTGTTGCCATGGCACACGTTGAACCCATTCTGAGGTGTCATGCACTGGTCAGCATTGGGAATAATGAAGGCCGCAACACCGTCTCCGCCAAAAAGATCGTGGCCAATCCATCCCAGGCCCATGTCTCGCACATTGTCCGGAGTGCTTCCGATCAACACCACATTGCTGCATGGAACAGGATTTGTTTCCGGCGCCGTGATGCGAAGAATGTCGCCGCTTTGTTTGAATGCCACATAGAGATTAGCGTCCGGACCCAATACGGCAGAGTTCGGAACATTTCCTGCGATGCCGCAGCCAGGCAGTCCGTTATGCCCAATGCCACCGTTTCCGGTTAGAACTTCCTGATGGATGATATCCATGCCGCCGTGGCCGTTATCTGCCGCGGGAATAAAATGCAGGCGAAAAATACCTTTCGTATTCGCTTGCATGTCCACTGTATAGAGATTGTTGGTGATGGGATCAAAGGCCATCTGGCCTGGCTTGAATGCCACCCCGGCAACGAATGGAATGCAGGTGCCGGAGTTCATGGTATGCGGGCCGGGCGAATCAATATCCGGATCAAGCCGGCACAATCCAAAGCCGCCTGCATCGCCTGACCACAAATGCCGGAAGGGCTTCCCTGTGGCCGGATTGATTCCTGATCCCGTCAGCACCGCGCCTCCGCCGGGAGAGGTAACTCCGTCTGCAAATTTCACCAGCGTTGCCGGAGAAACTCTTCCACCGCTATTGCCAAGATTCCACCAGCGTCCCAACCCGATGCCCAGGCCTTCAGAAGGATCGTCTGCCACGTATAAGTTCATATTTGTCGGGTCCATTGCCATTCCACTCAGGAAGTCGAAGCCCGTAGCGAAGTCTGCGGTAATCTGCAGCGTTGCGGTATCCACCAGCGTAACGGCGCTCGGATTACCGATAAAAAGTTTTCTGCCATTCTGCGCCGGATAAATCTGGTCGCTCATCACAAAGCTGGGTACGGCCGTTTGCCCGACTAAGATATTGGTGCTCTGGCAAGCCTGGAGGCCATTCTGCGGTGTGAGGCATTGATCGGCGCTGGACATCACCCATGCGGCCAGACCGTCACCGCCAAAAAGATCATGGCCAACCCAGCCCAAACCAAAATTCTTTTTGCCGTCAGGGGTGGTGCCTATCACTTGCACGTTGCCGCAGGGCAGCGGCTCAGTTTGAGGAGCTATGATCCGCAGGATGTTGCCACTGGCTTTGAAGCCTATATAAAGGTTGCCGTCCGGTCCTAACACGGCAGAGTTCGGCACGTTGCCGGCAACACCGCAACCGGGCAGAGTCTGCCGGCCGCCCAGTTGATTGCCACCTAAAACTTCTGTATGCAGAACATCCACTGATCCATGACCCCCGCTACCGGTAGGGATGTAATGCAGCCGGAATATCCCCTGCGTGTTTGCCTGCAAATCAACTGCATAGATGTCATTAAATATTGGATCAAAAGCGAGCTGGCCGGGCTTGAATACGGCGCCGTCAATTACCTCCAGGCAAGTTCCCCCGTTGATAAAGTGAGGCCCCGGCGTGTCTACATCCGGATCGAGACGGCAAAACCCCAGACCTCCTTGATCGCTGGTCCACAAATGCCGATATGGAGTTCCGGTCTTGGGATTGATTGCTGATCCGCTCAGCACCACTCCACCCCCGGGCGAAGTTACATTGGTGGCAAATGGAATCTGCATCTGCGCATTTGCAGTTGGAGGCATAAGTCCGGCAATCATCGCCACAGTCAGGCAAAGCCTGGAAGCAACACCCGCAAGAATGTTGATCCAGGGCTTAAGGGAGCTTGTGAACGTTCCATCCGTCGTATTTGTAAGGTCCAGCATCTTGTCGTCCTTTCCTGTCCGGAAGAGCAATGTTTTCGTAAAGCGCGCACTGGGCCGCGCGGCCTGCCGCAGACCCAAAAATCCAATATCTGGTGGAGAATGTGCGCTGCTCTAAAAGGAAGGATCGCGACTCAAAAAATCATGCCAGGGAAGGAAGCTGCCGAACTGCTCAAGATTCGTCACGCTTTTGTCCGGGTGAACTGCTCGCCTTCCAGGTCCTACCTGCTACAGCAGCACTGACGGTCCACCCAGGAGCCTGAAAATATTTTTCAGGAATGATGTTTCTGGCGGGAAACCGGTCTTAACAGTCTGACCAGCGCGTGAGAAGAACCCGGAAGAACATCAAAGCCGTCGATGCCAAAAAATTATGCCGTTAAAAAAAAGCCAAAATTATAAAAAGCTGTTCAATCTCTAAAACTCAAAACTGCCCGTATACGTTCAGCGCGATTGCATCCGTCCCAAGAAACGAAGTTGGATGGCTGGCCATGTTAAGTATTAAAACCAACCACCCAACTTCAAAGTCCTACAGATTGCATACTAAGGTGGTGCTACAACATCCTGGCCGCGCTCCAGGAATCTTATGATTGCGATTTTTTACTGCCTATATTTTTTACCCAGGTTTTCCATATCCATATATGCGGTTTACCTGGTTACTACTGTTTTGAGTTGGGTAACCTGTGAGCAGCAGAGGAGCCCGGCAAGTTACCCAACTTCGTGAGCTGACAATGTGGTGATATGAATTTTTGTGCATGCCTCCTTTCCACTGTTTTACAGTTGAGTTCAAAATTGGGGGATTCAAGCTCCTACAGCATTGTTCAGGGAACACTGGCGCCGTCCCGAGGGTGCTGCACGATGTTGTCTTTGGGAAAACGTAGCCAGGCCCATCCAAATCCGCGCGATCAACTTTTCTCGCACATGGATCCATGGCTTGTGAGATTCGGTTGGAATTCTGTTTGCAACGCCGCTGAGAATTAACATTGTCCTCATCCTTTCCCGTCCGGAAGCCTATTGCTTCGGGAAACTGCGCCGTGTGATTTCACACGTGGCCGGCAAATATTTTTTGCCGTGCCAGATCCTGTACTGGGATGGAGTGTGCACGCGCTCTGGGTCAGATGAATCAACCGTCTGGCAGGGGGACTAATCAAAAGGAAGCCGAGGCTATCTACGGAAAACTCACGCTAGGAGCCGGGTGTAAAGCTTGCCCAATGAGCCCTAATCTTGCCACTCAGAACATTGCACGACGGTCCACCCAGGAGTCTGAAAAATATTTCTTTCAGGATCGATGCTTAACGGGGAAGTGGTCTGTGTTATCTGACCAGCGCGTGAGGTGACCCGGAAGAACATCAAAGCCGTCGATGGATTGAGAATGGGCCTGCGAGATTAGAAAAGAATTAAGGCAACATTAAATTCGCTAAGAAACCAATCAAAACGAGTTTTCTTATCCACGCACCATTTTGGGAATAGGAAAATTCAAAAATTTCTTCAACGAGAGCTTTGGCAAAAAAGTTGGGCAACTGTTCTTGCGAACAATTACCCAACTTGCAAGTCTCGCAGTGCGAAACATCCTGGCCGCGCTCCAGGAACTTGTAGAGAAAAATGAAATGAGGCGTTGCTGGAAAAGCCGAATAAAAGTAGCTTGCTGTGGGCTGATTGGTCCTGGACGCAGGACTGTGTCTTCGTCCCTGACTGGGTAATCGATCCAGAAGCCGTACTCAAGAAAGCGGGCATGCTATCAGCCTGACAAAGTTTCAGACGTCGGTCTGGCGTCTGAAAGCTACATAAGCTTTCCGCGGCTCTTTCGCGGGGACGAGCTCCCGTGCTGTAGGCGAACATGCCGCGCATAAAATTCAGCGCTATTACAACCATCAACTGCTAAATGGGTGATCCAAGCTACTAGTAAAGAAGGATACCGGCGAAAATGCAGAACCTGCATTCGCCCGCAATCCTCAAATCATCCATTTCTACTGGTGTAGTCATGTGACTATGCGACCGTTGTGTGAGACCAAGATTAAAAGAACATTAAAGATTCAAAGATTGCAAATATCTTGGTGCGATTCTCCGGTCTGCAAGTATTTGCATTTGTGTGATTTGCTTGGTTAGAGGATTTCTGGCTTTTGGCGGGGTCAGCTTGTAACGGCACGAATTCTAAGAAAAGAAGTTGGGTAATCTAGCGGGGAATTACCCAACTTCAGCGCTCCGGCAAGCACAAGGCCGTTTCGCAAAAGCCTGTCCGTCGATCAGGGAAACGTCCATTGGTTTGCAGGAAATCTAAAATATCCCGGCGTTTCTGAACTAAGGACACCCTACTTGCAGTCCTTATTTCCTACCCACCGAAACCTTGACGCCAAATTACTTCAGAAAAATCAGGCACTACCTTTTAGATACTTTGAAACTTAAGAACTACCGAGGCGCTTGTTGAGCGCCCCGGCAGCCGGTTGGTGGATCACTTAGGTTGAATGGTTACTGGGAACGAAGTGTGCCCTGGGTTAGTAAGCGTTGCACCCGCAGTCACCGTTCCGGTAGAGGTGAATGAGCCGGCTATCGTCGGTGTCACGACATAGCTGATGAGCATTGTCGGTCCGTTCGTCAAAGTCGCCGTGGTGCAATCCAGGGTCTGACCATTGACAGAACAGCCGCCGATGCTGGTGCTCAAGCTGCCGGGTACCAGGGTGAACGACGCCGGCAGGTTAACCTCGAACGTAACGTTCGGAGCCGTAGTGTTGCCGGTGTTGTTATGGACCTGCCAGGTGAAGGTCACGTTAGACCCTACTGCTGGGCCGCCGTTGTTCGAAGAACCAGTAACCTGAACATCGGCGCTCACATTGCCCGTTCCACTATTGATGCCTGTGTGGAAGCTGGCCGTGTTGTTGGCGGTATTCGGATCTGTGTTCTTCACGTTGCCAAGCAGATCACGCAGCGTGATGGTTGCTGAGTTGGTAATGGCGGAAGCGCCCATCGCTACGGTTACTTTCACCGTGGCGCTGGTGCCTGCGTGCATACCGCCCAGCGTGCAGCTGAACTGCGTGCCGGAGACAGTGCAAACGCCCTGTGTTGTCGTGGAGGAAACGAACGGCGCTGGCAGTGAATCAGCCAGAGTTACGCTCGGTGCATCGCCAGGACCGTTATTGCTAATAGTCATGGTGAAGGTTGCGAACGAACCGGCGTTGAGTGAAGACGATCCGCTCATCGTGATGGCGATGTCCTGCACATCGGGAACGCTCGGTGTGACTGCATTGGAAGGCAGTGACGCCGGGCTGTTTCCAGCTGCGTTCGAAGCAACTACCACGAAGTTATAGGTAGCGCCATTTTGCAGTCCAGTAAAGTTCAAACCACTCTGGCTTGCAGGTACGGTTACGTTGCCAGCTGAGCTGCAACCTGGGTTGCACAACTGAGCAGTAATAGTGTAGTTGGTGATCGGCAGTCCACCATTGCTGGCGGGAGCTGACCATGCAACCTGCGCAGAAGCATTACCCGGCGTAGCCACAACGCCAGTCGGGGCACCGGGAGGCGTTGGAACAACAGGCGTGAAGGCCGCGCTGAGAATGGAGAACTGGCTGGTTCCGAACGAGTTTACGCCTGCTACCTGGAATTCCACAGCGACACCAAGGGGCAAGCCGGTAACCTGAGCTGAGTTCGGAGGAATACCGTTCGATGCCGGCGGTACTGCCACGTCAGCGATTGCTGGCGTTGTGCCGTCAGATGCAAGAACAGTATGGATCACGAAGCTGCTGAGCTGCTGCCCGTTCGAACCAGGAAGCCAGCTTACGATCGCCGTGCCCACAAGCGCTCCACCAGGCGTTGCATTGGTTGCAGCAACGTTGGTTGGAACTGCCGGAGGCGCGCCTGCTGGAGGCTCTGGAACAACCTGCCAGATAGCGCCGGCGCCGTTGATCTGACCCGCGGTGCAATCTGATTCAACGTAGACCGTTTCATTGGCCAGGTTGTTGGAATCAATCGTAAGGCCAGTGATATTGCAGAAAGAACCGCCGAACTGCGGAGTCACTGACAGATTGTTTACATCACTTGCGTTCAGGATTCGCACTGCTTGTCCCAGGGATGCTGCGAGCAGCGAGTTTCCAGGGTAGGCTGTGTTGGGTCCGTTATAAGTGAAGTCGCTGACCAGGCCGGCTTGTGGACCAGGAGCAAAAGTTCCCAGAATTTCTGTTCCAATCCCCACCACAGGACCGCAAACCTGATTACCGTTTGCCGGGGTCAAGCACTGGTCCGCATTATCTTTGAACCAGGGGCTGATGTTGTCTGCACCAAACAGCGTGTGGCCAATCCAGGCCAGACCAAAAGTATGTCCAGCCGCGCCACCCGCGCCAAGTCTGGCGTCAGCAGCGAAGATTGGCACCTGGATACTGGCGCAATCGGCATCACTGCTGGGATCGAAAGTGGAAGGATTGTTAATGCGGGCGATCGTGCCATTACGAATCCAGCCAATATACAGATTGCCATCAGGACCAAGAGTAGCGGAAGACATCTGCACTGGCGTGCCACCAGTACGGGGGTCGACAACCACTGGGCATCCGCCCGCGCCGTTTCTGGTGTTCTGCGCGCCCATCAACGATTCCACGTGAATGGGATCAACGGTTCCCTGGCCATTGTCGCCCGAAGGAATGAAGTGCAACCGGATGACGCCGTTCGCCGTGCGGGGTTGGTCCGCAGCGTACAGAGTATTGGTGGAAGCATCAAACGTAAGTTGGAAAGGCACGAAGCCGCCAGCCTGAATAAATCCGACGCAGGTGGCTTCAATGTTATTGAATCGGCCGATGCCAGGTGATGGCGCGGTCAAATTCGGATCATCCACTTCAGGATCAACGCGGCACAGGCCGTTGCTGGCATCGCCATACCACAGGTGGCGGACTGGCTTGCCGGTGAATGCGCTGATTGCCGTGCCTGGCAGGATCACGCCTGCTGCTGGAGCGGTAACCGAGGAGAGGCCGAATGTTTGCCAGTCCTGTGTTCCAGCCCACAACGTGGTTGTGGTCGGTACATTAAGTTGGGTTACGTTTTGCGCATTCGCTGTCACCGCGAATGCAAGAAGGAGCATGACACATATCAGGCCAAGGCAAAACTTGCGTGCCATTGGCTGCGAGGAATGTGTCTCTGTAATGGTTCTCATAGAAATCCGTCTTTCCCGTCCGGAAGCGTTGGCTTCAGAACGATTTTGCGATGGAGCAGCTGCAGGCGCCGCCTGGTGGCAACGTATCCGCGCATGCTTTCTCATGGGCGTTCTCAGGGACGCATGGTCGTGATGGGGCTCAACCATGTGCCAGTTTTCACAAAGGCAAGGAAAGACGCGATCGAGTAGAGATAAATCCGGAGCCGGACCGCTGCCAGCCTAACCCTGTGGTGCTGAATACTGTTTAAGACTGGATTCGGAGAACGAGACGCGATGCACTCCTACGCCAGCCTAATCAGCTACCAACTAGCGCCGTGCCCGATTTACCGTCGATTTGGTAGGAAACTACTTCAAACATCCAGAGCAGCAGCCCGCAAAATAAACCACTGTTTCTGAATACGCCAAAATTGATTCCTATTGAAAAATCAATTTTTGGCGTAGTTGGAAGATGAACTTTAGTAATTAAAGGAAGATTAAGCCAACATTAAAATCTTTAATGTTGTTTGCTCGCCTGACTCAATCCTGTTTACGGCTGCAATTGCTTATCTACCCAATTTCTTCTGACATCCTGCGGCCGGAACCATGGTACGATTGCGCAAATTCCATAGCTCTTTCAGACGGAAAGGGGCATAGATATGCCTAATTTTATTTTGACTGTATTACTCGCCATAGCCATGGCTCCCATACAAACACAATCGGCAACCCAGCCAACATCACAGACAGCAACAGCCACGGTCCCTGCGGCTTCACCGGCAAAACCAACAGCTGATACTGCTGCATCAGCCGGCAAAACTAAGATCGCTGGTGTTGCGTCCACCAAAGCTGTCATTACGATTCACGGTCTTTGCAGCGCTGAGCAGAGCGCGAAACCCAAGGCCGATGCCGCTTGCACCACCGTGGTGAGCAAACCGGAGTTTGATCTTGTAGTCAATGCTCTGAATGCGATTGGTCCTCCATTACTGCCGGCCCAGCTTCACGCCGTGGCGGAAGGCTACGCTACAACGCTGCTTAGCTATGAAGCAGCCAAAAAGGCCGGTGTAGAACGTGATCCACGATTCGCGGAAGTCATGCGCCTGGCCCGCATGCGCGCCATGGGCGATATGTATAACGCTCTCCTGCAGGAGAACGCCAGAAAGATCGCACCAGAAGCTATCGAGGCCTACTACAAAAGCAATGTTGAAAAGTTTGAGGAGCTAACGCTGCGCCGTATCACTCTTCCCAGATACAACATAGCCAACTTGAAGGACGAAGAGTTTGCGGGCAAAGCAAGCAAGGTTGCCGCGGACATTTATGATCGCGCCGTCAAGGGTGAAGATCTGGATAAGTTGCAGAAGGAAGCCTTTGACGCATTGGGCCTCAAGAATCCGCCTATCACCACAATGGCGCCCGTGCGGCGCGGTGTCTACGCTGCTGATCAGGAAAAGCAACTCTTTGCCTTGAAGCCAGGTGAAGTGGCTCCAATCGTACAGCAGGCATCGTCGCTTATCATTTTCAAGATGGAAAGCCGTGAAACTCTATCGCTGGCAAAAGCGAGAGATGAGATTTCGCGGATTCTCACGAAACAGAAGCTGGACCAGCAGGAGCAGGCCAGAAAGAGTTCCATTCAAATTGACTACAATGAGCAATATGTTGGGGCGCAGCCAACGTCTGCATGGATGCCGTCCGGCCAAATCAGCGCATCACCAAAGAACCAGGCTGCGGGGGGCGATCCCAAAGCAGCTCAAGTAAAATCCGATATACCCAAATAGTTCCGATCGTTCATCGACAATAAAAATGCCGGGGAAGCATTGCTGCTCCCCGGCATTTGTCTGTGCGCTATTACCTCGCGTTAAGCGTTACAGTAAACGTGTTGTTAGGTGTGTTGGTGTCAGTACCGTTGAAGGACGCATGGCCGGTTGAGCTCAAGACGCCTGCTGCCGGTACGCTGAAGTTCACGGTTACGATAATGGCTTGTCCTGACGCCAGCGTTGGCGCAGTACAAGTGATGGTCCCTCCGCTGCCTGCCGGTGGCGTGGAGCAAGTACCGGCTGAGGTAGTGAGAGAGTTGAAGGGCAATCCTGCCGGCAGAGTTGCGGTGAATATCACAGCGTTGGCTGCAGCATTCTGCGCATTTCTAATCTGCCATGTGATGGAGTCGGTGGTTGTTGCCCCAGACGTGGGACCACCGTTCTGCGGCGAGCCAGTGACTTGCAGGTCAGTAGTGGTTGGCGGTGGCGCAATCGCCGTGGTCAGGCTGGACGTATTGTTCACCGGGGATGGATCCGTAACCGGATTGCCGGCTGCGTCATTTGCTCCAACCGTTGCTGTGTTTGTGATAGTCGCAGTCAGATTCAAGACTACCGTGACTGTTGCGCTGGTATTTGCAGCTATGCCGCCCATGTTGCATTGGAATTGCGAACCCAGAAGAGCACAGGCTCCCTGACTCGGCGTACCAGAAACAAACGTTGCGCCTGCGGGGACGAAATCATTCACCGTCACCTGCGGAGCAAAGCTTGGTCCCAGATTGCTGGCTGTCAGAATGTAAGTGGCATTGCTGTTGGATGTAACGCTGGCCGGGCCGGTCAGGGTGATCGCCATATCAGTGGCTCCCAGAGGCCGGGTTGGCGTTACCGGGTTTGACGGCGCGGATTCAGGTCCTGCCCCTTTGATGTTGTTGGCGTGCACAGTAAACGTGTAAGTAGTTCCATTCGTCAAACCAGTGAGTACAGCCGAAAGTGTGGTGCCATTCGGTGTAGTTGCTGTATTGCCGCTGGGAAGACCATTCACACGCGCGGTCACCGTATAGCTGGTGATCGTCGCGTTGCCGTTGCTCACCGGCGCTGTCCATGCCACTGTGGCTTGTGAATCTGCTGCCACGGCAGCCGCGCCTGTGGGCGCTCCCGGAACTGTAATTGCCAGCGGCGTGACCGAGTTGCTGGGCGCTGAGAATGCACTGGTGCCTTGCGCATTTGTCGCCGATACGATGAAGGTGTAAGAGACTCCGTTCGTTAAGCCATTCACGGTTACAGCCGGCGTAAGCGTGGAGCCATTGGAAGGAACAATTACATCCGGCGACAGTATTCCATTGGACGCGGTTGCATTCCGTATGGTGTAGCTTGTCGCCGGAGTTCCGCCGCCGCTCAGGAAGGAGATAAATACCTGAGCGTCTCCAGAGGATGCGGTTACGCCAAGAGGCGTGCCGGGGATCGTGGCTGCCGCTGCTGCCGTAGAGACGGAATAGTAACGTCCTCCGCCCGCAATGCCGGCTTCCTGACCAGGATCATCGCCAACGTAGAGCACCGGACCTGCAGGATCAGTGTTGTCGATCGCCAAACTGATGGCAAACAGAAAACCGTTGGCGTAATTGTTGTTGAGGGTAATGGTCCCGGCGGTGGATAGGCCGGAAATCTTGAAGACATCGACCTGGTCCGGGGTTATATAAAGTGAATCACCGTTCGCGTTCGGGTAGGTTTGATCGCTGGCCATGGCGACAGCGCCGGTAACAAGCGTTGCCAATTTGGTTGCTCCGTGGCATGGAGAGTTTCCGTTCGCAGGAGTGGTGCACTGATCGGCATTGGAAATCTCAAACAAGCCGCGGCCGTCAGAGCCCCAAAGGTCGTGTCCAATCCAGGCCAGGCTCAACCCTTTGCGATTATCCGGCGTGCTTCCCATCACAACAAAATTCGAGCAGGGAACAGTTGCGCTTGCCGGGGAAATCACGCGGATAATGTTGCCGCTGATTTTGAATGAGACATAAAGATTGGTATCAGGTCCCATGACAACTGCCCAGGGAAAGTTGCCGGCCAGGCCGCATCCGCCCGCGTCGCCAATAAATTCCGCGGTCGTACTCAGCAATCCCTGTCCTGAATCACCGCCAGGGAGGAAATGATAGCGCGCCACATTGGCTTTGGCGCCGTCACTCGCCGAGTAGATCGTGTTGGTGAGCGAGTCATAGGCCAATCGTCCGGGAGTAAATGCTGTTCCGGACACAGTCGTGACACAGGTTGCAGGGTTCACGTTGAATGGTCCGCCTGCATCCAGGTCCGGATCCAACCGGCAAAGTCCATTCGTGGTATCTGCTGTCCACACATGGCGAAATGGCCTGCCCGTTTTAGGATTGATGGCGGTTCCGTTTAATACTTGTGCTCCATATGGCAACGAGAAACCTGTAGCCAGGAGCGTGTTGGATGCCGTGGGTGTGGCGCTCTGTGCGATGGCGCTCGCCATCGCGGAAAAAATAACAAGTGTTGTCATCATGCAGCGCAGGGAAAACTTACGCATCTGGCCAAAGTCGAACAATTTGTTCTGTTCGGTTTTAGTGGTCTGCTTCAAACTTCTCATGGGCGTGCCTTGGCATGCCTTTCCCCCGGAAGGGTTGCAGTGATAACCGTCTGGCGAAAAACTTATGACGGTTACTTCCCCATGTAAGCGAGTAGCGAACTCTATCGGTCAATTCTTTGAGTGCGTTTCATGAACGCCGATTGATCCGATGACAGATTCAGGCAAACGAATAACTCCTCCACTGCATGCCGGTACTGGAACCGGATACGCAGGAACCAACACTCTTACGAGTGTTGAATTACAAGTCTTCGTCGTCTCAGTTTCTAATCTGGGCCGCTTGAAAATCGCTCATTGAGGATGGCGCCAGGGAAATAATCCCTGGGGCCTAATAAGCGCGGCTGGTCCCGAAGCATCCGCGGGTTTACGAGGCTACAGAAATCTCTGGATGCTCCAAAATCAGCATCCAAGTGCGATGTCTAT